>Ga0209725_1001481_pt1 | contig 13112 bp, 13 predicted proteins | sample I18A1metaG_FD_184145 | JGI IMG/M metagenome (GOLD analysis project Ga0209725, IMG submission 184145) | Lake sediment bacterial and archeal communities from Gulf of Boni, Indonesia to study Microbial Dark Matter (Phase II) - ​I18A1 metaG... | ecosystem: Environmental > Aquatic > Freshwater > Lake... | reverse complement strand
GTCAATATGCGAGCCCATCATGAGCGCGGGCCCTTGGCCCTGCGTCTTTCCGAAGATGTTGCCAACACCGTCAATTGAGACTGAAAGGCCGACGCGTCTCATCAGTTGAACGAGCATTTCCTTTGCCCTTATTTCCTTTATCGAGTAGGCAGTCCTCTCGGAGCCGTTGCTTGTCATGCCTATCCTGCTGATCAGGTTCAAGGTCTCCAAGAGTCGCCTTCCATTTACTCTTAAGGGAAATTCTGACATATGGGCCACAACCTTGCCACAACTATCTCTGAGACAAATCGAAGAAGGCGAGTTCCTCGTCAAGTATCAAAGATGAAGTGCCCCTGTTCAGATTATGCTCTTCAGAGCGAAAGAAACGCGCTTAGGTGAAGAGAACCGTTTCGGCATGCAATCATCGTGAATCTATCCTCACTTCCTGATCGTGAGGTCATCGATTTGCTTCCACGGTCCATTTCCTTTCGCAAGGAATTGGGCTCTTCTATCCTCTTCATTTCTGCCTTATCTCTTAGCTCTTGAGCATATCCTAACTCGACAAATCCATATCAACTGGGACAACACAGCTTTTAACATAGCGGTTAACCAGCGCCGTTGAGCGATCCGATCCTGACCAGAGGACTAGAACATGTCAGCAATAATCAGAGGTATGCGCCCTGACGATGTTGAGGAAGTGGAGGGTCTTTATCGAGAATATATGGAGATTGGGGCTTCAAGGCGCAAGACCCTTCTGGGGAGCCTAGAGAAGAAAGATTCCGAAGTACTGGTGGCCGAGGTTGGAGGGAGCGTTGTAGGGGTGGCTCATCAAGTCTTCTACGCCGACCCCTTGCACGCAGGAAAATGCTCCAACATCCTTTTCCTATATGTTGCAAAGCCATTCAGAAGACAAGGAATGGGACAGTCTTTACTCAGAAGGATGCTTGACAATGCGGCTGACAAGGGTGTCTTGGAAGTTCATGTCTCTACTAGGGCTGGCAACGTCGCTGCAGTCAGCTTGTATGAGAAAAATGGTTTCGAGCACGCAGGGCCACTCTTCGAGTGCACTCCTGATGCACAGACAGACGCCTCTTCTAGCACTGCGTCAACCTGTGATTCAACCGTCACTTGATTCGGCTTATGATAAAACATGAATAGAAGAGTCATTGAGTTCTTGGAGCCGGTTCCCAATGAAGAATGCAGAAGATGATCCTAAGGCAGGTTCAGTGAGGCCCCGGGACGCTCTGGTGGGCCTTCTTCTAATCGCCCTTGGTGCGGCAGCTGAGTATCTCGATGAGGTTCTTCTTCAGGGTGCATTTCAACCTCCGGTAGATCCCTTTCCCCCATACATCTTGAGCTGGGATGCCCGAATATTCCTGTCAATTAATAATGGTCTTGCTAACCCTTACTTGGGTTGGGTCTTCAACATTCTTACTCGGCTAGGATCCACCTTCTTCATGCTCGTAATCGGCATCTTGTTGTATGTTTGTCGACGAAGAAGAGATGGCTTACTGATCTTGGCATCTATAGTCATAGGGACATTTGTTGCGCTTCCGCTGAAGCTTGCCATTCCTAGACCCAGGCCGTTCGCCACCATTCCCACAACAATCGTGTTTGACAAAGAGGCCGGATCCAGCTTTCCGAGCGGCCATGCAGTGAGGACATTCGCCTTTGCCTTCATTGCGTCAAAACTAAAGCCGAGATTAGCGATGCCGCTCTATCTTTTCGCCTGTCTCATAGCGTTCAGTAGAGTCTATGTGGGACAACACTATCCACTTGACGCGTTCGCCGGAGCTCTGATAGGTCTATTTGTTGGATACTTGACCCTGAGGAACGAGAGGAGAATATTGAAAGTGGTCTCCCGGCTTGGAGTTCCAAACCGTGACTAAGCTTCAAGGCAATCATTGGTTCGACCTTGTACAATTTCTGCTTCGTGGCCAGTTCTAGGCTTCAGAGAAGCCCCCTAGGAATGTTTGGAAGCGTTATGCTTTGCGAAGAGAGTACCCGAGTCATCCTCTAGTAGGCGTAGGGGCCGTGATCGTCAGGGATTCGAGCGTTCTATTGGTGAAACGAGATCAGGAACCTGCGAAAGGACTGTGGTCATTTCCCGGAGGCCTTGTAGATCTCGGGGAAGCCGTTGAGGAGGCTGCAAGAAGAGAAGCCAAAGAGGAAACGGGAATCGACATTCGCATAGAGAAGCTTCTGGATGTAATCGACAATATCATCCGTGATGATCATGGGAAGGTTCGCTTTCACTATGTCGTGGCGATTCTCCTTGCTCACCCTCTCACAGCTGAAGTCGAGCCTAGTTCAGACGTCTCCGAGGCCAAATGGGTTTCCTTCAGTGACCTCTCATCATATCAGATGACGAAAGCTGCAAGGAAGCTTCTCCTCAAGATCCACGCCACGGCATAGTCCAAGACGCTAAGAGCCTTCTCTTCAGGTCCCGACAACTATCCTATCGATATCACTTGACGTAGGCCTAATGGTGAGCGGCTCCGGAAATGCACCTGAATAGGTGTCCAGAGTTTTCAACCCGCTTCCAGTCAGAATACAGACAACCTTCTGATCGAGACCTATCTTGCCATGAGCAGCGAGCTTGATCATGCCGGCTACTGACGCCGCAGATGAGGGCTCAACGAATACGCCTTCAGACTTTGCGAGCTGCTTGGCCGCGGACATGATCTCCTCATCGGAGACCGTTTCAGCAAGGCCATGCGACTCTGCCAACGCAGAAAGAACGGATTTTCCCTTCAAAGGCTGGGAGATCATGAGGCCTTCAGCTATTGTCTGCGCCTTCTCAACTGGCGTGATATCTTTGCCGTGTTTGAAGGCTTGGGCGATCGGTGAGCACCCTTCGGGCTGTATACATACCATTGATGGAAGCCTTTCAACGAGGCCCAGTTCGCGAGATTCCTTCAAACCTTTCCAGCAACCTACCAGCCCGCTGCCGGTTCCCACCGGGAATACGAGGTAATCAGGTGGCTGCCACGCGCTTTGTTCACATATTTCGTAGCCTATGGTCTTGGACCCCTCTGAGGCGAACGGGTTCACCTGAAATCCGCAATAGTACCAGCCATGTTTTGCAATCGCCATCTTCGCAGCCTCAAAAGTATCCTTTCGCGTCCCCTCAACCTTCACAACCTTTGCGCCATTTGCGATCGCCTGAGTCAGCTTTCCGATGCTAGCATACGCGGGGGCGAAAACATAGCAGGGTATCCCTGCCTTGGCCGAATATGCAGCAAGGGACGCTGCTGCATTCCCTGAGGAGTCTATCGCAACTGTAGCTGCCTTAACTTCCCTCGCTTTGCTCAGAAGAAGAGAAGAGCCTCTGTCCTTGAATGAGCCTGTGGGGCAAGTATATTCAAGCTTGAAGAATAGCTGCTGCATTCCTAAGCTCTGCCCCAAGCGATCTGCCGGTAAGAGCGGAGTGAACCCTTCACCAAGTGAGACCACATTGTTCGAGGCTACTGGGAGCAGTTCCTGATATCGCCACATACTGAACTGGCTTCTACTCTGAAACAGTTTTCGACTCACTGCCTCGTGGATCTTAGAATAGTCATAGCCGACTTGAAGCAATCCTGAGCAACTTGGGCACCTGTACACCTTACTGTCGATTGGAAGCTTTCTGCCGCATTCATCGCATGAGAGCCAAGCGCTTTGTGCGGACGCCATTCGTAAACCTGCCTCCCCACCGTCCTACAAGTAGCTAACTCTTATCATGCTTTCCATGATACTCTATCCATGGCGTTCGGCGCCTGTAGCCGTTGGAGGTAAACCGTGGATGACGACTCCGGTCTGGAAGATTCTGGTGCTCATGTCCATGCTCGGCATGACTATGAGGTACCAAGAAACGCGGAAACTGAATCAAACAACTTATGTGACCGACTACTTGCTTCGAAATGGCTATCTAACGACGGTTCGAGTCTCGTCAGGACATATGGACATAGTAGATCCCCAAGGAATTCGCGTTGCGTATGCGGACATCGAGGAACCCGTTGAGATGCCTCCGGGAGCTCAATCAACGCTCAAGATACGCGTGATTCTGAGCGAACCCCTCGGCATCCTCATCAAGCGTTATCCGTCAGATGCACAGGTGACGTTCAAAGGCTACATAATCTACGACACAGGTTGGCTGAGTTGGCTGTTCGGATACGGAAGACTGGAATTCGAGGAAAAGGTGCCGATGAGCATGATACTAGAGTATCTTGGGCTGTACGAAATCGAGACCGCACCACCTCTAGTGCATCTCGCAGACTGAGAAAGTCCTACAGGTATCCTGATCGGAAAAGAGTGCTCAGAGTTCTTCACGTGGGAAGGAGGCTCAGAGATCTATGATGCGGCGGCGCATTGTTATTGTGTTGCTTCTGACTGTCTCATCCCTCTCTATGGTCACAGTCCGACATGGACACGCGACCCTCTCTTTCGATGCCAACATCACAGGAGCAGTCGATTATCTTGTCAAGCGTTTCAATCCTGCTCTCGATCTGATCTATGAAAGCGACGATCCCGGCGATCATTGGCTGAGGAGCGAGTTCAATGGCTTCAAGTGGCGGTATCGTCAGACATATTGGCTGTACTCTGACAACCTGTTCGCTGCCTACGCACTCGAACCGTTCCAGCTCGATGTGGCAAGTAGGGTCAGACGTGCACTGTGCAGGTATCAGACTCCACCGTCCGGGCTCTTCGAGGTCGTGATCGGTGAGCCTATACCCACAATAAGGAACGCAGTCAATTACATAGTTGACAGCTCTTCGGATCATGTCGTAATGGCGAGAAGGCACGATTCTCCAATCATATCCTACGGTTTATACGCGGATCTGATCTGCTATAGAAGTCTTCAGCTCTACCTTCAAGGTAGAGTCTATGAAGCTTGCCGTTCACTCCGTCAAGCAATCTCTCTCTGGAACGGACAGGGATTGGATGACTGGTCATACAGAGTGGTTGATGGCTTCCACAGCAACCAGAAGCTCGCCTTATTGCTTTACACTTCGAAGGTTCTCGGATTGAGGTTCGCCGCCTACGCTGAGATGGAACGTCATCTTTGGAGCATGCAACAAGGCGACGGGGGGCTGGCTGCTCTTTCCAGTGGCGAAGGAAAACCGATGGGTAGCTCGAACACTGAAACGACCGCACTAACGCTCTTGATCTACAATGACGCTCTAATACAGTCCGTTCGGTCTAGAGCTCAAACCCTTGGCAGCTCCTTTTTTTGCTTCTACGCAGTGTCATTCACCTTTCTCCTAGTGACCGCAGCTGTCTTCTTGTTGTTCTGCAAAAGGAAGTCATCCCGGTTCGCAAAGAGCTGATCAGAGATGAAACGATGCCTTGATTGATGTCCAGAGCCTTCCGAGGTGCGAGGTTCGTAGGTTCCGGGAGTCAACTTGAAGGATTTGGCGTGGTCTCGGAGCGCGCATTACGATTGAGCAGTTCAGCTAGCATTAGGACTTATGGGTCTACACTGGGTTCTGGTGGCGTATAGATAAGAATCTTTGAGCCTCGGTCTTAATCTGCCCGAACTGTTCTGTCGCGGAACATCGGTCTATAAGCTGGCCCGTAAATGATGAGTCCCTCCCTTCCTTCATAGTCCAATCTTCTTATCACAACTTCAAGCGGCATTCCAAGTCTCAGATCGCTCATCGCACAGTCCACGAGAAGAGCCTGGCCATTCTTGATGACATCGTAGTTGGTTACCCACCTCTCCCTCAGAGAGAGCTGCTTGAATGATCTCAGCCTCGCGTGTTTCGGCAGGGTTTTCTTCTCAGGGCTATCTTTGCAGTCGTAGGAGAGGCACCTACTTCGAACGGGATAGTACACCCTTTTGCACCCGTCACAGAGAAGAACCTCCAATGTCTCAGATCCGAACGGTTCTATGTCGCCAACAAGCCTGTAAGATTCGAAGTACTTTCTCATCCTTCTAAGTCTCTCAAGCACGTGGTCCTGATATGTCTGAAGCCGTATCTCTGTTCTCCTATTCACATAATCCTCGACCGCGGGAACCAACTTCGCCTTTCTCTTAATCCCTTCTTGGACCTTGAGCCACGTAGCATTGGCGTACGCACCTGAGCCGTAGGAAACTGCGAGGATGTTGTCGCCGGGTTCGGATTTGTCAAGTATGGATGCAGTAGCAATCGGTGTGGACGCTGCGTAGGTGTTGCCTGTATCCAAAACCCGTAGCCAAGGCTTCACCTTCTGCTCGATATCTTCCTCAGTAAGCCTCATCCTCTCCGAGACGTCACCCGAAGGGTTCGAGTGAGGCTGCAACAGGGTCTTGCACGCCTTCAAGGGCATATAACCCGATGGTTGATGAAAAGTGACGTGATCGAAATCTGAGATGCGTAGATCGCTGTGCTTTCGCAGCAGCCCCGCCATGGCACCTATCACATGTTGTATATACGCCTCAACCGTTGTTCTGCCGAGATGAGACGGAACGGGAACCTCTTCACGTCTCCAGAAATCCATTGTCAGGCTTGAGTAAGGAACTATGTCCTCGATCGTTGCAACAAAATCTCCTTCCTTTCCAAGAACAAATACGCCTGCACCTGCTCCTGCGGCGTATTCCAAAGGATCTCCCCTCGGTGCTTGCGCGATATCAGATCCAATGGCCAATCCGTATTCGATCTTGCCTGCTTTAATGTCGGACTCAACGAAACTGAGCCCTTGCATACCCGCGTTGCATGCCCCCTCAATATCTGCGGTAAAGACGCCGTCTCCGACACCTACAAATGAGGCAACATGCCTAGCAATTTGGCCGACTGCATACGGCTTGGATTCAGAGCCGGCGACGACCGTTCCTATCCTTGCAGGGTCGACTCCCGACATCTTGATGGCGTTTTCTGCAGCCTCTGTTGCCATGGTGATCGTGTCCTCAAAGTGACCAGCGATTGACTTGTACCTGAGAAGAAGGCCATTCCTGACTTTGTCCAGAAATTCTCCTAGATCCTTTCTTCCTCTTTCCCTGGCTCTAACGATCGTCTCAGTCTGAATCCTCTGCCAAGGAATGTATACTCCATACCCTAGTATTCCAACCTTATCATTCGCCAAACGCTCTTCACCCAGACGAGCATTCAGTTTCGAGCATGTCAGAAACGCGTTGTCCCGTCTCGTACGGCTTCATGACTTAAAAGCATTTTGAAGATGGTCGATTTGCTCATTAACATATCGCCGAGCGACCGCTAGTGAAACAGCCCGAGAGCATTGCAGGCATCCGTGGTCGCTGTATGTTGAGAGGCTCCTATGCTCGGAACCAGCTGAAGACGAGATAGTTTATGCCTTTGCCCTTCAGATCAGGAACGGCGATTGTGAACTGCTTCCTGACCGTGGTTGCAAGTCTGCCTGCTCTCACGATTTCAAATGTTCCCATGGTCTCTTTTTTCTGCTTGACGGAGGCTAAAAAGGGAGCATGATCGATTCCTGGTCCACGTTCGTAGACTGCGAAATCGGCACCGAATTTTATCCCCGGTGTAACTACAAAGCCTCTGTCGCGAAGGTGGCGGTAGACCGTGTAGGCTAGGTCAAAACCCTGATACACCTTTCCTGCCAACTTCCTAAGGTGAGTCTTGCCAACTTTCTTACGAGTTCTTGAGTCGATCACGCGAAGCCTTTTCTTCTCAAGCAGGTAGAGACCTTCCATCAGGTCAAGCATAAGTGGAGCATCAAATTCTTGATCAGGTTTTGGCTTGGGTATGCCCACTGGCTTTCCGTAGAACCCTGACCTATACAGGGCCATGCCGTTTTCCGGATTCCAGACAATGAGGCGAGTTCCTATTAGTTCAGATTCTACAGGCTTTGACATGATTCTTGGTTCCTAGGCTATCACTGCTATGACCCTTACTAGGTCTACGACGTCAACTCCTGCATCCGCGATCCGCTCTAGATGTTGAATGATATCTCTTAGAATCAGGATGGAATGAATAGGCGCCTTACTGCTGAGAATCTCAAGATCTAGGTTCCTGTGCTCCAAGTCGATCTTCCTCTCAACGGCTTCAACCGACTTGGACAATTCCAACGCCTTCTCCGGGTTAAGGTTCAGAGACATTACTGTGTCCCGTATCTTCGTCATCTCTTCTAAGATCAAACCCATCAAAGATGCGATTGCTTTCATCTGCCTCTTATCGACTTTCCACTTCTTAGTCATGATTCCGTCAAGCCGGAAGGCCACAGCCTCAGCATCATCAGCAATCTCTGAGACTTGGAATATGAGACGCAGGAAGTCTTCGCGGTTTATAAGAAGACTTCCAACTGAGGATACCTCTCTCAGCAGAGTGCTCTTGAGCTTGTCGGCTTCATCAATCATCTTTAGCATCTGATCATAGTGCGTCCGTGCCTTCTTCTCTTCCCCTTCAGTTAGGGAATCCAACATCAGAGCAAGTTCACGAGTAATGTCAACGATCTTTCTTCCATGGTCATTACAGATGCTGAGCATTCTTCGTCTGATGGTAGCCTCAGTTTCGATCGGAAACGTCAACGGACAAGCACCAAATGATTCATAGAGAAGCCTTGTCAAAACCTTGCTAAAAAACTATCCTACGAAGCTACGATGGTGCTCCTCGTTTCTTGGTTGAAAGTCTTCGTCTCGTCTCGAAGTAAAGCTATGTCTAGCCTTCAGTAACCTTCGTGACCGGTCGCCCTAGTTGATTGAATTCCATTTTCCCTTTGATGTATCCTCGCAGGAGTCTCGGAAGCTCAATAGAAGCAGTTCTAACCTGATTCCAAGTGTCTCTGTCCCTCAATGTGATCGAGTCATTTGTCAAAGTATCGTAATCAACGGTAATGGCTACAGGGACACCCGCTTCATCCGCCCTAGCGTATCTCCGACCTATGGAGCCGGCTTCATCGTATTCAACATCAAACTCTTCATCCAGTAATGCTTGGTACAGTCGCTGAGCTTTCTCTGCGAGGCCATTCTTAGCCATCAATGGTAGGACTACTGCTTGCACCGGCGCCAAGTCTCTCGGAATGCGAAGAATGATTCTATCCTTCTCCCGGGAGTAAGCGTACTCAAGCGCAGCATAGAGGAGTCGATCCGAACCGAAGCTCGGCTCAACCACGTGAGGAAGGAATCTCCGGCCTGTCTCCTCAACCGTTTCCTCGACTATCTTGACATCTTCAATGTCAACTCTGTAGCCTCTGACCTCGACATAGCCTTTGGAAGTCATCATTTCCTCAAACGTCTTCACATCCTGGCCTGCGATTAGGTCTGCGACCTCCTTCGTCGCCGCACCGAACTTCTTTCCCAAGGCGTGGAGTTGAGGAACGAGCTTCCTAACCTTCCTTCTCATAGGGCGGTCATACGGCTTGAAGACTCTCATGTCTACACCTGAGCTCTCCATGTGTGCCCTCAGGTCAAAGTCAGTTCTGTAGGCGTGGCCAGCCAGCTCAACCCATCCCCACCTGTCAAGCAGAACCTCGTGGTCATAGGTTTGAGCCGAATAGTGAGCTCTTTCTTTCGGGAGTTTCTCATGGAATCTTTGTCTTTCCGGGGGAATGCCGAGAGCAGTAACAAACCTCTTCGATTGAACCATGAAGTATGCTGCCCAAGAGTTCAAAATGAGGCCACCTTGAAGTGCTTCCATAACCTTCATTGAAACAGGTTCTTCCAATCCCTTCGCTCTGTTCCCCACTGGTACCAGCCTCAAGACTTCATCTTTTACCTGCCCAAGTTTGGGGCACTGCTGATTGTCTGGATCAAAGAAGAACTCGATCTCCATCATGTTCAACTCTCTTAACCTGACAGGGCCTTGTCTCGGTGAGATCTCGTTTCTCAGACTACGACCTATCTGTGCGATTCCCAGTGGTAATCTCTCTCTTGCGATCTCATATAGACGCTTGAAGTCGATGAAGATTCCTTGAGCCGTTTCCGGTCTTCCATACGCCGTGGATTCCGCATACGGGCCTATCGTCGTCTTGAACATCGTTCCCAACTGTCTGGGCTTTGACAGCTCACCCGCGCACTCAGGGCATCTGACAAGGTTTTTCCTAATTGCCTCATCCATCTCGTCAAGTGAGAGTAGTTCCCCATCAATGTTGGTTCTCTCTTTCAGGAGGTGATCAGCGCGATATGATCGCCTGCAGGTCACGCACTCAACAATCGGATCTTTGAAGTGCTCCACATGCCCTGATGCCTCAAAGACCTTCTCAGGAACTATGACCGGGGTATCCAACTCCAATAGGCCTTCATGTCTGATGAAGAAGTCTCTCCACTTCTCCTCGATTCTTCTGCGCAGGCCAATACCTAGAGGCCCGTAGTCTATGAAGCCACTGACCCCCCCGTAAATCTCGAACGACGACCAGAAGAACCCTCTCCTTCTAGCTGTCTCCGCTAGTAGCTCATACTTGTCTGGCCTTGACAAACACTATCACTCGTTTCCAGATTGAACTATGACTTTGATGTCGAGTCTATAAAACTAAGTCCCCTCAGACTCGTCTTCGCCCTTCAGCCGCTGGATCGCAAGAATGAACAGGTGAAAAAACCGTTCTCTTGGTATTTCGTTGCCTACACCTAGGCCGATACACTTCTCCGGTGTAAGTTCAAACCTGAAACGTCTCTCATCAATCTGGTTTAGGAAGAAGGGGTAGAACATGCATGTTATTGGCCTCGTCTCATAGATTGAGCATAATTCGTCTTTGAGAAAAACGCACCTCTCCTTCGATTTTAGCATCTCGTGAGTGTAGGGAGGAGAAGGGGTGAAAGGAACCGAAAAATCCTGCGCCTTAAGGCCTGTTTCAACACAAATCTTGGAGACTTCCTCGGCCAGGATTCTGATGCTCCGTTTGTGTAATGGCGTGTCTTGGCAACACATCGTGCAACGTACGCATTTCCAGTGCACCTTTTCCGGATACTCGACAGTCATTCCAAGGTGGTGGAACCTTTTCCAACGGATCAAATCTTCCCGGCGCTCGGCCTTTCCAGTGCTCAAAATCTGAAAAGATCACCCCTCTACTCTTGGAATCCACTTAAACACATGTAAGAGCAGGTATTCTCCGTGAAAGCTGCCAACAGCTTTGATTTCAAACGGATGATGACAAAACTACCTCAAGCAATGCTTCTGATAGTTTCTATCGCGCCTTTACATGTCGGACTATCGGCGGCCTGACCTTTCTCAGGATCCGATACCCACAGATCGGACACTTTATCTCTGGGGTTACTGCCAACTGCTCCGCGGTTACTCTCGCTCCACAACTGGCGCATTCGTACTCGATTCCACCCGTCTTCTCTGGCTTTTCCTCTTTGGAAGGCTCATCTTCGCTCATTGGTGAGGTCTCCGTTAAGCTGTCCCGTTGGCAAGACAAGCTTCGTGCAAGTAGCAGATAGGCTCATAATAAACACTTCGACTCAGATCATGAAAAGAGCGGTCTTCATCATGAACATGGACCGCTTGAAGATTCAATCTTCGTCCCGGAGGATGTTGCAGACGCATGGGAAGTAGACACCGAATAGTCGTTGAAGCTTTGAGAGGCATTCTTGGAGAAGACAAAGTTGAGCTGGCTGCAAGAAGTTTCGATATCGTTGGCGACATAGCCGTAATCAGAGTAGCAGAGCAGCTTGAGACTGAGCGATTTCTCATCGGTTCGGCCCTTCAGAAACGCTTACCATACATCAAGACAGTTCTCAGGCAAATAGGACCCGTTGAGGGTGATTTCAGGACAAGGCAACTGGAATGGTTGTCTGGCGAGCAGAAGACTATAACATTTCATAGAGAACACAGATGTGTCTTCGAGGTAGATCTTGCAAGAGCATATTTCTCTCCTCGGCTCCTCCATGAGAGAGCTCGCATCGCAGAACTCTCCAGTAATTCAGGCACTCAAGAAAGAGTACTGAACATGTTTTCAGGCGTGGGATGCTTCTCAATAATGATTGCGAAGCGGTCTTCGAAGACACATGTCTATTCCGTGGATTTGAACCCTTACGCGGTCAAGTATCAGCTCAAAAACATCAAATTGAACAAAGTGAAAGGGAAGGTCACAACCGTGTTCGCTGACGCCCGACACATAGCTGAAGACCTATTCAAGAGATGCATGCACAGAGTTCTCATGCCTCTCCCAGTGAAAGCATATGCATGTTTGGATTCTGCCTTGGCAGCAATATGCCCCGAAGGAGGGACTATCCACTACTACGATTCCGAACATGCACACAAAGATGAAGACCCAGTCGAGAAGGTTGCTTCGAAGATCGCGGGAAGGCTCGGCACTCAGTCAAGACCTTTCAGTATAGAGTATGGCAGAGTTGTCCGAACCACAGGGCCAAACTGGTATCAAGTCGTCTTGGACATAAGGATCGAATAGGAGCCAAGTCTTTAACTACTTAGCCAAGATTCATGCCATTGACGTACGAAACTGGTGTTGGTCTAAATGAAGGTGCGGATCGCACAGCCTTACCATGACAAGGAGATTGAGGATTCGGTGCTCTCAGTGCTGCGTTCCGGACGCCTCGTGTCAGGCCCAACCGTAGAATCACTTGAAAGAGCACTCGCGGAATACCTCGATGCGCAAAACGTGATAGCTGTGAACTCCGGAACAGCAGCTCTCCACCTCAGCCTCCTCAGCTTGAACATGAGGCCGGGCCAAGAAGTCGTCACCACACCCTTCAGCTTCGCCGCTACTGCTAACACAATCATCCAGTCAGGGGGGAAACCTGTCTTCGTCGATGTCGACCCTGAAACCTTCAACATTGACCCTCAGCAGATCGAGAAGGCAGTAACAAGCAAGACTGCCGCAATAGAGCCGGTTCATGTCTTCGGCCAGCCTGCTGAGATGAAGCACATACGTGAGATCGCCGAGAAACATAACCTACACGTAGTAGAGGATGCTGCAGAAGCAATCGGAGCAGAGTACCACGGCAAGAAGATAGGCAACACAGATGGATTCGCCTGCTTCAGCACTTACGCCACAAAGAACCTCCACACGGGCGAGGGAGGATTCATAACAACAAACGATGACGAAGCAGCCGCTTTGTTCAGGGCCCTCCTCAACCAAGGGCAGGAGAGCAAGTACCTCCATGTCAAGTTGGGATATAATTACCGGATGACTGAGATTGCTGCCGCAATAGGCAAGGCCCAAATCAAGAAACTTGACCAGCTCACTCAGAGGCGAGTCGAAAACGCAAACCTTCTCACCAGAAAGATCCGTGACCT
>Ga0209725_1001480_pt1 | contig 13112 bp, 5 predicted proteins | sample I18A1metaG_FD_184145 | JGI IMG/M metagenome (GOLD analysis project Ga0209725, IMG submission 184145) | Lake sediment bacterial and archeal communities from Gulf of Boni, Indonesia to study Microbial Dark Matter (Phase II) - ​I18A1 metaG... | ecosystem: Environmental > Aquatic > Freshwater > Lake... | reverse complement strand
GCATAGTTTGACTGTTAACGTGTATAACAGTCCGGGTAATCTGCCTGGGGGTGGGGGGACTCTTGAGGTTAAGCTTTACGATTCGAATTGGGCTTATCTTCAGAATAGGTTGGCCTCCTTCAATGGTGGTGAATCCTATAAGTCGGTTACTTTTGACGGGTTGAGTGCTCAGCAGTATATTGTTGAGGTCTGTGAGACTCCGAATATTGGGTTGAAGCTTGTAGAGTTCTGGGGTGGCAGCGGCAAGTTTTCAGTTTCAGGCGCTACGACTTACACGTTTACGAGGCATACTCAATATGTCTACAGTGTTGAGCCGACTGTTTCTGGTACTCAGGTCTCTGTGAAGGTTACTCTGAAGAACCTTGAGTCAGCTGGAGTTCAGAGTAGGGCTAGGCTGATTATAGATCGAGATCAGGCTTCGTCATATGATGGGGATCAAACTTCTTCTCCTGCAACTATCTCAGCTGGGGGCACTAGCAGTTTTACGTTTACTTTTACAGGTCTCGTTGAAGGTGCGACGTATTACTGTTACACTGTTGCTCAGGGGCTGTATAGCGGGTCATACTCAGTCACAGATCAATGTGTCTGGACACCGTCATTCACCATACCGACGACGAAGCATAGTTTGACTGTTAACGTGTATAACAGTCCGGGTAATCTGCCTGGGGGTGGGGGGACTCTTGAGGTTAAGCTTTACGATTCGAATTGGGCTTATCTTCAGAATAGGTTGGCCTCCTTCAATGGTGGTGAATCCTATAAGTCGGTTACTTTTGACGGGTTGAGTGCTCAGCAGTATATTGTTGAGGTCTGTGAGACTCCGAATATTGGGTTGAAGCTTGTAGAGTTCTGGGGTGGCAGCGGCAAGTTTTCAGTTTCAGGCGCTACGACTTACACGTTTACGAGGCATACTCAATATGTCTACAGTGTTGAGCCGACTGTTTCTGGTACTCAGGTCTCTGTGAAGGTTACTCTGAAGAACCTTGAGTCAGCTGGAGTTCAGAGTAGGGCTAGGCTGATTATAGATCGAGATCAGGCTTCGTCATATGATGGGGATCAAACTTCTTCTCCTGCAACTATCTCAGCTGGGGGCACTAGCAGTTTTACGTTTACTTTTACAGGTCTCGTTGAAGGTGCGACGTATTACTGTTACACTGTTGCTCAGGGGCTGTATAGCGGGTCATACTCAGTCACAGATCAATGTGTCTGGACACCGTCATTCACCATACCGACGACGAAGCATAGTTTGACTGTTAAGGTCTATAATGGTGAGGGGGCTGCTCTGCCGGGATCCGGTGGAACGATTAAGGTTGAACTTTACAATCTGAATTGGGGGTATATCACCGGCAAATCTGTCACCTTCATTGGCTGCGAGTCCTACAAGTATGTTACCTTTGATGGGTTGGAGGCTAAGGAGTATTATGTTAAGGTTCTTCAGACTCCGAATATTGGGTTGAAGCTTGAGGAGTTCTGGGGCTCCGATAAGGTTTCAGTCTCAGGCGCTGCGACTTACTCCTTCACGAGGCATACCCAATACGTCTACAGTGTGGTGCCGACTGTTTCAGGCACTCAGGTCTCCATTAAGGTCACCTTAAAGAACCTTGAAGCCATCAGCAAGGACTGTAAGGCTCGGCTGATTATCGACCGTGAGAAGGATTCATCTTTCGACAGTGGTTGTGACAAGGTCTCCGCCTCTAAACCGATCTCTGCTGGCCGTACGGCCGAGTTCACTTTCACTTTCACAGGCCTCGTTGAAGGCGCGACGTATTACTGTTACACAGTCGCCTACGGGCTATATTCTGATGTTGTCACAGACCAATGTGTCTGGACACCATCATTCAAGATTCCGACGACTGGCGTAGCGGATCTGCAGATAATCTCCATATCATACGTTGTGAACTACAATGGACTGCTTTACAAGGCCTATCAGGTCCTGAACAAGTCGGCTCCTCTGCCGACAGGCCAAGATCTGGAGACATGGTACAAAGGTCTGTACAACTATCGAGGATGGCTCGTGCTAGACGCTTCCGGTGCCATTGTTCGAGACGCAACCGTATACGTAGAGATAGCCTTTGCGGCAGAGGTGGCGTTTCGGGAGACAATGCAGAATCCAGCGAATTTTGAGGACTGGGCCAAACGCTTCAACGACATTGCTACACTCTCCATGTGGCTAGACATGCTGCAATTGGTTGGCAACACAGCTGCAAACATGCTTGGAGCACTATTGGTGACCAAAGGAGTGGGCACAGCCAAGAAGGTAGCGAGTGATACAACGAAGCTCGCAATCAAGCGCTTCGCCATGAGCCTAGCCGACGAATTTATCAAGGGCGTGAGGGATCCCGACCAGCTGTTCAAGAATACTATGAGAACCCTATTGCGTAATGCTGCAACCAAGATGCAGTATGCAGCCTCGGTTTGCAAGAGAATTTGGACAGATCCAGTGCAAAATCCCTGGCCCTTCCCTGTCAGGGTTGATTATACAGAAATGGTGGAATTGCGCAATCAGGTAAACTTTGGACGAGTTGAAGGATACGCTGCGATGACCGGTCTGGCCGATGCGTTCGACGAAGGTTTGGTAGGCTATTTCAAGGATGTGGCACTCAGCTTCGTGCAGGGAGTCACAATGTGGGACGAGGCTTTGATAAACAGGATCGTTGACTATGTTTACTCAGGGTTATCAACTCTTCCCAGTCTAGCAGCCTTCCTGAACAGGATAGATGTTGAAGCAACGGAAATTCTCCTAAGAGAAGAACTCTTCAGAAACTCCATGCTAGTCTTCAACCAGAAGATATCTAGTACCACGGTATCCGAGACGCCCATTCTCACTCTTGGATTAGAGAACCTAGACTTTGGCACCCTCAATCCTGGTCAGTCAAGCACCAAGTCTCTTACCATATCAGAAACAGGAGGCAAGTATTCAATTCGTGAAGTTTGTCTCACCGCATCAGGAGTACTGTCATCATGGGTCTCCACCACCCCGAATCAGATAATGGAAATCAATGCCGGAAAGAGTTCTATGGTAACAGCAACAATCACGATTCCAACAGCTGCATCTGGAGAATACATAGGAACGATCTCAGTCAACTCAATGAATGGTGGGATAAAGAACATCTTAGTACGGGTTCTGGTTCTCGCGACGAAGCCGAAAGTGATCTGTATCGCCTCGACTGACAAGACAGCCTACAACTTTGGAGAGACAGCTTCTGTAAAGATATCCGTTCTGAACGTAGGAACAATACGTGCAACCTTCCGTTTTGCAACAGCTAGAAGATATGACTTCTCAATGGTGGACTCTGCTGGAAGAGAAGTTTACAGGATGTCAAGGCACAAGACTTTCGTATCTATTCCGGGTGAAGAAACGCTTAACCCACTAGAGTCGAAAGAATACGCCGACTCTTGGGATCTGACTGACGACAGCGGTAAACAGCTTGGCCCAGGATTCTACTTCCTTGTTGGAGAGTTCGGCGAATCAGGCGAGCAGGTTTATTCTGAGGAGAGAGGAGTGACTGTGACGACTGCAACGTATGATGTTACTGTTAGGGCCTATTGCAATACAGAAGACAAAGAGGTCAGTCTTTCGTTTACTTGGGATGGGGCCTCCTACACAACTCCCAAGGCCTTCACTACGCAAACAGGAAGCCACACAGTTGTAGCTCTTGAGAAGGATCTGAGCGGACACCCATTCCTGAAATGGATGAAAGACGCCGTAGACTACTCGACCAGCAGAACGATAACAATTTGGAGCGGAGGAACATACACAGCCACATACGGCGTAGCAACGCAAGAGTTCGATTTCGGTTTGAGTAATAGCGGGGGTATCACTGTTACTCAGGACTCTTCAGGTTCGAATACGATTACGGTGACGCTTATCTCCGGTTCGACTCAGAGCGTGGGTCTTTCTGCGTCTGGGCTTCCTTCAGGGGCTTCGCCTTCGTTCAATCCTTCTTCCGGGAATCCAACGTTCTCAAGCAGCTGCACTATTAGCACGTCATCATCCACGCCTACAGGGTCGTATACGATAACTGTGGCGGGGACAGGAGGAGGACTAACTCGAACCACCACGTTCACGCTCACAATCAATCCAGAGGGTCTGGGATATGACGATGGTAGCGCAGAATTTGGCTTTATTTCCTCCGTGAATTCCGTCGCAGCGGTCAGATTTACTGTTTCTTCTAGGGTTCAAGTGCTTAAGCTCAAGTACTACATCTGGGGCGAGATGAATAATGTCAAAGTTCACGTTCTTGATACGAGTTTCCAAAGTGTTTATTCCCGAGAAGTGACACCGAGCCAAGGATGGTTTGAAGTGGACATATCGTCCGCTAACATTGTTGTGAGCGGAGACTTCTACGTCGGCCTCCAATGGATACGGGAAGGTCCTCCATGGCTCGGAGTTGACACCACATCTCCTCACAATCTGCGCAGTTATCTTGGCTGGATAGGAACACCGTATGCCCCCAAGGAGGGAGAGGATTATATGATTCGAGTCCTCGTCAGCACCCCATCCTTCGATTTCAGTTTGAGTAATAGTGGTGGCATAACGGTTACTCAGGGCAGCTCAGGCTCGAATACTATTACTGTGACCCTTACCTCTGGAACAACGCAGCTTGTTAGCCTCTCTGCTTCTGGTCTTCCATCTGGTGCTTCCGCATCATTCAGTCCGCTTTCTGGTAATCCAACCTTCACGAGCACATGCACTATTAGCACGTCATCATCCACGCCTACAGGGTCGTATACGATAACTGTGACGGGGACAGGAGGAGGATTAACTCGCACCACCTCTTTCACTTTGACGGTGAATCCTCGTCCACCTGGCTTCGACTTCAGTTTGAGTAATAGTGGTGGGATCACTGTTGCTCAGGGCGGTTCGGGTTCCAACACGATCTCCGTCACTTTGACGAGTGGGACGAGTCAGGCTGTTACGTTATCCGCGTCCAGTACGTCCATCGTCGGCTTCAGTGTTTTCGTATCGTTCAATCCGTCTTCAGGTAATCCAACCTTCACTAGCACATGTACCGTCAGGGCTTCTTCATCTGCGCCTACAGGATCCTATCCGATAACTGTGATTGCATCAGGGGGAGGGGTGACACGGACCACAACGTTCGCATTAACCATCATTGCACCTGGCCAGAAGGGTAGTACTCGCATTGTTTTGGACGCTTCACCCAAGCCAGGCTACGCGAACAAGCCTGTGACCATTTCCGGTACTACGTATGGTTCCTGGCGCTGCATCAGGGACGGGATGGTTGTGGGTAAGCCTGTTACGATAATGGCAGGTTGGGGATTCAGTGCTGTCGTCACAACGGACTATTACGGCAAGTTCTCTGCCACAACGAACTGCCCGTCAATGGGAGGCATCTATCCGATTGCAGCGACCATCTATGAAGATCAGGATCTTGCGGGAAGTTCTGCGTCTATTCAGTATCAGGTTCGTGCGAAGATTGAGACCACGTTATCCCTTTCGTATGACAGAATTCAGCAGGGTATGGGTTTGGCTACAAAGTTCTATGGCTACTTGAAGGAGAAGGGAAGCGGCGCACCCGTCGCAGGGATGACAATCCAGTTAACGGTTCTTGGCGGAGGATCTGGCTGGACGTATACAGTTACTACGAACAGCGCAGGCTACTATGAACTCACTTACACAAGCAACTCCGGTATCTTCAACTGGGCTGAAGCCAGCTTCAGCGGGTCCGACCCATACTTACCCTCATCCTCCGGAAGAATATCTGCGTCATCTTCTTCTCCGCCTGGCGGCTCACGTGTGACTAATGTGATGAGAGCAGAAAGAGGGTTGACCTATGTGATTCCAGTTGCGGTAGCCACTAGTGCGCCTAGTGAAAAGGGTTCTTGCCGGTTTGTGTTGGACGCTTCGCCTAAGCCTGGCTTTGTGAATAAGCCTGTAACGATCTTCGGCATAATGTATGGTTCTTGGCGATGTATAAGAGACGGTGTGGTTGTGGGAAAGCCTGTTGAGATAACCACAGGCTGGGGAGTCCGCGCTACTGTTACGACAGATAATGATGGACGCTTCTCTGCTTCCACGAACTGTCCGCCCCAGGGAGGCACATACAGTATCACAGCAACTTTCTATGAGGATCAAGATCTCACAGGGAGCTCTGCATCTATGCAGTATCAGGTCATGGCGAAGATTGAAACCGTGTTGTCGCTTTCCTATGTTCGCGTTCAGTACGGTATGGGAATGGCTACAAAGTTCTACGGGTACTTGAAGGAGAAGGAAAGCGGCGTACCTGTTGCAGGGATGACAATTCAGTTAACGGTTCTTGGCGGAGGATCAAGCTGGACATACACGGTTACCACGAACAGCCAAGGCTACTACGAGTACACCTACACAAATAACAGCGGCATATTCAATTGGGCTGAAGCCAGCTTCAACGGAGACGACCCGTACCTGCCTTCATTCTCCGGACGAATCTACGCGTAACAGCAAAGATGACTTCCACTTCCACAAAGAAGCGATTAACATTTTCAACGCCCAAAAGATTCTTCGCTCCGCAGTTCAGGCAGACCAGAATATTATGGCTCAAGAGATGTCACGCCTTCCTAGTTCTTTCATAGGTTTCGAAAAGAAAGCCCTCAGACTTAGCGTGTAGCAAGAAGCGCGTGTATCCAATATTAGGCTACTGCACATCCAGGTTTATGATACAGGAAGTATTTCAGTCAATATTAAGGATGGGTCGAAGGATTGGTCAGCAAGTTTCAACGGCTCAAGCAGCATATTGACAAGGGTAGTTTCCTCATAGCTCTGTATTCTGGATTGTCTGTGTTTCTATTTGTGAGAGGTCGTGCGGCCCTTTACCACAGTTATTCCGAGATGAAAATTCCTGTGTGGTTTGTATTTACCTTTGATGATGCCCACAAGATCGGGGCAGTGCTAGCGATGCTGGCATCTATCATGATCTATTTCAGTACTCGCTGGTTCTACTCTGGTGTAACTGCTGGTGCTATGAGCGCTTCACTTGCGAATGCGTTCATCTTCTTCGGTATTCCAGCTTTTCTGTTGTTTCAAAGACCCTATCTTGTTGAGGCTCAGTCTATGGGGGTTTTCGTTGCAGCGGGAGCTGTTGCCTCAACGTCAACCTACTGGCATGTGCTTCTTCGACCTAGACAGGATCACCTCGCGGGATTGTCTTCTTCTGGGCTTCGGCTCAGACATGCAAAGTACCTTGAATTTGTTCGCTTGTTGTCGTATACAGCTACCATTCTGATAACTGGTGTATGGGCGATAACCTGGGCTTACTGGTGGAAAGAGATCCCCGAGCTGAGATCAAAGCCTGGAGTCGAGCTTCTAGCCGAGGGCACACTGTACAATTTCCTTGTTCTGGCAGGAGTCTACTTTGGTGTCATACACCAATTCATGAAACAGCTCTCCCAGATTGAAGAGCGGATAAGAGATCATGCGTCTGAGAATCAGAAATCCAACCAGAAGAGATTGCAGGACTTCAAGTCCGTGTCGTACTGTGGCGGAAGATGGTCGGCTCCAAAAGCAGAAGACACTAGATATGAGCATGATGGGTGGATACCGTGTCGCTAAATGCAACTGGAACAGTGACTACGGCCTCGACTGTGCTGGCCTTGGATTCGGTCACCAGCTCGACTCTATTGGGAGCCATCATAGCCATAGCTAGCACCGCTTTCGGTGCACTCCTTACTAACATACTACGAACCCGATGGGAGAGAAAGAGGAGGATGCAGGAAATCGTGTTTGAACCTCTCCTAGGGCAACTGATGCGAGTCCTACAATCGATCGGTGCCGGAGAAAAGCCAGACCTGAACGAACTCGAGAAAATTTCCATGCACCCCGCAGCTTTTCTGCTCAGTAAAGACTTGAAGAAAAAAATCAGTTCCGCAAAGGGCCTGTTTAGATTGTATGGGATCTTCTACAGAAGCGCATTGGCCAAGATCCAGACCATAATCACACAGGAAATTGACAGATACGTAAGTGAGCACGGAGTGTCCCCTGAAGTCAAGAAGAGCCTAGGACTTGGAAAATACCAACTTGAATACCGCGCCTTTGTTGGGACTCAACTCTTGGGATCAGTGACTTCGGAGATCTGCCTTCTTCTGTCGATGCAACCCTTTGACATTCTAATGGATAGACTAGGAGGAATGAGAAATGTGAAGATCCAATACATTCTTGGGGGTCACGTTTTTGACAAAGAAGCAAGCGAGGCCATACTACGCTCAGCCATGAATTTGGCAGACAAAGACGAGGACATAGAAGTGGCGAGGTCTATGAGACATACAATAGCAGTCAGCGAGAATTCCCCCGTGCGACCACTCTTTGAGCTCCTGAAGCAACAGTTCTAGGGGAAACTACTTCGATCTGTACTGGAATATCCCCCCCAGAATCCGTTTCAAGTTCACTCTTACGTTTGTTATGCGGATGACCAAGACTATTGCGATAAGACCGCCGCTACAGACAGAAAGAGCTGAGTATACGTTATAGCGCGAGCTTTGAACCGTCTTCGGAAGATCTATCTTGTTACTCGCGTGATTATGTTCCAGTTTATGTCTAAGAGTACGTATTGCGACCAGTCTGTTCTGACAGAAGCGACCGCTTCTTCAATCGAATTATAAGGACCAGATATTCCAGACCCGCCATGCATTTGTCTTGTGTTATCAAACAGGAAGAACCCTTTTGTGTTTGGATATACATATAGAGTCACCGCGTGCCCTTCGCGCACGGTACGAGAAGTGACGAAGACCACATAAGCTTCGTAGCCATTCTTTACCAAGCAATGAGCAGCAAACATTGCGTGATCTTCACAGTCTCCGCCTTTTCTCTCAAATGTTTCAATGGCCGACTGCCAGTAATCTGCTCCCTCAGCATCTGCAACCACGTGGATATTGTTTGCCATGTACATGCTGACCAATTCTGGTGAATTCAATCTATCAACGACAACCTGAAAATCATTCCACTTAGAGGTCTTGTATGTCTGTTTCCAGACAGATTCAATGAACCAATACATTCCTTTTGTCTGGAAGGTCACTGTATAGGAAGCCATAAGGACTATTGGATCTTGTCCTGCGAATTCGTTATCACTAGCATACCATACTAAAGCTTGCAGCGAAGAGCAGTACTTACGTTTCTCTGGAATCCCCACTTTGAGCATTTCATCGAAGACTTTGAGTTCGTCTTTAGTGGATCGCAGTACTCTGCAAACAATGTCTTCGTTTGCCTCAACCTCTCTCACTCTAATGGTCTGAAAATCAGGCAGTTTCCGCAATTCTGCAGCTAGGTCAGGCCTTAGGGTAGCAAGTCTGTTTAGATCTGCCTCGAAAACGTCTCTGGCATACTTTTCAGGTTCCAGAAAGAACTTCGTGTCCAGATCCGTTAGTGTGCCGTTTCCATTCTGAGCCTATTCTGTAATGCATAGTCAATGAAGCTACTGTTCTTCGACAGACTTGGTGGCTGAAGGTCACTGCATGGTGGACGATTTTGCTTCTGCTGATGTACGAATTTTCTATTACTGTCCTTGTCGGTTTGGCAGGTGGTTTCCCTCATGTGTACACTATGCTAATGACCTTTCCGTTTCAGCTATGGGGCACTATGCTTGCCGTGGCGATCCTTCTTGCAGGACTGACAACCAGGTATGTGGTCTTGGAAGCTTATCAAGACCGCCTGCGCCAATTATCTCCAAGAGGAAGCCTAGTTCAATATCTGAATAGACTTAGACACATCATTTGGTTTTTCGTCTTGTTTTCTGCGCTGGTGCTAGCCCGAGCTTTTCTAATGCCACCTTAACAAGGGCGTCTAGCTTCTCCGAGTAGATACCTTCTAGTTTGGCTAGGTCCTCTTCTTTGGCTGTTTGTCTAGGCTAGCGATTCCCGTCTGGACGATTTGGCGTAGGTCGGACAGTTGCTTCTCCAGCATTTTGATTCGCTGTGTTTGAGCTCGCATCTCGACGCTTTGCGTCTCAACGGTTTCTCTGATGTCATCAGATGGCACGGCTCCTAGAAACGTGAGCTTCGGCTCAACCTTCCGGAAGTGCTCAAACATTGTCTCAGGGCTTTCAAGATAGCTCTCGTCGAGCAGGAACCTGTGGCCCATCCAGTACTCCGATAGGCCCCGGTCGATGCCAGCCGCAATGCAAGCCGTGAAGAAGAATCTCCTTAGCATGTGTGGGTGAACCAAGTATCGAGAGCTCTTCCCTATTTTCTTGCGAAGCCCAATCTTCTCAATCCCATATACGACTTGTCGGTAAATGTTTTCACGCCATTCGTGGCGCTTCGGATCAGTTGCCTGAGGAAACAGAAAGCCCTTCTTCTCTTTGGCTCGGTCGCCCAAGTAGTCAAGCAGGAGGCTTCGACATTCCCTAGTCAGAGGAACGGTTCGCATGGTCCCGCTTTTCGTGTCAGTCGGGTTAATGGTCACGGTGGGATGGTCCCTGTTGAAATCAAAGTTTTCGACGCGGAGGTTCACGACTTCTCCAATTCGTAAGCCCGAGCCTAGCATCAACGCCAAAGCTACTCGCGTGCGCTGCTTCACGTTGAGCATCAACTGTCGCGCTTCAGCACACGTCGGGGCCCTGTGTGTCGAGACTATTCTTTTCTTAGGTAGGCTTTGCCCTACGACGCTTCGGAAAATCACAGAATCCACAGGTATCCGTTCGAAGCCGAGAAACTGTCGGGCCCCGCCAACGAAAGTCAAGACACTCTTTGGCGCATGGACCCCATTGATTGAGCTGGCGTATTTGCTGAGAGAATCATACACGTCAACTTCGCCCTCCTTGATTGACTCGACCAGCTTATCCGGCGTCGAGTCATTACACTTCGCCCACTCGCTGATTGCTCTCTGATAGATGGCGGCGGTCTTCCAGGAACGCCTCTTCCTTAACTCCACAAACTCCTTGAAGGTCATATTGAATCCACTAGCCATTACGCGGACCAAATATATAAGCTAGACGATTCCACAAAAAGATCCGACTAAACCAGACTAGCAGACAGCCCGGCGGGCATGATTGATTACCGTCAAAATAAGACTTTTCCCTTGGAAGATATGTAAGGGTCAATTGCTCCGCGCCCTGCAAGTAGCAACACTGCAGAGTCATCCTCAAACCTGTCAGAGCAAGTTTCTTCCCAACTCGTTCCGCTTGAATCACTTGCATTCCTTCGCCTTCACTACGGCGGACAGGCAAAGCGATATCTTCTGTTTTTCCATATACGTCTCCCTCTCTTGTCGACCACAGGAAATCTGCATGAAAAGCGAGGCTAAGCCCTTGAGGGTTGCCGGACCAGACCTTGGAGTTGCCGTTGACATATATACCATCGTCTCGGATCTCAATCCACTCGGCCAAGTTGCCTTCGAATGGATAATCTACACATCTCGTGTCGAAGTATCCATATGCATCTGTCATCTCGCTAGTCCACTCAAGTTCATCGCGATATGGGGTTAAGTAACTCCCCAGAAGGTTGGCGTACAGGTGAACTGGTCGGAACTGTAGCGGCCTGCCGGTTGTTTGCTCCTTCAGCTTTCCAGTAAAGAAGATTTTCATGCCAACTCTGATGCCAGTTAGGACAGTTCCATTCTTGTCAATTGGTGTAAGAATTACGATAGGACGAGATGGTATCGTCGCACTTCCCTGTCCAGGGAGAGAGACAACAGAGTACTCCCCAGAAGAGTGAATCACACCTTCCGAAAAGCGGCGAAGTAAGGCGTCAACAATCTTTCTTTGACCAGAAAGGGGGTTCCCGACAATCGCGAGTCTAGTCTGCTCGATGTGAGCAATGGAGATTTCTTCGTCGTACTGGCTGGTTGGGTAATCGCAGTAGGCGACGGTCAGCTGGCCGAACGGATAGAACATGTAAGGCCAAGCACATTCAACAAGCGTGACCTGTCTTCCAAAGTATTGGCCTTTCGAGAGGAACTCGGTTAGCTCCTGCAATTCATGTGGATGATTCTCATTGACATGCTCAACTGTGTACAGAATGTTGGTGAACATGAAAGATCCGATCAGAAGAATCAGGAAACATGCCAGCATGAAGTTGACTTTTGGCTTCGGCACATCCCAGCGAAACGCTTTCTGAGCGAACCTCGCGGTATGCGATAGAAGGCCGTCCAGAGAAGACGCCAGACATGTGATCATTAAGGAAAATGGTAGTACGAGATACCAGTCAAGGTTCGTTCTCCACCAGATGATAAAGGCGGCGTATCCCGACATGACGACGCATTCTTCGCATTCGGAGAGTCTGCTACCGAGTAACGCCAAGGGAACCGAGAGGAAGAGAAAAAGGTTCCAAGTACTGTTGAATGGGTCATCGTGAGCCACCATAACGAGGAAATATCCGCCTCCGAGATAGAAGAGAAAGTATGACACAACTAGCATAGCCAGTACGGGGCCAAGGCTCAGAAGCGCTGTCCTCTTAACAGACTTGTGCTTCAGCAAGGATAGGGCTATGAGGATCACTGCTCCTACTATCGCGTACTCCTTTGCTAGAACCGACAACCCTATCGCGCAACCTGCCAGAAGCCAGTGTCTCCTTCTATAGAGAACCAACCCGAGAAGAAATAACGCTGAGTTCAACGTATCGAGGAAGACCACCCCTGAATACTGGACCAGTATGGTTGATGATGCTGCCAATATGGCGGCAAGAATTCTGATGCTGCGTCTGGAATCGTCAAGGCAATGATAAACGAGAACCGGAATAGTTGCGCCGATCGTCGCGTTTAGAACTCTTGCAGTCCACAGACTATGCGAAAATGGACTATACAGCAGGTAGACTAGCGGAGGATGATTACGGTGTAAGGTTAAGTACCTTTCAGGATGCATGCACAGATAGTAGTAATATCCCTCATCGCCATAGACATCGGCATCTAGGTTTCGTGTGCGGAGCCACAAAGAGAATAAGAAGAGGAACAGCTGCCATAAAAGATCCGGAAGTCCACGCGCACGTCTAAGAACGGTCTGAGCTCTTATCAAGATATTTTACCGCGTACTTGACTCTCAGAAAGCCTCGTGGCCAAGTCAGCAAGTCTCTCTAGCCCATTCAATCTTCGAGAGGTCGTCTTGTCTCAACTATCTCTCTTGCCTGGACCTTTATCTCGCTACCTGAACGCTCAACCAATATGTTCTTGAGCCAACTCTTGTCTTCGTTCG
>Ga0209725_1001479_pt1 | contig 13112 bp, 11 predicted proteins | sample I18A1metaG_FD_184145 | JGI IMG/M metagenome (GOLD analysis project Ga0209725, IMG submission 184145) | Lake sediment bacterial and archeal communities from Gulf of Boni, Indonesia to study Microbial Dark Matter (Phase II) - ​I18A1 metaG... | ecosystem: Environmental > Aquatic > Freshwater > Lake... | reverse complement strand
AGCCGCTGAGCGACCCGACGACCAGCCCAACAAGCACTGATATAAAGGCGGACAATAGACCAACTGTCAGTGAGACTCTGGCTCCATAAAGAATCTGGGTGAAAATGTCTCTACCCGACTGATCTGTGCCGAGCCATCCGAAAGCGGTTCCTAACAATCTCAAGTCTATGTCGTCTAAATAGACGCTGGGGGGGAAATCTGGCTTAGGCGTCAAATTTGAAAAGCTAACTTCCAAGCCGTATGCATATTCACCCGCTGTCGAAAATATTATGCTGGCTGGGTCGGCCAAGACGTCCCTGAACACGGTCGTTCGTAGCCGACTCGAATAGGAGTCGATCGGGTATTCGGGGGCAAACCACCCCTCATCTCTTGTAATACTTCTCTCCCAAAGTATGAATCTGTAACCAGAAGCATTGGAGATGAAAGACGCTATCTTGACCGATGCCGAACCTATGTTCTTGACTCGCGCGGCCAAGGATGCTGTGAATCTGTCTGGAGGGCCTTCAAAAGGATATGTAAACTTCTCGCAGATTGTGACTTTCACCAGTTCATAGCTTACCTCTTCAACGGGTGGTGTAACAACGATGCAGCCACGGCCGCTTCCTCTCTCATATCCGTCCTCATTGTAGTAGTCAACAACGGTCGCCCCAAGCGTTGGAGTGGTTTCTATCAGCCAGCTACCAAGCGAGCTTTTGCCAGTAGAAAATCCAGGGTCGGCGATTGGCATCACATTTTCGCTCAACCTCTCGTTTCCCAGAAGAGATCTTGCCCAAAATGGCTTGGCTTTCGTTCCCGCCAGATATGTCGATTCAGTCGGATCGTAGGGTGAGATGGCCGGTGCAACTATCGAGATTCCAGCGAATAGCAGCAGGACAAGAAGTCCTACTGTTCCCTTTCGGCTTCTCTTGAATGCTTGCCAGAACTCATCTATCCGCTGAAGGATTGGATTCGTGTTCTTGGCGGGTATAGACATTTCTCACGTCTCCTAGTACTTTACCCTCGGGTCTACCAGGCCGTACACTATGTCTGCGGCGAAGTTCGCAAGAATGACACAGATGGCGGTGATGTAGAAGACCGCTTGTAGAACAGGATAGTCATTGTATTGTATAGCATTCCAAGTGTACGAGCCTATACCGTGCCATGAGAAGACTTGCTCTGTCAATATTGCGCCTGAAACTAGAAAGCCGAATGAGACCGCAGCATTCGTTACGAGTGGGAGCAAAGCATTTCTAAGCGCATGCTTGAAGAGTATTGTTCTCTCGCTAACTCCTTTCGCTCGCGCGGACCAGATGTACTCCTCTGAAAGAACCTCCAGCATCGTGCTCCTTGTCAGAAGAGCCCAGCCTCCATAGCTGTAGAGAAATAGAGTCAAAGCAGGAAGAAAGAGGTGCCAGAGCAAATCGCCGATCCTTGAGAATAGCTCCTGAGGAGGAGGTCTGCTCATCGTTCCAGCGAGAGGAAACAGTCCTAACTGGTATCCGAAGAAGAAGAGAAAAACCAGTCCCATCCAGAAGGTTGGGAGCGCATAGGTGACGAGTGACCCCGTGATGGCTGCAACGTCGAAAAACTTTCCTCTCTTGGCCGCGGCATACACGCCTATCACGACGCCAACCGCTATAGATGCCAATAGAGATGCTCCCATCAACAAGATAGTGTTCGGAAGCCTCTCCATGATCTCCTCAGATACCGGTCTGAGCGAATAATATGAATAACCGAATTGCCAAGTCAACATGTTCCGTAGGTACTTAACATATCTTGACCAGACCGGCTCCCGGAGCCCATAGAGCTCTATGAGATCTTCTCTCTGTTGAGTTGTAAGAAGTCTAGATCCGACTATGACTGTCATAGGGTCTCCGGGCGCAGCCATGAAGATTACGAAATTCAGAGTCATGACAAAGAAGAGAAGCAACAGCATATTTGCTATTCGTCGTACAACGAATGCTTGGAGAGTCATTCGTTTTTCCCTGAAAGAGGACTGAATATCTAGAACGTTACAGGAACTATTTAGAATTGCGACAAGGGATAAATTGAAATCTCATGTTGAAACTTTCTTCGAGCGACGCCTCCGTATTAAGAGATATGAGACCAGAACTGCCGCGACAATTATAGCGATCGCGACTATAGTTGTCGTCAACGGGAAAGCTTCCTTGACCGTTAGAGGAAATTCCTTTAGGGCTGTGAATGTTCCGGCGGCGCTCGTGTACGATGCTTTGATTTTGACAACGTATTCTCCAGGTTTCTCGATGACCAAACTTGCACTGTATACTCCCTCACCCTTGTGACTCAGATTGATCTCAGTGACCTGCTTGCCTTCAGCGTCTAAGATGTTTACCGTTACTGTTCCAGATGTGACCGGAGCTTCAGTATAGTCTACAAGCGTTACACTAAGCTCCTTCGCTTCTCCTGCTGTCAGCGTCGGCAGCGAAGCTTCTTGAATAGCCAATGTCTTGCCAGGTGCGCGCCTAAAGTATTCTGAGTTCGCTTTGAGAAGAACGTATTCTCCAGCCTTCCTTTCGACAAATTTGAAAGGGCCTGTTCCTATTAGAGTTCCTTCTCGAAGTGGATCGTACGTCTTCCAATCAGCTGGCGCAACCTTCTCCCAGATATGCTTCGGAATTATAGGCATATATCCAAGCCAATGCAGCGCGAAGTAGCTAGTTGTATTGAGGTAAGTGACTATGACACTGTTGCTCGGCACATCGACCTTCTCGACATTCGACACGTACCCAGCCCATCTTCCGCCTTGCTGATAGTATTCGATGCAGAACTTTACGTCAGCTGAAGTGAATCTTATCCCGTCATGCCAAGTTGCATTGTCAACAAGATTGAATGTTATCTTTAAGCCTGGGATATCGCTCGGGCTTGTCCAAGGATCGAGTGTCCATGAAGTGGCGAGCCACGGGATATCCTCAGCCAAGTTTAGCGGGTTTCTGACGAGCAAGGAGTCGTAGATCCTGTAGAGAACTTCGAGGTCAGACTGCCACTCAGTTGTAAGCACATTTAGGTTCTCAATGTCAGAAGATAAGCCATATCTCATTTCACCGCCATACTTCCGTTCCACGCGATGTGCGTTCAGGAAGGTTATCCACGTATTGACCCCTTCACCTGCACCGTTAGCTACGCCTTCCCAGCCCTTCCTGTAAGCTTTCACCCCTATACGCTGGTAGAGAGGAATAACGTGAGCATTTTCGGCTATGATCTCCTGAGCTTTGAATACAGCGGCCCGCACTTCATCAAGGGTTGAGCTGCTACGAATCTTCAAGGTTGCTTTGTCGAGCTCGTCGTTGTGAATTCTTGCGTAATTGTAGCCGTAAGGTTCTGGATAGATATCCATCCCTGAAAAGTAGAACCAGAAAAGATAGTAGGGGTCACTTGTTATCCCAACTCCGCCAGTGTACATGTTATACTCATATTTCTTGAGAACAGCTTCACTGCACACCGCTTTCTCAGCAAATCTCGCATCAACAGGGATACCGACCTGTTCCATCTCCTTTCTAATCCGTTCGCCTATGGCTGTCCTTTGAGGGTCGTCAGCTCTTATGTAGAAGATCACTGGTTCAAGCGTTTTTCCTGTTTTAGGGTCGATTCTCCGACCGTCAGACCCTAGAGTGAATCCCGCTGCGTCCAGAAGCGCTTTAGCAGCATCTGGATCGTAAGGGTACTTCTTGATGTTTGGGTTACTCCAACCTCCGAGTACGCTTGGGACCGGGTTGTCTATCGGTATTCCGAATCCTTTGAGAACATCCGTCTCTATCCAGTCCTTGTCGATTAGGTGAGCTACCGCCTGTCTAAAGCTCACGTCGCTTGTCGGCCACATTTGATTGTTCAGATCCAACTCCGCCATTCCTAGGTCTTCGTAACTCTTCAGGACGATATCCGGGTTTTCTTGAAGTTCCTTCACTTGCTCAGGCATAAGTGGAACATCCATTATGTCTATCTCATTCGCCGCGAGAGCAAGGCCTTCCGCAATTGGGTCCCTGTAAATTTTCATAAGCAGCGAGTCGACGCGAGGTCCATTCCATTCGACCACTTCGGCTCCACGTACAAGAGCAGGTTCCAGAATCATCAAAACGCTTAAGACAATAAGTAAACCTATCAGTGGCTTCTTCAAATTATTCTTGCCCTCGAGATCTCCGAATGAAGTTAGAATTGTTAGTTTCTAGTTTTTATTTAAGAGTTATTAGCTTCAACGTGTTCGAGCATGGACAGATACGGTACATTTGACTGCTATTTTTGCCTTGTTTCAGCCAAAATCTCGAAGATGGATGAGAACGCATAGAACAAAACTATCAGCATAGCTATTATAAGGATGAAACTGACCAGAAACAGCTGACCTTGAATAGCCGTCACGACTCCCAAGCTTCTAAGCCACCTCGGAAGCGATTGAGTCCCCGACAGAAAAGTCAAGACTTGGATTAGGCTTAGAGCTAAGATAGGCGCGATGACTATGACCGCGACCCATAGTATGAGGCGTCTGTCACGAAGCTTCGCTAGATTAGACTTCCCGACATGTTCAGTGGGCCAAGTCTCTACCTTGACTGGTTCCTGCGCCAACCGAACTAAAGCGATACGAGCTGTGGCAACAGTCAATCTCAGGTCTCTCCAATAGTTTGAAAGCGCGTCGAGTAGACCAATGAAACTTCCAACGTAACCGTAAACAAGGATATTCCTGCTGGCGATGAAAACGACTGCTCCCAGAGCGAAAACTATTGGTCCAAGAAATCCGAGCCCGAAGTAATATATGACATAGAAGCCATCCACAACTGTTCTAGCGGCAACTAATGAAGAACATAGTAGTGCGACAAACCTTCTCTTTCCATTTTCCAGAATTAGGCATGATGACGCGAGAATGACGCCGCAAAAGAAGGATACGAACACATTCGTCACCATCCAGACGATGGCCAACTCGCTTCCAAAAAGCCATGTAGCAAGCGGGTTTATTTCTCCAGCGATCCCGTGCCTCCCTATCCAAACAGAGGTAAAGAAACCATCAATAACGCCTAGAAAGGCCATGAGAATAACAAGAAGACGTATTCTAGTATTCCTCCACCACAACTTCAAGAACGAAGATAGAGAGAACCGTCTACTTGCATCCATCCGTTATTTACCGAGGTCTATCTTCGCACAGGCGGATATATGTCTTTAAGAAGAAATCTGGAACATAGAGACGCAAATGCAGAACGGAGAAGACCGTAACAAGCATTTAGAGTTAACCTTAAAACTAGAATATAACCAATTAGACATGGAAAATGAAAGAAGAGTGAAACCTATGTCAAAGTCTGCAATTACAAAGATGACAGGCATAGTGCTAGTAGTTGTGATACTTGCAGCGGTCGTCATAGGAGTCGGAGGGTACTACTACTATTATCTTCCATCGATCACGCCAACACCGACACCCACACCAACACCTACTCCTACGCCAACCCCAACACCCACACCAACAGGCGTTGCTGTACCTAATCCAGACACAATCGTGATGACAGAGTTCGGAGATGTGCAGACACTGGATCCTATGTGGAACTATGAATCCGCGGGCGGTGAGATGACTGAGAGAGTATATGAGCACCTTGTATGGTACGACGGAGAGAAGACCGATATATCGCCTCAACTCGCTGAGAAATGGGAAGTATCTTCGGACGGCACTGTCTGGACGTTCCATTTGAAGAAAGGTGTAAAGTTCCACGATGGTACAGACTTCAATGCGGAAGCAGTGAAATTTTCCATCGACTCTTTGATCCTATTGAACGACCCCGAAGGCCCAGCTTGGATCTTGGCGCAAATAGTCAAAGGCGGAATGCAGTACATGATATCGAACACTTATGGTGTAACGAACCAGAGTGAGGTTGACGCATATCTTGCAGCTGAAGGCGTTAAAGTGATCGATGACTATACTGTTCAGATCAACCTCGACTACGCTTTCACGCCTTTCTTAGCTTCGCTCCAATACGTCCCGAGAATAGTGTCGCCTACCTTCGTGGAAAAGAATGGCGGGTTCAAGCCGGGATTCCGATCTGAATACTTGCATGAGCATACCTGCGGAACAGGGCCCTACACCGTGGTCGAATGGAAGCCTGGAGAAAGGCTAGTCATGGAGAGGTTCGATGGGTACTGGGGCGTAAAAGGCAAGGTTAAACGGGTGATAATAAACTACGTCAACGAGTGGGGGACAAGACTGCTCTCCTTCTTCGCTGGCGAGTGCGACAGCGCGATGGTGAATACTGCGAATGCTTTCGACTTGATCGATAAGGACGCGTGGCTGAACAATCGGCAGATAGTGCCACTGAAGAAAGGATATGTCTTCGTAGCAGACCCTGCAGCGACCATCACCAGCGCTTTTCTGAACACGCACATAAAGCCTTTCGACAATATCAAGGTCAGATTAGGGTTCCAATACGCCTTCAATTGGAAGACGTTCATCGACCAAGTCTACAACGGCTTCGCTGAACAACCAGCAGGTTTGATTCCGAAGGGCATTTTGGGACACGACGATTCGCTTCCAAAGTATACTTATGATCCAGAGAAGGCGAAGCAACTACTGCTAGACGCCAAGAAGGAAGGTGCTTTCAAAGACGGGCAGAAGATCACCATCTACTACAATGCTGGCAACGAGAACCGAAGACTTGGATGCCTACTCCTGAAGGACAACATAGAGGCACTGAACGTAGGTTTGAAGATAGAAGTACAGGAGCTTGACTGGCCTAGCTACCTGGCAAAGTTCAGAAATCATGAGCTACCGTTCGCCATCATCGGGTGGATACCTGACTATGCAGATCCTGACAACTACATTGCAACGTACGCACACTCACAGAAAGGATACTTCTCTCAAGCAATACAGTACGAGAACGCAACAATCGATGAATTGGTGGACAAAGCTGCTGTTGAGACGGACAATGCCAAGCGAACTGAATACTACCGCGAGATACAGATGGAACTCATTCGACAAGCCTTCTACTTCTTCATGGCTCAACCGATGAGTATACACGCAGAGAGAGACTGGGTTCGAGGCAACTACTTCAATCCAATGCTTTCAGTCTGTGTTAACGGAAATCTAACGTACTGGACGGCGTCGAAGGAGCAGTATACCGCGCAAGTGGCTATACAGATAAGCGCCTATGTGCTAGTGGCGAAGAATCAGTAATCTTCCAACTCTTTTTTTACCTCTAATTCTGATAACCTATATATACTCCCAAGCGGAGAATGCGTGAGGCATTTCCGATGAAGATGAGAGACTACATCATAAGGCGTCTACTTCTGCTGATTCCAGTACTCATAGGCATCTCGATGGTGACCTTCACTTTATCTCACATGATCGGAGATCCCGTAGCTGCTTATCTACCAGGAGGCGCCGTAGAGCACATTCGAGAACAGCAGATCCAGCAGATAATCAAAGCTCATCACCTCGATGAGCCGATCTACATGCAATATTGGTACTATGTGAACGACATTATGCGCGGTGACTGGGGGATTTCAAGGTCGGATCATGACCGTCCAGTAGTAGTCTCGATACAGAACTATTTTCCCGCAACCTTTGAATTAACCTTGACTGCCATCATCGTTAGTCTACTCATGGGTATACCTATAGGGATCATCTCGGCAACGAAGAAGGACAAGCCGGTAGACCATGCTACGAGATTATTCTCGCTGACGGGAATCTCTATTCCAATTTTTTGGTTCGCCCTCCTATTGCAATACACTTTCTTCTACCAATTGAAAATAAACAAGCTTCCATATCTGCCTCTTGAAGGCAGAGTCGACGACTTCGTAATAATTGCACATCCTCTCCAAACGGTAACTGGATTCTACATTCCTGATAGCATTATCACGGGAAATTGGCCCGTATTAATCAGCAGCTTATCGCACATAATCTTGCCAGGATTCGCTCTTGCATACGCCACATTGGCTTTGATAACTAGGATGATGAGATCTAGCATGCTCGAGGTCTTGAGGCAGGACTACATAACGCTGGCGAAATCTAAAGGCCTGTCTGAGAGAGTTGTGATCTACAAGCACGCTCTTAAGAACGCTATGATCCCGACCGTCACGGTCACAGGTATCGCATTTGGTGGTCTACTGGCAGGAGCGGTGTTGACTGAAACGGTTTTCTCGTGGCCTGGAATGGGGCGTTGGGCGACAGGCGCGATTCTAACCGACGATATTGGAGCGATCATGGGCTTTACTTTGCTTATTGCCGTGGTTTACATTCTCGCTAACCTAATAGTTGATCTGATCTACGCCGCACTTGACCCTAGGATAAAGCTCGGGTGACAAACATGGCAGGGTTGAAAAGTCCTCTCAGAATGAAATCTGGAATCTCCAAATGGAGAGAAGATATGGCACCTCGAGTCAGGGAACTGCGATTCACAATCTTTCTCCTGAAACAGAGCCCTCTAGTAGTTGCCGGATTCATACTTATGTTCGCGTTCATCGCAATGGCTGTCTTTGCGCCTTGGATAACTCCATATGGGCCGGAGGAACGTATCTGGGAGTCAAAGCTTCAGCCTCCAAGCAGTCAGCATATCTTTGGAACTGATGAAAGCGGAGGAGACATCTTCAGTAGACTAATCTGGGCGTCTCAACTTGATCTGGCTATCGCGGTCACCGTCGTGGGGACAGCGATGGCAATAGGCTCGGCCATGGGAGCAGTCTCGGGATACCTTGGTGGAAAGACTGATGAGGTCATGATGCGCATAACAGACATCTTCCTAGCTTTTCCTGCGTTGATTCTAGCGATGACAATTGCTGCCGCGTTAGGCAGGAATCTAACGAATTTGACCATAGCTCTGATAATCGTTTGGTGGCCGGCCTATGCTAGGTTGATAAGAGGTCAAGTGCTTTCGGAGAGAGAAAAGCTCTACGTCGAGGCTGCACGAGCTGTCGGAGCTCCAACTAGGAGAATCATATTCAGGCACGTGTTGCCGAACTCAATCTATCCTCTCCTAGTCAACGCAACACTTGATCTTGGAGGAGTCATCCTCACAGCAGCTGGTCTGAGCTTCATCGGATTCGGCGCTGGAGCAGGAATAGCTGAATGGGGGAGAATGATAGCCGACGGTCGAAATTATCTGTTTCAAAGTCCATGGATGGCTACGTTTCCAGGACTCGCTATACTACTTTCAGCCTTAGCGATGAATCTCGTGGGCGACGGTCTCAGAGACGTGCTGGACCCAAGGCTTAGAAGATAGGTGAATAGAGTTTGTCTGATATCCTTATCAGTATTAGGAACTTGAGCACATACTTCTACACCTACGCCGGAGTAGTTAAGGCGCTAGAGGGAGTTGACCTAGAGATCTACAAGAGAGAGACATTAGGCCTCGTTGGTGAAACCGGCTGCGGCAAATCCGTAACCGCTCTCTCCATAATGCAGTTGGTCCCTAACCCTCCCGGCAAAATAGTCAGCGGCCAAATCCTCCTTGAAGGTGAAGACCTCTTAAAGAAAAGCGAGGAGGAGATGAGGAAGATTCGCGGCGCCAAGATATCAATGGTATTTCAAGACCCTATGACCTACATAAACCCGGTCCTGACGATTGGAGACCAGATCTCAGAAGTCATCCTACTTCATCAAGACCTCAGAAAAGAAGTTCTAGCGTTGAAGATCGAAGAGCTGCAAGGGAAACTGGAGAAACTGGATCCTACCTCTGGAACAGCTCGAGACTTCAAGTCGAAGATTGAAGAATTGGAGAAGAAGATGATTGATCCTCCGAAGCCTTCGAAGAGCGACGTCAAGAAAGCGGCTCTCAAGAAGACTATTGAAACCCTGAAGCTTGTGAGGATGCCGTACCCTGAGCGAGTTGTCAAACAGTACCCTCACGAGCTAAGCGGCGGAATGCGACAGAGAGCTATGATCGCTATGGCGCTTTCTTGTGGACCAAGCCTACTTATCGCGGATGAAGCGACAACGGCCCTAGACGTGACTATTCAAGCTCAAATCCTCCAGTTGCTGAACGAATTGAAGAAAGAGATTGGAGCATCGATACTTATCATAACGCATGATCTTGGAATAGTTGCTGAGATGTGTGATAGAGTTGGAGTGATGTACGCGGGAGTTGTCGTCGAGTATACTGGCACAAAGGCCCTCTTCAGAAAACCTCTTCACCCATACACGCAAGGTCTACTGAGATCGATTCCCAAGCTTCATAAAGAAATAGAAAGACTCGAAATAATACCCGGCTCTGTTCCGAACCTGATTTATCCACCACCCGGATGTCGTTTTCACCCGCGATGTCCATATGTTATGGATATTTGCAGGAAGGAGAGGCCGCCGATGTTCGAACCTGAAGAGGGACATTTCGTTGCCTGTTATCTTTATGGCCAAAGAGGGGATTGAGGACTGGAGAAGATGTCAACAGCAGAGACACTCCTAGAAGTCAAGGAGCTAAAGAAACACTTCCCTATTCGCGGCGGCATTTTCGGCAGAGCCGTAGGCTACGTGTACGCCGTCGACGGGGTCTCCTTCAAGATTGGGAAAGGGGAGACCATGGGGCTTGTTGGGGAATCTGGGTGCGGAAAAACAACCGTCGGCCGATGCATTCTACGGTTGATAGAGCCAACAGCCGGTGAAATTCTGTTTGAAGGTGAAGACATAGCTAGGATCGATGATAAACAGATGATTAAGTTGAGGCCGAAGATGCAGATAGTCTTCCAAGATCCCTACGCATCATTGAATCCAAGGATGACCATCAAAGACATAGTAGGTGAACCTATGCTGGTAAACGGCATCGCCAAAGGGTTAGAGCTTCGCCGAAGAGTTCTAGAGCTTCTGGTCATTGTGGGTCTATCAGAAGACCATATGAATAGATTTCCTCACGAGTTCAGCGGAGGACAACGGCAGAGAATAGGCGTTGCTAGAGCATTGTCACTGAACCCTGAGTTCATAGTCTTGGACGAGCCCACATCATCGCTGGATGTCTCGGTTCAAGCTCAAACACTGAATATGTTGCAGGATCTCCAAAGGAAGCTAGATCTGACCTACCTCTTCATCTCTCATAATCTCAGTGTAATCAAACATATGAGCGAAAAAATAGCTGTTATGTACTTGGGCAAGATCGTTGAGATAGCTTCAAAAGCAGAACTCTTCCGAAGTCAACTGCATCCATACACGCAAGCTTTGTTCGCAGCGATTCCGATTCCGGATCCGGAGATCAGTAGGGAACGAATCGTTTTAGGTGGAGATGTGCCCAGTCCTGTCAATCCTCCTTCAGGGTGCAGATTCAACCCGAGATGCCCTAAGATGATACCCGTATGCAAGGAAGAAGAGCCCGAACTAATCGAGGTCAGAAAGGGACACTATGTCGCATGCCACTTGGTGAAGTAACGATCATTTGGCATAGCATAGGCGCACCAGCCTGATAGTGCAAAGGTGCATGTAGTGACTGAGAAAGAACAAACAGGAAAAGAAGAAAGGAAAAAGGAACAAGTAAGGCTTGATTGGAAAGACTACGTTGCGATAACGATTGCAGCGCTTCAAACTACTTTGCTCCCCTTTATTCTTCTCTTCTTCGTTATAATTGCAGTCTCGATCGCTATTGGAATCTTCTTTTTCCGATGATAGAAGGATCAGTTATGCGCAAGATTAGTCCAAATTCGAGAATGTTAGGTCTCATAATAGTTGCTGTTGTGCTCATAACGTTCTTCATATCATCTTTCAACCTTCGGAGTCTAGTTGACGCTCTGTTTCTGGAAGGAGCAGCCCTACTCAGCATAGGCGGCGTTCTCGGAGCTGGACTTCCTAAACTGAGGCTCCTAAAATTCACTGTGAGAAGAACCGCTGAGAGCCAAGAAGCCGCGCAAGAGGAAGAAAGCCGAAGGAGAAACACTAGAATCGGTTTTACACTGATGCTAGTTGGGCTTGTAATGATCGGTCTCTGTATCGCGGTCGGCGAACTCATTCTGCGCTAATTCTAGAACTCTGATCTCACTTATCAGTAGTGAAGATACGTCGTTCAATTCATCATCCAAGCTTTCTAGTTGTCTCAGAATCTGCTTTGGGCGTCATCTTCTACGGTATAGCCCTACGATCTCTCCTCTTGCCAGCATATGGTCTTCCATCGCGCTTTCTACATCTTCCTTTCTAGAATTTGTGTTAAGATCCAGTTTCGCGTCTAGAGCATAGATCTTGAAGAAATATCTATGTGTACCTGAAGGTGGGCAAGGTCCCCCATACGAATGCTTCCTAAAATCGTTCAGTCCTTCAACTCCGGGAACAGTGTTTTCCTCTATTCTCTCTTTGAGAGAGATGTTCCAGACTACCCAATGAACAAATGTCCCCATCGGAGCGTCTGGGTCATCAACTATAAGGACGAGACTCTTCGCCTCTCTCGGTACGCCCTCAATGTTCAAAGGCGGATTCACATCATCCCCATCGCACGTATACTTCCCTGGGATCACACCGTTATTCTGAAATGCAGGACTCGTGATTCTTAGTTCCTTCATGCAGCGCACCTACCTAAATTGTAGTTCTATATCTTTTGTTCAATCATGCCCTGAACTTTTTGAATCATATAAGCCTTTGCCAGCATCGCATTGGCCGGCCTCAACTGCGAATAAGAGCAAACGATTACATAGCGCAAGGAAAGTTCCGGCTGAGAAATTCACTGCCTAATACGGCTCGAACGATTGCGATGCAGCATGTGAGGATTGGATTGAGGGACTGGTTTGAGTTTGCAAAATTCTAGGGATTGCCCCAAATCGGCGAGCGTAAAACCTAGGCATCTTCGATCAAAACAGTTTGCCGACGGCTTGCTCGACATATGATAGGATGGACCCGCTTCGAATCAGCTCCACGCTTTGTTCGATGTCTTTGTGAATCGCTCTATCTTCTTTCAGAACAGGAACTCTTTCCCTGAGTAGTTCATACGCCTTTCCGGTTCCGCGGCCTAAAGTTTTGGGGCTACGCAGGTCTATTCCTTGTGCTGCGCATAGAAGCTCGATGGCTATGATATACTGCACGTTCTTTAGAATCTCTGAGGCTTTCTTAGCAGCAGCAGGGCCCATGCTCACGAAATCTTCAAAGTTGGCTGAGGTTGGGATGGAGTCTACTGAAGCTGGATGCGCGAGGGCTTTGTTCTCTGAGGCTAGGGCGGCTGCTGTAAATTGAGAAGACATGAAGCCTGAGT
>Ga0209725_1001478_pt1 | contig 13114 bp, 11 predicted proteins | sample I18A1metaG_FD_184145 | JGI IMG/M metagenome (GOLD analysis project Ga0209725, IMG submission 184145) | Lake sediment bacterial and archeal communities from Gulf of Boni, Indonesia to study Microbial Dark Matter (Phase II) - ​I18A1 metaG... | ecosystem: Environmental > Aquatic > Freshwater > Lake... | reverse complement strand
GCATATCTAGAGCAGCAATGCTCGCCGTTGAGGCTGGTGTCAGGATTCACATATGCCATGTTTGCGCCAAGGAAGCTCTGGAAGTGGTTCGCATGGTTAAAGGGCGCGGCCAGATGCTGACCGCTGAAACCTGTCCCCACTATCTTACATTTACCCACGATGAGATCAAGCATCTCGGGCCCTATGCCAAGATCAATCCGCCTATCCGCCATCGGGATGACCGAGATCCTCTGTGGGAAGGCATTCGCAGCGGGGTCATTGATCTTGTCGCCAGTGATCATGGGCCATATCCCAAGAAAATGAAGGACATGGGCCTGGGAGATATTTGGAAGGCGTACATGGGTGCTCCTGGGCTTGACGCAATCGGGCCTGTGATGCTTACGCATGTGAACAACGGTTTGATTTCTCTCATGAAGCTCTCAGAGATCATGTCAGAGAAGGTTGCAAAAGTGTTCGGCCTTTATCCGAGCAAAGGCGTACTGAGCGTTGGATCTGACGCGGACATAGTTGTGGTCGACATGAATGCACCGAAGAAGTTGGACTCCTCGAAATTCCACACGAAAGCCAGAGACATCGCGCTGTTGTACAATGGATTCGAGGCAAGAGGAATACCGAACCTGACAGTCGTCAACGGAACAGTCGTCATGAAGGATGGAGAGATCGTAGGGAAACCTGGGACAGGTAGGTTCGTGAAACCGTAGAATTGGCACAAACATGTGCTTGATGTCCAGATCGCAAGAGTCGTTTATATCCCTCAGGTTGTAGGTAGCATAGGACGTATCGGTTTCTCCGACAAGTCCAGCACAGACATCTGCACTGTGCAACCAAAGACAGAGTGAATGAATGGAGGAGGTGAATATGGAAGCAAGCAAACTATACGGGTTGCCGAAACTGCCTTACGGCTACAATCAACTGGCGCCGCATATGTCTGAGGAGCAGCTAACGATTCACCACCAAAAACACCACCAAGCGTACGTGAACGGTGCAAACGCGATCCTTCAGAGGATGGACAAGGCGCGAAAGGAAGGCGCGGATTTCGATGTCAAATCCACAATGAAGGAACTATCGTGGAATATTGGTGGACATTTGCTGCACTCTCTTTTCTGGGCAAATCTTGCTCCCGCAGGCAAAGGCGGCGGAAAACCGGGAGGGGCTTTGGCTGAGGTTTTGGAGAAGGAATTCGGAAGCTTTGACCGCTTCAGGAAGGAGTTCACTCAGGCTGCTGCCAGCGTGGAAGGATCAGGATGGGCGACTCTGGCGTTCTGTAGGCAAACCGGCAGGCCAATCATAATGCAGGTTGAGAAACACAACACCAATGTATACCCAACGTTCAGAATACTTATGGTTCTGGACGTTTTTGAGCACGCATACTATCTTGACTACAAGAACGACCGAGGAAAATTCATCGAAGCCTTCTGGAACATAGTGAACTGGGATGAAGTGAACGCGAGACTACGAGAACTCATCAAGTAGCCGAGATAGAAGCTGAGATTCCTTCTCTTGATCCCTCTTTCTTTCCCATTCCTCTTCTTCGGATGTTGAGTAGGCAGGAGACGCAACTGTTCCAAGGAATCCAACAGGCGATAAGCATGATGCTTTTCAATCTCTCCTGATCAATGTGCTTGAACCAGATCCATACCTGATCGCTGATGCGAAGAGGGATTGAGGCATGAGCAAGAGCGGCGCTCAACACGGTTCTCTCTGGAAGCTCTTCACCTACTTCTTCAGACTATCTTGGACCGGGTTTGGGGGCCCCTTGGCATACATAGCCATGATGGAGGATGACTGCGTGGAGAAGAGGAGGTGGCTGGGCAAGGAGGAGTTCGCGGAGATGCTTGGCATCACGAACATGCTGCCGGGCCCCAATGCGACGGAGATGGCTATTCATATTGGCTATGTGAAGGGCGGAAAACTTGGCGCCGTCCTGAGCGGACTCGCCTTCACAATACCATCCTTCATCATCATGGTCGTCCTCAGCTGGTTGTACTTTCAGTACGGCTCCATGCCCACGGCAAGCGGAATCTTCTACGGGATCAACCCTGTGGTCGTAGGCGTGATAATCGTCACAGCTCTCAGACTTGGAAAGGTCTCAGTGGTTGACTGGAAGCTGGCCGCCATCTGCATCGTGGCTGTGCTGCTGTCCTACCTCACAGCGATAAATGAGGCGCTGATACTGCTAGGCGCAGGCTTGGCTGGAATCGTCATCTACGGACCAGCCTTGAAGAGAGGTCTACTAGCAGCACTTCTGTTCCTGCAAACGAGCATCCCGACCTTGTTCGATTTTGAGAGGCTCCCCATCCAGCTACAACTATTCTTGGAGTTTCTGAAGGGTGGCTTGCTCATGTTTGGTACGGGGCTTGTGATTATTCCACTGCTGGCGCCTGATGTGGTGGATTTCTTCGGCTGGATGAGCTACAAAGAGTTCTTCGACGGAGTGACCCTAGGCCAAATCACGCCAGGACCAGTCATGAAGACGGCTGCATTTGTGGGATACAAGGTTGCGGGCATTTGTGGAGCAGCGGCTGCCATGGCCGGCATCTTTCTCCCCCCGTTCATAATAGTCACTCTCCTCGCACCTTTCTTCCGACAAATGAGAAAGAATCCCTGGCTGCAAGGATTCCTCAAGGGAGTGAAAGCCGGAGCAGTTGGAGTAATCCTTGCTGTTGTCCCATCGCTGGGCAAGGTTGCCTTCCCAGACCTCTTGACAGTAGCAATATGCCTGTTGGGCATGTTGGCGATGGTGAAAGCGAAGGTTAACGTGTCCGTGCTCGTGCTTGTGGCCGGTGCATTTGGCATCGTCATGAAACTCATGCATTTCTGAAAATTCTCCAACGCGCACAATAGAATGGTGGAAGCGGAAAATTGAGAAGAGCAGTCTTGGCATTGATCATCGCCTTGCTGACGTTCGGATGCTTCCTTGGAGGAATAACCTACGTGCGACGCATGCGTACCAGGCAAACCTCGGGAGATGAAACCTTCACGATAAGATGGAATGGTCTCAACCGTCGATACATCGTCCACGCACCAAGAAGCTACGATGGCAGGACACGGCTTCCCGTCGTGGTGATGCTCCACGGAGCAGGAGGAACAGGGGCAGGCGCGATGGAGGAGACGGGTTGGGCTCAGAAGGCCGACGAAGCCAACTTCCTGGCGGTCTTCCCTGACGCAACACCTCCTGACCCATCGACATCGGCGCAATTCCTAACCAACCCCCAGATATGGAATGACGGTTCCGGCCGAGGGCATGCTGGTCGTCGAGACATAGATGATGTAGGCTTCGTGAATTTCATGCTGGACGATCTTTCGAATCGTTTTCGAGTGGACGAAAATCGGATCTTTGTCACAGGGTTCTCGAACGGAGCCTCCATGACCTTTCGAGTCGGAGCGGAGCTCTCAAGTCGTGTCGCCGCGATCGCTCCGGTCTCCGGCCATTTCTGGCTCAATATCTCAAAACTGGACCATCCGGTATCCATGATCTTTCTAACTGGTACCGAGGATCCTCTCAACCCAATCAACGGCGGCGAAGTAAGACTGCCGTGGGGTACCACTGAAAACAAGCCACCGATCAAGGAGTCAATCGTGAAATGGGTGAAATTACTCGAATGTCCTTCAGAACCTAAGATCATTCAGGACAAGGACGGCGTCAAGGCTTTCGCATATGGGCCTGGAAGAGAAGGTTCCGAGGTCCTGTTCCACACGATCGAAGGCTTAGGCCACACCTGGCCAGGTGGCAAAAGCCTGCTTCCAGAGCGCCTAGTCGGCAAAACAACCGACAAGATCAAGGCTACCGATGCCATCTGGAACTTCTTCCAGAACCACTCAAAGAAATGAAACCTTTCCGCGATAAACCACACGTGAAATTGGCTTCACATGCCCACTGTAGCATGATGGCTCAAGGCCAGCAGCTGAAACCAACAAACATAAGGTCGAATCGTCTTAAATCGCTCTAGGATATGAAGAACCTAGTGGAAGGTTGTCAGATGAAGTCCGTGTTCCTGAGGCCCACAGGAGTCTGCATTGAGGAGACATCTTTGCCCGTTCTGAAGCGAGGAGACATCTTGGTGGAGATGAAGGCTTGTGGGCTGTGCGGGACAGATATTGAAAAGCTGCACGGGCGATATGTGGCTTCTCAACCCGTCTTGGGCCATGAGGCCGCCGGTATTGTGGCGGATATCGGAGAAGGCGTGGAAAGCGTCAAGGTTGGAGACCGAGTGTTTCCTCATCATCACGTTCCCTGTTACAAATGCCATTATTGCCTCCACGGAAGCGAGACAATGTGCCCGCATTACAGAAGCAGCAACTACGACCCGGGGGGCTTCTCGGAGTATTTCCGTGTTCCCGCCTGGAACGTAGAAGGCGGCGGAGTGCTGACGCTCCCTGATGATATGAGCTTCGAAGAAGCGAGTCTCATAGAGCCCACAGCCTGTTGCATCAGAAGCCTGAACAAGTGCAACCTCTCAGGAGACGAAACCGTGCTACTGATCGGTGCCGGCCCCATTGGACTCACCCATCTACTCCTGCTATCTTTGCGCAAAGCGCGCGTGATGGTAAGTGACATTGTGACGTCCAGGCTTGAGCTAGCTGAGAGACTAGGCGCATCCACAGTCCTTAACGCGGCCAGGCAAGATGTTCCTTCGCAAGTTAGAGACCAAACAAACGACGTAGGCGCGGACCTTGTCATGGTGGCTTCTGGGAGTCTTGAGGCTGTAATGCAGGCACTGAGATCGGTCAGGAAAGGAGGCAGAATCTGTCTCTTTGGTGTTCCTGCAAGGGGCTCGAAGCTGGACTATGACATTAGTGACGTATTCAACTCCGAGGTTTCGATCATAACAAGCAACGCTGCTACTGACAGGGAGACCAAGGCCGCCCTTGAGCTGATGCAGGAACGCAAACTGACACTGCTGCCCCTGATAACTCACAGATTCAGGTTAGAAGAGATCCAGAAAGCTATCGATACGGCTTTGGAAGGAAGCTGCGGGAAGATCGTTGTCACATCGTAGCGCGGAACGGAGACATGGAATCCGACTCATTGATGAAGAGAGCGAGGTTTCAGTTTCCTGCGCGCCCGGTTGCGAAGCGCGCGCACTACGTAGGGATAACATTAGAGCCTTATCTTTATGCCCTTACCTACTGAGCCGTACCCTCCTCGAAAATCCCCTCGTTCTTTGTGGTTGCGCTACAGCATCGGGCCCCGCCTAAGACGACTCAATATAGCCTCAGATCTTTCGTTGAAATCGTGAAGTGTTGTGTTTGCGCTCAGTTCGGGGGAGGCGCTAAACATCGACACATGGTAGTGGTCCCACCCAGCCACCCGAATCAGTATAGTCAGGTAGTATGGTGCTATGGGTACGTTCAGGATGCAACAAACACGCAGATGAAAGGGAGAGTCTTGGGGTGGTTATTGTGAGGTTTGGAAGGTTCTGGTTCACGCTACGGTCTACCAACACACAAACACACATACAATACGTGGCTTCTGGACGCGGTTATGGTGTGCGTGCTTCTCCCCGCGCGCGTGTGTCATGTTTCGAGATTGGAAGAAAACGGCTTTCGGTTTTTCGAATGTTCCTATATTTCTCATTTGCTGCGCGCGCCAAACGAATGCAAAGTGACCTTATCGCATAGCGCGTGTGATCTTGTCTGGAAAACGGAGGTGAACCAAGCTTGTATGAAATGTTGGGTAGAAAAACGAGTTATGTGACAATGGCTTTCTCTCTGACATTTCTGATACTGTGTGTCACTGTCTCTCCAGCGTTTGCACTAACCAATGCATATGCTCCAGAACTTCATGTCGGAGCCACCGACTGTTTTGTTGGTGGTACATCCACAATTGACGTTGCATTCCATTCCACAGTATTGATCAAAGGGAGTACCGCCGATGTAAGGATCGGCGTTTATGATCCTGACGGTGCTCTTGTCGCGGATTACATAGTCACTGTGACGCTAAATAAGAACGGACACGGCGGAGCAACTGCCCCACTGTTTACCGCTTCTGCACCCGGTGAATACTATGTATATGCTGTGGTTGCCAGCGGCCCTGATGCGGGCACATGGGCCGAAACTACCTTCACAGTCTGGATAATATAGCGCACTATGTGTTACGATGCCATAACACATCGATCCCCCTCTCTTTCTTTGCGTAAGCGCGCGAGTAAGAGCAAGGAAACACAACACATGGTAGCTTTCTTCAATCTTCAGGCGCGCTAATCCTTTGCCATCTTGCATGCCTTTCGATAGACCAACATGAGAATCGTGATCAGGCAGGAAAAATAGAACCAGAATACCCAGCTCCACTGCGTTTCAAGAAACCAGAATACCGTGTTCGAAAGGAGAAGGATCACTGCCGCTTGTTAATAACGATACTCCATCCTATCGTACTCTCTGAGTAGACAAAGGAAGCATCCGGCAGGGGTTTTCCGGGCTTCGCGTGACGCTCCCTGATCGAGCTGGTAGAGGTATGTTGCCTTCGAGTCTTTACTCGGAATGTACGTCTGATCCGGTTCTGCAGTCACCCACATTACCCTACTCGACAGCCTCATGTACCAGAATATCTGCTTCAGCGGAGAAAAGATTGCACCAGCTATCACGAGGCCACCGACCAATCTAGCGAAGGTCGGGGATCCAAGAAACACCAACTTGAAGATATACTCTTGGAAGATTGAGAAGAATACAACGGCCAGTGTCAGCAAGCTCGTGCCTGCATGTCTTTGGCAAGCTGAGTAGTAGTTTAGAAGCGCTATCCGGGCCTCTTGGTCGCGGCTATGATTGAATTCCCCCAATTTCCCTCAAATACTCCTCCGCCAGTCAGAATAAGACCCTTTGGGTGGTTGCTGTGCGCTGAGGTCTCACCGAAGGCGCGCGCGCTTGAAGCCTGGAATCCTGCTCCTAATCCTGCTCGCGTGCACAGTAAGTAACCTCATTCTCCCAGCGAAAGCGGAAAACAGACAGCGCGCGCGTCAGCCACCAATCCATAGCGTGTCAAAACAGGCCCCGATCGCTCCTTGACTTCTTCAATGGTTGTGTTTGCGCTTACTTTCCTTCCGTTCGCAACCGTTATATTGCGTGTCGCAACTACTGACTACTCAGGGATTTGCGTTGGCAAGCAAGTTCAGGCTTGTCCCAGTTCTACTATTGGCAGTGTTGATTGTCGTTGCTGGCTGTTCGATGCTGACGCCGAAAGCGAACGCAGGAATAGTGATTTCCTGGTCTTCTCAACAGGATAACATGGCAACTCAGAACCTTGGAACGATAACGCTCAGCCCAGGTGACACTTTTGGGCTTCCGGCAAATCTTGGGCTACTCGGGAGCACCACTCCACTCACTTACAACCCTGCTCCGGGGTATTATTTCGTGATGTGGAAGATAGGTGGACCATTAAGCGTTGCCAACCCCTATTCTCAATCAACGACGCTTAACATAGTCGCAGGGAGCGGTGAAGCCATAGTAGCCGCAATCTACAGCGCACACCCACCCGGATCAGTCGGCGGAATCGTTCTTCCCACAAATACATTCATGACATTTGCACCTTACTTGGCGATGATTGGGTTAGTCGCAACCACCGCAGCCGTAGCCATAAAGAAACGCATGAAATAGCAGCGCGCGCCCTACTCCCCGGCCAGCGTGATTAAGAGGTGCTAGAGGAATGGTTTTATGGCTAGACGACCAACAACGTGTTAGAAACGAAGGAAAGAAGGCTATACGCTAGAACGAAAGGTGAAGAAATGGTGAGTAGCCTTAACTAGCGGATAGGCATCTTTCTCTTCGCTTGGATGAGATCCGCGCCATGGATTGGGGAATAAAGAATCGCTTCTCACGTGTTATCAGGCCAAGTACTGGTCACACAGTTATGCTAGCAGTTGATCATGGATATTTCCAAGGCCCAACAACAGGGCTTGAGAACCCGAAGAAGGCCATAATGCCTCTCGTTCCATACGCTGACTGTCTCATGCTCACAAGAGGGGTCTTGCGCACCTCAATCGATCCAAACGTGGAGATCCCGATCGTTCTCAGGGTATCTGGAGGGACTAGTATTCTGAAGGAGCTATCCAATGAGGGAGTAATCACATCAGTCGAGGAGGCTGTGCGCCTCAATGCTGCCGGTATGGCTCTCTCCATCTTCGTGGGCTCAGAATACGAGAGGCAGACGCTTCTCAATCTCTCAAAACTGGTGGATAGAGGCGAGCGTTATGGCATTCCGGTTCTGGCTGTCACCGCCGTTGGCAGAGAAATGGTCCGTGATGCTCGATATCTTGGCCTCGCCTGTCGTATCGCCGCGGAACTTGGAGCGCACTTCGTCAAGACCTACTACTGCGAGGATTTCAGAAAAGTGGTTGAAAGCTGTCCCGTTCCAGTTGTCATAGCCGGAGGAAAGAAGATCCTGGAGCGCGATGCGCTGCAACTTGCATATGATGCGATTCACGCTGGAGCCGTCGGTGTGGATATGGGAAGAAACATCTTCCAATCCGATTCTCCTGTCGCAATGATTAGAGCAGTTCGAAAGATTGTGCATGACAATGCTTCAGTTGACGAGGCCTATGGCCTGTACTGCAACGTCAAGGATGAGTTGGCTCACAAATAGCGCTTCGAGATTTTGTCGAGCGTTTACATGTCATCTGCGTTCCCATTTCTGGAAAAAACGGAACGTGTGCATTGGTTCATTCTGGCATGTGGCCAGGAGGGGTCGTTTCCTAGGATTTCTCTTTCAGGCTCTCTTGGCTCGGAGTCTTTGACACCTCGGACAAATGTAACTTGCTGTGCTACCAGTTCTAATCTTCACAACCTTGGTCTTGCATTTCGGGCATGGCTTTCCTGTCTTGTATGCCACGAGGAACTGTCCGGGGCCGTATCTTCCGCGCCGACTGTACAGATCCTTTTCGTACTTGAGGCCTCCGAGTTTGATGCTTCGATTCAGGACGGCGCCTATGGCTTTGTGTAGAGCTTTGATCTCCGGTTGGCTGAGTGTTTGGATCTTGCGGAGAGGGTGGAGTCTGGCTTTGAAGAGCGGGTCCTGAACGTACACGTTACCGATTCCTGCAATGTTCTTCTGGTCCAGCAGGAAGGTTTTGATGGCGCCTCGTTTTCCGCTCAACATCGAACCAAATCTTTCAGGTGTGAATTCTGCGTCTATGGGAGATATTCCCAGCCTGCTCGTCATCCCATGCCCAGGCAGCTCTTCGTCGGAAACAAGGTGAATGTATCCGAACCAGTAGAAGGAAGCGGTCAGCTCTGTGCCGTCGTGGAAAGTGAGTCGAAGCTGGTATTTCTTTGGGACTGTGCCGCTGTTCTTGTGGAAGAGCAGGTCGCCTCCCATCCCAAGATTCAGCAATAGATAATCTTCTGGCTCCAGCCTTGTGAACAACCACTTGCCCCGCGCCCTCGTATCCTTCACCGTCTTGCCAACAATCCTCTGAAAATCGCGCGGCGGGATGTTGAGGCATTTTGGCTGAGGCGACTCAGCTCTGACTATTCGCTTTCCATGAAGCTCCTTTGACATTTGGCGTGCAAGGTTCTCAATCTCGGGAAGCTCTGGCAATTCTCATCCTCTCCTTCAAGCATGAATGTCTGCCGAGGTATGAGCGGATACAGTATTTAGATCAAATACTCCTTATGCTGAACTCACCCTCAGTAATGGTTGTTGCATGTGAGCGGGGCTTCGTCTCATGTATGAACTCAGGATACTGGACGGCTTGGTTCTTGATGGTCTTGGAAATCCAACAAGGAAACACAATATCTACGTAGCAGGCGACAGAATCGAGCTAGTCTCGTCTGGCGAAATGCTTCCAGCTGATGAAACTCTGTCAACGAAAGGATTGGTCGTTGCTCCAGGATTTGTCGATACGCACAGCCACTCGGATCTGATGCTCTTCACAGATCCGTTCGCGAAGTCGAAGATTACTCAGGGCGTAACAACCGAGATTGTAGGCCAGGACGGATTCTCTGTAGCTCCGGTTCGAAGGGATGTGCAGCCTGAGTTGGCCAGATATCTTTCAGGTCTGGCTGGCCAGCTTGATCACTGGGACTGGGATAGCTTTGATTCATATTTGAAGCGAATCTCAGAGCTGCACACAACGGTGAATGTGGCCTCTCTTGTCGGCAGCGGAACTCTGCGAGCGCTGAGCGTAGGTTTCGATCGGAAGCCGGCCGATGAGAAGGATCTTGAACTGATGCGTGCGCTGGTTGGAGATGCTATGAGGCAAGGCGCGGTGGGCCTCTCTTCCGGGCTGATTTATCCGCCCAGTTCCTATGCTGATGAGAAGGAGCTTGTGGAGCTTTGTAAGGTGGCCTCAGAACATAACGGAATCTATGTGACGCATATCCGGAATGAAGGAGATCGGTTGATTGAATCGGTTGATGAGGCGATTCGAGTAGCAACTAAGGCAAAGATCCCCCTTCACATATCTCATCACAAGGCCTTGGGCAAAGACAACTGGGGCAAGACAGAGCAGACATTGCAGAAGATCGATTCCTTGATAGCGCAGGGCTCATCCTTGTCATGTGACATCTATCCGTACACCGCTGGAAGCACAATGCTCTCCGCAGCGTTGCCTCCTTGGGCCCTTGAGGGCGGGCCAAAGGCCGTTCGGCAGCGACTGCTTGACCCTGAACAGCGACGCCGAATTGCTCAGGAACTTGAGCACGGGGCGCCTGGCTGGAAGAGCTACTCCCAGATGGGTGGTTGGGACAAGATTGTCATAACTTACAGTAGCGCTCGAAAAGAGGTTGAGGGAAAAAGTCTGGCCCAAATCTCAGAAGAATCCGGTGTGCCTCCAGCAGATGTGGCTATAGACCTTCTTCTCGAATCCCAGGAAGCCGTCTCAATGGTGATATTCCACATTTCAGAAGACGATATTCGAAACGTGCTCGCGCACGAGTCATCTACAGTTTGCACGGACGGACTGTTGATCGGAAATCCTCACCCAAGGGCGTACGGAGCCTTTCCGAGAGCGATTCGAAGATATGTGATTGAGGAGCGGCTGGTGCCGTTGGAGAAGGCGATTCGGAAGATGACCTCGCTGCCTGCAGCAAGGTTTGGATTGAAGGATCGCGGCATCTTGAGATCAGGAGCCTTTGCTGATATTGTGGTTTTTGATCCGGAGCGCATACGTGACACTGCAACCTATGAGAACCCAAGAGTGTTCGCGGAAGGCGTCAGCTATGTGATCGTGAATGGTCAATTGGTCTTTCGTGAGGGAAGCTTCACTGGAGTTCGATCAGGGAGGGCTCTCCGAAGGGAGCTGGTTCAACGACAGAAATCTTAGGTCGTACATGCGTTGTTCGTCGATTCCTATGCAGGAGCATCACAGGTAGCAGAGACGTCTAGGTAGGAAACTCTTAAGGAGAGAGAACGTGCACTAGGCGATTGGTGTCATTTCATGGCCGGTTGCATGAACCCTGAGTTCTTGGACGTGATCAACTATTCAATCTGTCGAGCATTGAACGCGCGATTAGGTGACAAATCAGTCCAGTTCTTCAGGGAGGTAGGCGAACACCATCTAAACGAGGCCATCAGTAGAGGATTCGTTAAGATCGATCCTGACGGGAAGCCGCTTGACAACCTGATAGGAGTCGCGAGGTACTTGGAATCGACCGGGTACATGGAGAAGATAGTCATTGACAGGCTGAGCGACAGCGAGGCCTTCGTTGAGATGTACGGGGTTTCTGTCACCGAGTCCTCTGTGAGGCTTCTGAGGGAGGGGAATCACCCGTCGCATTTCATGACAAACATCATGCTGGCTGCACTCAGTCGATTAGGAATTCAGGCGGAGCTGAAAGACGTGTCTTTTGACGAGAAAGCACGGAAATTCAAAGAACACTGGAGGATCCTGAAGTAGCAGCAATCTGTCAAAGAAACAGTACTCTCATTTTTCGGTAAGGTGTTTCTTGAACCATCGGAGCATGTGTTCGAGTCTTTTCATTCTGAAGGTAGGTTTTGAGGTGCTTCTGAAGGTGTGTTCCCCTTGGTCAAAGAGAATCAGCTCTGTCTCTTTTCCCAGATACTTGAGCGCTGTGAAGAATGTTATTGATTGATCGATCCAACATCTGAAGTCTTCGGTGCTGTGAATGAACATGATCGGTGTCGTCACTCTAGGGGTGTGCGTCAACGGAGACTTGGCCAGATATGCGTCCGGGTTGGTCCATGGCTCTTTGCCTATCTGGTCCGGGGAGAAGTAGAAGCCTATGTCTGTTGTTCCAAACATGGCTGTCCAGTCTGATATGCCGTTCTGGGACACGGCTGCCTTGAAACGATCCGTATGCGTTACCATCCAGTTTGTCATGAATCCTCCGTAAGATAACCCGGTCACGCCGATTCGGCCGGGATCCATGAAGGGGAACTTCGAAAGCGCATGCTCGAGGCCTTCCATTATATCTTTGAGGTCCCTCTCTCCGTAAGCGCCTCTTATGTCAGCAAACTTCTCGCTGTACCCATCGCTCCCTCTCGGATTAAGGTAGAGAACTGCAAAACCATTCGCCGAAAAGAAGTGATGTTCAAACATGAACGAGCACCCGAAGACGCTCTTTGGCCCCCCATGAATGTCCAACACCGACGGGACTCTCTCGCTCCCCTTTAGGTTCGGCGGTCTCATCATCCATCCATCTATCAGCATTCCATCGCTGCTTTGATACTGGAAGTGCTCTGGAACTGTGAGCTTTAGCTCTGATAGAAGCGAATCATTCAGGCTCGTGAGCTTTCTTTCCCCTTCTTCGTCTTTCACCCACACTTCAGCAGGTGAGGTCTTGGTGACTTTGAGATATGCAATCACCTCGTTTCTAATCGAGAAATCGTCTACGAGGAAGTCACCCTTTATCACTGGATCAATTGCGCCACTATTCGGGTTGATCATGTGGAGATTGTAGCGGCCGCTGTCTGATGCGGTGAAGTATATGTGATCTTGGCTCCAGACAGGCACGGGCGCCAGAAGATATGTCACTGGACCTCTCAGATCGTAGTATATGCTGCGTGCCGTCCCTCGATCCATTTTTCCAGTGAGATTAGCTGGTTTTCCTCCCGGAGCAGATATGCGCCAGATGGTTACGTGAGTGGCAAAACCTCTCCTGAGATCATGTCCCTTGAAGGCGAGATGTCCATCGTCGGGGCTCCAGCAGACCGCTCCGATGC
>Ga0209725_1001477_pt1 | contig 13119 bp, 13 predicted proteins | sample I18A1metaG_FD_184145 | JGI IMG/M metagenome (GOLD analysis project Ga0209725, IMG submission 184145) | Lake sediment bacterial and archeal communities from Gulf of Boni, Indonesia to study Microbial Dark Matter (Phase II) - ​I18A1 metaG... | ecosystem: Environmental > Aquatic > Freshwater > Lake... | reverse complement strand
CCAGAGGTGCGTCCCGACTAAATTCGGCTTTGAGATCGGTTATCTTGCGGCGCCTATCAGCCGGTATCTGCTCCAAACCGATGAGCAGGGTCCGGTCTAGAAGGTCCGGACGCTGCGCAACGATGTTGATGCCGTTGACGCCAATGTGGCACCGAGGCCGGTAGATGACATCCTCATCATCTGTGTAGAGTTGACGCTTGCTGAATCCCATTCCAGTTGTGGCTCTGCAGAAAGCATCGGATGTCCAGTTAGGTAGCGAGCTTACATTATCGAAGTATGGGAGGTAGTTGTGGTCTAAGATCTGTACGAGCTCGCGTTCATTCCTAGGAAGACTGCAAATACCCACGGCGCTTGGATCCAAGAGTTCCTTGAGCAGAATCTCCGTAGTAGTTTTCGCGGCTCCCTGTGGGCCGTAAAGATCCAAGAACGGATGCGGGAAATCGGGAATGAGCAGGCTAGCGACATAGACCATCAGGAGAAGTCGGTCTTCTAGGCGTACATTGAGGTAGTCGAGTAGCTTCCAAGGGTCCCCGCCATGAACGGGGTCCGCGATTGGTAGCTGATGATTATATCTTCTGAACAGCGTCGGAGGTTCCCTCTCAATGGTCCATCCTTCCTTGGAGATCTTGACTGCTCTACAGCTTTCATCTGCGAGATCCAGCCAAATCGCGTCTTGATGCCATGCTACCCTGTTGTGAAGAGAGATTTTCGGTCCCTCCAAGGCCATGTAGTGCAGAACGTTCATTGCAGAGGCAAGCGCATCATTGCCCGGCGCTTTTCCTTCCGCCTTCCACAGAAGAGCTGCCAACATCGCGCGGAACTCTGTCGTCTTGAGACGTACGATCCTAGGAAGGCTGGCATGAAATTTGGCGTAGGGGACTCCGCGTTCATCATGGAATAGTAGCGGCTCCGGCTGACTGCTGATGAACAGCTTCACAAGCCTGCTCGCTTGGCTTTCACCCTCTCCCTTACTAGCCTCGGCAGGTTTGGTGGCCTCGTCGATTGCCTCCAGAGCGTCTTGGCCGCTGCTGGTCAAGCAACCAATACCTCGCGGAGTCCGCTCAGACCTTTCAGTTGAGGTAAAATCCGAATGCGCTTTTGGTAGTGATACTGTACTTGAGCTAGGCGCTCCCCCTTTTCCTCGTCATATGCGGCATCGCAGATCTGCCGAACTACATCCTCCGCGTCCTCTTCTCGGATTCCGCGCTTGACGAATAGGCCGCAGAGGTACATGCAAAGCTGGTTGCGCCTACCTTTGGTCCAAAACGGCACTAGAGCGCTGACAACCCGCGCCTTCTGATGATCGCTCAGGGCGGTTACTGGTTTCGTGCTTGACTGAGGCTTCAGCAAACGAGCCTGCTGCGCGTAGGAGATCCTCGTCTTCCAGCCAAGTTGTTTGCAACGGTTCAGGAGAGCTGGCGTTGGGTCCTCGAGAATCTGCAAGATTTGACTAGAAGTTCCCATCAGCTGGTACGCCTTGCCGTCTACTACACTCGGCGCCGCTACGACATACCCACCTTCGCCAAGCAGGTCGATTGGGTGATCCTCACAAATTCGAATGGCCCGTCGAACTGGTCTGGGGGTCTGGAAGTAGACATGCACGCCACCATGAGGCGTCGATACCACGATTGTCTCGTCCACCAATTTCTCTGGTCTCTCGTAGAACTTCGCAAAGTCATCGTGAGATTCGAAATCTTGAACGACCAAGCCGCCCGATACCATGCCGCAAATGATTCCGAGATTGACCCGCCTTTCTCCGCCAAACCATTCGCTGACCAGCTGGTCAGGTGCTATTCTTTGCTGGTAAGGCTGCCACTTAAGCGCCGGAGTCTTAGTACCGTACAGTAGGGGAATCAAGTTCAGACCAAGCGAGCGATATAGTTCGACGAAGTTTACGGCCGGCCGGCCTGCCTCCGTAATGCGCTGAACGACTCTTGGTGTCGATGGCTCCAGTTTGATGGAACCCTTTATCTCTCTGGGCTGCTCATCACTCATCTTGACTCGCCTCATTCGCCTGGGGTGAGCTGGGGTCCGGGGCGACTATGCGCATCCTGGGACTCGCACGCCTGGACGCTTGCCGCTCCATCAGCCCCGAACTCAACTCCCCTCGATATTGATGGGTCAGCGCCGCATTTTTGGTTCGGAACATTCGATCGCAGTGCTTGCATTGCCAAGGCTTCTTCGTGCTAGGTGAATAGTGAAGGCAGCGCTCCGTAATGCGATGAGATCTAGGTGAATAGCTTCGGTTCGGTCTTTTGCCTCGTTCATTTCTCTCGCCCTGCTTTCTCAGGAATCGGTCGGGGTCCCTGCAGGAGCCCCGTCGCCTTCATCGGTTCATAGATCAGTCGACCCTTACGATCCACTTTCATGTAGAATCGGGTTCCCTTCTCGATGCGCATGCGCTCGCGGATTGATTTCGGGATAACGACGACGAGCGAGTCCGGTCTTCCGACCTCGAATGCCCTGACGAGCTCAACGACTTCTTCCGCGGACATGTTTATCGGTACTAACAGAGCATGATTGTTGCTAATCATTACTAGGTAACAGTTGATCGATTGTGAAGTTTGATGGTCCCGTCTTGGACTTGCTAGAACGCCATGCCGAAGGTCTGACTTTCAACGAGATCCTCGAAAAGCTTAGGAAACAAAAGCTTAACGTCCAGAATCCGCAGCTGAGCAGGACTCTGACGCGGCTAATTCGAGAGAGGAAGGTAGAGCGTACTCTACGTTTGGCTAGTTATCGGCTTACTTGGGTCTACGGGAAAACTGGCCGCAGACCTCCGCGCATCGAATGGCGCGAGATCGAAAGAGTCGGCGAGGGTCTGACGCCTCATGAAGCTGAGCAAATCATCGATTTGACTGCCGCCTCTTTTCAGCTTTTCATCAGGTCATTGACCATGGGCTCTATCGACCCCAAACTCGTCAGATCAGTATTCGTTCGTTTGGAAAAGGAATCTTACTGGCCAGAGGTAAGAGACCTAGTCCACGCTATGCTGGGTAGATTTGGGTGCGAATAGGCAATAGAGACCATAACGGAATGGCCGGCCGCCGTAAGAGAACGAACGACGGCCCGGCCGGCCATACCCCAATCCCCGGCACCTTCGATGTGGCGACGCACTAGACGGCCGTGCCATCTGCATGTTCAGCATGATGTTCGCCTACGCCCGCTGGTTCGGCATCTGCGACCTCAAAACAGGATTTCTCGGCAAGCATTCGCGAAGCTCACTTGTGGCAGGCTCATAGTTAAGGTTCTTCCGCTAGAAAGGGTTTTAAAGCTCGAAGGAGAGCGGCAGATTCGAAAGAAAATGTCAGTGTCAAAGGAAGAATTTGATATCGGAGCCGATCTCACCGGATTCGAAGGATCCGGAGAACCAAAAGCTCCACCAGCAACCCGATCTGCTGATTCAGCCAAGCCCCCTGAAGGCGTCGCACGGCCGGCCAGGGCAGGCCCTCTAGATGTTGGAGAAGGCCCTAGAGGACTGAAGCAAGGTTCATGAGGTTCAGCTAATGGGCCGGATCTATTTCAAAATAGATGGTTACCCGATCATGGTCTCTACTCATGGGCGCTTCGAGGTCTATGCGAAAGCTCCCGTGCCGCCTCTCGACGTGTTTGCGAGTTGGCCATGTGGTGGAATCTACATGGGTAGCGTTAGCGAACTCGATCCTGGCTTGAGCTACTCTCCCGAAGTTGACGATGTATACTTCGAAACTGTGACAGGAGAGGTCTACTCTTGGCTGGAAGCCCTCGAACGGCCGGAGCTCAAGGCTGCCGTCAAACGTTGGTTAGAGGTTCATGTGAGAGAGATAGCGGATCTTGATAGACGAGCTCAAGCCGACTGGCAGTATCTGGCAAGGAACAGGCCCCTCGACGGAATCGCTCTGGGCGAGAGATGTTGGCTAGTTTGCAAGTACAACCCCTATTCTAGGAAAAGGGTCAGACTGCTCTGGTACGAGAGAGAGGACTGGAGGTCACATTCGACGGAACAATGTCTGTTCGAGACAGATTGCATGAAATTCTTGCTAAAGAAAAGGCGGTTACATTCGACAGAACAACACTCCCAGCTAGGAGGAACAACCATATACTTTGAGTGTGAAGACGGCTCTATCACAAGCAGAAGCAAGGACCGCTATATTCTCGAGCCCGAGTGCAAGAACCAAGATGCCTCGGACGAAAGGTAGCCCCATCCCATTGAAGCAGGTTCAGGCTTTGCCCAAGGTCCTGTCTGGCACCCGTCCCGCACCACAGAATATCAAGTTGAAGAAGTTTCTTACACAACAGAGGCTATTGGAAAGGGAGTTCAAGAAGCTTCAGAAACGGATTGAGGATTGGAAGGGGAAGGAGAGGAAGAGTAAGAATTGGGGTGGTGCCAGGCCGGGCTCTGGTCGTCCACAGAGGATGCCTACGCCTTGGCCTGAAGAATTGGGTAGGGAGATGGGGCAGCCTGAAGGGTTCTGGGCTTTCCTGCAGAACATGGCAAGGGAAGCATGGATTCAGAATGTTTTGGATGCTAGGATTGTGGGCGCCTTGAATAGCACGTTTAGGCTTATGGCGGATTTGAAGGGCTGGATTGAGAAGGCGCCGTTGGTCATTCAGGCTCAAACAGTGGTCCCAGTTGATCTCCAAGAACTTTTGAAGCATATGTCGAGGGAGTCTCGCTTTGAGCTCGCGAAAGCCGTCAGGCAAATTGAGATGGAGCACAAACGAGATTAAGCAGGCCTTCAGCGATCTTCGCTTAGTGATCCTGCAAGCATGGCTGTGCTCTTCGCTCAGCCCCCGATGACCCCGAGGTGAAGCATATGCCGACTTGTATGTGTGCAATTGCGGTAGGCATCTGCCGAAGGAATGAGAGAGATGAAAAATGATGTTGACGAGATGAGCCTAAGGCCCCTCGGGGGATTGCAGGTCCAGAACCGGCGTGGACAAATAGTTTTCTGGTACAGAGACAAGGGATCCTTCGCGCTATTGTTGGTCAGGCCTGAACTAGGCGATCCTGAACAGCGACCGGGCTTGGAACATATGTTAGGGAACTTGGTCGATCAGATGGCATACTAGTATATGACACTCGAGAGATTGACAGGGAAGTCGCCAAGACGCTGAAGGAGCTTGGTGGCAACTACCCTAGAAAGCGTCGCGAACATGTCACCATAGAAGCTACTGACATCGTGACCGGACAAAGACATAGGCTCAATATGTGCTACTATTCCAGAAGAGCCGACACCGAAACAAAAACCAAAACTTCCGACAGACGCGAAAGTCAACTGTGAGCGCATTGGTAGAGAGAAGCCTAACGCTGAAAACCGTCCCGCACCACAGAGTATTATTTCTAGAAAAGTTCTATGCAGGGACCCAGCCTAGGCCCGGCCAAAAACGCTTCATGCGGCCGATCGTATCCCAAGCACCTGAACATACGCAACTGATTGCGAAAGTGATGCGAGGCGGTGGCCATGTGCGTTTTGCCGACTTCTACGACATAAGGGAGACTAGACGAAGCACCTAGGCCACAGGTTGATTTGTGCAAATGTCTTGATCTCGCTATGGCTGAAGAAAGGCCTGATGCCTGTCGTGGGAGTGCAGCGGACAACAGATAAGATCTCTAGGCTTGTACCTTACTTCGAAAATGGGACGTTGAGAATAGGCCAAACGTACGAGGACTTGATCCCAGAATATCTTGATTCCCGAAAGATCAAAACGACGATATTCTTGATGCACTGGACCCGCGTTCAAAGCAGCTCGAAGCTACCCCGGCCAGTCATAGCGATATTCGGACTGCCTTCGACTTATCAAAGCATTGAGAGAGAAGATGATCGAATCAGAATCATGAGAGACATGCGTCCTTAGTTGTGTGTGTGTGTGGCCAGAGCCGGAGCCGCACACAGTTCTGACGCTTCAAATTACATCGGCCGCACCGAGGAGTGTCGACGACGATGAAGAACGCTCGTCTTCTCTTATCAGAGGAAGAATCCCCTGGAACTCCTCTTTCTTCATCACGTTAGCATCGAACGATTTGGCAAGCTGGTTCTGGAAATGAACACATGCTATTCTTCCTTGCTCAAGCTCCTAACGACATCATCACAGAATAGCTTCGAGTCCGGTGGAACCCTTTCTCCCCTATGAGCTCTCTCTTTCCACATCCATCTCTCGGCGCTCTGGTCTGCTAGGTATCTGCCATCAATAACTGCGGTTGTAATCCTCTTCTTACGGCCCACTTTTGATATTTCTCTAATTGACCGATTGGAGAACTTGTCCGTTGTGCAAAACGTGACCACATCTGCCCCGATTCTTTTGCTCAAAGTGATTGTTTTGGCCACTTCGTCTGATGTCAATTCTCCCCCTAACTTGCACTCGCCCGTGATGATTTCGCCATCAAACATGAGGACAAAATCCAGCTCACCCAATGACTTTCCTTCCTTGCTGACTTTGACGCCAGGATAGAAGAAGGTCAGATTTCGATAGGATCTTCCTCCGTGATTATTCATGATAAGGAAATATGCTGCCAGGAGATGCGCTAGAAATCCTTGGTGTATCGCGCTTACAAGCAGAGTGTTGAGGACATAATGCAGCGTCAGGTGTCGATAGTCATCGAGAGGTATTTCGAGGAGAGACCTACATCCTGGGCATCTCAGTTGATGTCTAATCTGATCAATGAGAACGAATTGCCTGTTGTAGCAGTGGCCGCATCTAACGACGATTCCAGCTGTCAGAAGCCGTCTCCTTAGCATCCAGCCAACAAATGATCTCACAAAGAGCTGATCAGCGTATTGAGACATCAGGCTACGGCTTAAGTCATCGTAGTTCAAGGGAGAACTGTCGCCAATTTTATGACTTTTCGACTTTCTAGCAGAGTGGGGTCCATCGTACCTTCTTAGAAAAGCGATGACATTAGATCCCGTCAGGAATCTCGTCTCGTGAATACTCTCCATCATGTTCAAAAACTGAGTAGCCATCTTGCCTTTGTCTGAGGCACTAGCTAAGAGTCCACGGTCAGAGGCTGAGCTACCAATACCTTCCGCATTGTCAATCAACCTCAGGTAGAGGTGATCCTCAATTTGAGAAGCGTACCCACCCAGCAGAACAGAGACTCCGGCTCTAGACAATCGTTGTGCATCTCCAAATCCAAGATACCATTTAAGAGTCTTCGATCTTATCGGTTTGAAAAAAGGAATGTCAAAATCAACCACATGATAGGCCTCAGGGTCACAGGCACCTAGCTTGGGCTGCGGATACGGAAGATATCCCCCCTTTTCATTGAAGCTCACAGGTGTGGAATCAGATTCACCATAGTACATGTGTGCATAGTCAAACAAGTCGCTTGGACGAGCGGATGTGAGATCGAAAACTACTCTATTCTCATTTTTCTCAACACGATACTGATCCTTCGAGAACTCGTCACATCTAACGTCATCTGAGAAGAGTCTCTCCAGAATATCACCAATGAACCTAGGCGAAAGTGAGCAACTCAGGATTCTGACGAACCGCTCTCTTGCTACACCTCGGATTGACCACAGAAATTGCTCTGTTTCTGCTTTCTTTGATTCTAGGAAATGACTTGGAAGAAAGAATATGTAGGGTTGCGTATGATATATCGCTCGCAAATTCCAGAATAGGCTTATGGCCGCAAGATTGTCAGGCTTATCTACTACTATACATGTCTCGAAAAATCTCCTCTCCACTTCATCTGTTGCGTAGCAGCGCTGAAAGTACAGATTAACCCTTCCTAGGAACTCCATATTCGTTCTTATCATGCCGGTGAATGGTTGCCGTGTCATGAGACGTGTGTCGTTTGCTTTTCTGTAATCAACATCTTCGAAATCGAACCATTGCGAAAGGGCTTGTCTGTGATCTTCGGAGAGTATGCCCATGATGGCTGCAGAAGACAAGAACAGCCTGTGATCAGGTGGAGTCGTAGACAACGTAGCTTTGAATCTGGCTTTCCATTGCTTCATGAACATGGGAAGCGTGATACCTAGTAGGTTCTTACCATCGAAGGCCATGCACTTCGATTTTGAGAATGAAGAAAGGCCCTCTACAATCTTGCGAGCGAATCTGTCCTCCTTTCCAACCCATACCACGAAATCTGGGTCGTGAAGGTAGAGCAGTTCCTTGAAGAGATTCTCTTTGAGCGACTTCGCTAGGAATATGCTGTTATGCGGACCACAAACACTGAAGGTACACCACTCGATTACTTTGGCAAGCTCTTCCTCCGGGTTCTTGACGTTGACTATCAAAGCCACCCTGCTCGGTCTCACATATCTGTTGACTGAAACAGTGTGTCCCTTGAGCGACATCATCACGATCTGATCTCAGATGTATCCTCTCCTAAAAGGCTCTCTAAGATCTTTCGTTCCTTAGCAAAGCGCAGGACACCCAATGCAAAGTGGACCGACACCTCGCTATCGTTCTTGACTCGGCATCTTTTGCGTTCAACGCGCGATTCATTAGATAGTCATTTGGAATCGTTCTAATTGTCTCGGGTATCGAATCTGAGAAGCAACGCTTTTGCCCCTCCTCCATCCTCCTATGCATGTCTTATGTCGGGTTGAGGAATCGTTTGCTTAAGCAGTTTCGCTTCGTTATATGGTGGCAGTGGCTTCGTTTACAATCGTTCATACCCCCTGTCCAAAAAGCCGTCTGCTTGTGGTTGGTTGGATCGCCTTCGGCATATCTTGGAGATGCTAGGCCGGCCAAGTCAAGGTGTTTGAAACGATTCAACAGAACCAAATGTGGCTGCGCTGACATTCAATGTATCCGAGTCTTTCAGTAGAGTAAGCTTGCAAGTTCGATTACTGGTTTGACCGCTGCTCGTCCCCAAGTGTCTCGCCAACAAACCACTGTGTCGCATTTGTCTGCTTCGTTCATGTGCTCTCTCTCGAAGTTTGCGCTCTCGAACTCGACTTCGATTCTCGTCTCGTGCCCGCTTTCGTCGACTGCGACTATGTCCGGGTAGGCCTCCCTTACCTTGAGAAGCTTGGGGAATCCGCAGGCTTTGTGGAGTTTGGCGAATAGGGCGACGGTGCCCTCGTGGTTCTCTGGGTCTTCCATGCCAACTATATGCGCCACCATCATGCGGTACTGCTCTTTCGAGAGGCGAATTACCGTCCTTCCTCTCGTGGTTCCTATGCCGAAATCGGAAGGGTCCATCTTGAATATTCCTGCGCAGATAGGTTTGATTTGATAGGTCATGTGGGGACCCTCTCTGCGTTTGCTCCAGCTCTTCAGCTCGGACCATCGCTCTGATGATATTTGGAAGAGCCCGAGCGTTCTCTTCTGCTTGGCGTAATAGACTACCTTGTCGCCTTTGCGGATCTGCCTGAAATTTCGATCTCTAAGTGCTCTGGCCTTTGGTGAGCCGATCGCGTCTGGGCGATCCCAATACGCGTCAATATCGTGTTGGACGAACCAGTATTCCATGCAGAAGCATACCGCTCTTGCGTATTTAATTGGCTCGCTCGGTTGAGCTAGGCTCGCTTGGGCGTGCTACCGCTTCTTTAACGGCCCTGGCTCTCGCTCCCTCTGTGTGTGACGACGTGAAAATCTGGGCTCTTCTCCAGTCTCCTTGCGCGAAGATTCTGCTGTTCGTCTACTCGAAAGGGGAAGTTAGACACAGCGAGCTTGAGAGCTTGGTACGCAGCCGAGGCACCCTGTCCTCGAACCTTAACGACTTGCTCAAGGAAGGACTTCTCAGCCGGAATATAGTAGCCTCACGGCCAATCCAATCGAACTATTCACTCACCGAAAGAGGAAAAGCGGTTGCCAAGACACTCACAGACCTAAGGAACTCATTGCGGCCTACATAGATGATGAGCCGGACCAGCACGGTTTTAAAGCCCGTTTGCCCGAAACCCCATTTGTACACGTTGACGGCGATGACCAAAATGAGACCAGCGATAAGGTGCTCAATCTCAGACAACAAAGCCTCGGCCGAGAAGGAATTTTGAACTTCATAGTTGAGGTTCCTTTTTGAGCGTTAGCTCAATTTGACGATGATTTGTGGTAGACCTGCCCATTCATAGGGAGTAATGTACACCTCGACAGGAGTGGCATCAGAAGGAATTTCAAAGCATATGTATCCAGCAACTGTTGTCCCCGGCTTTAGTGATAGACCGAAGTAGTCAGATGCATAATGACTCTTGTACACGTATCCTGAAGTGACTTTGAGTTCGAAATCCTTGTACCACCACCAGTCTGCCCTAGCTTCCACGTTGCCCAAGTTTCGGAGCTCCAAGTCGATAATGGCAAACCTGTACCCTGCAGCTGGATTGATGAAAGGATACTTGGCAATCCGGGCCTCAAGGTGAAGCCTGGTTGGCTTCACCTCGATTTGCTGTTTGTCCATGGTAATGACGAAAGATTCTCCAAGTCTTACCACAAGTTGTTTTCCAGTGAATACGGTCTGAGTAGGCATTGCTTGCGTTACTGTGACAGTTTCTCGAAGAGTGACTGTTTGGGTGATTCGAACGGTCTCTACTTGCCTAGGATAATATAGGGTCGAGGTAGCTACTCCAAACAGGAGAACAACGACGGCCAAGGCGAAGGCCAGTATCCGGGTAGTTCTTGCCAATGCTCCCCCCCTGATTCATTAAAGGTCTGGCTACTCATAAACCTGTACTGAACCTGAAGCCAGACCATAGCTACGCCTTTGTTAGTACGTCTAGTTCTCTCATCAGGTCTCTGCACATTCCGTAGACATGATTGTAATGCTCGATCATGATGGTATATTCGAATCTGTGCCAACCTATTCCCTCATGAAGCCGAAAGTCATGCAATTCTACTCTATCTTCTCGTATGGTGTTGGTGAGAGCCATTCGCTCTTGGCCGCCTAGATGGTGACCGAATGTCTCGACAATGCTCCAAATCTTTGTGAACTCTTCTTCGGTGAAGACAAATTTCTTCTCAGGATCAATCTGTCGGACGACAGCTCTTACACAATTATCAATGTGGGCCCTTCGCATTATCTCATATAAGGGAGAATATGCTTCTTTCAGCTTATTCTCTATTGCGTCTTTCCTTCGATCTTTCCTTCCTTCTTCAATCGTAACCTTCGTATAGCCTCTGATCTTGATTGTTGCCCACATTATGACTAGGGCCGTGAATGCCTGTATGGCAGCTGCAATCGCCATCGCAAAATCAAACCATGAGTCCACGAGGCTTTCGACCCCCTTAGTGCCTACTGGCGCAATCTCCTAGTTATCACTATCGCGCACACAAGACAAAGAGCTCGGGGAACTCCTCGCCAAAGCAGAGGCGCACCTGGGGTAATGATGTACGCCTGTCGGCCCTGCGGATTTCCCTCCGAGTCGAGGAATAGTCTTCGGCGGACACTACGCTGTCGGTTGGATCAAAGAGTTCCAATGCGAACGCAGCTTTCTGATGCCTTTCCTGTTCAACCCTTGCAACCGTCTCGATCTTTGGTCTGGAACACCTAGATGTTCTCAATCCAACAGTCGCTTCTTGAGTGAACCTGTTCCCCTAACAAGAGCTCTTGTTTCTCGCAAAAAGAGCCCAAAGGTCAATCCACCTGCTATCACTAGAATGACATAGGAAGGAAGATCAAGAATCGAGTAGATCACCGTGTCCTCTCGACTTATCCTCGACATCGATGCCGTCGCAAACAAGGAGAATAGGGCAGCAACAAGGTCAAGGAACCTGCCCGCTTCCTTGAGACATAGTGAAAGTGCCGTCAGGACGATCATGCCTGTGGTGCTCACTATCAGCGAGTAGGCCAGGAGTTCTCCCATTGCTGGAGTGTATATCGGCATTTCTTCGGCAACCATCGCTGGAAAGGAGAGGACGTAGATGAACACGGCAAGATACAGAGTAAACCGCTGTTGAGCGTATTCTCGGGGATCAAGCAGCAGGGTTGCGCCGAGAAGAAAGAAAATCGAGTAGAGCGGCAAGACTACCTTGTAGATTGCCGTTTCGGTTCTGTGAAACGCTATGATGAACGGCCCCACTTTTGGAAAGCCATCCTTTGTTAACGTCAAGGCAGGTATCGAGTCGTAATCGAACCGCCACGCGGACGTTAGTGAGGATGATCTGACATAAGGCATACCGGGACCGATGTCCACATTCTTCAAAGGAACTAGAGATGTCGTGACCCACACGGAGAAGTTGAGGTAGTAGGAATCGTACGGATACAGCATCGGTGATCCAGGCAAAGGAACCTCAAACACCTTAGCGCCTTGATAGAAGACTCCGCTCTCGCATTTGGCGATGGTCTGAACCGAAAGACGCGGCCCCGACTTATCAAAGATGTCAAGGTTGACTCCGATCACATCAGAATAGCCACCCGAAGGCCCAGGATAGAGAGTCGCAGAACAGAAGACACTGAGAAGAGCCGTTTGACGTCTCGAATCGATGTCTCTCAGTTCCACAGTAACACGAAGACTGTTCCACTCTATGCGAGGATCATGAACGCTACATTCTATGATAGGAGCAGACTGAAGCACAGAGGCGAGAAGAATCAATGAACCAATCATAATCCACTTAGATAGCTTCGACACAAAGACCCGCTCTCTCACTGCAGAAGAAGCAACTATCCAAATGCCAGAGATTGACCACATCCCCCCCTACTCCCCGCCTACCTCCTACGCGGTCGACGCATTTGACATTTGCGGAGAAGAGGTGTCTTCTCTCTAAGAAGCGGAGGTCTTCTCGACACAGCGGAGACGCATCTGAAATGATGAATCTCTATTTGCTTCATTTCGTAAATGTCGAGCTAGAAGCGACCTGAACGCGTCTTTCCTAGAGTCTTCCATAACTCCTTGGCTTCATAATGGCCGGAGACTATGCTAAAGGGAAAGATAGTTGCATTGCATGCCTCACATTTGTCATACTGCTTGCTCAGGGCTCCACAGGAAGAACAGGGTGTTCTAATCTCCCAGTCGTCCAAGGATTTCGGAAATTCAATGTGGTCTTTGGGATAGGCAACTTGAAATATGAAGCCGCGTCTCATGGCGGCTGTGATCTGCCAACCCATTTTCCTTTTGATCTCTTTCCTTTTCGGTGGCCTTGATTTCACGTCCACTAGGCTAGGCGGACTCGGCCCGCTGTCATTCACATAAGTTACGAGAAAGTCAGCGCTTGTCTGCGGAACTTTTCTTTCCCATCGTTTCTCTCTCC
>Ga0209725_1001476_pt1 | contig 13120 bp, 11 predicted proteins | sample I18A1metaG_FD_184145 | JGI IMG/M metagenome (GOLD analysis project Ga0209725, IMG submission 184145) | Lake sediment bacterial and archeal communities from Gulf of Boni, Indonesia to study Microbial Dark Matter (Phase II) - ​I18A1 metaG... | ecosystem: Environmental > Aquatic > Freshwater > Lake... | reverse complement strand
CTCCAGCCGCCGCTGAAGTTCACCACCATCGTCCCCCCCATCGATTCCAGAGACGTCGGCGCCCACGTGACCGTGGACGTGACCCCCCTCATGGTGGAGGCGCAGCGCCTGGGGCTGGCGGACTTCCAGGTCCGCATCCTGGAGGACCTGGGGCCCGTCTCCCCCGGAATCATCGAGATCAGCGACACCACCGGCCCAAACCGGGCCACCCTCGCGCCCCTGCTGAGCGTCACCTATTTTTAAAACCGGAAGGGGTTTAGTCAACATCTCGAGGCACAACGGCTTGTCCGTCTGCCGCCGGCTGGTTCGGCTCAATGTGCGGAGGATATGGGCAGGAATAGCGGCTGATTCAGCTCAAGCTATTTAATTCTCTGGAGTAGATTGAACTCTTCATTGAACAAGAGCTTCACCAGAAACCAGTCCGATTTTGGCTTATAGAAATAAAACTCCCAAATGGTCGGCGCTATTTCTGATTTCAGAATATAAACAAGTCGAACTATTGTGTCCCCGAATTTTTCTTCATGTATTAGTTCAAAACCGTGAATATTCCCGTACATAGGGAGACCGTCGACCGTCTGTTTCGTCAATAGCTCAAACGCTTGCGGTTTTTGGACTGCGATTTGAGACCCTGCGAAGAGCTGCCGATATGCATCAGGAACCTTGCCAGACTGCACAAGTTGAAAAAACTTCTCGGTGAATTCCTTGGGTTCTTTTGCATCGGCAACCTGGGAATTACCAATGAGCAGCACTGCGATAATGAAGAAGGATATTCGTATCAACTGTGATCTCCTTATAATTGGCCGAACGTCGTGGGGGCGCACCGGCGAGCGTAGCGAAGACCGCGTGCCGCCATCTGGTTGGAATTTCAGGTATTTCATCTCCCTATTGGGGCGGTTATTCTTATGGGCTATTTCTTTAAATCACTTCCTCTGCTACCAGCACCAGATGGATAACATTTGTCATAAAATGGTACATCACATTCCATTTTGCCCTCGTTAGGGCTCATTTGATTATGCCACTGACAGAATGACTCTGGAGTAAGAGACCCTACAAACTCTCCACCAAGAGGGATAAGAAATATGCCCGACAATGAAAAGCAATAGTGATTGCTATCAATAATCCAATCTATTAAAAAATCATTTCTAAAATTGAAAGTTACCGTTTTAAATCCGACTGGCATAACGAAAGGTAAAGGAATAAGTGGTACCAGCACAACACCTCTCCACCGCAGACCATTGTAATAAACAACTGATTTAATTTCATGTTTATCAATTATTGTACTAGGCTCACCCCATTCTGCTACTATCTCACGGTATTGATACGGCTTAGAGCGGTTTTCTACTTTCAAATCAGATTTCAACATATTGAAGCCGTAGTCCTGCCGGGGGCCTGAATAAACCACTTCTCCAATTGCACCGACACCAAAATAAGCACAACCGGAGTTTGTTAAAATCAATAAAAATGAAAAAATTAAATTTTTCATTTGAAGAGACCTCAGGCTCTGATGGCTTAGTGGTGCTCAGTAACCAACATATTGATTAGCTACCGGTTAATATTGCTTATATAAGCCATTTATTGCCTATACTGGTAATTTATCACCTATATAGGCGATACGACAGGTTACCTCCACATGGAACCTGTCATGCCATGGCGATTGCCGCCTCACAGCTTCTCCACCCGGTACCCCTTCTTCCGCAGGGCCGCGATGATCCCCTCCTCCCCCACCAGGTGGGCGGCGCCGACGAGGATGAATTTCGTCCGGCGCGGCTTTCCCCCGTCGGCGATCAGGGGGAGCCACTTGCGGTTGCGCTCCGTGATCAGCTTCCGGTAGAGCCTGGGCTCCTCCTTCCTGAAGTCGGCGGCCAGCAGCTCGGCCAGCTTCCCGTCGTCCCCCCTGCGCCAGGCGGCCGACATGGCGTCGAACTTCTCCCGGCTCTTCTTCAGGTCCCGGAGGGAATAGGTGACGAAGTCGTCCTCGTAGCCGTCCGCCATGGTCACCAGGTAGTCGAGCTGCTCGTCCACCGTTTCGAGCTTCTCGATCCGTTTCCCCTCCTGCCGGGCCAGGTCGTGGAAGTACTGGTCCACCCCCTGCCGGACGACCCCCAGCCTGTTCAGCTCCATGATCGTCAGGGTCACCATCAGCAGGGAGGGCCTGACCTGCCGCAGCGCCTGCAGGGGGATGTCGTTGGCCTCGCAGTAGGCGCTGAGCTCGGCGTAGACCTTGGGGGAGAGGTGCTGGTCGATGGTGCTGCCGTCGCTGTACACGGCCCGCGCCAGCAGCTTCTGCTGGGTGGCCGGCTCCTGGAGCAGGGCGATGTCGGTCTCGAAGACCAGGACGTCGGAGGCCTTGTAGGCCCGGTCGAATTCGGCTGGCAGAGGGTAATCCGCCTCCGTGAGCAGGTGGAAGGTCCCCCCCAGGTAGATGACCTCCCCCTCCTTCTGGGCCTTCCAGACCGGCGCCGCGGCCACGGCCCACCCGTACCACAGCATCGCCAGCACGCTCCCCGCGATGAGTCGTTTCATCCCTGTCGCTCCTGTGCCGTGACGGCGTGAGTCCTCTCTCCTCGGGATTGCCGGGGCGCCCCCCCGGTATCCGCCGCGCCGGCCGGCCTGACCGCGTCCGGACCGCGCATGCAGGTGAGGAACAGGTCGACGATGGAGGGGTCCAGCTCGGCCCCCCGCATGTCCTCCAGGATCCGGAACGCCACGTCGACCGTGAAGCCCTTCCGGTAGGGGCGGTCGGTGATGAGGGCGTCGTAGACGTCCGCCACGGCGACGATGCGGGCTTCGAGGGGGATACCGTCCCCTGCGAGCCGGTCGGGGTACCCCTGGCCGTCGTAGCGTTCGTGGTGGTGGCGGACGATGTTGCGCACGATCTGGGAGAGGTTGGCCCGGACCGCCACGTCGGCGCCCCATTCGGCGTGCTGCTTGATGTGGCTGTACTCGTCGGGGGTGAGGGCCCGGGGGCCGTTGAGGATGCTTTCGGCAACGCCGATCTTGCCGCAGTCATGGAGCCAGCTGCCGTACTTGATCTCCCGCTGCACGTTGCGGGGGAGGCCGAGGAGCTGGGCGATCCGGGTGGCGTAGACCCCGACCCGGTCGCAGTGCCCCCGGGTGGAGGGGTCCTTCAGCTCGATGGTCTGGGCCAGGGAGAGGAGCACGTCCTCGTCCTCCTTGCGCATGGCCATCTTCGTCCGGTAGCGGCGCAGCCCCTCGTTGACGGCCACCAGGAGGTCCTCTTCCCTGAACGGCTTCAGCACGAAGCGGAAGACCTCGCTGGTGTTGATGGCCTCCAGGGCGCTGGAGAGATCGGCAAAGGCCGACATGAGGATCTTCACCGTGTCGGGGGAGATCTTCTTCAGCAGGGAGAGGAAGTGGACGCCGCTCATGCCGGGCATGATGTTGTCGGACACGACCACGGCGATCTCGTGCTGCCTGACGAGCTGCAGCGCATCCTCCGCGCTCACCGCAGCGTGGAGGACGATGTCCTCCTCCCCGAATAACTCCCTGATCATGTTGATCGTTACCCTGCTGTCATCGACAAACAGAACGTGCTCTGCCATGTTCCTCCTCATTCCACTTAACGTACGCTGATGAATACGCGTCAAGGATGCCTGCCCGGATACGACACGTAACAATATCCGGCGGCTGCCGCAAGGATTTTTTTACCGGTCCGCAGTACGGACATCCACTTCATTAAAGCATAAGGGGTGCCAAAACGGCCCCGCCCCGGAGCCGCCGGTTTTCCCGAACCATACCCGCAGGTTACGGCGGGGTGCCGGCTGGCGGTCACCCCGCCTGCCGGGGCCGGTGGTGTAAAGTTTCTTTACACCCGGCAGGGTTTGTGCCGGCAAACCTGCTGCCGGCGCGGCCTGACAGCCGGTGTAAAGTTTCTTTACACCTGTAAAAAATCCTGCACCCCGGGGAGCGCGTTCGGTCCCCCCCTCCGCCTGACGCAATTTGTAGCAGCTGCCGGGAAAAACGCCAGGCCGCCCCGCCCCTCCCGTGGCCGGTGCGGATGGGGCGGAAGCGCAAATCTTCTGTTTATGCGGGGTTATCATCTGTGGTACATAGTTGGCACGGGATATGGAACGCACTGTAGGGGAGCATGCCCCGGAACACGCCGGGACAACAGGGCTTCGACGTCACGCAGGCACCAACCGCACCCCAGGGGGAGTACCATGATCACGCTTGCCCCGGCGGACTACACCGCCATCGGGCTCTCCATCAAGATCGCCGTGACAGCGGTGGGGATTTCCCTCCCCTTCGGCTTTGCCGTGGCCTACCTCGTAACCTTCACCAGGTTCCGGGGCAAGGTGCTGCTGGAGGCGGTCGTCAATCTCCCCCTGACCCTGCCGCCGGTGGTGATCGGGTACCTCCTCCTGCTCCTCCTCGGGAGGAACGGGTGGCTCGGGCGCCTGCTCGACGGACTGGGGATCAGGATCATCTTCACCTGGAAGGCGGCTGTGATCGCCTGCGCCGTGGTCGGCTTCCCCCTGATGGTCCGCGCCATCCGCATCGGCATGGAAGCCATCGACCTCCGCCTGATCCAGGCCTCCCGCACCCTGGGCGCCCCCTGGTACGACACCCTGGCATCGGTCATCCTCCCCCTCTCCCGGCGGGGGGTCATCGCCGGCTCGTCCCTCATGTTCGCCCGGAGCCTGGGGGAGTTCGGCGCCACGATCATCGTCGCCGGCAACATCCCCGGCGTTACCCAGACCATCCCCCTGGCGATCTACGACTATGTCGCGTCCCCCGGCGGGGAACCGATGGCCGCGGCCCTCTGCCTGGTCTCCATCACCATCTCCCTGGCCGTCCTGATCCTCCACGAGCGGCTGAGCAGGCGGGACCGGGGGGTGGCGTGACATGGAACTGCACCTCTCCCTGACAAAGCGCTTCCCCTCCTTCTCCCTCGCCCTGGACCAGCGGCTGCAGGGGGACCGGATCGGGGTCTTCGGCCCCTCGGGGAGCGGCAAATCCACCCTGGTCAACCTGCTCGCCGGGCTGGAGCGGCCCGACGCCGGCAGGATCGTCCTGGACGGCGAGCCCCTCTTCGACAGCGCCGGCGGCATCAACCTGCCGCCGGAGAAGCGCCGCATCGCCATCGTCTTCCAGAACGCCCACCTCTTCCCCCACCTGAGCGTCCGGGACAACCTGCTCTACGGGTGGAAACGGACCCCGGAGGCGCTGCGGGGGATCGGGCTGGAGAGCGTGGTAGAGGCGCTGCGGCTGGAGGAACTCCTGCAACGGGGGGTGACGAACCTCTCCGGCGGGGAGAAACAGCGGGTCGCCCTCGGCCGGGCGCTCCTGGCCAATCCCCGCCTGCTGCTGATGGACGAACCCCTCTCGGCCCTCGACGACACCCTCAGGTTCCAGATCATCCCCTACCTGAAGAGCGTCAGCGAGCGGTTCCGCATCCCCTACCTCTACATCTCCCACTCCCTGGTGGAGATGCGCCTCCTAACGGAACAGGTGCTCGCCATCTCCCGGGGCGATGCGACAGCCCCGCTCCCCCCCGAGGAGCTGGCCCTGCAACGGATGGGGACGAGCCAGGTCGGCTTCATCAACCTCCTCCGCCTGGCCGAGCCGGTCCGCAGCGACGGCCTGCTCCTCTACCGGTGGGGCGACGTCACCCTGCAGCTGACCGGTGAACCCAACGGCACGAGCGAGACCCTCTACGAGCTCTCCTCCCGGGACATCATCCTCTGCCGCCAGCACCCGGCAGCCATCAGCGCACGGAACCTGCTGCCGTGCAGGGTGGCCAGGATCATCCCGGCCGGGCGCAAGGTCGGCGTGGCACTGGATTTGGGCGACCGGGAACTGGTTGCCGAGGTCGTCGCTGATGCGGCAACGGAGCTGGCGATCGAACCGGGAGCACCGCTCTACGCGGTCATCAAGGCCTCGGCCTTCCGGCGCCTGGGGTAACGAGGGGGAGTCCTGCAGGGGGAGAGATGGAAGGGTTACCGATGAAGGGACTGGCTCTGCTTCTGGTGGTCGAGCAGGTCGTCCAGTGATTCGAGGGACTCGTCGAACTCCAGCCCGACGTAGATCAGTTCGTTCTGCCGCCTCACCTGGCGGACCCTGGCGGAAAGGTGCCGGTTTACCGGCCAGTAGGGGCGCGTAAGCCGCAGGGAGAGGGTCATCCCCTCGAAGAGGAGGTTTTCGCAGCCGATCCCCATCCCCTTTTCGCTGATGTCGATGGAGAGGGCGGGGCGGTACAGGGCGCCGTCGAAGGAGGCATACTCCACCAGGGTGCGTATCGGCTTGCGGGAGCTGCGCCGCCGGTCCGTGGTGTCGTTGTAGATGGTGTTGCGCACCTCTTTCGCCTTGTACAGCTCCTTGTCGGCGGCCTTGATCACCTCTTCCGCCGTCTCGCCGTTCTCCGGAAAGACCGCGATGCCGCCGCTGATCGTCAGTGACCCGCTCTCCAGCAGCTCCTGGCCGGGGAAGTGGAAGTCCTCGATGTCCCTGCGGATCCGGTCGGCCACCAGGTAGGCCGTCTGCCGGTCCACATCGGGGAGAAGGAGGGCAAACTCCTCCCCGCCGTAGCGCACCGCCATATCCCCGTCCCTGAGGGCACCGGTGATCACGCCGGCGCAGAGCCGGAGCGCTTCGTCGCCGCAGAGATGGCCGCAGCGGTCGTTGTACTGCTTGAAGTGGTCCAGGTCGAGGAGCACCAGGGCAAACTGCCGGTCGCCGCTGCGCCGCTGGTTGACGATGGTCGTTTCGAGGGTGTTCTTGAAGTAGGTCTGGTTGTAGAGCCCGGTGAGGCCGTCGGTGACCGACGAGCGGGCGATGTTGTGCAGGTAGTCGGCCTCGATGATCCGCGGGTCGCTGAACTCCCCGACCACGTTGCGCAGGTAGTCCAGCAGCGCCGGCCGGAACCCCCGGGCGGCATATTCGGGCCGGTAGATCTCGCGGCAGTGGGCAATCGCCTCGCGCCAGTACCTGCCGGAGAGCTCGGTGCCGAAATGCTTGCCGACCAGGAGCTTGAGCATCTCCTTGTAGACGCCGTTGCCGTGCACCCGGGCCAGGGAGTCCACCTCGGCAAGGAAGAGGCTGTCCTCCTTTTCCGCGAGGAGCTGCTGCAGGTCGGCAGAGTATTCATGGGTCGGCTGCTGGGGTAGAAACACGGTGCCTCGGGGTATGCTTAGTGAGAACTAAGCAAGAATACTTACCGCTCACATTAATTGCAACTAAATTTTACCGTTTACGCTGCGGGGGAGTCCACCGCAGACCCCGCCGGGGAACAGCCGCCCTCCCCTCTGCAGCCAGCGTGTTTTATCCCCCCTTTTCTTCCGCGCCGAAGGCCAGTGCGTACTCCCGTCGCAGCCTCTCCTTCCCGGGACCGGTAATGAAGTCCCAGGGGAGCTCCTCGTCCAGGGGGATCCGGCGGGTCACCAGCCTGGCCACGTCGAGCCCCAAGTCCCGTGCCCCCTGCCGCCAGCTCCCCAGTTCGTCGCTCCGGACCAGGAAGGGGGCCAGGCTCCGGTCCCCCCGGGAGAGGAGCGCCTGCAGCATCGCCTCCCTGATGCTCTCCGCCTGGAGGGAGACGTTCGGCATCCGGCGCACCCCTTTCTGCAGCACTGCCAGGCGTTTCTCCAACTGTTTCTGCTCCAGCATGCCGCACCACTGGAACGGGGTGAACGGCTTGGGGATGAAGGGGTTCACGGAGAGGGTGATCTCGCCGAGGCGCTTGTTGAGCCGGGCCTTTTCCAGCACCAGGAGCCTGATCCGCTCCACCAGTCCGAGCAGCTCCCTGATATCCTCGTCCGTCTCCGTCGGCAGGCCGATGATGAAGTACAGCTTCAGGTTGAGGATGTCCCTGCTGATCAGCAGCTGGCAGGCGGAGAGGATCTGCTCCTCGCTGATCCCCTTTCGTATCATGTCCCGCAAGCGCTGGGATCCCCCTTCCGGGGCCAGGGTGGCGGTCTTGTGGCCGGAAGCGACCAGGACGTCGATCATGGCTTCGTCCAGGCCGTCGATGCGCAGGGACGATACGGACACGCTCCCCCCCCGGGTCACGATGTCGCGGCAGAGGTCGCCGATGCCACGGTAATCCCCCACCGCCGCTGCCACCAGGCCGACCTTCCGTCCCCGGCCGATGGCCTCCAGCACCTGCCCCCTGATCGTTTCGAGGGAGCGCTGCCGGTAGGGGAGGTAGATGTAGCCCGCCGCACAGAAGCGGCACCCCCGGGGACAGCCGCGGGAGAGCTCCACCAGGTGGAGGTCGCCGAACTCGGTCTCGGGGGTGTTGATGGTGGTGGCCACCGGCGCATCGTCCAGCCCCTGCAGGTACTGGCGGGCCATCGTGGTGCCGTCACCCGGACGCCGCAGGGCCGGCACGTACACCCCGGGTATGGTCGACAGCCGCTGCAGCAGCTCTCCCCGGGGGGTGGCGATCCCCTCCGCCAGGGCCGCGAGGAGTTCCCCGAGGAACACCTCGGCTTCACCCAGGCAGACGAGATCGAGGAAGTCGGCCACCGGCTCGGGGTTGAGGAAGAGGGCGGCGCCGCCGGCAATGACCAGCGGCTGGCGCTCGCTCCGCTCGCGGGCGTAGCAGGGGAGTCCCGCCAGGCGGAAGATGTGGGGGAGGTTGAGATAGTCGCTCTCGAAGGAGACGGAGAAGGCGATGATGTCGAAATCCCCCACCGGCTGCTGCGTCTCCAGGGAGAGGAGCGGGGTGCGGGACTGCTCGTACTCCCGCAGTTCGTCGGGATCGGGGAGGAATGCCCGCTCGCAGAGCATGTCGGGGTACGAGTTTATCAGGGAGTGCACCGCCATGAAGCCCAGGTTGCTCATGGCGATCCGGTAGCGGTTGGGGTAGACGAGGCAGACCCGCAGGCGACCGCCGCGCCGGCTGACGGTGCTGCCCGACTCGGCTGCGAGCCTGTTCTTCAGATTTACCTTGATTTTCCAGGACATGGCGGAAGGTCTGCCGCGAGAAAGAGAAAAAGACCCGGCCCCCCTATAGGAGGGGGTGGGGAGCCGGGGAGGAAAACGGACATCAGTCTACTGATTTGCGCAGGAACGTGGGGATGTCGTACTGGTCTTCCTCGTCCATGAGGAAGCTCGGCTGCCTGGCCGCCGTAGGGCGACGCTGCCCCTCTTCACGGTTGCGCTCGAAGGTCGGCCGGTCCCAGTCGGTGCGGCCCGGGACCCCCTGGAGCTTGGTGACCTTCTCGCGCTCGATCCGCTCCTTCTCCTTGTCGAAACGGTCGCCGAAGCCGGTTGCAATGGCGGTTACCTTGAGGCTCTCCCCCAGGTTTTCGTCGACCAGGAGACCGATGATGATGTTGGCATCCTCGTGGACCTTCTCGTGAATGATCCGGCTGACGACCTCGTACTCGTCCATGGTCATGTTGGCGGAACCGCAGATATTGACCAGAACCCCCTTGGCACCGGAGATATCGATGTCCTCGAGGAGCGGGCTGGAGATGGCCGCGGTGGCCGCCTCGGCCGCCCGGTTGTCGCCGCTGGCGATGCCGATCCCCATCATGGCCATGCCGCGGACGCTCATGATCGCCTTGACGTCGGCGAAGTCCACGTTGATCATACCGGTGGTGGTGATCAGGTCCGAGATCCCCTGGACCGCCTGGCGGAGCACGTCGTCGGAGGGCTTGAACGCATCGAGGATGGAGGTGTTCTTGCCGGCCAGCCCGAGGAGGCGGTCGTTGGGGACGACGATGAGGGAGTCAACGTGCTTCTTCAGCTCACGGATACCCTCCTCAGCCTTGGCCATCCGCTGCTTCCCTTCCCGGGAAAACGGCTTGGTCACCACGCCCACGGTCAGGGCGCCGATCTCCTTGGCCACGTCGGCAATGACCGGTGCGGCCCCGGTGCCGGTGCCGCCACCCATGCCGGCAGCGACGAACACCATGTCAGAGCCCTGGAGCGTCTCGGCCAGGCGGAGGCGGTCCTCCATGGCGGCATCCCGCCCCACGTGCGGATCGGCGCCGGCGCCGAGCCCCTTGGTCAGCTGGGAGCCGAGCTGCAGCTTGGTGGGCGCCTTGGAGTGCCTGAGTGCCTGGGCATCGGTGTTGGCAACGATGAACTCCACGTGGTGAACCTGCTTGTCGATCATCGTGTTGACCGCATTGCTGCCGCCGCCACCCACACCTACCACCTTGATTTTTGCCGCCGGCTCGATATCAAAGTCGAACTGCATACCGTACCCCCTTTTCCGGTCTTGATTATGAAATTAAATGGTGAATCGCACCTGTTTTTGTTATCAGCACGAGTGTCAATTTTTCGCAAGGTCAAGGCGATCAAGGAATTGCGCGGAGTCGTAGCAGCGCTACGTCGCACAAGCAATTCCGCAGATCAACGCAGAGATTGCGAAAAAGTGGCGCTCGCTAGAAGAATTCGCCGAACCACTCCTTCATCCGCTTACTCACCTTCCTGAACAGACTGTCGTCGCTCTGGGTCGTGGGGAAGTGGGTGGCGACCTCCATGTGCCGGCTGCCGTAGATCACCAGGCCGACGCCGGTGGCGTACACCGGAGAGTTGACCACGTCGACCAGGCCGCCGATCTTCTGCGGCGTCCCCCGGCGGACCGGCAGGTTGAAGATCTGCTCGGCAAGCTCCGGCATCCCGTCCAGGATCGTGCTGCCGCCGGTGATGACCACGCCGGAGGCGATCATGTCCTCGTAGCCGGACTTGACGATCTCCCGGTTGACCAGGGTGAAGATCTCCTCAACCCTCGGCTCCAGGATCTCAGCCAGCAGCTGGCGGGAGAGGATCCGCGGTTTGCGTCCGCCGACGCTGGGGACCTCGATGGTTTCGTCCTTCCCGACCAGGGAGGCGAGGCAGCAGCCGTACTTGTGCTTGATCTTCTCGGCCTCGGCCATGGGGGTGCGGAGCCCCACGGCGATGTCATTGGTGATCTGGTGCCCGCCGAGGGAGAGGACCGCGGTGTGCTTGATGGCACCGTCGATGAAGATGGCCACGTCGGTCGTCCCGCCGCCGATATCGACCAGGGCCACCCCCAGCTCCTTCTCCTCGGGGGAGAGGACCGCCTCGGAGGAGGCGAGCTGCTCGAGGACGATGTCCGAGACATCCAGGCCGGCACGGTTGCACGACTTGACGATGTTCTGGGCGCTGGCGGCCGCTCCGGTGACGATGTGCACCTTGGCTTCGAGACGGACACCACTCATGCCGAGGGGCTCGCGGATACCGTCCTGATCGTCGATGATGAATTCCTGGGGGAGGATGTGGATGACTTCCCGGTCCATGGGGATGGCGATCGCCTTGGCCGCCTCGATGACCCGCTTGACATCCTCGGGGGAGACTTCGCGGTTCTTGATGGCGATCACCCCCTGGGAGTTGATCCCCTTGATGTGGCCGCCGGCGATCCCGGCAAAGACCGTCTTGATCTCGCACCCGGCCATCAGCTCGGCCTCTTCGATGGCCTTGCGGATCGACTGCACCGTGCTGTCGATGTTGATGACCACCCCTTTGCGGAGTCCGTGGGAAGGGCTGGAACCGATGCCTACTATGTCGATGCCATCCTCGGTCAGGTTACCGACGATGGCGCATATTTTCGTGGTGCCGATATCAAGACCGACAATGAGATTGTCTCTTCTGGCAGACATGTATACCCCCGTATTCCATGGCAGCGGCCGGCTGCCGATAACATCATGTTTTCTTGACGACGATCCTGTCGTTGTAATCGAGATCGATATACTCCAGGCCGGACAGCTGGGGCTGGAGTTCACCGTAGATCCGGGAAAGGCGCACGAGCTTCTCGTTGAAGGCACTCATGCCGAGCCTGACGGGGAGTCCCCGGTTCATGGTAAAGAGCGTGTAACCGAATCCCTTGTCGTAGTGGAGCTCGGATACGTCGGCAAGGGTAATGCCGGTCTTGTTGCCGCGCAGCTGGTCGAGCAGGCCGAGCATCACCTTCAGGGTCTCCTTCGAGCCGGCTGGATCGCGCTGGATATCCTCTTCGCTCAGGCCGGTGATCACCGGGTAATCCAGACTGTCCCCCTCCTGCAACGGCTTGAAGATCTCCCCCCTGCTGTCCAGGTAGTAGAGATACCCCATGCTGACGACCCCTACCGGTTCCCGCTCCACAACGCTGATCGACAGGGAGTGGGGGAAATTGCGCCGCACCCGGACACTCTCTATCCAGGGGTTCTTGGCCAGTTGCTCCCCCATGCGCGACAGCCTCAGGGAGAGGAGATCCTGACCCTCCCTGACGGAGGCCGCCGCGAGGACCTCCTCCTGCTTCAGCCTCTTCAGTCCGGTGACCTCGATCCGGTCGAGGCGCAGGAAGGTCGTTCTCCCCAGGAATCCGTAGAGTTCGTAGACAACCAGGACGACCATGGAGACGACCACAAGGGAGGCCGTCAGCCGCACGGCTTTTTTCAAAAAACCGCGCAGGTCGTAGGTGCGCCGCTCTTTTTTGAAGCGGTTCCTGGTCACTGGTTTCTGGTTGTTCAGGCTGAGTTCGCGCATGGTCCCCCGGACCGCTCGTCCTGAAGTACGCATCGGCCCTGCCGATTTTTCTTCAGTACGATTTTATAGCATATCTTAATAGCGGTTTATAGCAGAAATTGTGTTTTCCTGCCAAAAAAATGCCGTATCGACCACAACATATTGAAATGCAACCCGGAGCGGAGCCCCCCTCAGATCTTGAGGGCAGCCGACAGGGCAATCCGCTCCACGAGTTCGGCAAAGCCGAGCCCCGCGTGCTGGGCGATCTCGGGGAGCAGGCTCAGGGCGGTCATCCCCGGCAGCGTGTTGACTTCGAGGAGATACCTCTCGCCGGACGGCGTGACGATGAAATCGACCCGGCTGTACCCGGAACAGCCGAGGGCGCCGTGGGCCCGCTCGCCGAGACGGAGCAGGGCGGCATACTCGTGCTCGGGCAGCGGCGCCGGCATGATGTGGGTGGCCATCCCGTCGGTGTACTTCGCCTCGAAGTCGTAGAATTCGTTTTTCGGCACGATTTCGATGGCGCCCAGCGCCGTGCCGTCCAGGATACCAACCTGGATCTCCCGCCCCTTCACATACTTCTCGATCAGCACCTCCCGGTCATAGCCGAAGGCGAGGTCGAGCTTTTCCGGGAGTTCGGCGGCGCTCTTGACGATGCTCACCCCCACCGACGACCCCTCCC
>Ga0209725_1001474_pt1 | contig 13132 bp, 14 predicted proteins | sample I18A1metaG_FD_184145 | JGI IMG/M metagenome (GOLD analysis project Ga0209725, IMG submission 184145) | Lake sediment bacterial and archeal communities from Gulf of Boni, Indonesia to study Microbial Dark Matter (Phase II) - ​I18A1 metaG... | ecosystem: Environmental > Aquatic > Freshwater > Lake... | reverse complement strand
TGTCTATCTGCTTAGGCGATAGAACAGCCGCCCTTGAACAAGCAAGTGGAGTTTTGGAGGAGTATAGGCGGGCTATCACGAAGTATTTGAACTGGCTAACTGAGAAGCCCGGCAGAATTGAGGAGTTAGACAGCATCTACGTTGTGCGCGGAGAGAATTTTGTCAGCGAAAGGATGATTCCAGCGGTTTCTTCTATCCTTTCCACGAATCTTCCAAACCATGAAAAACCCATCATCGCTTACTCTAAGATTTCTGGGGAAGATTCGGTTAAGGTTTCGGCGAGGACACTCGACATCCTAACGAGTAGGGGGCTTAACTTGGGCGAGATTCTGCGCGTTGCTGCGGAGAAATATGCGGGAAGGGGGGGAGGACACGACATTGCTGCTGGAGCCCAAGTTCCCATTAAGCAGGTGGAAGATTTCATCAAGCTTGTCGACGAGCTTATCAAGAGGCAGATGGAGGAGATGCAGCTTGGAGGCTAAGATTACACTCTCATACAAGAGTGAGAAGGAGGCTGAGGCTGTTGCCAGAGCAGTTTCGCCAGACAACATAAAACTTCCACGGGGGCTGTTCGTCAAAACGACGTCAAAAGAATCTAAAGTTTTCACGTTGATTAAATGTGAAACGAGACTGCAGACGTTCATGGCTACGATTGACGACCTTTTAGGCTGCGTCTCAGTTGCAGAGAAAACCTTGTCCATTTCAAGAGAGTAAGAGTGGGTCTACTGAGTATCATCTCTTAGTAGCATTTGTAACGGAGTTTTCTGTATATGCTTTTTAGTTGGGTACCTGTCCCATGAGTCTTCGCCTAAGTAGCGTATGCAGATGTCGAATGTGGCTCCGCCCCAAACTTCAAGCGACTAACACTACTCTTGGCACAATAACATTACTTTTTACATTTATGATAAGTGATTTTGGTTTCATTGTTGGAAAGAGGTATCATGGTCATTTCAATTGGCACTTTTGGCTCTATACCAGATATTCTTTTTTTCACTTCTTCTAATGGCTCTCTGAATATCATGTCAGGTAATTGCCACGTTACAGGTCCTAACAGAAGTTCTTCTCCCAATAAATTAACGGAATATTGTTCATGATGTAATGATAAGTTAGGTATCTTTTTGATATCTTCTTGAATCCTAACCAGCTCCTCAAGTTGCTCCTCATAGGTCGTAAAAGTTAAAGCTTGAATGGATGATACTTCTTCCCCTGTTTCTATTATGTTCTTCATCCTACGAACTGCTGCAAGATCTCTTGGAGAAATCCTCAAATCTTTTGGACAGGGTATTCGATGTGATGTAACGTCTTGTATGTAGGCAAGGTCTGAAATTGCTTCATACCATTCATTAGAGGATAAGGGTTTCGCGAGACTAATTCCCTCGCATCCCATAACTGCTTTTCCTCCCATATCCATCACTAGAAGAGATTTGCGTTTATCATACGCTCTGAGCAGATCTTCGAACTTCTTTATATGGACGACATCGGCAAGAGTAGGGTCAAGGCTGATGTGAAAACCTCCACCCTTTCCGTCTTTCATAAGATTAAAGTTTAATGTACAAGGAAGTTCAGATGTTTTGAAAGAAAGACGAATTTCTTTATCATCTTCTTCCTTCTGTATCAAGAAAACTTCAAGACTAGTTGATGTATCTGGAATCACCATCACAAATCGTTTTCGAGGGATGGGTATTACTGCGACACCTTCGTATCTTGTGCTATCAAACGCCCCTATAGGTGATGCAGATAGAGGTGCTTGTGATATTGTTATAGCTGACGAAGTCAATGTAGACTGACTAATAGGATATAGATGTCCCTTAACTCCTAAAACAGGAACTACATCCTTTAATCCTCTCAAGATATCATGAACAACATTTGCTGAATCAATTTTTCCTCTTCGCTTGATCAAATCAGGAAGTTCAATTTTCAATTGCTCCAGTTCTTTGTTTAATCTGTCCAGTTCGGATGAAACATTTTTCAAGTTTTCAAAAACATGTATGTTGTGTCTTCTGGTTTTTTCCTCTACTATCTTTTTCATCCCTGAGGAAAGTGCCCCATCGAACACTATTAGAAAATGATGGTAAGGTTTTTCAACTTCTAACGAAGGTGTATCAAAAATTTTATCAAGATTCTTAAGAAGATACTCATTTTCTTCTTTTTCAAATTCAAACGTAATAAACAGATTATGGTCTTCTCGGTACTTCCATATCAAGTCAACCCAATACAACCCGTCTAAGATCTTAAATTCGTCATCAGCTATAAATCCCCAAGATTCTCCTCTACTCTTTAAACTCCGGATTAAATTAATAATTTCTGGGTCCTTATGCCTACCCATAGTAAATCCCATTTAAGATATACTTAAGACCCATATTCATATAAAGTTACATGCGCAAAATCATCAAAAATTAAGCCAACTCAACTTTTGAAAGACTGAAAACTCAACTTTGTAAACATTATCAAGTAGCATGGAGAGCAATGTTCTCAGTTAAGAAAGTGAACAAGAGGAACCAAACCCTGCAGACCTATTTATGGAGGGCTAGGTCTATTTTTGCTAGACTCCCATATTTTCTAATGTTATAATGGCATGTTGCCATGCTTTTTCGCTGGTCTCGACTCCCTTTTATCAGCAAGTATCTTCAACGCTGTAATCAGTTTAGGCCGAGTTTCAGAAGGCTTAATCACATCTGATAGAGGATTGATTCTACTGAGTTTAAAGTCGTATGAGTTAAATATTCGAAACTAATGTAAACCATACGACACAACTCTTCAGCCCAGGTGTTAGTGTGCTAGACATTAAACTGATTCGAGAAAACCCAGACCTCGTGAGAAGCAACATAGAGAAGCGAGGAGCCCCCGACAAACTCCAAATGCTAGACAACCTAATCGAACACGACAAAAAATGGAGACAGTCACTAACCGAACTAAACGAGCTTAGGCACAGGAGAGGCATAGTAACCGCCGAAATCGCTGACCTAAAGAAGAAGGGGAAGGATGCCAGCAAAAAAATTGGAGAAGCAAAACGGATACCAGAAGAAATAAAGAAACTCGAAACCCAAGTGGACGAATACAAGGAGAAAGTTGACTACATCCTGATGAGGCTGCCCAACATCCTACACGAATCTGTGCCAGTGGGAAGAGACGAACACGACAACGTGTCTGTGAGAACGTGGGGAAGAACCCCAAAATTCGATTTTTCACCCAAAGACCACATTGATCTTGGGTTGAGTCTCGGCATAATGGACATTGAAAGGGCTGGAAAGGTTTCTGGAGCCAGATTTTATTATCTCAGAAAGGAGGCTGTACTGCTCGACAGGGCTTTGATGAGCTTCGCATTAGAAGAAATGACGAAGAAGGGCTACACGCCCGTTGAGCCTCCGTTCTTGATGAGACGAAAGCCGTACGAGGGCGTGACCGACCTAGGCGACTTCGGCGAAATGTTGTACAAAGTTGAAGAGGAAGATCTCTATCTGATTGCAACTTCGGAGCATCCCATAGCCGCAATGTTCATGGACGAAGTCCTAAACGCAGACGAGTTGCCCCAAAAATTTGTTGGAGTCAGCGCCTGCTTCCGAAGAGAGGCTGGGGCCCACGGCAAAGACACGAGGGGCATTTTTAGAACTCATCAGTTCAACAAGGTGGAACAGTTTGTTTTCTGCCGACCAGAAGATTCATGGAAAATTCATGAGGAATTGATTGCCAACGCAGAAGACCTTTTCCATAAGTTAGAGTTGCCTTTCAGGATTGTGAACGTTTGTACGGGTGATATTGGAACGGTTGCCGCCAAAAAGTACGACTTGGAGGTTTGGATGCCAGCACAGAGCATGTACCGAGAAGTCGTTTCGTGCAGTAACTGCACGGACTATCAGGCTCGTAGGCTGAACATACGGTATAGGGAGAAGGAAGGCGAAGCCCCGAAAGGATTTGTCCACACGCTTAACTCCACTGCCATAGCTGGCGGAAGAACAATAGTCGCCATACTAGAAAACTTTCAACAGAAAGACGGCTCAGTGAAGGTTCCTAAAGTTTTGAGACCATACATGGGCGGAATCGAGAAAATAGGGTAGTTTTAATTTCCAATTTCGACTTTCCTCAAATAGTCAAGTCTGTGGTTGCTAATTAGCATAAATCATAAGAAGAGAAGCAAGCATTATTTTGAGGGGGATGGAAAACTATGAAGAATGTTAAGGCAAAAATAACTCTTCTTCTACTACTTTGCTTCAGTTCTGCGATAAATATTTCAGCAATAGCAGATTCCACCGTTGGGGTCAAAGTTGGAAATTGGATAAAATACGAAATTACATATACTGGCACACCTCCATCCGGTTCACTGATAGCTCAGTGGATCAAGGTGGAAATCCTAAACGTTGCAGGAACAACAGTCAATGCACGAATGACGTCGCATATGGCTGATGGAACAGAGACCAATCAAACGGGAACTATTGATGTAGTGTCTGGCAGCGCAACTTTTCCGGGATTTATTATTCCCGCTAATTCGAAGGTTGGAGACTCCGTTAACATGGGTACGATGGGCTCAGCAACAATTGCTGACGAGACCACACGAACCTATGCAGGAGCAAGCAGAACAGTAGTTTATGCAAATTTCTCGCAAGTACTGTTTGCAAGTTTCTCGCAGTACGCAACTCAATTCTCACAGTACGGGACTCAATATACTTTGTACTGGGATAAACAAACCGGAGTTGTGGTTGAGGCATTGACGACTTCAACCAATTTCACCTCGACCGCTAAGGCAACGGAGACAAACATGTGGGGTGGATTATTCTGGGGATTGGATTGGTGGTTTTGGGTGATTCTCATAGTTGTCGTTGTGGGTGCTGTAACTGCTGCAATCTTGATATTGCGTAGGAGAAAGCCTTCAGTCACTCCGCCTCCGCCGCCCCCACCTCCTCTGACTTAAACTGCACTAATTTCAACATTTTCCTTGTCGCTAAGTTATAGCCAAACGATATTTACTTCTCCCAATTCTTTTAGGGCTTCGTCCTTTGTTATAAGGGCGTTAGCTTTAACGATCTTGGCTGTTGAAACTATTATTTTGTCGTGAATCTCTCTGGCTTTAGTGCGCCTAAAAACTTCTAAGACTTGCTCGTTAAAAGGATAGTATCTGAACGTTGCCACATTTGACATGGCGTTCTTGAGCCTAATCCAATATTCGGACAATCCCTTCCTCTCGAAAAGGTAGTAAAGCTCAGCCGCAGCGATAGTGGGCAGGTAAATGTTTGCCTCTCCATTTTCAGCCTGCCTGAAGACTTCATCTGCCTTACGGGGAAGCTTGTCTAGGAGGAAGTAGAGAAAGGCTACAGCGTCTGACACGTAGGTTTTCATTCAACCACTTTCGTGAGGCTTCTCTTTGCTTCAGCCAGAATGGCTTCACATTCGAGCGGGTCAACCTTAAGCTCCGCCAGCAAGCCTCTCAATCTCAGAGTCTTTTCCACGGGCTTTATTAAAACACCTTCCTTCACGGGAACAAACAGTATTTCGGTACCTTCGTTAAAATGGTAAGCCCCCCTAATGGTCTTAGGAATAACCACCTGACCCTTAGCGCTGACTTTAACCCTGAACAATTCTCGGATGGGAGATTCCATAATTCCACCAAATGTATCTTACATTTTCCTACATTTAAGTCTTACCAAGCCGCAAAGAAACTTAGTAGTCTCTGTGGTGTTTGTGCGAGGTTTTACGTTTTGAGGTTATGATGCTAAACCTTTTAATACTCCCAAACCAAATCTTTCCAGTCGCAATGGAGGTTCACCGTGTCATCAAAAAAGAAAAGACGCGTAAAGGACAAGTGGCGTGGCAAAGAATGGTACGCTGTCACGTCTCCGTCTTATTTCGGCGGAGTCGAACTCGGAACCCTACCCGCCGACGAGTCTTCCAAAATGGTTGGAAGGGTTGTGGACGCCACGCTCTACGATATTACGAATGATTTTGCGCATCAGTATTTGAAGATGTATTTTCAGGTCACGGATGTGGAGGGCAAAAACGCTCGCACTGTGTTTAAGGGACACGAGTATTCTCGAGACTATCTGCGGAGCCTTGTTCGAAGAAGGACAACACGGGTGGACAGCACCCTAAACGTGACGACGAAGGACGGTTACAGACTTCGGGCGGCTGTGTGCGCCTTCACCCTCACTCGAATCAGAACCTCCCAGGAGAGGACGATACGGGCAATAATCCGAAAAATCGTAGAAGCGAAAGCGAAGGAACTCACGTTTGACCAGTTCGTCCAAGAAGTAGTCCTTGGAAAAATCGCGTCAGACATCTACAACGAAACCAAGAAGATTGCGCCCATGCGTCACGTGGGTATAAGAAAGTCTAAGCTTGTCCTGCAACCAACCCTCGCCGCATAAAAATAGCCGTATTAAGGGAAGAAGTTTTGAAGAACAGCCGTTCCACAGGCTTAAAGAAGCGAGTCGCCCAAGAAGCAGCACTTCTGCTTTATACAGGACAGGAAAAAGAGTATAAGCAGGCGAAGATTAGGGCAGCCAAGACTTTAGGAACCCGTGTTCTTCCAAACAACTTAGAAGTTGCGACGGAACTGGACAAACTTGCCGAGGAGCGAGAAGGCCCGATTAGACAGAAAATGCTGGTTCAGAAGAGGAAAGATGCCCTTCAAACGATGAAAAACCTACAAGATTTTCATCCTAAGCTGGTCGGAAGTGTTTGGCGTGGAACAGCCCACCAGAACAGCGACATCGACGTAACCGTGTTTTCTTCCAATCCAAATGAAGTTTTTAATCAGTTAGAAAAAAGCGGTTTTAGAATCATAACCTCCGAGTGGAGTTCCGTAACCAAAAGAGGCCGAAAAGAATCGTCGTTTCACATTCATTTTGTTCTTGACTCGGGGAATGAGGCTGAAATCGTTGTTCGAAGCCCTGAAAAGATAGGGCAGTCGGAAAGATGTGAAGTATATGGAGACACGGTTAAGGGTCTAAGCCTCGCTCAGCTTGAGAAGGTTCTTGAGGAGGACCCGTTTCAGAAGTTTTTGCCTAAAAAGATGCGTTAGTAGGGAATGTGTATTATGGCTGGGAGAGAGGTTCTTGAGGTAACTTATGTCCGAGGTTTGGAAGAAGAAGGTGCCAGATTTTGGTTGAAAAGAGTTGGATGGCATCCGTCAGATGTTGCCGAAGAGATTGTTAAGAAAAACGCTCCGAGAGAAATAGAGTACATAGCTGACGTGGGAGGCGCTCATGGACGCGATACTCTGTGGCTAACTAAGCATAAGTTTCGTGTAGTTTTGCTTGAGCCTAACAAGTTCTCCCTCAAACTGGCAAAGGAAAGAGCGAGGAGGGAAAGGTTGGGCATTAACATTGTGCGTTCCACCCTCCCGTATATACCACTGCGTTCCGAAAGCATGGATACAGTCGAATTTTACTGGTGTTTGCACAACATTCCAGACAAATATAAAGCTAGTTCATTGAGAGAGATCCAGAGAATTTTGAAGACTGGCGGGAAACTATATTCCACCACTTTTGGAAGTTGGGGTAGACATAAAATGCCAGACAGCATATATCCAGTCACTACAAGAAAAGCCTTCGAGAAACTTCATACACTTGCAGGTTTCAGGGCTATTGCCGAAGCTGAGGAGAGAGCAGATAGCGTGGTACCGTTTGAAAAATATTGGTACGGTGAGTTCAAGAAGGGCTGTAATAAGAATCTTTTGGAGACTAACGCATCACGATGAAACTTTAAATATTGCCAAAAATCGTTAACATACCAGCGCCGCCGTAGCTCAGCTTGGTAGAGCAGCGGACTAATCGGGGCGCGTCCCAATAGGCTGAGGCTGTTAACTCGCTGGTCGTCGGTCCGAGTGCGAGAATACGCCTCGTCGGAAATCCGACCGGCGGCGCCAACAACAAAACAGAGAGGGTGTTTTTTAGCAAGTTTTAAATCATCGTCAGCACAAAAAACTGTCCATGTCAATTCAAGAGTTACCCATCTGTTCAAGAGGCGAACTATCCCATTTCACAGCGAATGAGTTGCTTCCGAAATGGCGGAAGGGAGATTCAACTCTCTTTAGAATAGAGCCCGAGCATGTTGATTCAAGAATAGAAACAGCCGTGAAATCAGTTATTGCCAACAATGGCACGTACGAGAAAGGAGAAAAAGTGGTAATAAACTCTCGACCAGACGCTCTCCCATTGGCAGTTGAGATGGGTCACGTGCTCGAAAAACTGGGCTACCAAGCACGCATAATATACAGTCTAATTGGCGACCCTCCCCTACTAAACAAACTATTGAAAGCATTGCCTAATCAAAAGTCGCTAGAAAAAATCATTAGCCAGTACAAAGCTCTAGTTGATTTTGCACAACATTGGGTGGTTCCTTACGCCACTCCACGCGCCGAACCCAACAAAGCAGAAACGGAAGCGGTAAGAGTGTTCAGTGAAGTAGCTAACAAGGGACTCTCTGAACTTGATGAAAAACGCGAGAGAGGAGAGATAAAGTCTCACGACATACTCGGTTTTCCAGTTGCACACGAAGCCAAGAGTCTAGGGTTGTCGCTTTCTGAATGGGAACCAATACTCTACAAAGCCATGGGCATCACGCGAGGCGCGCTAGAAAAGGAAATAGAAAAATCAGGTTATGTGAAAGTGCTGGGAGAGGCTTACCGGGGCAAAACCCTCAGAATTGTTCGGAAAGGAAACTTTCCAGTCAATCTCACCATGAAATTGCTTAACAGACCCATCTTCAAAGATGTTGGAAAAGTCGGAGAAAACACCATCTATGGCAAGTATTTCGAAAGAATCACCAACATACCGCCCGGAGAAATATGCATGGCGCCAATCGAAGACAGCGTCAACGGCGAATTCTACACTAAAATACCGCAGGTAACCGAACGAGGCACGATGGAAGGCGTTCACATAGTGTTCAAAAATGGACGAGTCGTAGAAGCTACAGCTAAGAAAAACGAAGAAGCACTCCACTATTATACTGGGCTGGCTAAGCCTGAAACAGAAGCCAAAAAGCCGGTGTATGAAGCCCAGAACACTATAGCCGAGTTGGGAATAGGCATGAACCCAGTGTTAGACTTCGAAAAAATAACAGGTAACCCCCTCATAGACGAAAAAATGAAGGGCATACACATAGCCACAGGAACAAACAAAATGATAGGCGGAAAGACACCTGGAGCAATAGGCGGAATAGCCGTAGAACACTTTGACTTCATAGTTGGCAAAATCGACGAAATAGTCACCATCTGAAAAAGTGGCGCCAAAATATTCTACTTAATTTTCGAAAACAGCAGAAAAACGCCTATCCCTATGAGAATAAAGCCCGCAGCCGTGAAAATGCCAGAAAATGGTGCAACGTCTCCTGTTGGAGGACTGGTTACTGTATAGTAAACGGTGATTATGCCCAAGACCATGACTAACAATCCGAAAAACTTCTCGGCAACCGTTAACCCTATTGGTGCTTCCTCGCTCACGGGAATCCTCCGCCATTAAAGGCTTAGTTTAGATTCTCGAACCCTATTTTAAGCTTTTCAAAGCTGTCCCGCCGCTTCTAGTTTTGCTGGCAGGTACTCGTCAACGATGTATGTTAGCCCGTATCGGCTGAAAGCCTCTTGCTCTGCCTTCTTCTTAACCCTCAAGAATGTCTTAATCTCCCTCCGCCACAAGTCTCCATCGTAACGCGGGTCTTTCTCCAACTCATGAAGACGCTTAATATCTATGTCCGTAAGTGCGTCGCTTGGCAACTTATAATCCACGATGTCCGTAGCCCAAACACCACACCATTTGGCGTCTGGAGTAGTCAACTCACGCAGGTGAGCCGCGTTAGCTGAGCCTGAAATAATAACCATGGCAATGTGCATTCCCCAAGGGTCGCCATCCGTGAAAATGGTTACGGGAAGCTCCAACTCCTTGTTCAGCCTATGAACAAAGTGCCTAGTCGCCCGTGGTGCTTGCCCCGCCGTCAACACAAGCAAAGCGTTGAACCTCTTATGGACTGATTCCTCGATAAACCGAGTGAACAAACCGCCCTTCTCGATGACTATAACCTTGTCAGCCCCAGTCTTGACAAATTCAGCCGAAGTAAGCGCGGGTCCGATCATCACCCCGTCGGGGTGAGAAGTCAAGTTCAACTGTTTCCCCTCATACCCTGGCACAGTATACTCGATGGTTAAGTCGCCGAAGATGGCTGAACGCTCTTCTGGAAAAATGTTAAAGTCTTCTCGAGAGAAACCCGCAACCGTTTCTAGGTCGGTTACGATGCTGTTGGATTCAGGCTGGTCTTTAAACGGTATGTCATACGCTTGCGCCGAATAATACACGTCACGAAGAGTAGAAGTCTTCCGATTCTGGGTAAGCTCATGCGCAAAGTAGCCTGCCCAAACCAACTGCGTTAGCGGACGAATATGACGAATATTCCTGGCACTTCTCCGCACTGCCTTGTCGCCCAAAACATACTGCCGAACTTCAGGACTGTAGAAGATGTTTTCGATGGATCGGCTTGGCATTTTTATCCATGGAAAAGTGCCCTCATCTATCTGACTGTAAAGTTTTCTGCCAAACTTTTTCATGTTTGTTGAGACTTCTTTCTTCCTTTCTATAGCCGAACTTTCAGTCTCCTTCTTCTTCTCCTCCAAACTTCTTCACACTCCTCAACAGTTTTTCAATATCTGGAATCTTTTTCTCCCCAGCCAACTCTGTGGAGAACTTTGCAATTTTGGGCAAGTACTTCGAAAACACGCCGAGACGCCTCCTCTCTTTTTCCACATGCTCCTGTTTGGTCAAAAAGTGTTGTAGTTGGCGGCCGACTTCCCTCAAGCCGTTAAGGATTTCTTTGGCCACCTCTGGCCTGTCCGCAATAAACTCTTTCCCCACAGTCTTGTAAGGAACCTTCGTGCTGCAGATATGAACTAGAAAAGCGACGGACATGTCAGGTGAGACCTTGTACCTTCTCCAGTTAATAGCCCGTATGACCCTTACAGAAACGTCGCTGGCTTCATCGTATAACAGCGGGATTCTGTTGGCAAACCGATAAACCGTTATGTCATTCTTTTTCGGTATGTTACTACCATACGCTATTGCTGTTTCTATAATAAATGGATGACCAGAATAGGCAGAGGGCTTCCGTTGACAAACTGCAACAAATTCTGGCTTTAACTCTTTAAGAATGCCAGTCCTCAACAAATCTTCCCCCAACGGAGACAAACAACTTGCGTCTGGAGGAAGAAACCCATCAAACCTCTTCATCATCTGGACGAGTTTCACGATTTCTTCAGGCTTCAACTTCTTCGGGTCCTTCGACGGCGGTACCCCAGCGAAGTCTAAAAATTTTATAGCAATGTTCTCGCTGACCCTGTGAAATTGAATGTGCATAAAATCTAGCATGTTTCGGCACTTCGTTACTTGTACGAGGCGTTGTATAGCCTCAACATCAACCCCGTAGGGATGCGGACGCGTTTCTTTTGGCGGAGGGGGCATCTCTGCAGTGGCTCGAGTAAACTTGTACAAGCGCCCTTTAGGATCAACGAAGGTGATGTTAGCGTAAGGGGTCACCAACGCTGTCTGCTTCAAATATTCTAAAATCTTTGGCATAGCCCTGAAATAATCGCCTTCTAAACAGAATTCAACGATGGTTCCTCGCCACTGTTCTTTGTTAATGCTGATTTTACGGTCTAAAATGACGGGGCGGTTCCTTTGGATGTCTATCATAAGCTTGCAGGCGTAAATCTTAGACGTGCCTGTGCTGGAGGCAACGTAAACAGGCTTGTGTGTAGTAATCTGTCCATAAAGAATCGCCATTTTCCCGCCGAGGCCAAACGTGCCCCGTGCCTGCTTCAGCTTATACTTTGAGCCGAACAAAACTTGGCCGAAGGCAGACAGTATGTGACGAGCCGGAACCCCAGACCCGTTGTCTTCAATTCTTAGCTCGTAGACCCCTGTTTCTGGGCCTCCTTCACCTTCATAAGACAGTCGCAGATAAATTTCTGGAGGTATCTTAGACAGGTCGGCAGCGTCAAGAGAGTTTTCCACAAGTTCTCGTACGGCAGAGAAGATGGCGCGTGATGGACTGGTGAAGCCTGCGAGGTCTCGGTTGCGGTAGAAAAAGTCTGCGGGGCTGATTTCCTCAAAGGTTTCGACCGTCAATTTGTCTTTCTCCCCTAGTTTATAGCGCTATTTGGTTAATATGCGATTTTGTGCCGTTTTATAGCTTTAGCTTCTCAGGTGGGGTTTCCCACAGTTCTAGCTTCCTTTTTTTGAGTTCTCTTCGCTTTCTGTGCAAGAATTCATATACTGTGCGGTGTTGGCTTCCTCCTATCAGCATTTGGATGGCTTCTCCAGCGGCTTCTGCCTGTTCCATGGTTCCGATGATAGAAATTGTGTGCCCATACACGGAGATGTTAGCCTCAGTTAATTCTTCTACGATTTTTCTGGTCTTTCCAGACTTACCGATCACTCTCCCCTTTAGTCGTTTTATGTCAGCCTCAGATTTTCCAACAACCTCTCGGAGGTCAACAACCTTTAGCACAGTGTCGTCGTCTTCGAGTAGCCTAAAAGCCCGCTCCGGCGAAAATCCTCTACCGATGGCTGTGACAACTTCTTGGGCTCTGAAGAGCACCGTTGGGTCTTCTGCCGTTGGGACAAGCGTTACAGTGACCTCTCCAGTTTCGCTGTCGACTTGAAGCCCAACAGAAAGCCTTTTCTCAATTCTTTCTTTTACGCGACCGTTTGGACCTATGAGGGCGCCTACTCGTTCTAGTGGAATCTTGACGAAGACGTTAGTCCCCGCCACCAGTAACCCTCCGGTACATTTCGTCTAGGGATAATACTTCGACGTTCAGCCTCTTAAAATATCGGTGCAAATTCTCTAGGTCTCTTCGCAAGAATTGACCTGCCATAGGATGTTCGAGTGGCACAGCCTGCGAAACATCGAAAAGTATGGGCTTGCCCTTCCATATCATGATGTTGTATTCGCTGAGGTCGGCGTGCACAAGTCCAGCCTTTTGATACAACTTTTTCGCGTAGGTTAGTAGTTGCAGGTAAACTTTTTCAGGGTTTCTAAGTGTGGCTTCTCTCATGAGTGGGGCGCTGACTCCGTTTTCTCCGATAAACTCCATGATTAGCACGTTTCTCTGGACATCTACGGGTTTGGGAACTCTCACTCCGACTTCGTGTGC
>Ga0209725_1001473_pt1 | contig 13137 bp, 8 predicted proteins | sample I18A1metaG_FD_184145 | JGI IMG/M metagenome (GOLD analysis project Ga0209725, IMG submission 184145) | Lake sediment bacterial and archeal communities from Gulf of Boni, Indonesia to study Microbial Dark Matter (Phase II) - ​I18A1 metaG... | ecosystem: Environmental > Aquatic > Freshwater > Lake... | reverse complement strand
GCTCAGAGCGGTTCCCCACCCCAGGTCGCGCTCGGTGGTCAGGTTCCACTGCTGGTTGTCCGGCAGCGTGAAGTCGTGCTGGAGACCTGCCGGAGAAACGCTGGCGCTGGCCCCGGAGGCCGGCAGCCAGCGGATGCGTGACGCTGTCAACAAGGGGATCGACGAGAGCCAGATACTGGCGGCGACGGAGTTGATCGCCGAGGGCGGGGTGCCGAACCTCAAGCTCTATTTCATGATCGGCCTCCCCGGAGAATCCGAGGCCGATGTTGCCGCCATCGCGACCCTGACGGGGAAGATTCGCACGATCTGGGAAGCCGCCGGCAAGGCGCGCGGCAAATTGGGGCGGCTGCTCCTCTCGGTCAACCCCTTCGTGCCCAAGCCGTGGACGCCTTTGCAATGGGCGGCGATGGAGCCGGTCGCCACCCTCGAGAAGAAATACCGGCTGCTGCAGAAGCTGATCCGGCCGCTCCCTAACGTCGACCTGCAGTGCGAATCGTTGCGCAGTGCCGAACTGCAGGGCTTCCTGGCCCGTGGCGACCGGCGTGTCGCTGCTGTTCTGCCGCTGCTGGCCGCTGGCAAAGGACTCAAGGCGGCCGGACGCGAGGCCGGGCTCGATCCGGCTTTCTATCTGCTGCGGGAGCGGGGGGAGAACGAACTCTTCCCATGGGAGATCCTCGACCAGGGGATCCGGCGCGACTATCTTCGCCAGGAGTACTACGCGGCCCTGGCCGCACGTCCCGGTACTGGCTGCCAGCCCGGTTGCCGGCGCTGCGGCATAACCGGCTGTTGAACAGCTACTGCGGGGGCAAGCGGGGTTGACGTATTGCCAATCCTTGACAATTCTTCTCGCCATGGTTGAATTATCCAACACTTAACCTTGCCAGGAGGATATTTCATGACCCAGGAACGCAGCGGCGCAATTACTTTCAAGGGGAACCCGATGACCCTGCTCGGCCAGCCGGTCAAGGTCGGCGATGCCGCCCCGGACTTTCGGGTGGTCGACAACGGCCTGCAGCCTGTGACCCTGGCCAGCGGTGCCGGCAAGATCCGCCTGATTACCGTGGTCCCGTCCCTCGATACCCCGGTCTGCGACAGCATGACCCGACGCTTCAACCAGGAGGCCGCGCAGCTGCCGGAACAGGTGGAGATCTACACCGTCAGCCTCGATCTCCCCTTCGCCCAGAAGCGCTGGTGCGGGAATGCCGGCATCGAGCGGGTCAAGACCCTGTCCGACTATCAGGACCGTTCCTTTGTCCTCAACTACGGGCTGCTGATCAAGGAACTCAAGCTGGCCGCACGGGCCGTGCTGATCATCGACGCCAAGGATCGCATCAGCTACCTGCAACTGGTCCCGGAAGTCACTGCCGAGCCGGATTACACGGCAGCCTTGGCGGCGGTCAAAGCCTTGCTCTAGGAGCAGCATGCGACCTTCAAAGCGAAGCGGGGCGCCCCTCACGGTGGCGCCCCGCTTTTTTTTCTGATGAGCGATGGTCGGAATTACTTGCGCAGCACCTTGACGATGGCCGAGAAGTCCTCTTCGCCACGGCCGTCCTTGACCCCCTGGCCGTAGTTCTTGCAGACAACTTGCGCTGCCGGCAGGTCGATCCCGACCTTTTTAGCCTGCTCGAGCACCAGTTCCAGATGCTCATGCACGTACTTGAGGGCCAGGTTGCGGGTGAAATCGCCGCGGGCGATGGTCCGGCCGTTGGCATGGAAGAGCGGCGAAGCGACTCCGCCTGAGTCAAACACCTCGAGGATCTGGCTGATGCTGAAGCCCAGTTTTTCGCCGAAGACGATCGACTCCGAGAGGGCCTCCATCAGTTCGGCCTGCACCAGGTTGACCACGAATTTCATGCGCGTGCCATCGCCGATGTTGCCGACATGGATGATGTTGAGGCCGAAGAAGGAGAACAATTCGCGGCAGCGCGACACCAGCGCCTGATCCCCTCCGGCCAGGATGGTCAGCAACCCGTTGGCGGCATGTTCCTTGGTCCCCCACACCGGTGCGTCGAGGAACATGACCCGGTGTTTGGCGGCCTCCTCGGCGATCTCCAGGGTGCTCTCCAAGGAGTGGGTCCCCATATCCACCAGAATCGAACCGGGAGCAATCCCGGCAAAGATGCCATCGGGGCCGTAAATATCCGGGCGCAGACGCTCTATTTCCGGACGGATGTAGATGACCAGGTCGTTCCCCTTGGCCGCTTCACGCGGTGAAGCAGCGCCTACGGCCCCGGCCTTGACCAGTTCCGCCACAATGGCCGGATCCGAGTCATAGACAGTCAGGTTGTAATGACCCTTGAGGAGATTGGTGGCCATGTGGCGACCCACCGTGCCCAGACCGAGGAAACCGATATTTTTCAGCATGCTGATCCTCCTCACTGCAGAAGTTGGAACCAGGGTTAGACGCGAGTAATACTATAACGTCTTGGTGTCGCGGCACAAGGGGCTTGCGCCGGCAGAATCGGGCGTGCCTGCAGGTTGGGGCTGCAGACGGAGCACCGCTCCGAAATTTCGCTCCATGCGAGTGCAGAGGTTGATGATCCGCTGCCATCCTGTCGGGATGATGGCCTGAGTATGGGCCAGGTTGTTACGCAGGTTTTCCAGTTCCTTGAGAGCCTCGCGGATTTCCCGGCGCGAGCTGTAGCCCATCGACTGCCGGAAATTTTCGTCGTAGGAGAGGATCCACCCCTTGTCGCCGAACTGCAGGCAATCGACCAGGTCGACCTGATGGCCGTGCATCTCCCGGAGTTTCTGCAGCTCCCTGGCTTTTTCCAGGCGGTTGGCCGAGAGCAGGGCCTGCCAGCGGTTGTCGCAGTACTTGTTGCGCAGGATGTCGGTCATCACCATCTCGCTGATGGTAATGATCCCGAACAGGAACATGCGCATCGGCGGTTTTTCCAGATCGTCAAGGGTGATGATGGCCGTCGGTTGGTCGAGAATGGTGATGAAACACTGCCGGTTGATGGCCAGCGAGCGGACGACGTCGACCAGACTGGCCGATTCCGGGAGCAGATCGTCCTGCGGGTGGAACGGGATGAGGTGGTCGCCGCATCTGCCCGAGGTCAATTCATCACGCCGGGCATAGCCGCAAACCAGCCCGTCCTCACGAACTCCCACCAGATCAAAGCCTTTGCCGAGAAGAAATTTCTGAACCTCGCTGGCCTGCGCCCCGGTATCGAAGGAGACCAGAGGCTCGGCAAGATCCATAGCCGAGAAGCCTTCAAAGAAGAGGCGGTGGAGACGAATATGCTGGTTTTGCTTTAAAAGCATGGGCAGTATCCTGAGTCAAAAAGCCCGGGCTGACGCTCCGGGCCTTTTGTGTTTCAGATTGAAAGGTACCTAGTTCATTTTTGTTGAAGTCTGGCTGGCGGGTGCTGCGGCACTGGCCTGAGGTTGGGCCGACGGGTTGGCAATCATGTCGGCCTTGTCGACCCAGCCGCCGCCCATGGCCCGGTAAACATCGATCAGCGCCACCAGCGTCCCGGCCTGGGTTTGCACGCGGGAAAGCTGGCCATCGAACAGTGTGCGGTCGGCATCGAGCACCTGCAGATAGCCGGTCTTGCCGGCGTCGTACTGCAGCTTGGCCAGCTGGGCATAGGTAGTCAGGGCCGCCACCTGGCGGGTCTGCGCCGCCAGCTGGTCACGCCCCTTGGTGGTGCTGATCAGGGCATCCTCGACGTCGCGGAAGGCGTTGAGGATTGCCTGCCGGTAGGCAAACAGGGCCTGGCGCTGCTGGGCTTCGGAGGCCCGGACCTGCCCCTCGATGGCACCGAAGGTGAAGATCGGCGCCAACACGTTACCTCCCAGGCGCCAGACTTCCGACGGCCCGTCGAAGAGCCGGTCGGAGTGGATGCTGGCGGTGCCGTAAGCGCCGGTCAGGGAGACGCGCGGGAAGTAGAGGGCCTTGGCCACGCCGATGCGGGCGTTGGCGGCGATCAGTTGCTGCTCGGCCTGGAGGAGGTCCGGACGGCGGGTCAACAGCTCCGACGGCAGCCCGGCCGGGATGCCGGGGATCGCCAGTTCATCGATGCTCTTGCCACGCTCGATAGCGGCGGGAGTGCGCCCGAGCAGGAGGCCGAGAAGGTTTTCCTGGCGGGCGACGGCAGCCTCGTACTGCGGGATTGCCTGGCGGGCGACCTCGTACTGCGACTCGACCTGGCTGACCTCTACCTGCGAGACGGTGCCGTACTGATGGCGCAGTTTGAAGATCTTCAGCGAGTCGGCGTAGACCTGCTCGGTGGCGCGGGCGATCTCCAACTGCCGATCGTAGCCGCGCAGGGTGATGTAGGCGCTGGCGACATTGGCGGTCAGGCTCAGCACCACCGCGCGGCGGGCCTCCTCGCTGGCCAGCAGTTCGGCGCGGGCGGCCTCGTTGGCGCGGCGCACGCGCCCCCAGATGTCAATCTCCCAGGTGGTGTTGATCGTCCCTTCGTAGTAGTTCTCTGGTCCGTAATTGCGCGGGATTTCGTAGATGGTGTCGCTCTGGTCCTGGCGCGAGACGATACCGCCGGCGCCGATCTGCGGAAAGAACTCGGACCGGCTGGTCTGCAGACGGCCAAGGTATTCATCGACCCGGGCGGCGGCGACCAGCAGATCGAGATTCTCGCGCAGGGCGGCAACGATCAGGTTGTTGAGCGCCGGGTCCTCGAAGCGCTCCCACCAGGCGGTGTCAGCCAGCCCGGCGGCACTCTCGTAGCTGACCCGCCAGGTCGGCGGGGTGGCGACTGTGGGCTTCACATAATCCGGGCCGACCGTGCAGGCGGTCAGCAGGAGCGAGATGCAGAGAATGAACAGCCGGTTACGCATGGCCGGAACCTCCGTGGGATGGTGCGGGGGGAACGGCCCCGTTCTTTTTGCGCGAGAAGAAGCCGGTGGCATCCTCGAGCAGGACGAAGAAGAGCGGGACGAAGAACGAGGCGATGCAGGTCGAGGCCAGCATCCCGCCGATGACGCCGGTGCCGATGGCGCGCAGGCTGTTGGCGCCGGCGCCGGTGGCAATGGCCATTGGCACGCAGCCGAGGATGAAGGCCAGCGAGGTCATGACGATCGGTCTCAGGCGCATGCGCGCCGCCTCGATCGCCGCCTCGGCGGTGGCCATCCCGGCCTTGCGGTTCTCCGCGGCGAACTCGATGATGAGAATCGCGTTTTTGGCCGCCAGGCCGACCAGGGTGACCAGGCCGACCTGGAAGTAGACATCGTTCTCAAGTCCGCAGATCCAGGTCAGGAGCAGGGCGCCGCATACCGCGAAGGGCACCGAGAGGACCACGCCGAAGGGGAGCGACCACTTCTCGTACTGGGCGGCCAGGATCAAAAAGACCATGATGATACCGAAGATGAATGCCTGCGAGGAGGTGCCCCCGGCCTTCTTCTCCTCGTAGGCCTGCCCGGCCCAGGCGAAGCCGTAGCCTTGCGGGAGAACCTCGGCGGCGACCGCTTCCATGGTGGCGATAGCCTGGCCGGTGCTGTACCCTTCCGCCTGGCTGCCGGTGACCTTGGCGGCCGGGAAGCCGTTGAAGCGGGTCAGCAGGTTGGCGCCGGGGATGTAACGCACGGTCATCAGGGCCGACATCGGGATCATTTGCCCGTTGTTCGAGCGGACGAAAATCTGGTTGAAGTCCTCCGGCTGATCGCGATATTCGGGGCGGGCCTGGATGATGACCTGCCAGATGCGCCCGAACTGGGTGAACTGTGAGATGTAGGCCGAGCCGAAGTAGGCCTGCAGCGTTTCATAGACGGCGTTGACCGGGACGCCGAGGATTTCGGCGCGAGCGCGGTCGAGGTCGAGGAACAGCTGCTGCTGCGACGCTGAGAAGGTGGTGGAGATGCCGGACAGCTCTTTCTGCTCCCGGCACTTGGCGATGAACGCCTTGGTGGCTTTCTCCAGGTCCTGGGGAGTCCCCCCCCCCTTGCTCTGGATGTAGAACTCGAAGCCGCCGGTAGTGCCCAGACCCGGAATCGACGGCGGGTTGAGCGGGATGACCACCCCCTCCTTGACCCCGGCGTACTTCTTCCTGGCCTCGGCGACCACTGCAAAGGCCGTCCCCTCCTTCCCCTTGCGTTCCTCGTAAGGTTTGAGGGAGGCGAACATCAGGGCGGCGTTGGTCTTGTTCTGACTGTCGAGGATGCTGTAGCCGTCGAGCTGGGCCACGTCGGACATGGCCGGGTTCTCGCGGAGCAGGGCGGAGGCCTTGTCGCTGACCGCGACGGTGCGCTCCAGGCTGGCCGCGTCCGGCATCATGTTGGCGACGAAGATATAACCCTGATCCTCCTCGGGAACGAAGCTGCCGGGGACCATCTTGCCGAGGAAGACGATGGCGACGATCAGGCCGCCGAACAGGCCGACGCCGATCAGCTTGTTGTTGATAAGGAAGCGCACCCCGCCGACGTACAGGTTGGTGACCTTGGTAAAGCTGTTCTCAAACCAGAGGAAGAACCCCTTCTTTTCGTGGTGGCCGGGCTTGAGGATGCGCGCGGCCAGAGCCGGGGAGAGGGTCAGGGCGACGACCCCGGAGAGGACCATGGAGATGGCGATGGTGATGGCGAACTGCTTGTAGAGGGTGCCGGTCATGCCGCCGAGGAAGGCGACCGGCAAAAAGACCGAACCGAGCACCAGGACGATGGCGATCAGCGCCCCGGCCAGTTCGGACATGGCTTTTTTCGAGGCCTCCATCGGCGTCATGTGCAGGGTCGCCATGTTGTGCTCGACGCTCTCGACGACGATGATGGCGTCGTCGACCACCAGGCCAATGGCGAGGATCATGCCGAACAGGGTCAGCATGTTGGTAGAGAAGCCGAGCATGTAGATGCCGATGTAGGTGCCGATGATGGCGATCGGCACGGCCAGGATCGGAATGATGGTGGCGCGGAAGCTCTGCAGAAAGAGGAAGACGACCAGAACGACCAGTACCACCGCCTCGAAGAAGGTGTGGACGACCTTCTCGATGGAAGCCTCGGTGAACTTGGAGGTGTCGAGAACGATCTTGTACTCGAGGCCGGCCGGGAAATTCGGCTTGATCTCGTCGATCAGCGCCCGGACCTGCTTGGAGGTCTCAATGGCGTTGGCCCCCGGCTGCTGGTAGACGACGATGGCCACAGCGCGCTGGCCGTTGACCTTGCTGGCGATGGAGTAGTCCTTGGTCCCCAGTTCGGCGTAGCCGACGTCCCTGAGGCGGACAATGGCGGTGCCGTTCTGGTCGGTGCGCAGGATGATGCTCTCGAACTCCTCCGGTTTGACCAGCATCCCCTGGGTGGTGACCACGAAACTCTGCTGGGTGCCGGTGGTGCTCGGGTTCTGGCCGATCTGGCCGACGCCGTAGGCCTTGTTCTGGCGCTGGATGGCGGCGGTTACCTCCTGGGAGGTGATCCCCATCTGGGCCAGGCGGTCGGGCTTGAGCCAGATCCGCATGGCGACGTCCGGCACCGGGAACATGCTGGAGAGGTTGGCCCCGGGGATGCGCTTGATCGCGTCGAGCAGATAGAGATTGCCGTAGTTCGACAGGTAGGTCTGATCGTAGCGGTTGTCCGGGGAGAAGAGGCTGATGACCATCATGAACGCCTGCGAGCGTTTCTCGACGGTGACCCCCTGTTGGGCGACGCTCGTGGGAAGCTTGGCCGATGCCTGGTTGACGCGGTTTTGCACGTTGACCTGGGCCATGTCCGGGTCGGTTCCCGGCTCGAAAGTGACGGTCAGCGTCATGTTTCCGGTTGACGAACTGGTCGACGACATGTAGGTCATGCGGTCGACGCCGTTGACCTGCTGCTCGATCGGTGCGGCGACGGTATTGGCGATGACCTCGGCGGTGGCCCCGGGGTAGGTGGTGCTGACCTGGACGGTCGGCGGGGCGATGTCCGGGTACTGGGCGACGGGAGTCGCGTTCATCGCCACCGCCCCGGCCAGGGTCAGGATGATGGAGATGACGGCGGCGAAGACCGGACGGTCTATGAAGAAACTGGCCATGGTCGGCTCCGTCTAGTTGGCGGCCACAACGATCGACGGAGCGATCTGCGCCGGGAGAATCTGCGAAGAATCCGGCTGACGATTGCTGGCCAGCCCCGTCGTCAGCTTCTTGAGAACATCGGCGGGGAGGTCGCGCCGGGCCACCAGTTTTTCCAGGCGGGCGCTCTGCAATAGCTGGTAGTCGCCGGCGAGGAGATCGCTGCGATCCTTGCTCGGGATGATCGCCAGGTCGAGCATGCGATACTGGCGAAACCATTTGACCAGGGTGGTTTCATCCTCGAACAGGCGGATGGCGACCGGCTGGCCAAGGACTTTTTCCAGATTGGCGGCGTATTGCTCGGCCTTGGCCTGGTCGTGGTTGGCCAGCATGCCGAGGAGCAGTTGCCCCGAGGGGATGACGGTGCCGCCCGGCGCGGCTGCCGGCCTGCTGGCCGGGGCTGTCTTGCTGACCAGGGCGGATTTGCTGACGGGCTGCTCCACTGGTTTGGCGGATGAGGTCTTGGCCGGCGCCTTGTCTGCCGGTTTGGCTGGCGCAGCTGGGACCGACGGGGCAGCCGCAGGTTTGGCCGGGGCCACAGGTGCGGCTGCCGGCTTTTCGGCTGCTGGCGCTGCTTCCTGAGCCTGAGCCGGTTTGGCGGGTTCGGCCTTGGCGGCTGGAGCCGGGGTTGGTGTTGCCGCCGGCGTAACAGCCGCGACCTGACTGGCCGCGGCTCCCTGCTTCTGGCTGGTGGTGATCTTGATCGGGGCGCCTGGCTTGAGGCGCTGGAAGCCGTCGGTGATGACCTGATCACCGGCTTTCAACCCCTGCTTGATGAGCCAGTCGCTGCCGATCCAGTCGCCGACGATGACCGGGCGGACTTCGGCGGTTCCCTGCGGACTGGCGACAAAGACCACGTGGCCGTTGTCGGTCTGTTGGACGGCTTTTTGCGGCACGACGATACTGTTGGGACGCACCGCCCCCTTGACCGTGGTCTTGACGAACATGCCGGGGCGCAGCACCCCTTGCGGGTTGGGGAGTTCGGCCCGGATCAGGAAGGTGCCGGTCTCCTGGTTGAAAGTCGGCGAGATGAAGTTCAGCTTCCCCTCGAAGGGATAAAGACTGCCGTCGGAGAGTTCCACCTCGATGCTGTAGTCCCGGTTTGGTGGGGGCACCAGTTGGCCGGCGACGATCTCCTGCTGGCGCTGGGCCATCTGGTTCTGCGACACGCTGAAGGTGACCCAGATCGGATCGAGCTTGGCCACGTAGCTCAGGCGGGCCCCGGCATTGGCGTTCAGATAGGTGCCTTCGCGGAAGAAAGCCTCGCCGGCGACGCCGGCGACCGGAGCGTGAATGACAGTATAGCTCAGGTCAAGTTGGGCTTTGTCAAGATTGGCCTTGGCCGAATAGAGAGCAGCCTCGGCTGCCTGAGTCGAGCCGGTGGCATTGTCCAAGTCGCTCTTGCTGGCGGCGTCGAGGGCAGCCAGCGGTTTGACCCGGTTGAGATTGGCCTGGGCGGTCCAAAGTTCGGCTTCGCGGCTGGCAACTTCGCCCTTGGCGGCTGCGACGGCCGCTTCGAACGGTTTCGGGTCGATGCGGAACATCACCTGTCCGGCACTGACCAGATCCCCCTCTTTGTAGGTGATTTTATCGAGGAAGCCACTGACGCGGGCGAGGATTTCCACCTGGTGGGAGCTCTCCACCTGCGACACGAACTGTACGCGGTCCGGGACCTCCTGCGGTGCCAGGGTCAAGGCAACCACCTCGGCCGGCGGTGGTGGGGGCGGCGCCGGTTTGTCACAGCCGAAGCAGGCCAGCAGACCAAGGAGCGCGACAGGGGTCAATCGGTAGATCGGCGGGATAAGGCGCATCGAGATCATAAGGGGCAGCTCCCTTTCTGCAAAAAGATCAATCTTGTGGCCGAAGATCAAAGTTGGCACCGACAATTGCAGCAATCGATTGCCGGTAGCATACCGTAACAGACAAAAGAATATCCCTAATACAGCGAATATCAATAAACCGCCCTATTTGGCGATCTGCAATTTGCGTTTCTCCGTGTAAAGCAGGCGCACCAGTTCATATTCAAAGGGCGAGCCGCTTTTGTAGTAGCGGAACGGCTGCCGGTGCCGGGTATCGATGGCCCGTCCGGCCTGGTAAGGGATTGCCAGCTCTTCGTTGTGATCGAAGTTGAGCGGGTCGACCGCCGATGAAATTGCGGTGTCGGCGATCAGCCCCGTGGTGTCACGGGCGTTGGACGGTCCGAGGATCGGCAGGACCACGTAGGGGCCGTTGCCGGCTCCGTAGCGGCCGAGGGTCTGACCGAAGTCCTCGTCCTGGCGCTGCAGGTTCCAGTTGCTGGCCGGATCCCACAGCCCGCCGATGCCAACGGTTGTGTTGATCAGGAAGCGTGACAGGGTGATCCCGGCGGATTTCGGCTTGAGTTGCAGGACCGCATTGGTGAAGTTGCCGAACTCGCCGAGGTTGTCGAAGAAGTTCGACACACGCTGTTCGGCGTAGTCGGGCATGACATATTCGTAGCCGTTGACCACCGGCAGGAACAGGTAGCGGTCGAAGTAGTAGTTGAAGCGGTACAGCTCCTTGTTGGCAGGCTCGATCGGATCGGCGACATCGAGCGGCCGCTCCTTCCCCGGCGGCTCGAAATCCGCCAGGGCATATTTGGCCTTCCCCTGCGGAGCGGTTGCGGCGCATCCGCTGAGGAGCAGCAGGGTCAGAAGAAGCAGCGACAGGCGACGAGTCTTCATGGCTTCGCTCCTTCTGCCCCAGACTGGGTGAAGTAGGCGGCCAGGTAGCTGGCCACCTGCTGATGGTCGATATTGCCGCAATGGCCACCGGTCGGGTAGATCTTTGCCCGTGAGCCGAAGACACTGCGCAGATAGTCGAGTTCCGCGGCGTCGAGGATGAGGTCATCGGCGTTGGTGACCACGCCGATTTTCCCGGTTTTGCGCAGATACTCCTCGATGGCGACCAGGCTCGAGCCGTCGATGACCTGCTGGCGGGTCACCTGGGAGTTGCCGGCCTGGGCGATCGGCAGGAGCAGTTCGTCCAGGTAGCGGGCAAAGGAAATATAGGTGAGGGTGCGGAAGTAGTCGTCGAGATCGTCGTTGTTGTCGAGCTCCGCCCCCTTGGGAACGACGAAGCCGGACTGGGTCATGACATCGGTGGCGAACATCATGTTGACCGCCGAGATCCGGAAGCTGATGCCGATCAGGGCGGCGAGATTGTTCTCCTTCGGTGGTTCGGAAGCGTTACGGTAGATGTTGTAGAGGAACTCGTTGTCGAACTTGACGAAGTCGCTGGCGCTGTAGATCTGCGCCAGGCGGTTCATCTGCTCGCGCAGGAAGGTCCCCGCTCCGGCCGCGCCGCCCTGCACGTTTTCGTCCAGCATCCGGTCGAGGCGGGAGGCCGAGTTGTACAGGCTGACCGGCGGGTTGATCATCAGGACTTTCGTGAAGTTGAAGACCTTGACCTCATCGTCAAGCTGACTGATAAACGCAGCCTGCGCCCCGCCGAGGCTGTAGCCGGCGAGATGGAAGGTGCTGACGTCGATGTCGTCCTTGACCTCTTCGTAAACTTTCTGCATCACCCGGTAGAGATCGCGGGCGTCCCGACGCAGGACGCCAGGAGCCGCCGACCCGGAGGCGGCGGTGATGAAGTTGGCATGGGTCGGTGACGAGATACCGACCACATGGAAGCCGGCCTGATAGAAGATGCTCTGCAGGGCCAGCATCTTGTCGGAGTTGAAGCCGGCGCCGGTACCCGCCACCACGAAAATCAGCGGCGCCTTCTGCTTCTGATAGGCCAGCGAGCAGCGCAGCTTCTCGTTATACCAGAAGATGTCGGGAACCTTGTGGTCGGGGAGGACTTCAAGGTCAATGAGCCTGACGGGGAGGTCTTCAGCCAGCGGCGCCCGCTGCCCCGATGGGGTGCCGAGAATAGTGGCAACCAGCGGGTCGGCATGCGGGTAATCGTAATCGTCACCGGCGGCGAGCGCCGGGAAGGTGGAAAGCAACAGTCCGAACAGCAGCAACGTCAACAGCCGCATTCAAAGCTCCTCCTCATCTCGTGACTATTCAACAGTTGCCAGTGGATGACTGCCAGAGGTCACTCGACCCCGGGATTCTTCACCACCACGAAGGCATCCCCCTGCTTCGTATAAAAGATCTTGTCGAAACGGTAGTACGACTGTCCCTCGTGCTCGATCTCCACGGCGTATTCCGGGATGGACGGCACCCGTGCCCCTGGAGGGGCGTCGACGGTAACATACACGGTTTTCCCGTCGCGGGTGAGCTTCTGGTAGAAGACGTGATTGCTGACGTAATAGTCCTGGCCGCCGACGGTGACTTTGTAGGGGTCGGGGATGGAGGTCAGTTCGCCACCGGCCGGTGGCGCGGTGACGACGTACTTGACCTCGCCGGCGGAATAAGCCGGCTGGTACCAGACCGAGTTGCAGTAGTAGTAGGTGGTCTGGCCGGTTGCCTGGTTGATGACCACGGTTTTGGAACAAGGCGGAGTATCGTAGATGTAGAAGGAGTACGACACCATACTCACCGGGTAGCCGTACCACCAGTGGGAACTCCAGCCGTGGTGCCAATGGTCGTCGTACTCGTCCTCATACCAGTCCTGCCAGTCCTCGCGGACCTGGTTGCGGTAATTCTGCCAGTCCTCGCGACGTTGCTCCCGATTGTCGTTAAAGTCCTCGCGGGCTTGATCCCGCCGGTCCTGACGCTCCTGCTGGTTCTGCCCGCGCTGGTCCTGGCGATCCTGCCGATTCTGCTCCCGGTTCCCTTGACTCTGCCCGCGGTCACGGTTTGGCAGTTGCGACGGTTTGAGCCCGCCGCTTTGCTCGAACTTCTGCCGCAATTGGTCTTTTTGCGAGGAGTTCAGGCGCTCCCCCCGTCCTCCGGCGGGGAGCTGCGATGCTCCAGCCCCGATGCCGGCTGCAGCCCCGGCCCCGATCCCGGCGGCCTTCAGATCGCTGAGTCGGCTGCCGTCACGGGCCGGTTGCTGAGACGGTCGGTTGCCCTGGCTGAGACGGTCGCCACCCGTCGGACGCTGGGTGGCCATGCGGTCGGAAACCTGCCCTGGCGAGGAACGACGGAAACCGCTGTCGGCAGGGCGGCTGAAACTCCGGTCGGAGCCCCGCGAGATGTCGCGGCTGCCGCTGTTTCGAATGGAACTATAA
>Ga0209725_1001472_pt1 | contig 13138 bp, 12 predicted proteins | sample I18A1metaG_FD_184145 | JGI IMG/M metagenome (GOLD analysis project Ga0209725, IMG submission 184145) | Lake sediment bacterial and archeal communities from Gulf of Boni, Indonesia to study Microbial Dark Matter (Phase II) - ​I18A1 metaG... | ecosystem: Environmental > Aquatic > Freshwater > Lake... | reverse complement strand
CGAAAGTCATCAAAGACCTTCAGGCCTTTTCCGGCACGATCACATTCGGCTATCTCTCTTGCTTATATGAGACGCGGCCAACCGTTGGATTGGGGGCGGCTAGGTCCATGATCAGAGCCTCCAGCATCTGCGATCATCGCTGGGTGTACATAGTCAACCAAGTAGAATTTCACTTGAAAAAATGCACCAGGTGCGGGGAAACGGTCTCAGAGAGCTGACTCTTCGCAGACTAGTTGCACTATTGCAGCTCTAATTGTATCACCTCCCGCTAAGGCCCATTTCACCCGGCGGCTTTCTCTACAGGAACATAGTCAATGTCGTATCCGAAGTGCCTCGGCCCGAAGATACTGATCCCCTTGTCTGTTCGCCAAAGCTTGTCAGCCCTAAACCCTAGGATGTCGACCTCTCTTCCGATCTGTGTTTTCAAATCTGGAACCCATGCTGACAGGCCCTCTCCACTGGAAGCGTCGAGGATACATATCGAATCGGGACAGGTTGCGTAAGGCTTTCCGTCCATCCACGTGATCAGGTATTCATTCTTATACCAGACGTCTAGGCGTCGTCCGCCAAAGTCTCCAAAGCCATCGACACTGAGATCTCCCCACATGAACCCTCCTTCCTCTTTCCTCGTCCACGATTTGACCGTGCCGTAGAAAAGGCGGACGCTATCCGCCTCAGACTTTAGAATAGAATCGACAGGGTTGAAATGCTGCTCTCTGCTTCGTCTTACGATGGATCCAAGTCTGATACAGCGAGATATGGAGTTGTGGACTATGCCTTGCCTGTAGTTGGCGGCTGTGCTCGGAGCCCTAGCGACGCTGACCATCCCGCCAGATATGACAGCCATGTAACGGGCTATGTCTTCACCTCTGTAGTCGTCCGCGGCCTTCTTTAGGATCATGATGTCCCCTATAGTGTTCGCCATCGTCATGGGTGAGACTGGAATACCAGCGACGTGAGTCGTGGAGAGTGACATTTCAGGCTTGGCTCTTCCACAAGCGTCACCGTCGATTGCTGGCTTTCCTTCGAAAGCAGCTAGGTACATCGGGAGAACAGTGTTCCCTGGGCCGATTTCACTTGGCACATAAGTGAAGAAGCGCCTCCCGATGAGGGTCTCCAGTTCTCTTATCGCCCTTTGAGCAGTAGCAGTCTGAAGCTCAACCAGATCCTGCTTCTCTGTACTTGCGAGATACTGTCTGAGCTTCTCCTTGATCTCCTCTCCTACTCCACCCCCCACCCCTGCCGTTATGCAGAGATAGTTGTCGTCAGGAATCTCCGTCGGATCTACCAGAGTGAAATGCCTGCCCGAATCATGGATTGCGTTGATGAATCGTCGCCCTAACCCCTCGCTTCCCCCACCCCCACATCCAAGTATGCCCGCGCCGACAAGAAGATCAAGCATGTCTTGCTTTTTCAGAGTCTTCATTTGCATCCGCCTAGATGGACTAGTGTCAGGTCTACGTATCGATTGAGGCAACAGCCGTCGCTGAATATTTAAGACTTCGGTGAACGAGGTGTTGATGCGAATTCGGTTGGTGTGTATTTTTCGTCTCCCTGATGTGTATGTTAGGCAGGGTTATGGCGGTTTTGTGAATCTGCTTGCCTCTAGAGCCTCTATGGAGGCAATTTGGATTGTGATAGGCCTCCATGCAGGTTCTGTCATGGGCATAAGGTGATTGGTTGGGGGAGGCGATATAACCGTTCAAGCATCAAGCAACGCTGGTATTGCAAACATTGCAGTAGAACCTTTACGCATGATGATGGCTTCTTGTGGCGTCATCACTCAGGCTTGGTGATCGCTGAGTCGCTCAGCCTACACTTGAGAGGCTGCTCAGAGTCTGACGCGGCTAACCACATGTGGCAGAACCACGGTGTCCTGCTTAACGGTGGAACAATCCACAGGTGGATACAGGACTACTCGCGTCGTTTGCAGCGATTCCTAAGCCGCTTCAAGCCCAGGCTGAGAGGTAACGTGCATGCGGATGAGGTCAACGTGAAGGTGAAGAAGGACTGGAATTACAGTTGGGGCGCATTGGATAGGCGAACCAGATACAAGATCTCAGGCCCCTTGACATCTACTAGAAGCTACGGGTTAGGCGCTAAACCACTCTACGACAAACTAAGGGACGGATGTGAAGGCCTTCCGCCCAGAATAGTCTCCGACAAACTAGGCCACTACAGGCGAGCCTTCAACAAATACTTCTACCATACAGGTGTGAAACTGGTTCACGGCGTGCCAATCGCATGCAAGAAGCATGGTCTCAAGCATAACAACAACCCCATAGAACGGGAGAACCAACGAATCAAGATGCGGACGAAGACTATGAGAGGATTCAAAAGCCATACCTCCTGCAGGCGCTTACTGCATATGCTGGATATCATGCATAACTTCACCAAGCCAAGCATGGCGCTGAAAGGCGGCTACCCAGCCGAAGAAGCGGGCATCAAACTCCACCTAGGCAGAAACAGAGTTCTATCACTCATCCAAATCTCAGCGACGGCGCTCTAAGACGCGGAAGAAAACCGGAAACAAACCTCCAATCCTCCACCAACCGAATTCGCATGAAAAGCCGTGAACGATGTATGTCCCAGTTTTCGATTCCAGTCTCTCCTCATCAGGTGGCCTGAGGGCCGTTCACCAGGGGCGAAGCTCTATACTCTACTGTTAGGTACAATGTTACTGGCCAGGTGACGACAGGTGGAAGTCCTAGAAGCCATAAGAACTAGGAGAAGCGTCAGGAGCTTCAAGGCTGAGCCCATCCCAGATCAAGACATTGTAGGAATACTTGAAGCGGCCAGGTGGGCTCCCTCCGCAGGGAATAGGCAGCCTTGGACCTTCATCTATGTTAAGGATCCGCAGATCCTCAGGATGGTGAAGAATTGCGCTCCAGGGTTGTACGGGGCCGCACCCGCAGCCATAGTAATGGGGATAGACAAGAAGGATGAGAGAAGGGGCGTGCTGGACGTGTGCTTTGCCGCACAGAATGTTCTCCTTGCAGCCCACGCCTTAGGGATAGGCAGCTGTCCTATCGTATCCTTCAATGGCGAAGCGATAAGGAAGATTCTGAATGCTCCGGGGAGCTGGGAACCCATCCTCGTGCTGTCTCTTGGCTATGTGGACAAGCCTTCCTCGTTTCCATCAAAGAAATCTCTCGCGGAGATTGCCTACGTTGACTCCTATGGTAAGAAGTGGAAGGAATTGGAGGCGTAGCGAATTTGGTTCAGGACCTAGATGCCCGCTTCTTCGACCTTCTCTTGCGTACGCTTAACTACTCAATAGAGTTCGTTAAGGAGCCTAGCTACGCTTCTCTGCGGTTTATGGATTTGTTGAGTAGTCTCCTTAACCTTCAACCATTCTTGAAGGACCTAACGAAGAACGAGTTCTATGAGAGGCTCAGGGAGAGACTCGAGGAAAGGGAGCTAATCAGGGATCCTGTGAAGAGGGAAACAGTTCAGGCTGAACTCTTGGAGATGTTCATAGACGAGTGGAGAGAGGCGACGCCTCAAAAGTAGGTCTGCAGTCTGAATTCGAAGGCAGTCAGATACGCTGGCGCCATTCTCGAGGTTGTCAAGATAAGGTCTTAGGCTGTTTGCTGTGTTCTCTTGTTATGATTGTTAGGAATGGTTTCGAGGTTTTGGTGGAGAGGGTTCAGGCCCTCAGGGTCTTTGAGCGGAACAGGAAACCTGTCAGGCTGAAGGTTCTCTCCACCCTACTCTACTACGCGGGTTTATCGTATAGGACTGTGGCTGGTTTCGCGAGTGTGGAGACGCCTGTCTCCTATGAGGCAGTTAGACAGTGGCGTAAGCGGCTGCGAGAAGCGATTCCGAAACCTAGGCTGAAGCGCAGACGTATAGTGGCTGTTGACGAGACCAAGCTGAAGCTGAATGGCGAGCAGTTCTACCTCTGGGCGGCTGTGGATGTGGATACGCATGAGGTTCTAGGCTTCAAAGCCTCATGGCAACGCAACAGCATCGACGCCCTCCTCTTCATGAGAGAGGTCTTGAAGTCATGCCGTAATAAGCCGCTCATCCTCGCTGATAAGGGGCCATGGTATCCATGGGCCTTCATAGAGCTCGGCTTGAGGTTCAGGCATATGACGTTTGGGCTCCGCAACAGGATCGAACAATGGTTCAGCCAAATGAAGGCAAGAACCAAATGCTTTTACAACAACTTCCCAAACGGCTCAAGCCTCAAGAGCGTTCAGACGTACATTGCAATCCATACAGCGACCTACAATCTTCTACTGGGCTTGACTTGACAACCTCCCATTCTCAGACGTAAGGCTTAATACGACAGAAGGCAACATTCATCGTTCTGAGGGCTAGAACTATGAAAATCAACTTAGTGAGAGTACTATTGGCGACAACTATAGCCTCAATTCTTTTGACACCAATGATGACACCAACCACAAGGGCTCAGCCAAGATACGGAGGCACTATTGTCTGGGGAATGGGAAGCGATCCAGCACTTCCGGGTCTCTTAGGAGCTGGCTCAGGAACCTTTCTGTTCCAGCAAGTAGCTCATCAGATATTCAATACCCTCGTGGCTAGTGATTTCACTACGGGAGAATGGAAGCCGGAGCTCGCTGAATCATGGGAGGTCTCTGCTGATGGTATGCGCTTGAAGTTCAACCTAATACGGAATGTAACATGGCACGATGGGAAGCCGTTCACGTCGGCCGACGTGAAGTACAGCTATGAGAACGTCAATCCTGTGTACAACGGATTCGCAGCGATGTTCAAGGACGCGCTACGTTCCATAGAGACGCCGGACAGCTATACGGTGGTGATCAATATGAAAGCGGGATGGCCTGCGATGTTCTCTCCGATTCAAGGATTTAGCGGTGTTGGTTGGAGTATCGCTCCCAAGCATCTCTATGAAGGCACCGACATTGCAACCAACAAGTACAACAATGAGCCTATCGGAACCGGACCGTGGAAGTTCAAGGAATGGGTGAGAGGGGACCACATAACCCTCGTGAGGAACGAGAAGTACTGGAAGAAGGGCATACCGTACCTTGACCAGATGATCTTCAAGATAATCCCAAGCGCGCCGGGTCGAGCATTAGCCTTCGAGAAGGGCGAGGTTGACCTTTTGTGGGCGATGACACTAGCGTACTCTGATGGCGTAAGACTCATGGATGACATCAAAGCTGGAAAGCTTCTGGGCAAGAAGGTCTGGCTGTATCCTAGCCAATCGGGATCATGTGATGTCTTGATCCTTAACCAACAGCCTGACGGCCCAGCTTTCTTCAAGAATGTCAAAGTGAGGAAAGCCATAGCGGCGGCCATAGATACGAAGAAGATTAATGATCTTGTGTACTTCGGAACAGCTCCTCCGCAGCTAGGACCAGTCTCACCGGCTCCGGCAACTAGTTGGTACTGCGACCCAGAGGCTCGACAGCTGGCGTATGATCCGGCACTGGCGAACAAGCTCTTGGATGAGGCAGGATACAAGAAGGGACCTGATGGAGTCAGGTTCAAGATCAGGATAACGGTCGACTCTGCTGGCTACCCGGCCCACGTCAAGGAAGGGGAAATCATGAGGGACAACCTCAAGGAAGTGGGCATCGAGTTAACCATAGTGTCTTTGGATACTCCTGCGTGGCATGACGCGGTCTTCAAGCGCTGGGACTATGACACCTTCGTCTTCCCGATGTCAACCGGGCCCGATCCACTCCTTATCATACGATACTACACTGGCAAGGGTATCGCTCGCGTTTCGTGGTCCAACGCTGGTGGATACAACAATTCGAAGGTCAACGAGTTATTCTACGCGTCCGAGGTGGAGATGAACAAGGCGAAGCGAACCGAACTTGCCAAGCAAGCAACTAGGCTCCTAGTGGAGGATCAGGCTGCTGTCTGGTTGGTTACGCGGCAATACGTCAACGCTTTAAACCTCGATTTCTCAGAGGAGTATCAGAAAGGAGCTTGGGAGTATACAGGCGGAGTATGCTACCAAAGGACCGAGCGGGTATACTGGCTCAAGGCTCCTGTCCCGACAGTGACGACCCCGACCACAGTTACAACTCCTGCACCGGCACCAACAGTTGGAACTGAGACAGTAGCTCTGATCGTAGCCATAGTGATCATTGTGGGCATAGGTGTCGCCTATCGGATGAGGAAGCCAAAGCCGCAAGCGACATAAATTCCTCTCTCCCATCCCTCTTTTTTCCAACTTTCGATTATTACCGAAGGTTCTCGAAAAGGACAACTTGAGATAGAACTAAGCTGGTTTGAAGTCCGCACAGTCTAGATGTTGGGCTTGAGCGATTCAGACGCCTAGCTGCCGGCTGAACTCTGCCAGCGTCGGGTCCGCATATTTGCCTTCGTTCTCAATCGGTTTTCCATCAAGCCAAACTGAGGGGTTAAGCATTACGCCGTCTGTGTGGCCTTTGGCGGGTCTTCCTCTGTAGCTACCGATACCCATCTCGACACCTCCGAACACACGTTCGTCCTCGAGTATCCTTCCAGTGATTCTTCTGACTCCTGGGTTGAAGCCGTAGGAGACGTGGACAAGGTCAAACATGTGCGGATCTTCTAGGCTTTGCAGCCATCTCTCAAACATCGCTGCTTGAACGCCCCCTTCAATCTTGGCTATGCGGCTTTCCCTTACAGTGAGCTTCACTGGCTCCCTCAGAATATTGACTTCGTCAGGGGGCCAGATGCATCCGTCGAATATCACAGTACCGTTGGCGGATCCCCAGACAGGAGCGAAGCTCGCCTGCCCTCCGAGCGTGGCCCATTGACCCGAGGGCTCCTTGATTATTCTACCGCTGTGCCTGACCATTTCCTTATCAATTGTCACAGAAAGGTCTGTGCCTGCGGGTGAGGTGACTCGGAACCTTGAAGCGTTCTGCGTCAACTCGACCAATCGTTCTCCGAGTTGCACCATCTTGACGTAGTCCACTCTTGAAATGCATCTCACCATCATGTCCACATCCATCCCTGTCAGTATGATGAACCGCACGCATCCGCGGTTCATGGCATCCCAGAAAGCCTTAGTATAGAGGATGTATGAAGCGGAATATTCTATGATTACATCAGCGGCACACATCGCGGCGGCAAGCGGTTTGGGAGGCTCGATGCCCGGTCGGATACGGGTTTCGTACCTTATGGTTACTGGCTCTCCACCAAGGCCATAAGTAGCCTCAGCTGTGGCTTCCATTACTCTGGGATCGCTGCTCGTATCTCCATATATGAGTACGCTTTCGCCATTCTTCACGCCCAATACGTCTCTCACAAGTTTGAGCGCACCCAGTTTCAGCTCCAGATTCATGTACTCGTTAGAGGACATACAGCGATCGGTCTGACTGGGCTCAGATCCGTTAAAAAGTTTTGGACCCTTCACGCCCTGTAATTGACGAGCTTTAGGATAAGTAGGGGAAGGTTAATAATGCAAGTAGGAGCGCAGCGAAGGCGGGAAGGGCAACTCATGGCGCGGCTTCTGGAGATCCTCGACCTCAAAACCCACTTCCACACTTCAAGAGGCGTCGTGAGAGCTGTGGACGGAGTCAACCTCACCGTTAGCAAAGGAGAAGCTATCGGGCTTGTTGGTGAGTCGGGTTGCGGCAAGACGATGACAGCCTTCTCCGTTATGAGGCTGGTACCATCACCGGGAAAGATCATTGGAGGCGAAATCTGGCTCAGTGACGGGAGCGTTAGACGGGACTTGGCCAAGATACCTGAAGACGAGATGAGAGAGGTTAGAGGGGATATGATTTCCATGGTGTTCCAAGATCCAATGACCTATTTGAACCCGGTTATGAGGATCTATGATCAGATAGCTGAAGCCATAATGTTGCATCAAGACGTATCTAGAAACGAAGCAAGGAGGAAAGCAATCGAACTTCTGGCAAAGGTTCGCATACCGGCTCCCTCGACTGTATCTCAATATTATCCACATGAACTTAGTGGGGGAATGAGGCAGCGCGCGCTTATCGCAATGGCAATATCATGCAACCCCCAACTGTTGATCGCCGACGAACCTACAACCGCTCTGGACGTAACCGTCCAGGCACAGGTCCTTGAGCTGATAAAGCAACTCAAACGGGAGATGGATATGGCATTGATGCTTATCACCCATGACCTTGGAATCGTAGCTGACACGTGTGATAGAGTCAGCGTCATGTACGCAGGGCAGATCGTGGAAGAAGGAGGTGTCTACAACATATACAGGGAACCGAAGCATCCCTATACGATGGGGCTTCTGAAGTCGACATTGAGCATAGATGAGTTCAAGGAAAACTTGGTGACGATAGAAGGAGTAGTTCCAGACCTGACCAATCCGCCGCAAGGATGCAGGTTTCATCCAAGATGTCCGAGCGCATCGGAGCGATGTCGAAAAACTCAGCCGCCCACACTTGAGGTGAGCAGGGGCGCCACGGTTTCGTGCTGGCTCTACACGTGAGTCGGAAATGAGCAAAGAACCCCTAGTCACGGTAAAGAATCTCAAGAAGTACTTCCCTGTTGAGAGTGGACTGTTTAGACGTAGGAGAAGGCTCCTCAAGGCGGTCGACGACGTAAGCCTCGGAATCGGTAGGGGAGACAATCTAGCACTAGTGGGGGAGAGCGGATGTGGAAAGACCACAACTGCCCGACTCATCCTCAGGGTGCTAGACCCAACATCTGGCTCAGTCCACTTCGCGGGAAAGAACATATTCAATCTATCCGACGAGGAGTTGAGGTCGCTCCGGCCGCAGATGCAGCTAGTCTGTCAGGATCCATATGCTTCCCTCAACCCGAGAAAGACCATCGCTCAGATTCTGAGCAAACCATTCAAATTGCACACAGACATGGCGAGCAATGAGATCGAGGACAAAATCCTCCGGCTATTGGAGATGGTGGGCTTGAGTCCACCAGAGCTATTTGTGGATAGGCACCCGCACGAGTTCAGTGGCGGGCAAAGGCAACGCATCTGCATTGCGAGAGCCATAGCTTTGGAACCCCCGTTCGTTGTGGCAGACGAGCCAGTCTCAGCCCTCGACGTGTCTGTGAGGGCGCAGATCCTAAACCTGCTCAAAGACCTGCAGGCAAGGTTGGGGATCACATACCTATTCATCACACATGATCTCGCAGTTGTCAGATCTGTGAGCAATAGAGTTGCCGTGATGTACCTAGGAAAGCTTGTGGAGATAGGTGAGGTTTCAGATATGTTCAAGGTTCCACTTCATCCATATACCGAGGCCTTGCTCTCGGCCACCCCCATTCCTGATCCGGAGAGAAGCAGATCAAGGGAAAGACTCATTCTGCGCGGCGATGTCCCTTCGCCTATTGATCCCCCTCCGGGATGCCGCTTCCACACAAGATGCCCACTCGTCGTGGACAAGTGCAGGGTATCGGAACCAAAACTAAGCGAAGTCGAAGGCAGACTCGTTGCCTGCCACCTTCGATAATAAAAGTACATATCAGTTGAACCGCGTCAAGTATGTGGGTCCGTATGATGATGCTCTCTTCTTGACGAGGCAAGGCAGATGAAAAAGACTATAACTTCAAAAACGATCACTCGGCCGGATAAAAATGGGTTCTGCGCTTAGGCTCGTCGCTAGACGAATCATGCAGGCGATTCCCCTAATCTTCATTGTGATCACTATCAACTTCGTCATTATTCATACTGCGCCAGGCGATCCGACATACATACTCCTCGGAGAAGCTGCAACCAAGGAGTACGTTGAAGCGATGAGGGCCAGGTTCGGCCTGGATAAGCCCTTGTATTTGCGGTATTTCATCTATGTCTTCAATGTGATTCAAGGGGACCTAGGCTACTCTCTGTTAAGAGCTCAATCTGTGAGCTCTCTGATAGTGGAGCGTCTTCCGGCCACTCTTCTACTGATCTTCTCGGCGATGTGCATATCGGTGGCATTGGGGATTTTCTTGGGAGTGACAGCTTCGAAAAAGCCTTACTCGTTGAGGGACAATCTTGCGACCAGCATAGCTCTTCTCGGGGTTTCCACGCCAACCTTCTGGCTGGGTCAGATGCTGCTAGTAAGCCTAGCTATTTACTCGGGACTCTTTCCGGCTTCTGGGCTGATGACTCTAAGGATTGAGCTGAGAGGTCTCGACTACGTACTCGACGTGTTGCACCATTTGGTGTTGCCTGCAATTACGTTGGCAGCGTTCCATCTTGCGTTCGTAACTAGGTTGACGAGAGCGAGTATGCTTGAGGTGTTGGGTCAGGATTTCATCATTACCGCACGCTCGAAGGGTGTGGATGAGCGTGGGGTCACGTACAGGCATGGGTTGAGGAATGCCCTGCTACCGGTAACGACGTATGTTGGATTGAGTGTAGGATTGCTCTTTGCAGGGGCGATCTTGACTGAGAGTGTGTTTGGATGGCCCGGCATGGGTACCCTTCTCTTCGACTCGTTGCGACTGAGAGACTATCCTGTACTAATGGGAGTGTTCATCTTCGTTTCTGTCATGGTGATCGTTTCGAACCTCGTCGTCGACGTCCTATATGGCTTCCTCGACCCAAGAATCAGGAGTCGTTGAGATATGGCTCTCAAGAGGCCTACTTTCACGAGAAAACGCGAAACGAGGAGGGATTCTGGCGTCTCTCGAATGGGCGGGTTCTGGAGGCAGTACCGAAAGAATCGAGCGGCGGTGGTTGGGCTCTTTCTTCTTGTGGGGGTATGCGCAGTCGCTTTGGCCGCCCCAATGATAACGTGGCACCCTCCGCTCAAGAGCGCGGTAGGCGGTGCCTTCGTTCCGCCAACGGCTGGCTACCCGTTCGGCACGGATGACCTAGGCAGGGACATTTATAGCAATGTAATCTACGGTGCTAGAACGTCGCTCATGGTTGGTCTTCTAGCAGCAGGCATATCGGCCCTCATCGGGATCTTTGTCGGAGCGACTTCTGGATACTACGGCGGAAAGATCGACGACCTATTAATGAGAACGTGCGAGATATTTCTCGTTCTGCCTACGTTTCTGTTGGCGCTGATAATTGTCGCGGTCTTTGGTACAAGCATCAACAACATCATCTTCGCGATTGCGATTGTGAGTTGGCCCAGGACAGCGCGCCTACTTAGAGCCGAGTACCTCACAATCAAGGAGAGGGAGTACGTTGAGGCAGCAACAGTTCTGGGCTCCAAACCTATGGACATCATTTTCAGTGAGATTCTCCCAAACGCGATCTTTCCAGTAGTAGTCAATGCCTCACTGGAGGTTGCAACCGCAATCCTCACGGAGGCGGGGCTGAGTTTTCTTGGAGCAGGGGATCCAAGCGTGCCCAGTTGGGGTTTGATGCTCAATAATGCGCAGAACTATCTCAGAGTCGCTTGGTGGATGGCCGCGTTTCCTGGGATCATGCTTCTTGTCACGTGCCTCTCACTGAACCTTGTTGGTGACGGTTTGAACGATTACTTCAACCCGAGATTGAAGGAGAGATAGCCTACGAAGTCAGGCCAGCTAGGAGGTTAGGAACTGCCCTGAAGAAGATAGGACTGGTCACAACCTCGCAAACCCCGCGCACCGACGTAGTGCCTTCTCTTCGCAAGATGATAGGCAGAAGCATCAAATTCTTGGAGGCAGGCGCCCTCGACGAGCTCTCAAGGCAGGAGATCCTAGATCTCGCCCCCAAGGACGATAGTGATGTCTTAGTTTCGAGAGCTAGAGACGGGTCCGAGATCACATTCGGGAAGAGCCACATCATACCAAGGCTCCGGAAATGCATAGACAACTTGAACTCCAAGGGAGTAGAGGCCATAGGCCTCCTCTGTGCAGGAAGCTTTCCTCGATTCGAATCCAAGGCTCCCATTGTCAGACCTGACCTATTGATGTACGGCCTTCTGAAGTCTATTCCAAACATGAAGAAGGTGGGTTTGCTGGTTCCCAATGAGAAGCAGCAGAAGCCTATTGGAAGAGAGTTTGAGGATGAAGGCTTCGAGGTTGTGGCTTCGTGGCTGTCGCCCTACCGCCAGGGTTCGGTTGAGGAGGCTGTGAAGCCTTTCAAGAGAGAGGATGTGACATTGGTTTCTCTGCTTTGTATGGGCTATGGCCTCGAGTTGAAGGAGGAGGTTGTGAGGCTCACCTCCAAGCCTGCTGTTCTTTCACAGTCCTTACTGGCGAAGGCGATCGACGAACTCCTTGTTTAGAGAGTGCCTCCAAAGCGGTCAATTCTGATCTTTCTTGACCTTGGTGCATAATCTATTAGCGGCCTTAACCATCATTGAGTCGTTGGAGGTTGAGGTATGAAGCCGGATTACTACTTGGAGAAGAAGCTAGAGGAAGAAACTGGGGCCAAGGCTTTGATGGCGTTTCTACTTGTTGACGGGACAGGAGCTGCGCCTGTCAGAGATGGCGTCGTCGTCGTTGATGGAAACAAGATAGTCGAGGTCGGCTCCAAAAGTGAGGTCAAGATCCCTTCGGGAGCCCACAGAATAGATCTGGGAGCCAAGACACTAATGCCCGGATTGATTGATGCCCATACGCACATAATGGGTACCCGAAGCTATGGCAGCGAGGACATGATCCCACACGACCTGCTGGTGCTTAGGGCTGCAGAAGACTGCTTCAAGTTGCTGAAGGCAGGGTTCACCACAGTGCGGGACTGCGGCAGCAGCATCGCCTTGTCGTTGAAGCGAGCAGTCGACGATGGTACAATACCAGGTCCGAAGATTTACGCCGCAGGTAGACCGCTTTCTCAGACCGCAGGCCACGGCGACATCCACTACTTGCCTAGGGATGAGGTTGAGAAACGTGGTACTCTGCTCTGCGATGGTGTGGATGATTGTCGCAGAGCTGCGCGTGAGGCCTTGAGGGACGGCGCGGACCTCATCAAGGTCTCAACTTCCGGCGGAGTGGGATCGGAGAAAGATAATCCTTGGGAGGCACAGTTCACAGTCGACGAGATCAAGGCCATCACGTATGAAGCGCATAATGTTGGGAAGAGAGTTGCCTCACACGCGCAGGGAGCCTTGGGCGTGAAGAACGCCATAGTCGGAGGCGTCGACACGATCGAGCACGGCTACTTCCTCGACGACGAATGTGTCGAACTCATGTTGAGGCACGGCAACTACTTCGTCCCAACTTTCGCGTTGGTTGAGGTCTACAAGAAAGCACTAGAGAAACCATATGACATGCCGCCATGGAGGCTACGGAAGCAGCAGATGTGCATCGAGGCTATGCCAAAGAGCCT
>Ga0209725_1001471_pt1 | contig 13142 bp, 11 predicted proteins | sample I18A1metaG_FD_184145 | JGI IMG/M metagenome (GOLD analysis project Ga0209725, IMG submission 184145) | Lake sediment bacterial and archeal communities from Gulf of Boni, Indonesia to study Microbial Dark Matter (Phase II) - ​I18A1 metaG... | ecosystem: Environmental > Aquatic > Freshwater > Lake... | reverse complement strand
CATCACCACCTTGCGACTGGCGTCGATGACCCTGTCCGACCTATACCTCGATCTCAACTCATGCGTAGCACCAACATCTATTATACGGTCATCATGGATCGCTACTGCACCGTCTTCTATGATCGTCCGCCGCGGATTCATCGTAATGATGGTGCCATTAGATATCAGAATGTCAACCAATGCAAGATCCTCCAGAACTACATCTCATTACCAGTCTTAAAACTTGTTTTGTCCGCAAGATTCCACAATGAGCACGACGGTTGTTTGTAAGAGTTTGTATAGCGTTTTGTTTTCTGCTCTCTTGACACGCATCTTCAGCATGGCAGGGTCGGAGACTAGATTGAACTCGCGCGGACTGGACGCGATGTAGGCTTCTGAGCCGAGATACCGCCTACTTTCTTAAGGAGAATGAGAGCGTTGTTTTACCGTGAGGCGCTACGACCTCTTCTGAAGATCAACCAGTGCTTGGCACAACGAGAATACTATTCATGAGATAGGTGTGACAAGACAATCAGAAATTTGCGTCAGTGACCGTAGTTGAACAGTCAGTTCGCTACTGCTTGCACTCTCTTCAACACCTTACCAGCCCGTATGCCTGTGTGCTCGCCTTTCTTCACCGCTACTTGCCCGTTCACTATCACGCACTCGATACCTTCAGGGTATTGACTTGGATCCTCATAGGTTGCTCTATCTGCAATCCTATCGGGATTGAAGATCACAAGATCGGCCCACGCACCGACCTTTATAATTCCTCTATCCCTAAGCCTGAGTCTCTCTGCCGGATAAGAGGTCATCTTTCTTATCGCCTCTTCAAGAGCAATTATTCGTTCCTCTCTTACGTATTTGCCGAGGACTCTTGGATACGTTCCGTAGACTCGTGGATGCGGTTTTCCCGGTGGAAGCAAACCGTCGGTGCAGAACATTTGAAGTGGATGTTTCATTATCGTACGTACATCCTCTTCAGACATGATGAAGAGTACCATGGACACGGCGCCCTTTTCTTCTATCAACAAGTCAAAGAGAGCGTCGGTGGGATGCTTTGTCAAAGCCTCAGCTATCTCGCGTAGGTTCTTCCCTACAAAGCGCTTGTTCTTCTCTGATGGAAGTGAGGATACGAAGATCCCTTCCCAACCAGATTCCTGGACAAAGTCTTCCCATCCAGGTATTCCATCTCTGATCTCTTGCTTCATCCTTGCACGCATGTCTGGGTCCTTCAGTCTCTCAATGGTCTTCTCGAAACCTCCTTCCAAACTCCATGGGGGAAGCAGAGCCCAGAGCATCGTACTTCCAGCGGTATACGGATATTGTTCCAGCGTGAGCTCTAGCCCCCTTGATCGAGCCTGTTCTGCAAATTCAAGCATCTTCCCCGCCTTCCCCCAATTGGATCTTCCGGAAACCTTGAAGTGATCGATATGAATTGATGCGCCTGATTGCTCGCCAACCTCTACTACCTCTTTCATTGATTCGAGCACCATGTCTCCTTCGTTCCGCATATGCACGGCGAGGTATCCATCGAGCTCTGAGACAACTTTGCAAAGCTCGACCAGTTCCTGTTTATCAGCGTAGGTGCATGGTGCGTAGATCAATCCTGTTGAGAGCCCCATAGCTCCTTCTTTCATCGATGTCGCCACAAGTTGCTTCATATCGCTTAACTCGCTGGGAGACGGTGCCCTCTTCTCCATTCCCATGGCCCAGATCCTTACATTGCCGTGGGGCACGAGGGAGGCAATGTTGACTGCGATCCCCTGTTTCTCAAATCTAGCTAAGTATTCGCCGAGGCTTGTCCAATCCCATTCTATATCTGGATCGCCCAGCAATCCAGATACCAACCTCCTCACGAGAGCTATATGTTCCCTTCGAACGGGTGCGCCGGATAGTCCGTCCTGAGCGAGGACCTCAGTGGTTATTCCTTGCGTCACCTTGGCCTCGCATCTTGGGTTAGCTAGCCACATCAGATCGGAGTGGCTGTGCGTATCGATGAATCCGGGGCAGACTACGTTGCGTTTGGCATCTATGACCGTGTCAGCTCGCTCGTCTTGTAATTCGCCTATCTCAATTATTCTGTCTTTTTCGACACCGATATCGCCTTTGTACCAAGGATTTCCAGTGCCGCTGACAATTCTTCCTCCTTCGACTATCAGGTCGATCACTTTCTCACCAGATCTGAATTATCGCGGAACGATTAATAAGAGTTGGAGAGCTATGTTTCGCGCAGATCGCGTCGAACAGAGCGTATCCTAGCTGGCTTTGAAAGAGCGACTGGATCGCATCAATAGACTCACAATCACGGGGCCAGACTCGCAGGTAGGCTAGGTATGTCGAAGCTGATCTTCTACAAGCCTCCCGTTAAGCATTATGTGTTCGATGGTGTCTGGTTTCGTGATTACCTCGATGTCTTTCAGCGGGTCTTCGTTCAAAACCAGTAGATCGGCGTACTTCCCGACCTCTATTGTGCCAACCATGTTCTCTATTTTGAGAGCCTTGGCCGAGTTTAGGGTGCCCGCTACGATTGCATCATTTTCACTCATGCCCCAATCAACCATGTAAACAAGTTCCAAAGGGTTTTGGCCGCAAAATGTGTTGGTCATACCGCTGTCTGTGCCAGCAGCGATCGTTATTCCCTGCTTCATAGCATTCATGAAATTCGGTTTTGTTTCTTCATATATTCCGGCGCTGCTAGTCGGTCTGCGTATCTTCTTTTGCTCTTGAGCGCGTGCACTCTCTTCTAGTTTAGATACGCGTTCCTCTTCTCTAAAGACTGTTAGTGTAGGTACGAGTATGGCGCCCGTTTGTTTCATCTTTCTTATGTGGTCGTTGTTGAGTGTCTGGCCGTGAACTATGACGTCTACCCCGGCTTCGAGTGCGTTGCTGATGCCTTGTTCTCCGTAGCAATGCGCGTGAACCGGTCTGCCGCACTTATGTGCCTCTTCAACTGCAGCTCTCATCTCATCAACCGTAAGCTGAGGATCACGTCCGCCAGTATGAGGACTGGACAACGCACCTGTCGCCCCCAACTTGATGAAGTTAGCTCCATAGTACATCAGGAGTTCCCGTGTGGCCTTACGTGCTTCATCTGCTCCATTTATCTCAAATCCTCCGCCTATTACTCTGTGCCCGTGTGTTGCCCGGCCGCCCGTCATGGTTATCATGGTTCCTGATGCTCTGATTCTTGGTCCCAGCATGACGCCGTCTTCTATCGCGTCTCTCAAAGCAGGGATCGTGTTTCGTCTTCCGCCTGCGTCACCGATAGTGGTGACTCCTGCTCTGAGAGCCCTCCTAGCCAGCTCACCCGCGCGAAGGGTTAGGTACTCATCTGACACATTCGTGATATCCGTTTCCTGAGGCTTGCCTGAATAGACCAAGTGGACATGTGTGTCGATTAGACCCGGCATGACGACTCTGTCTGAGGCATCTATCCTCTTTTCGTAAGATCTCTTGAGTTGCTCCATTGAGATTTCGGTTATGGTTCCGTCTTGGATCCCTAGGTAGACGCCCTCGAGAGTCTTGCCGTTTCCTACTATCAGTTTTCCAACTCGTAGTTCTAGTTCCATGATGATTTACTTTGATTCTGTGGAATGATAAGTCTTATGGCAAGCGACTACAGAGTGTTTGTTGCCTGGCCGGTTACAAGGCCAGCGGCAACTGATGCCTTGTCGATGAAGCCAAATCTCTCGACTGATCCCTTTGTAGATTTCTGAAAATCCCATAGACTGCTCCAATCCTATGACAACGGAATTTCTGGGCTTCTGTTCGCATACAATAGGCAGGTAGATTGGGCTTATGATATGCTTGAGGTGTGAAAGACCGCAGCCAAGTGAGAGCTCGGCTTAGCCTCATCCAATCGATAGAGAATCTTGAAGGGCTTATTAGATTGATATGCTACAGCTGAAGGCGATGGTGAGATCATATGAAAACAGGCATTGAGGGAGGTTTGATTGTAGCATTTGACGGTCAAGAGCATAGACTGCTTAGGGATGGAATTGTTGTATTCGAGAACGACAAGGTCGTTCACGTGGGTAAATCGTATCCCGGACAACTTGACAGGAAAATCGATGCAAAGAAGAGACTAGTCATTCCCGGCTTCATAGATCTACACAGCCACATTGCTGGTTGCCCCTTTGAGAGGGGATATAGAGGAGACAGAAGTACGAGAACTCTCTGGAACTCCGATCTCTACGACCGAGCTCCGGGTTTTTGGGCGTCACAGACGCAGGCAGACAATCGCGTTGCCATGGAGTATTCCTTGGCTGAGATGCTCAAAGGAGGAATCACTACGGTTGTTGAATTGGGAGCGGTGAATTCAGTGGGAGCCAAGGGAGCAGTCGATCTGGCTGGAAAGGCGGGAATAAGAGCATATTTGCTGAGGGGTCATCAGTCAGGAAGCTGGTATTCCCCGGATGGACACAAGGTCCTGTACGAGAACTTCGACGGAGAGAAATGGGATGAAGAGAAAGGGCTCAAACAGCTGGACGAGTCGATGAGGTTCATCAAGGAATACAATGGCTCCCATGACGGTAGAGTGAGATCGTTCCTTTATCCGGAAAAGGTTGACACGTGCAGTCCAAGTCTCTTCAAGGAAACGCGGAGACTTGCCAATGAGCACAACCTGCTCATGCAGTCCCATGTCTCGCAATCAGGAGTCGATTTCAGAGAGATCATGAGAAGACACGGCAAGACTCCGATCGAGTTTCTCGCTGACTTGATGATTCTTGGAAGCGATTTCATAGCCGCACACTCGATCGTGGTCAGCGGACACAGCAAGTCAGGCTATGCTGACCCTTGGGATAAGGATATCCAAATTCTCGCTAAGACTGGAACTACTGTGGCTCACTGCCCACGGCCGTTCTCAAGATACGGAATCGCGATGGAGAGCTATGCGAAGTATCTCAAAATGGGAGTCAACGTGGGACTCGGCACCGATACTTTCCCCCAAGACATGCTCAGGGAAATGCAACTCGCATCAACACTCTCGAAAGTAGTGGAAGGCGAACCCAGCATAGCTACTTCAAAAGATGTCCTTGATTCGGCCACTCTGAGCGGAGCAAAGGCACTCAAACGTCCTGACTTGGGACGCATCGCTGTTGGCGCCAAGGCGGATTTAACGCTGATCAGGTTGGACTGCTTCAACATGTGTCCGATAACAGATCCGATATACCTTCTGGTGCAAGTTGCAACCAACAGCGACGTGGACATGGTCATAGTTGATGGAAGGACAGTTGTCGAGGAAGGGAAGGTGATTGGATACGACGAGGAGAAGGTCTTCGAGGAGCTTCAAGAATCTATGAATAAGGTTCTTGAAAAAGTCCCGGAAAAAGACAGACGGCACAGAACCGCTGGCGAAATCAATCCCTCTTCCCTAAAGATGTGGCAATAAATCCTGGTGGCATCTAGCGGAGTTGGCGCCCAAACTGTCTCTTCTCCTGCCGCTGGACCTATGTATCTTCGATAGGGCCTGACAGATCAGAGATCTTCCCACAGCTTGTAGGTAGAGAGCTGTGGGAACGTCTCATTCCTGCCCATTGATTTTCCTCTCAGGCTGACGCTCTTAAGGATCTTCTGCTCCTTGATGATCTTCGAACTCATCCACATGTGCTGATGCTCAGCCCTGACAAATTTGATTTCTCATCATGGCTTCGGACCTAGCGTGTCACAATCGTCTCCTTCGGGAGATAGCAAACAGGGAGCCAGTCAAACCTCCGATCACAAAGGACAGCCAGGCCCAGAAACCACCGGGGAAGGAACCTTCAAAGATCACATAGAATGCATACTCGATTGCACAGGCAATAACACCTGTCAACATCCCTGCGTCGACGCCTTTGTGTTCCATTTTTCTTCCTACGAGATATCCGCCTAAGGCACCACCCATCATGTGGATCACCACGAAGAGAATGGAGAGTGCATCTGCATACAAGTCGCTTCGTCTCACACCTAGGTAGTCGTAGTAGAGGCTGATGATCTGAAACGTAAGAAATACGATGCCGAACGCGACGAGCCCTCCCGCGAGATATCCGATTCCGGCTAACTTCATGCACCTATTCAGCGTAGGTCTCCTCGTTGGATTTCCTCAGCTCGATCGAACGTTGATAAGGTTTTACGCATACGTGCTGTGGTTAACAGTCATGTGTACTGAAAGAGCCCTTTTTTTCTTAGTATACACAGATCGACCTTCTACGGCAGTTTCTGGTCGAGATTCACAAGGTTCGTCTTTTCGACGAAACCTGGGGGTTCTCTCGCTTCCGACAAGAATTTAGGCTTATGCGTCATACATACAGTTGGCATGAGAATTGGTTGGCATTTTGATTGAAAATGGAACAGTTCTGACCATGGATCGGGGTCGACGGATTATTCGCCAAGGAGCGGTAGCGATAGAAGGAAACATGATAGTCGATGTCGGAGCGACTACACAGCTCAGGGAAAAGTATGACGCGAAGAGAACCATCGATGCCACGAATAGGCTGGTTATGCCCGGGTTGATAGACGTCCATGGTCACCAAGGTGCATTCATCAAAGCCATTGGCGACGCTCTGCACGTTGGCAAATGGGCCAACATGCGAAGCTTCGTGGAGTACAGGGCGATGACCGAGGAGGATTTCTATGTGGAAGGACTTCTGGCAGCATTGGAGAGACTGAAGTTTGGCACCACATGCGGGGTCACTTTGTTTCAAAGGGCAGACGACCCCGTTTTCGCATTAAAGAACATCGACGCAGTTAGAGAGGTCGGTATAAGAGGGGTTCTCGCAGTCGGATCCGCGTTGCCGCCCTGGCCCAAGAAATTCTCCATTTGGCGTGATGGCCAACGAAGAGACCTGCTCGTTGATTTTGATGAATCCCTTTCCAATTGTGAAAAGATAGTGAAAGCAAGACACAACAGAGACAGAACAAAGATTTGGCTGACAACGGAGGTCCTCACTGGCCCGGCTGAGTTTGAACCACTAATAGACAACACCTATCGAGGTATACACAGAATTGCCAAGGAGTACGGAACAGGCATAACAACACACTGCTACGGTGACGTCAAACGTGCTCACGAGCAATTTGGAATTCTGAGTTCGAACATGCTTCTCGTGCATTGCCCTAACCTAACAGATGAAGAAATAGAGATCCTCAGACAGACAGATGCAAAGGTAGCGCACTGTCCAGGCGTCATTTGCACCAGTGGATACGGAGGATATACCGGAACAACTCCTTTCGTGCGCGTCACTGAAATGATAGATACCGGTGTCACAGTAGCTCTTGGCTCAGATGGTCCCATAGGCAGAATCACGACCTTCGACATGTTCAAGGAGATGAGGGCCGCAATGGCTCTCCAAAGAATAAGATTCTACATGCCTCCAGGAAAACTGATTGAAATGGCTACGATCGACGCGGCGCGAGCTCTAGGCCTCGAAAAGGAACTAGGCTCAATAGAACCAGGGAAGAAAGCAGACATAGTACTGCTGAACATGTTCAAACCTCACCTCATTCCCAATTACATGATGCCCTACAGAATCGTGTTCGAGGCTTCAGGTCATGATGTTGAAACAGTGATGGTGGACGGCGAGATCATAATGGAAGACAGAGTGGTCAGGACAGTTGACGAGCCAAAGATTTTGGAGAAGGCACAGCGATGTTCTGAACAGGCAATAGAGAGGGCAGGCATCGAACCTTTCATGAGAGAACCTGCAAATCTTTGGGGCAGGTCGAAATACTGAGACTGATGATCCATATGGAAAAGATGAAATGTGTCATCTGTGGAAATGAAATCGATCGCAAGGAGACATACAGCTATCACCCTCTGATGCATTTCGACAATGAGTGCATATGCACAAAATGCATTGAAGATGCAACAAAACCCTTCGGTTAGGAACAGAAATATGGAGCCATTTGCCGTCACACGGAAAAGGAAGTTACGCGCCCTCATAGACGCTAGACAGAAAGAGCTGGTTGAGCTTTGCAGCAAGACGATAGGGATACCTACAGACAACCCACCGGGGGACACACGGCAGCTCGCGCACTTTCTAAAAGATTATCTTGGAGGATACGGCATCAATGCGAAAGTTTACGAGCCTAGACCAGAAACTCCGATTCTCGTGGCTAGCCTCGAAGGGTCTAGGAAAACACCTCATCTGATTCTAAACGCGCACATGGACCAGTTTCCGGCGGATATGAATCAGCTATGGGATTTTGGGCCCTACTGTGGTGAAGTGAGAGATGGCAAGATATGCGGCCGAGGGGCAGGGGACATGAAAGGAGGTTTATCAGCTCTCACCTTTGCTTTCTGCTTGCTGAAGGAAATGAATCTGAACCTTCCCGGAAAGGTGACGTTGACAATTGTGTCCGATGAGGAGACTGGGGGTAGGTGGGGGACAGGATGGCTTCTCGAAAATGTTCAAGGATTGGCACCAGATGCTTGTCTCAACAGTGAACCTTCAGGTCTAACCGTCAGGATTGGCGAGAAAGGGATCTTTCAGATAAGGCTGAGAGCTTCAGGCAAACAGGCTCATGGTAGCTTCGCAGGATATGCAGGTGACAATGCAATTACGAAGATGGCGAAGACTTTGCCCCTAATAGAGAATTTCAGGAACATTAGGGATAAGTCCACGGGGGAAACCGAATGGGTAACGCAGGAGGCAATGAAAGGTTTCGAGGTGCAATACGGACATGTCGCCCCTGGCATGTCCAAAGCGCTTAGACATGTTTCAGTGAACATAGGCATGATAAGGGGAGGCACGAAAGTCAACATCGTTCCAAGAACGTGCGAAATGGAAATCGATATGCGCCTCCCGCTAGGTGTGACCCAACAGGAGATCAAACGAAGGCTAAACGAGGAACTTGGCAAGACAAATGAGACTATAACATGGGAATACTTGGCACACGAGTCGACGATATTCGATGCGAACTACACTTCTCCCAGAGAGAGAATTGTCGAGATCCTGTGCAGAAATGCCGCGGAGGTAGCGGGAAAACCTCCTCTATTCAGCTTCACCTCTGGCGCAACCGATTGTCGGTACTTTAGGAAGAGAAATGTTCCGTCAGCGGTCTACGGCCCAACGGTTCACAACATGGCCGCAGCGAATGAATACATAACAGTAGACGACTTGGTAACAGTAACAAAGGTACACGCCTGCAGTATAGTCGACTTTCTTGTCCCCTAGTCTTCGGTATGAACCTCCGAGCTTTGGACAGAGCTGTTTGGCAGATTCGCTCGAACTTGCCTATTCCAACCAGCTACATTGCTGTTTCAGATTCATGACAGATCACTGACATAGGTTATGACAGAACAAAACAGTGATCTGCTTATGAAGGAGGAAATGCAATCGAACTTAGGAGAACGAATTCTGACTTTGATCTTGCGACTCAGCAATCTGTCAATTACATATTGGCTGGGAAATATGGAGGATTGGCTGTCGTCTTTCCTTATGATTTCTTTGAGGAGGCAAGCTTGCCAAATTCACGGCCTTCTGTCAAGCGGCACAGTCAGTCAATCATGCAGTGCCAACTTACATATTAACCGAAGATGATTCGTTCTACTACGTCAAGAGATTCGACTATGAGAAGGATATATTGCTCGCCATTCTCGCAGAGATGTCCGACAATACAGCGAGGTTAGGTTGACCGATAGCTGCTGGATAGGTGAACGCTATCGCTTCATTTCTACAAGCTTACAAATGTTGGCAATATCACAGGTGTCTTGTTCTCATCTTTTCCTCTTCTTGCGCTTGTCAAGCTTCTTCTTTTCTCGTTTTCTTCTTCTCAGATAGAGTATTATTCCAATTAGGGCCGCGGTCGAGAAAACGGAGAGAAGCGGAACTAAGCCTGTGCTCAAAACTCCACGTAATCTTGCCTCCCCAAGGTTGATGTCCATGTTCTTCATGTGGAGAACCTCCATCTTCTCGCCTTTCTCGTCGCTCTCGTACAGATTCACCGTGACATACCATGTATCTTGTGATGGCAACGGCTTCAGTTCGAAGTCAACTGCCTTCGTGTCCATGCCTGGTCCTACGACAATTGTTCTGTCATGAATCGACGCAGGGTTGGAGGTTTCGACGCTGATCTTGAGCGCAGTTTTTTGATTGTAAGAGTAAGTAATCTTGACCGTGAAGAGAAGCACTTCCTCTTTTATCAGATATTCTGTGTCCACAATCTTGGCTCCATCGTTGTTCATGTAACTAGGTATAGAATACACGCTAAGCCCGGCCAGCAGAATCAGCACCAACAGAAGCGCTGTCACATCATTGGCATAAGCCTGTCTCTCTACTGTGGTGCCGCAGTCTTCAGATTCATTGCACCGAATATTCATTCCAAATGACCCAAGCCTGTTTTGGCATACATAAATGGTTTTGTTCAACTCGGTTTTCTTGCAGTAGCCAACTGCATGTCGGACGCTCCGTTGAGACATACTTGAGTCATTCCCTCGGCATCGCTATTGGAATTGTGTTTCTAGTAATCGGTTCGATGACGGCTTCCAGGAAACGGTAAGTCTGAGCAACGAAATCCAACTTGGAATCATGCTCCGGGCTTAAATCCTGCTCTTGACTCTCAGTGATTGTCGTGATACAGCGATGAGAGCGTGTGTAATCTTCGATACCCGATATGGCAACACAGAGAAAATCGCTAAATCGTTTGAAACGGGACTCAGGGAAGCTGGCATTCAGACTGTTTGCATCAATGCAAAAGAGGTGGCCGTCGACTCTTTGAAGCAATATGATCTGATTTGTCTCGGTGCCCCAACCGAGGTTTTCACCGCGTCCAAGCCAATGAAAGAGTTCCTTGGAAAGATCAAGAGCATCGATCTGTCTGGAAAGTATGGTTTTGCATTCGACACTAAGGCTTCTCCCGGCATCTTTGGCAGCGCAGCCAAGTTCATTGAGAATGAGTTGAGTGGTCTGGGACTTCAGATCATTGCGCGGCGTGAGTCGGCAATAGTTTTCACCGGTGGGAGAACATCGAGTGCAACGCTCAAAGAAGGAGAAGAGAAAAGGTTCAAGCAGATTGGTATTCAAGCTGGAACCACTCTTGCGGCTAGAGGAAGGTGATTGCCTTTCTAGATTGGCGGGCCTGGCGGGAGTTGAACCCGCGACCCCCCGACTTAGAATACGAACTCTGCAACTCTGCGGAAATGCAAAGCGTTGCGCACAAAGAACTGTTACCAAGACTCGTAGAGTTCTGTGGAATTGATCGTAAGTCAGCTGAAGGCACAATTGATGACTATTGCGAGCATTTACTCAATCTCGGTAGATTCTTGGAATCGTTGAACAAGTATAGGAGCGCGCCACTTCATTGAATTTCTCCAGTATTTTCAGTCTCGCGTGGCGCTGGGAACTCCGCGCAACGTGCGCCCGAACTATCCTAGAACGCACATGCCTACGTAGCTATGTCCGGTGCGAACGTGCGCGTCAACATAAGAGCTTCTCTTTGCAAGCTACCTATGGATGAGTTGTTGGTATCTTCCGCAGTGTGGACAATAGTACCCGCTGAAGCCTGTACCCAACGTAGGTGGCAGAAGCTTACCACATCCGTCGCAGTAGCGCGGCCGGATAACATAGGAGGGTTTGCTGCTAAGCTGCTTGACCTGCTGGAGCAGATCTTCGTTGGCCTTGACAAGGTTTGAAATCTTCTCTCCAGACAGTCTTTGAGCCTGTTCGCTCGACTCAACTCTCGTCGACAGAACCCTAATCTCTCCAATCGCCTTCTGAAGCTGCTCTTGAAGAGTCAAATTGCTTTGCGATAGCTCCCCAACGGAGTGTTGCAAGGAGCGCATACGATCGGTCACTTCTACAGGCGCCACAGGCAAGATGCTCAGTTGAATACCGCAACTGGAGCAGAATATCGCATTATCATTGTTAAAGGAACAACACTCGGGACAAGTCTTCACCAAGGACAACACCACAATACTAGGAACTGAGCCCATGTAATTAAGTCTAGCGCGCCGGAGTGATCAAGAGATGTTTCTCATTTGTCGTTTTGCGACATGAAGGACCGCGCGCAGGTTCAAGGATGGGCCTGGTTAGACCTCATCCGCAAAAGGGAAGGGTTGGAAACTGTAGGTTCCCAAATGGCGGGCCCGGCGGGAGTTGAACCCGCGACCCCCGACTTAGAAGGCCGGTGCGCTTTCCATCAGCAAAGGCTTATCCGGGCTGCGCCACGGGCCCATTCGAGACTACGAAGACTATGATACTGATATTTCTGCCTACTCGACGAAGATCGCCGGCCTGTAGGGCTGCGCTAGTCCGGACCTTTTCTTTGGGTCATACCGCCTAGGGTCCTCCTCTGCGAACACTTCTATCTCTGCGTCAAATTGTTTTGAATAGATCTTCCGGGCGCCTCTCAGAACTTCAGCCTCCTCGATCTTTCCCACTTGAAGTCCCGCTCTTCGGATGTCTGTAGGCATCCTTGAGATCTGATCAACCGTCTTCCCAATGAACGACGCAACTTCATGCGCCTTGGTCCTCAGCGAAGGCTCCGAAGCCAGCTCTTTGATCAGCTCGCTTCTCTCCAACGTTCTCGCTTCAGCCTTCTCCAAGGCTCTGAGATAGGCCCTCCACTTCCATTCTGACGCTGTGTAGTAGCAGATCCTACGGGGCTTGAACTTCATTGCCTTCAGGAGGTTCGAGGTGTCGTCCATCGTATCCCTTACCACCTTCTCAGCCTCCTCGGCGCTCAGGTCGATTATGCTCGGGTCATAGCTGGGCCAAGAAGCCTCAACAACGAATCCTCCTTCGCTCATCTTCTGCCAGATCTCCTCGCAAACGTGCGGAGTGAAGGGCGCCATCAGTCGGACCCATATCCCTAAAGCGTCTTTCAAGACGTTTGTGTTTGGAGTTTCGCATCTTCGTAGATACCATCGGAAGTCGTTCCATACCTCGAACAAAGCGTTCTCTAGGGCGGTTCTGTTCTTCATAACTGAGATGGCTTGCTCAACCCGTTTGATCTTGGTCTGAAGACTACTCAGTAACCATCTATCCAGATGTCCAACTGGAGCTGTCTCTTTCAGATTCATTATTCCGCTTGCGAGTTCGCTGAACGCTTGCAATTTGGATTTCACGTCTCTGAGTGCTTCAGCTCTCCAGTCGGGGTCATCCATGTCCTCTGCAGCCAATAGGAGGCCGCACCTTGTCACGTCAGCGCCATAGAGTTCCAGCGCTCTGAGCATAGGTATGAAG
>Ga0209725_1001469_pt1 | contig 13165 bp, 9 predicted proteins | sample I18A1metaG_FD_184145 | JGI IMG/M metagenome (GOLD analysis project Ga0209725, IMG submission 184145) | Lake sediment bacterial and archeal communities from Gulf of Boni, Indonesia to study Microbial Dark Matter (Phase II) - ​I18A1 metaG... | ecosystem: Environmental > Aquatic > Freshwater > Lake... | reverse complement strand
GGTATACCTAGAGTCACAACCTTTTCATCAACAGCTTCACAGATATCTCTAGCCGTCCCGTCTCCTCCTGCGAAAAGGATCAGGTCAACCGCAAGCTTCAGCATCTCCTCGGCTGCATTCTTGGTATCACTGGGAGTTGTACTTCCTTTCGTTATCGAGCCTATGACTAAGGGATCGAAGGCGCATTCTCTAGCCTCATCCTCACCCATATCATGGGGATATGTTATGAGTTCGACATCGTCCTTGATAGGAGTGATTCTGCTAAGCGCCTCAACTGCTCTAGTTGGGGAGACTGGGGTGGCGCCTAACCCTATTGCCTTCTCAAGAATGGCTTTTCCATCCGTTCCCTTGAGCCCGACTCTACCGCCCATCCCAGCGATGGGATTAACGATGAGCCCCAATCTCTTCCTTGATGCCACGCTCCAGCACCAGCGTCCTAACGCACACCAGTGGAAAAAGTGAGGACAGCGCCATGTTAAGACTTTATTACTCCCGTCTCCTTTGCAATTGCTTTCGCAAATTCTTCAGTTAAGGTTCTTTCCATCAGAATCGTATAAATGTCTGGGCGATTACGCAACCAAGATTCGTTAATTCTTCTAGCTCTAGTTAAGGCGCTGATAACAGCCTTATCGGTGAGTCCTATTCTCTCCGCTGTTGCTGGCGCACCGACCTCCTCCAAAGCTTTCTTCACAGCCATCCAATCTTGGCCTTGCAGGTATGCCATCAAGATCGTTCCCAAGCCCACTAGCTCTCCATGTAGAGATCCAATTTTTCCAAGCGGGTGCTCCTCCATTAATCCTTCCGCTACCATATGTTCGCTACCAAACAATATTCGTGAAGTTCCCGCCATCTGTGTCAGAAAACCGTCGTTCATCATGGCTTTCAGGAAGGCATTAAACGCATCCTCCTCTCTTATTCGCGAAGCATTTCTCATCAAGTATTCTACCTGAGCTTTTGCAAGCGTTATTGCGTATTCGCTGTAAACGTTATCTCTTCCACGCGAATAAGCAAGATTCCAATCTTCTATGGCGCACATTTTGGCAATGTAGTCAGCAAATCCAGCCGCTTGAAACCTCCATGGAGCAGCCTTCACGATGTCTGTATCGACGATACATGCCAGCGGAGGCCCCACAGCAACATCATAGTCACCATCATGAGCTTTGCCGTCAACACCTCTTTCCTCACCCCTAAATGTCGCGTTGATCCCTGTCATAGCATCTGTCGCAAAGATGGTTGGAACAGTAATCCAGCAGGACCCCTCTAGGAATGCCGAAGCCTTTGCAATATCTATGTTCACTCCGCCGCCAACGCCAAATACAATACAAGGTTTGAGTAAACGTATCTTCTCACGAGCCTTATCGACTTCTGAGAGGATAGCCCCTTTCTCCACAATAGTCATCTCAACCTGTTTGAATCCGGAGTTTCTCAGCGATTGCGAAATCCTTTCGCCCGCAACCTTCCAAGTGGTTACGTCGTTTACCAAAACGGCATTCTCTTCCTTGAGACCAATTTCTCGACAGAAATCTGCAACTCTATCTAGCGCACCACTGCCAAGGAGGAATCTGCCGCAAAAGCTAATGGATCCAACCTCCAGATGAAAACCTCCTTGCCTCATGTCTGATAGGCTTTCTATTATCGCTTTCGTTCTTACGAATCATATGATCTCGAAAAGCTGAAATGATGTACAAAGCTTCTATGCGATCAAATCCCTCAGATATTCCGACTTAGACGAGAAAGGAGTGAAAAACTATCTTCTGACAGTAGGCTAGAGAAAACCTGGGTTTCTGTTCCCATCAAGAGTTAGCGCTGATAGCACTCAAAGTGGAGATGCGACGGTTCAAACGCAACAGCAGACCTAGAAACAACACAATAACCTCGAAGCCCGAAAACAAGCCTCCTGCCTTCAGAACGCAAGAGAACGGGTTATGAACCCGAGCCGTATAGGTGGGGCGGGCGGGATTTGAACCCGCGATCTCCGGCTCACTCGCCTTCTCAGTCCCGAGACCGGAATCTTTGACCAAGCTGGACCACCGCCCCAGCTCGAACATACTTCACTTCCTCGACCGATTTAAAAACAATATGCAAGCAGAATGCAACGCGCTTTATTAATGCTCGCGCTCATTGAATCTTTCAAAATAGTTTCAATGTTAACCTAGTTCGAGAATTCTCAGAAAATGGTATGCAAAAGCTCATAAACCCACAGCGCTGATTTAGCTTCGGTGTTTAAGATGTTGAAAAGTAGGAAAGCTGTAACGGTGAAAGCTTGGGCCATAATCGTCATCGTCATCATAGCGGTGATTGCAGGCGGCGCATACGCATACTACACATATTTGGCTGTTCCACCAGCACCGACGAAGATCGTGGTGGCATACGACGTCGGAGGAAGAGGAGACAAATCATTCTGCGACATGGCGTATCTGGGCGCAACAAAGGCGAGCAAGGATTTCGGCGTTAAGGTTGACGAGATAACACCGAGAGCGCTGCCAGAGATGGAAGAGGTTCTAAGAAGATTATCGAAGACTGGAGAGTACAAGATAATCATCTGTGTCGGTTTTCTGTGGACAGATTCGCTTACGAAAGTTTCGGCAGAGTATCCAGATCAGAAATATGCGGGCATAGATACATACATCTCAGACAGGCCGAATGTCGTCGGAGTTGTCTTTAAAGAGCATGAAGGTAGCGCACTAGTCGGAGCATTAGCCGCATTAGCATCGAAGACAGGAGTAATAGGCATCGTAATAGGCATGGACTTCCCTCTCATGTGGAAGTTTGAGATAGGCTACAAGTATGGGGCTCAATACGTCGCAAACTTGACGGGCAGGAGCGTAAAAGTTCTATGGTACTATACAGGTAAGTTCGACGACCCCTCACTTGGAAGAGAATCAGCGATCTCGATGCTTGACCAAAAAGCAGACGTAATATATCATGCAGCGGGTATGACAGGGCTTGGGACCCTCAAGGCGGTATCTGAAAGAGCCAAAGCGACTGGCGAGAAACTCTACGCTATAGGCGTTGACGCAGACCAAGACTGGATGTATCCAGGCAACGTTCTAGCGAGCATGCAGAAGCGTGTGGACGTGGGTACCTATAAGGCGATTGAGATGGCGATCAAAGGAACGTTCAAGGGCGGGCTTCTGAGTCTTGGCGTAAAAGAAGGAGGCATTGGGGTCAGCGATCTGGCAGCACTAGACGAGCTACTTAACGACCCGATATCGAAAGAAGGAATCGAGAAAGATACTGGAATGAAAGCCGAAGAGATTCGTAGTGCCATCGAGGCGATGCGGAATAGCATACCGAGCGATGTTTGGCAGAAGGTCGACGAACTAAAAACCAAAATACTAAACGGCGAGATCAACGTGCCGGTTGCAGGATCGCCGGAGGAACTTAAAGCGTTAAGACAAAGATACGGCTAGTATGAAGAATCCGTTCGAGAAGTATACCCAACCCCCATTTTTTTATTCTAATCCCATATAATCTCATCCAGTTTCGAGACTGGTGATAGTTTACGCAGAGCAGCCTCGCAGTCGACATGCAGAATATTCGGAAGACCTATCGCGACGGAACAGTCGCCTTGAGCGGAGTTGATTTCACTGTTCTTGAAGGCGAAATTCACGCATTAATCGGAGAGAACGGTGCCGGCAAGACAACACTCATGAAGATACTCTACGGACTACTGAGGCCGACAGTAGGAAGAATACTGATCAAAGGAAAAGATGTCAACTTTCAGCATCCTAGCGACGCAATCAAGAACGGAGTCGGCATGGTTCAGCAACACTTTGCACTAGTCCCAGACTTTACAGTCGTCGAAAACATAGTCTTAGGATCGGAACCTTGCAGGCAAGGAGTGATAGTTGACTATAGATCAGCTATAGAAGCGATCAAAAAGCTCTCTGAAGAAACCGGTCTCATCGTTGATCCAGGGTCGCGACTGGAGGGTCTCCCAATCGGGGTTCAGCAGAGGGTCGAAATACTTAAGATGCTGTATAGAGGAGCGATGACGCTGATACTTGATGAACCAACCTCAGTTCTAAGCCCGATAGAAGTAGAAGATTTCTTCAAGACCCTCAACTCCCTCAGAGACAAGGGAAGAACAATAATCTTTGTAACTCACAAACTGAAAGAAGCCCTCGCCATTTCCGATAGAATAACCGTTCTGAGAGCAGGAAAGGTAACAGGCGTTGTGAACTCAAGTGGAACCACGCCACAAATGCTGGCTAACATGATGGTAGGTCGCGAAGTGGTACTCAAACTTGAAAAGAAACCAGTCACATTAGGCGAACCTTTACTTGAAGTTGAAGATCTCTGGGCTCGCAACGACAAAGGGCTCTTCGCAGTCAAAGGGTTGAATTTCACCGTTAGAAGGGGCGAGGTATTTGGAATCGCGGGCGTTGAGGGGAATGGGCAGACAGAACTTGTGGAATCTTTGACTGGACTTAGAAAAGTTGAGAAGGGAAAGGTTAAGGTAAACGGCAAAGACGTGACGAACTCCCTACCCAATGAATTGACAAGAGTCGGTGTCGCGCATATTCCTGAAGACAGACACAAGCGAGGCCTGATACTGGATTTTGATCTTGCTGAAAACCTAGTCCTAGGTTCACAATCGAACCCACCGTTCGGAACGAGGTTCAACTTGAGTCTTGGGGCTGTCTACGACTACGCGCAGGAAGCTATCGGAAAGTTCTCCATAGTCGCCCCGAGCGAGAAAGTGCGCGTCAAGTATCTCTCAGGCGGTAATCAGCAACGTATAGTCGTAGCTAGAGAGCTCGGCCGCAATCCAGATTTTATAGTTGCCGCTCAACCTACAAGAGGTTTAGACGTAGCAGCCACCGAGTACGTTAGAACAATTCTCCTGAAGATGCGGGAAGGAGGAAAGGCGGTGTTACTTGTCTCCTCTGACCTCGATGAGATTCTGCAGTTGAGCGATAGAGTAGCAGTCATCTATGAAGGAACATTTGTGGGCGTTAGGAAACCGGAGGAGCTGACGGAAGAGAAGATAGGGTTGATGATGGGAGGCGTCGAACCGGATAGTTGAAAGGTGTGGAAAATGGCGAAAGAGGGATCCAAAACTCAACCGCCCTCCAGAGAGAGAAAAATCGACATCTCCGTGTTGACGCAGTCGCTTTTAGCAGTTGCTTTAGGTTTTGTTGCTGGAGGGATAATGATAGCTGCCGCAGGCTATTCACCAGTTGTAGCGTATGGAGTGCTCTTAAAAGGGGCATTTGGAGATTTTGACTCAATAGCTGAGACTTTAGCTCAAGCGACGCCGCTTATACTCACTGGGCTAGGCGTGGCCGTAGCTTTCCTTGAAGGATGCTTCAACATAGGTGCTGAGGGGCAACTGTTCATGGGAGCGTTCCTAGCGTTCCTTGGAGGATACCTGATCGCGATGCCTGCGCCGATTCACATACCATTCGTTATACTTATGGGCATAATAGGTGGCGCAGGGTGGGCTATCCTCCCAGCCATTCTGAAGGTAAAGAGGGGAGCTCATGAAGTTGTCACTACCATCATGATGAATTGGATCGGCATACTGCTCACAAGCTACCTTACGCTGTATCATTTCTTGGAGCCGACTGCATCGATACCTGAGACTCCGATAATTAATAGTTCAGCGGTTCTTCCAATAATAGTTCCAAGAACTGGGCTCTCAGCTTCATTTCTAGTCGCTCTGATATGTGTTCTTGTAATCTACTATATGCTCAAGAAAATGCCATTAGGATATAATATCAGAGCGGTCGGGCTGAACCCGTCAGCAGCCGAGTACGGAGGAATTGCGGTCTCAAGGGTATGGGTCACAGGTATGCTGATAAGCGGTGCCTTGTGCGGGCTCGGAGGCGCTGGAGTAACATTGGGCTCATACAGAAGATTTGTAGACAGGTTCTCTCCCGGCTATGGGTTCGATGGAATTGCGGTGGCATTAATTGGTCGGAATAATCCTATTGGCGCACTGCTCGCTGCGATTTTTATCGGGGCTCTTTACTCGGGTTCAGTATATATGAGACTAATCACACACATGCCGAAAGAGCTCGTGATGGCGATTGAGGGGATTATAATTGTATTTGCTGCTATCCCTGAAGCCACTCGACTAGTACGCATGGCAGTGGAGCATTGGAGGTTTTGGAGGGCAAGATAGAGATGGTTGAAGTGAACCTCTTTGATGCCGCATTCATCATGTCCCTGTTGGCAGCCATGCTTAGACTATCGGTACCCATAGTCTTCACTGGAATCGGGGAAGTCATCGCGGAGAGAGCTGGTGTTGTCAATATAGGTATAGAAGGCGTTATGCTTCTTGGAGCATTCTCCGCAACATATGCAGCCTACTTTACTGGAGACGCTTGGCTAGGGGTATTCGTCGCAGTAATTATAGGTATACTGTCCGGCTACATCCACGGAGTAATCGCCATCACCTTCAAAGGGGACCAGATTGTGAGTGGCGTTGGAATGAACATGTTCGCGTACGGATTTACAGCCGCATGGCTAGTAGTGATTTGGGGGGAACTAGCAGCCGGAAACTCACCTGGCGTCCCAAGGATTCCGCAGATACCCTTGCCGTTGCCCGGGGCTTTCAGCAGCATAAGCCCCTTCGTCTTCCTCATGGTCCTAACAGCTGTGGCATCATACTATGTCCTCTACAAGACCAAGCTCGGCTTGAGGCTCAGGTCTATCGGAGAGAACCCTGCCGCTGCCGACGTTGCTGGGATAAAAGTCTACAGGACTCAGTTCATAGCGACGATAATAGGCGCAGTCTTGGCATCGGTTGGAGGAGCATACTTAGCAGTTGACTGGAACAGCATGTTCGTAAGATACATGACCGCTGGGAGAGGCTTCATAGCTCTAGCCACAGTTGTTTTCAGCAACTGGAACCCCCTATTAGTCCTAGTCGGAGGTCTACTCTTTGGATTCGCCGACGGACTACAGATGCGTCTCGCACCCGCCCTAGGAGTCGGTTATCCACCCCAATTTTTCCAGATGATCCCCTACGTCTTGACGCTTATAGTGGTCGCAGGGGCTGTAGGTCGCGCTAAGCCGCCTGCAGCCGTTGGGAAACCATACGAGAAAGAATAGGAGCCCGAAAAATGCCTGCTGGAAAAAGAGGTTTCTTTCTCGTTCTAGAAGGGCTTCCAGGGTCAGGCAAGACAACTATATGCAAGATGCTCGAGGATCTCGGTTGGAGGGTATTCCCAGAAGTGGCAACTGTTCTAGGCGCCTCAGGGATACCGATCGGAGACCGGGGAGATACATCCTCCGACTATCTGATCTTCATCGAAGAAACCAGAAGGTTGAAGGAGATTGAGAAGAATCTAGTTGAAGGACAGAACATCGTTCTAGACAGCTACTTCCCAACAGACCTCTCCTTCGCATACGCACGCTACATAAGAAAGCAATCTTCAGCCTACCCCACATGCCTAAGCCTATACATAAACGCATGGACCACTGAAGCCATACCAAAGCCGGATCTCTACGTTTATCTGTATACTCCTATCGAGACCGCTGTGGAAAGGCAGAAGTATCGAAACAAGGAAGATTTTACAACGCTCAACCTAGATTTGCTGAAGAATGTGGATGTGCATCTACGTTTTATTCACGAGATATTCGAGCCAGACGTGAGAGTCTTAAGGATCGACGCTACCAAGAAATCGGCCGAGATTGTCGATGAGATTTTAAAGGCCGCGAAGCCTCGGTAGAGTTCAAAATCCGAGTCTACATCGAGAATCCATTTTACCAAATCATTATTCACCTGTAAGAGAGAACATTTGCTCCTTCTTTCGGAAAGAAGAAGGATTTTATTTCTGGAGCAAACTCTAATGCTACCTCAAAGCACGTCGTCAAGAACTTCGATCGGAAGTAGAAATTATGAGACAAAAATACAAGTTTAGATGGTATCAAAAACTGAGTGAAAATAGACAGAAAATCTATGAAGAGGCAAGAAGATCTGCTGCTGATATAGGGCTTGAAAGATTTAGGGGCCAAATAGGGCTTTATCCTACTGGCTCCGCGTGCCCTCCTCCATTGCCAAAATATGTGGTAGAGGCCATAGTAAGGGCTAGTAAGATACCCGTTTTGCCGATGACGAAGATCGAGGATGAACTTAGAGAGATAGTTAAGGACGTTTACGGTGATGGTTATGACGCAGCCGCAACCAACACCTGCGAGTCTGCGCTGCGAGTTTGCTTCGAAACCCTTTTCGCGCCACCAACCATGCGGAAAGGAGATGCGTATAGAGCAAGGTATATCGCGCTATACAACCATGATTTTGAGTTCATGGCGGCATACGGCAGGCCTTTTCCTCCGAAATACAAGAATGTCTGGGTTGACAGAAGCGTTTCAGCCGGAGAACTGGGCGTCGAAGCGAAGTCCCTGACGAACTTGGACGCGATCATAGTGCCCTTTGTCGGCGGTAAATACGAAGTCCATGGAATAAAATACAATCCAGTTCCACTTCTGACGGGAGTAGACGCAGAGAGGACAGGAAGAAGAATAGAGGAGGTTGCCCAACGCCACATTTCGATGCTCAGCGGATTTGAATCGCTAGGATACGATACGCCTGGATACGGATATGGAGAAAAAAGTGAAGACGGAGTTCCGAAGATTCAAAGGATGATAGGCAATTTGAGTGAAAAGCTCGATCTCCCTTACATCGTTGATTGCGCTATGGGCATCCCATTCATAGGAACAGACTTGCGGAAGACTGGGGCATCCGCCATGTTATTGAGTATGGATAAGTCATGTCGCGCTATAACAAGCGGTTTGATAATCGGGAAAGAAGATGTACTAGTCACTATAAGAAAGGCGTTAGGACTGGGCGGTGAAAGAGGAGGAACTGTATCATCTCATGGCAAAGCTCTCTATTCGGCATGCGATCCGGGAAGAGACGCGGTTATCAGCCAGATTGAAGTTTTGAAGGTTCTTAGAAACTCTCCAGAAAAAATAAAGAAACCTATAGATGATCTGTACGACATTGTTCAAGAGGAATTTTCAAGTATTGTCCCTTCATGGCTGAGGGAGGGATTAATCATAACTAAATCATACAATATGGGAGCTGTTGAGGTCAACTACGAGCGGACCTGGAAAGACGGCGAATTTGGGATACCAATTTTTAGCGCAGAGGATTTGTTCGCCGATTCACTTCTATGTGCCGCAATATACGAGATGGGGGTTTACCCGCCTGTAATATACGATGCTAACATTTGGTTCGGACCGTGGCAGGGAACTACGGATGAGGAAGGCCAATTGATCGAAGAGAATGCAAGATTGGCTGTAAGAGCGGTGGTTCGGGCCACCGAGATTGTATGCAAATACGCAGGTATCACGGAATAAAGTCATACATCTTCACATACATGCAATTGACTGAATAAACCTAGGAAACGTGTTGCTAAATGGCTACAGTGGTTCCAATCCCTTTCTCTTTGGCAATCTTATAGATCTCGTACGATGTCGCTATATCTTGAATAGCCATTCCAGTCGCGTCGAAGATCGTTATTTCACTGGCGCTCTCTCTGCCTTTCTTCTTCCCAGCCACTATATCGCCAAGCTCCGCATAAATATTGGAAAGATCGATGATTCCTTCAGATATAGCCAAATTAATTTCGCCTCTAACTTTGCATTCTGCGAGGCAATCCACCACAATCTTCGCCTTCGTCAAAATCTGCGGATCCAGCTCCTGCTTGCCAGGTTCATCGGCTCCTATTGCATTTATGTGCGCTCCACTTCTCACCCACTTACTATTGACTATAGGCTTCCTTGAGGGAGTCGCTGTAACTACGATGTCCGCGTTTTCAACAGCGTCTTTCGGTGCTTCAACAGCTTTCACATCTAGTCCCAGTTTGTCACTCATTTCGGACGCATATCTCATACTTGAATCCTTGATTCTACCATATGCCCTAACTTCCTCTATGTCAAACAGTTCATTTAGGCCCATCAATTGATATCTTCCCTGAACGCCAGTGCCGATTATTCCGACACTACGCGAGTCTCTCCTTGCCAAGTATTTTGCGGCCACAGCCCCAGCTGCCCCTGTCCTCAAGGCTGTGATAGGCGCCGCATTGACTATAGCGATAGGTATCCCAGTCTTCAGGTCGTTCAAGACTACAACGCCGGTGAGAGCTGGCAGCCCATATTTCGGTGGGTTCCCCTCGAAATAACAGATGACTTTTGCGCCTATGCAGTCAGTTTCTAAATAGCCTGATTTTATCTCCAAGACTCCACCGTAGTTCTTAACATAGGACGTTACTATAGGAGGCATTCCAGTTTTTCCGTCACTATAAGCAACAAAGCATCTTTCAACAGCCTTAATCGCATCTTTCATGCCAAATAAGGTCTCGACTTGTCCCTTAGAAATCACATATACATGTGTCAAACTCTATCCCCATCAAGTTAACATCTGATGTTCTATGAGAAACTGCATACAGCCAGGTGAAGTGATACTTTCTCTTGGAAATCTTTTAAGAATTCCGCGATCTTACTCGCAATCTGGCTTTCACAAGAGCTATGCGAACGCTGAACAATCGATGGAACAAGTGAGACCGAGACTTCCAACGTTGATCCTTCTTTAGGAAAACTTCAAAACGGAGCGTTCAGAATACTTGCAGAAAGTTTGAGCGGGAATGAACGGGGCTATTCCATTGCCTGACAATGAGATCGATGATACAGGTATGCGAAGACTCTGGGCTTTAGCGATCTATCATTTCGTAAACGATGGCGCAATCGTGGTCTTTACAGCCACGCTTCCAGCTATCACGATGGCTTTGGGTTTGACTTTCTATCAGGTAGGCATCATCCTCAGTTTAGGTTCGATCACTTACTTGATTATGCAGTTAATCTCTGGGCACATCTCAGACCGCGGATTTGCTAACGTAATCATTTTTGTTGGTTTCATAGGCATCGCATTTTCCTCTGTTCTTCTTCCTTCAGCGTCATTATTCGCGCAAATTCTGATGGCATTTTTAATTTTGAGGGCATTCACTTCGGTATATCATCCTGTAAGTTTTGCATCGGTCAGTAGAATCTACGCGAAGTGCAGAACGAAGGCCTTTGGCGTGCAAGGGGCAGGAGAGCAGATCGCAATGGTCATCGCTCCTCTTGTTGCTGGGTTCGTAGCTGAAGCCTATGGTTGGGGAGCCCCGTTCTATGTTTGGGCGGCAGTTGGGTTGATCGGGTTCTTATCCTTTTTGACCTTGTTCAAAAGTAGCAGGTTGAATTTCGGAAATGACGACGTTAATCCTTCAGTGGAGGAACCGGATAAACCACGTGAGATGAGGTTGTACGTCTTGATAGCTGCAAGCATAGCACTTGCAGAGGGGGTGTATGTTCTTTTCATGTCCTATATGCCGCTATATCTCACGATCGCTCAAGGGATGAGGCTCTCGGCGGCTAACGTTATAATGGCATTGTGGTTTGCAGCCGGGATTCCAGTAGTAGCATCTGCTGGCCGCATAGCCAAATGGTTTGGAGGAGAATCACGGTCATTGATAGGATTCTTCAGCTTTATGACAATTCTATTCCTTGTTTCCAATCTTCTTAAATCTCAAACGAGTTGGCATGCATCTCTAATTCTTTACATACTCTTGATATTGAGTGGAACCTCAGTGTACGTTTGCTTCACATTTCAATTAAGCATGATTGGCCGACTGTTCTCGGATCGGAGGAGAGGAGTTTCTTACGCTTTAACTCTGGATGTTGGAGTCGTCGGAGGCGCCATCGTATCTTACGTTACTGGATATCTAGCCTCTCTACTAACAATTTCAGTAGTTCTGCCTCTGCTCCTCCTTATCTCAACGGTTGGATTGATCGTTGCATTCGTTTTGAACCGGATGAGAATATGAAGACGCGCTGGTGGGATACACGCGTACTTCAGTGATACTTCTCAGAAATCTTCCTACCCATATGTAGAATTCCGAAAAACCTCAGAAATAGGTTGAGCGCATAAAGAAACGGGAAGACCGTCAGCCCGACACTGAACCCCAATAGAGTTAGGGCAACAGTAACTACTGCTCCGCCTAGTTCCATCAGCGATTTATAGATCTGCTAGGCATTTCAGCTTCTTCAATCTGATGTCTGCTACCCTCACGCGAGCAGCTTCCTCGAGTCGGCTGTTACTCTAGTTTTTTAAACTCTAGAGGCAACTAATTATCTACACATGAAGCGAGGTTCCTAAGAGATGTCACATTCACTCGAAAAAATTGGAGCGAACATATTCGATGCAGCTTCAGCTCCAGTGCGAATAGATATCTTAAAGCTCCTTGTTACAAAGGGCGCTCTACCTTATACAGAGATAATGTTCTCTCTGAAGCTCGATCCGATCAGGGATGCAGGAAAATTCGTCTACCATTTGAAGAACTTGATGCAAGCCGGCTTGATCACTCCAGATAAGGAATCGAAGAAGTATGGGATAACAGAACTCGGCGGGATGGTGGTCAACTTCACTAGGGATATAGAAGAATATACTGCTGTCAAGCGGGGGAAGCTCTTCGTCAGGACATCAAGACTCGCCATAGAAGAGTTCGCTAGAGACAAGATAGCGAAATCGCTCACGAGTGAAGCAGGCGTTCCATACGAACTGGCTCAAGAGATAGCGGCTGAGGCTGAAGATCGTCTAATCCGTCTTAGAACAACATACTTGACAGCTCCGCTCATCCGTGAATTCGTAAATTCGATCTTGATTGAAAGGCGGCTTGAAGAGTACAGACACAAGTTGACGAGGCTCGGAATGCCAGTTCACGATGTAGCTCAGCTCTTCAAGACGGTGAGCGAACAGATGCTTGACGCTGAAGCCGTTAGAGATGTCGCTTCAGCGTCGGTTATGGCGGAATATGTGCTGTTAGAATGTTTACCTCGAAATATAGCTGATGCGCACCTCTCTGGTCAAATACATGTTGACAATCTTGCTCACTGGGTATTGAAACCGAATGAGATTCAACATGACCTTCGATACTTCCTGAAGAACGGTCTGCCAGCAGTAAGGCCTCCAAGATCATTCGAAGCTGCCTTGTCGATTGCTCAGAAAGCTTTCGAGTTTACCAAGACCGAGGTTTCAGGTGAACAGTCATTCGATATGTTCAATGTCTTCCTCGCACCTTTCGCGAAAAGCTTGCCTGAACCGCGTTTGAGAGACGCTCTCTACCAGTTCTTGACCGGTATGCGTCAAGACCTGTTCTCGAACAGAACT
>Ga0209725_1001464_pt1 | contig 13178 bp, 8 predicted proteins | sample I18A1metaG_FD_184145 | JGI IMG/M metagenome (GOLD analysis project Ga0209725, IMG submission 184145) | Lake sediment bacterial and archeal communities from Gulf of Boni, Indonesia to study Microbial Dark Matter (Phase II) - ​I18A1 metaG... | ecosystem: Environmental > Aquatic > Freshwater > Lake... | reverse complement strand
AATTGGAAAGTACATGCCTGGAGAAAACACTTTCCAGGAGTGGATTGTTCCCACTATTGCGTCGAAGCCACACGGGCTGGCCATAACACTTAGACTCTTTCCATCAATCGTGGGTCCAGGTGTTGACCCCTCCTTCTATGGAAAGATGGACGTTTTCTTCACTGAGGAAGTTGGGAACAAGATTGGGAAGATAATTCTGCCTTCGGGTCCATGGACGTCAACCACAACCGTCGGATATATCTCCTCGGCGAGCACGACCACCAGCTCAGCAACCACTGTGACAACAACCGCGACCACAATAACGACGAACAGCACAGCTTGGAGCTCGATTGTGGCTGTGGCGCCATCCAGTCTTACTGCCGGAAACTTCACGACTACTCTGGTTGACACAGTCCGAGTTCTACAGACATCGACAACGAGTACTTGGACCAAGACAACAACGTCAACTCTCGTCACAACAACAACTTCGACGAGCACATCATCCAGCACAACGACCTCAACCTCTCCAACAACAACAACAATAAGCTCAACTTCGACATCGACTGAATCCTCCACAACAACCACAACCACAACGTCAAGCACGACCTTCACTTCTACAAGCTACTCTCCCACATACACATCCACTACCACCGTAGCTCTGCTGTCAACATGCACAACAACAACGACAACCACCACAACCTATACCGGCATACAGACGCAGCAAGTATGGCTAACAACCACGGTTGCCACAACCGCAACTGTTGTGACCACATCTGCTACGCCTGGCAGAGCCTGCGTCATAGCATCGGCCGCGTATGGCTCAGAGTTGGCTCCGCAGGCCCAGTTCTTGAGAGAGTTCAGAGATGGAACTGTGATGTCGACATTTGCAGGAGCCCAGTTCATGGGTATCTTCAATGCCTTCTACTACTCATTCAGCCCGAAGATCGCCCAAGTGACTGCAGCGAGCCCGATCCTTCAAGCAACGACGAGAGTCATCATCTACCCACTGATTGGAGCACTTCGCCTTGCAGCAGAAGTCTACAGGCTATGTCCCCAAGGTTCGGTGTTGTCGATCATAGTCAGCGGTGTCGTCGCGAGTGGCTTGATTGGTGTGGTTTACCTTTCGCCGGCTGCGATTGTGCTGGGAATGATTCGTAGAAGAGTTAAGGATTCAGGAGGTAATTGATTTGGATACGATGGTAGGATTCGTAGGATTCAACCTGTGCATGCTTCTAGTGTTGTTTGCCGCTACCCAGCTGAAACGCCGAAGAACGAGGTTCTGGATGAGAGGAATAGGCCTCGCCATTTCCGCAACATTTCTGATCGGCCTACTGGTGACCCCAGTCATGGCAGCGATGATCACGGAGTACTGGTATGGACCTAACCCTGCCAGACCATGGGAGGTCGCATGCGATATCTCGAACAATCAGGCATTCTACACAGCACAGATGAGCAACCGCATAGGAGTTGTGCAATGGGGATCCAGCAAATTCATAGAATGGCCGATCCCGACAGAAGGCTCAAACCCATGGGGTATCACTCTCGGACCTGAGATAGCCACAGATCAAGGAACATTTGTCTGGTTTACTGAGGCTGCGCGAAGCAGGATCGGCAGGCTGAACCCGATCACTGGCGAGTTCGTGGAATGGGAGACGATACGCACCAACCCGGCTACGCCTCCCGCATCCGAACCCCACGACATCGCAATTGATAGACCGAGACTCATTGTGTACTTCACAGAGTTCATAGCAAACAGGATTGGAAAGTTGGTGTATGTCGCTGGGACAGGTTGGAGAATGACGGAGTACCCGCTTCCCGCCGGCTCCAGCAACCCGCATCACATAGCTGTAGACCAAGATGGAATCGTGTGGTTCACCGCCCCAGGATCAAACGAGGTCGGCCGATTCAACCCGTTCAAAGGCGGGGGAGCAGGAGGAGAATTCACAATGTACAAAGTCCCCTCGAACCCGAACGGCATAACTCTGGACAAGGACGGATTTGTCTGGTTCACATCGATCGGCACATGGTCCATCTGTCGACTCAACTGGTGGAAGAATGAGACACAGTGCTGGCAGGTACCAACCAGCGGATGCAGCCCGGCTCAGCTAATAGTTGATCAGGATTACAATGTGTTCTTCACGGAGTTCGCGTCGGCTAAGATAGGCAAATTCGTTCCTGGAACCGGGGACTTCTACGAATACCCGACGCCTAGCTCTGGAAGCCAGCCATATGGAATCTGCATGCACTCCCCTGGGAACATAGTCTTTACCGAGGCTCAAACCAATAGGATTGGGAGGCTCTATCAGCCCGCAAACGTAGGTGGCGGTGACACTAAGACCACGACGGTGAACTGGGTTAGCCACGCGTCCACTTCGACAACCGCTGCGTCAACTGTCTGCGCCACAACAACCAGAACATCAACAGAAGTGACGATGACGACTGCCTTCACATCCTCCACAGAAAGTGTCTGGTCTACAACCCAATCAACAATCACTGAGACTTGGTCAATTCTGTACACGAGCTCGACGACGACAAGTACTCAGACATCGACAAGCACAACAGTAACTACGACATCGACCTCAACGACTACCACTCGGACATCTACCACAACTGAGACATCCACCACAACAACGACCACGACGACGACCGGCACATCAACAACCACATCGACGGAATCCTCGACGACCACAGTCACCTATCCGACAACGACATACTCGCCGACCATAACAAGCCTTAGCGTCATATCAATGACCTCAACGTCCACAAGCACGTTCGTCGTAGGATCCCAAACAACAGTCACAACGACGCAGACAGTGTACACAACCTACCTGACCACAGTGACCACATCGCCTACTGCAGTAAGGCGATGCATAGTCGCATCAGCAGCCTACGGCTCGGAGCTCGCACCGGATGTACAGTTCCTGAGAATGTTCCGTGACCTCAATGTCCAAGCAACGTTCGCAGGCACATCCTTCATGAACGCATTCAACGCATTCTATTACTCCTTCAGCTCACCAGTAGCGTCAGTCGTCACAGAGCACCCAATCCTACAGGAAACCGTGAAACTGCTCCTCTACCCATTGATCGGAGCACTGCGGACCGCATCGACCGGATTCGAGACACTTGGCTTCGCACCGGAATTCGCCGTGGTCGCCTCAGGGCTGATTGCGTCAGCGCTGGTCGGAATTGCCTACCTAACGCCTGTCGTGGCTATTGCAGGCGTAGTGAAGTCTAGGAGAAAACATTAGGGCGAACGGATGGATTGTGCGCGTGGTTTGATTGTGGGCGGAGACTTGGCCAGTACTAGTCAGCGCAGCAGTGATCTTCCTCCTCTTTCTCTCTAAGCGAGTCAAACAACCTCCGAGAGTTTCAAAAGCTCTGGTCGTATTCTCTATTCTGTGCCTTGCAGGCCTGATGCTGGCGCCAACCAAAGCAGCAATAATCTACGAGTATGGATTGGTTGGCACACCTGTTCCTTGGGAGATCACCTTTGACAAGGATGGCGTCGTATGGTTCACTGAACAGAGCGCAAACAAGATAGCAAAACTATCAGGCCCCTATGAATGGCTGATTCCAACACCGGGCTGTGTTCCATGGGGGATAACTGGCAGCAAAGATCACGCCTACATATGGTTCACAGAAGAAACCGCTGGAAAGGTTGCACGATTCAATCCTGTTGATGGAACCTTTCAGGAATGGACTCTACCTGACTCTGCGACTGGCCGACCAAGAGGAATCTGCATGAACATAACAAAGCTATCGACAGGGAAGATCCCAGCAAATTCGATATGGTTCACAGAGTTTGGAACGGACAGAATTGGATACCTGTATCTAGACGAGACCGTCCCCGGTAATCCAGTTGCGCAGTTCAGCTTCTACGGTCTACCTGGAGGTTCGCAGCCTTTGAGCATCGCGATGAGCCCGATAGACTACTCTGTATGGTTCACCGAGTACGGAACGGGAAAGATTGGCTCCGTCAAGATTTTGGACAATGGAAATGCGATCATAAAACACTATGACACCAGCTGGTCTGGAAGCAAACCCTGGGGGATCGGAGTGGACCCGAACGGCTTTGTATGGGTTGCGGAGAGCGCAGCACAGGTAGGGAAGGCCAGCTGCATAGGAAAACTCAACCCCGTAACGGGAGAGTATGTAACATTCGCGATCCCAACCGCAAATGCCGAGCCTCACGGCATAGCCTTGGAAGCATACACAACCCCCCCATACAACCTCATCAATGTCTGGTTTACTGAGTACAACTCAGACAAGATCGGCAAGTACTCACCTACATTGAATGTCTTCTTTGAATACCCAGTTATCACCGCTGGGTCCAGGCCTCACGGCATTGTCATCAGCGGCCCGGGAGGATCGGTGTGCTTCACAGAGCCGTTTGCGCAGAAGATCGGACTCCTGTACCAATCAGATCCCTTCGTAACATACACAACTGTGGGGACGATCACATCCGCAACCACGACCAGCACAACTGTAGTGACTGCGCGCGGAACTGCAGGCCCAGTCCAAGCATCCACCACTGCCGCGATTACATCCTCAGTCACCTCAACTGCCCCTCCCGTAACAGTTGTGACGGCAACCCAAACCCTCACGATCAGCCAGCTGTACGTGACCAGCACATCAATCTTCAGCTACACACTAACCTCCTACACAACATCCTACACGACAAGTAGCACAACGACAACCGCAACGCAGACCATGATAACTGTGTCAACACTAAGCGCCAGCACAACCACTACGGCTACCTCCGTTTCAATCATCGCTCAAACATCCACTCTCCAGACCTCGATAACAGTCACCTCGGTTGGAACATCAACCTCTCTTACTTCCACAACCGTAACCGCGACATCTACATCGATGTATCCCACCCTCACAGTCACGGTGGCCAACACGTCATATCTGCCGACAACAACCTACTCGCCCACGGTCACGGTCACGTCACTACAAACATCACTCATTCCAACCACTACGATCGTGACTTCAACGCTCACATCCAGCACAACCACGACCACGACAGTCGCAGTTACTCGTCCATGCATTATCGCCTCTGCGGCTTATGGATCAGAACTTGCCCCACAGGTACAATTCCTCAGAGAGTTTCGAGACAGATCCGTCATATCCACGTTTGCAGGAGGCCAGTTCATGAGAGCATTCAACGGGTTCTACTACTCGTTCAGCCCTTCCATTGCAGGAGCAGTGGCACCTAACCCGGTCTTATCGGCGACCGTTCGATTAACCATGTATCCGCTTCTGGTCGCGTTACATTCAGCAGCCTCGGTCTTCGAGCTACTTCACCCGATAAACCTAGAATTCGCAACAGTACTGAGCGGAATTCTCGCAAGCAGCCTGATAGGAGCAATTTACATGCCCCCCATAGTGGCTGCGCGAATGATTCTTAGCAAGAAGACGAAGTTGACGAGGAGGTTACTGCCTTGACCCCTGTGCTTTTGTTAATGAGTTTCACAATGTGCCTACTTGCTGCGTTGCTCGTTCATCACAGGCCATTCGGGGGCATATCGATCAGACATATTCTTCGAGGCACCACGGCGGCTCTGTCGGTAATGCTGCTCGCAGGACTTATCCTTACACCTACTCAGGCGACAACAATTACAGAATACTCGGTTCCCGGAAACCCTGGCCTGTGGGATCTTAGCATCAACGGTGCAAGCAGCATTGTATGGTTTACTGAAAGCGGCGCCAACAATGTGGGATACCTGAACTACGGCGACAGCACGGTCCGACAGATTCCGGTTCCAACACTCAACAGTCAACCTTGGGGAATAACGATCCCGAGCGGCTGGCTGGGAACAGGCGCCATTTTCACAGAAAGCTACGGAAACCGGATAGGAATCGTCAGCTCAGCCAGCAACGGAACAAGATATGTGGCTGAATATGTAATCCCCACCTCAGGCAGCGGCCCAAGAAAGATAATATTCGATTCAGTTCGAAACTGCACATGGTTCACGGAATACGCGGCAGGACAAATAGGAAGGTTCGATATTCCGACACCTCCAGGCTGGACCGGCAGGTTTATTGAGTACAAGCTCCCCGGAGGGCTATCCCTCCCAATCCAGTCAAATCCAATCGGTCTTGCATTGGATCCGATTGGCCCATCTTCAACCCAACGATATATCTGGATAGCAGACTTCGGAAGGAAAAGCATAATCAGATTCCTCCCAGAGACAGGAGAAATGAGAGAATACTCCGTCTACCCATTCAGCCCGTGGGATGTTGCGCTCGATGCTGACGGGTTTGTCTGGTTTACGGCGCAACGGGTAGGCACCGATGAGAACATAATCGGTAGAATAGACTCGGCGAGGCAGGAGAAGGAGTCCGCGCTGCAGTCCAGGTGGGCGTTCAACATATTCAGAGTTCCAACGCCTAACAGTGAAGTTCATGAGCTGGAGATCGATAGCCGAGGCAATGTATGGTTCACAGAGTTTTCTGATCAAGCAAGCAAGATCGGAAAATACGTTCCTATGCATAACGTATTCTCCGAGTACCTGGTTCTGATGCCAATCTCAAAGCCTCAAGGTCTCGCCTTGTACGAGTCTGGCGGAGTGGTCAATGTTTGGTTTGCAGAATATGGCGGGAGAAGAATAGGAAGGTTGAGGCAGCCTGAAGGACCAACAGTGTCCACAACCGTATGGTCCATCTCCTCAGCCGTGTCCACATCATCCACAATACTGACGGTTTCAACATCACCAACAACCGCATCGGCTGTCAACATTCCCAACGCCGCCTTCTCTACACCAGTGGTCACAACGACAACAGCTTCAACAGCAAGCTCCACTCTAGTTGATACGATTAGCCTGATCAAGACGTCGCCGACCTACGGAATCTACACCTACACCTTCACGACGAGCACATCATACAGCACTACAACGTCAACCTATCAGCTAACATACGTCACAGTGCTCACAACATCAACGACAACTTCAGTGACAGCAACCTCAGTCTCCACAACTTGGGAAGGTCTCACAATTCTTTCAACAGCAACCTATCAATCGATATCATACATCACGCAGACAACATCAACCACCGCTACCATAACACAGATCTCCACAATCTATTCACCAACAGTGACGATTCCGGCCACGGTCAGAACTGGCGGCAACATAACAGCCTACTCTCCAACAGTGACTATGACCTCAACCACCTCCGTTGGATCTACAACAACCACAACCTCCACGCTCCTCACCACCACAACGACATATTCGCCGACTGTGACCTTGACATCCACGACCACAACCGTAACAACGGCCTTTCCTCTGGGGATAGGACTCCGACCATGTATCATTGCCTCCGCCGCCTATGGATCAGAGCTTGCAGAACCAGTCCAGACCTTGAGAGAGTTCAGGGACTATGAGGTCAGATCCACCTTCGCAGGAGGGGAATTCATGAAGGCATTCAACTCGTTCTACTACTCATTCAGTCCGGCCGTGGCATCAGTTGTGGCATCGTCACAGCTTGTCGCAGCTCCGGTCCGGTTGGCCATTTATCCATTGGTGGGTGTTCTCCAGGTATCGTCAGCGGTTTCTCGTGCCTTTGCATTCGCCCCAGAAATAGGAGTGATCGTGGCAGGTCTGTTTAGCAGCGCTGCTATTGGGTTTGTGTACGGAACACCATTCGTAGCAGTGTTGCGATTTCTGAGAAAGAGAAAGTGATCTGCCGACTGCAGGATCAATTGAAACTGTCCGGTTGCACGAAGGAATGACCTGATGGCAAGCAAGAGGCTAGTGATGCTGATACTCGCTGTCCTATTCGTTTTCTCGTCTATTCCTCGCTATGCCGAACATGTTCGAGGAATAATCGTGAATCCTGTTGACGGTCATGTCAACGGAATATGGAGGGTGAGCGACAGTCCAGTCTACGTTCAAAGAGACATCGATGTTCTGACAGGAGAAAGCCTCACCATAGAGCCCGGAGTTTTCGTTTACTTCGCAGGAAGCTTCAAGCTCTGGGTTTACGGCAAGATCGTGGCCGTAGGGACGTATGGCAACCGAATAACCTTCGCATATTCTGGCGGGGGGACCGGCAGATCGGACTGGAAGGGTATTACTCTCTTCAGCGCCACCAATCCCAGCACCATCAGCTACTGCACAATAAACAACGCATTAGTTGCACTCAACTGTTCCGGATCAACCTACAATACGATAACATACAACACGATCCGATACAACACAGCTGGGATTCTCGTCGACACCGCCGAAGGAAACGTGATCCAAAACAACGAGATCTACGACACCACTGAATACGGCATACGACTGCAACGCGGCTGCCAGAAAACCGACATCTCCAAAAACACCATCTACAAGATCGATGGAAACGGGATAGTAATCGCCGGTGGGTCCACTACCCAGAATGTGAACAACTTCATCAAGGACAACACGATCTACAACAACCATCAAGCAGGCATACGAGTAAGTGTGCTTCAAACACTCGAGATCAGTGGTAACCTGATCTACAATAACTGGCGTAACCCAACCACTTCCATCGGAGGAAACATTCTACTCGCATATGAGGCATCTAGCTTCGAATACTCGAACAAAGATGTGACGATCACCAACAACAGAATTCATTCAGCCAGCAACAACGGAACCGGCCTGTACATACAGCATGCTACCCAAGTGGTGATAACCTACAACGACATCTACCTGAACGACGCGGTTGGGGTCGTAACCGCGGGGCCGCCAGTACCCAACGCCCAGACCACATTCATTCGGACGTATCGAAACGATATCCGGAACAACCGTTGGGCAGAAGCCTCCGATCTTGGATCAGCCCCTGGAACAACAACCAACACATGGGATGATGGATCGAGAGGCAACTATTGGGGGAACTACTCAAGTGTGGACAAAGACAACAACGGAATCGGCGACGACCCATTTTGGCTCTACCCGCGGTGGCGCGGAATAAAGGATGGCTTTCCGCTAATGGGCCCAGTGTTATTCATCGTTTCTACGACAACGATCGGAACGACCGCAACCGGCACGTCCACCGCGTACAAAACAACGGTTACATCCACAATTTCAACATGGTCAGCAACTACAACCGTAATACCTGTGACAAGCTTCAGCACGATCGCCACTGTGACCACTAGCACCACGCGCACTATAACTAATTCGACTACCGTTACGTGGGGTTGGGTCATCACAACATTCTTCGCAACCTACACAAGCTATCCCTGGACCGTGTCGAGCACAAGCACTGTCATGTTCTACAGCACCTCATCCACCAGCACAACAATGACCACAACCGTTACCTCGACAAGCACATCCACCACATCAACCACGGTAACCACCACGACAACTGCAACGGCCGAACACACTACAACAGCAAGAAGATGCATCATCGCATCCGCAGCCTACGGCTCAGACCTCGCTCCCCCAGTCCAATATCTGAGAGACTTCAGAGACCAAGAAACCCTCAACACCTTCGCAGGTGCACAGTTCATGAAGGCGTTCAACGCTTTCTACTACTCCTTCAGCCCAGCATTGGCCGAGTTCATCTCCACAACCAGCCCCACACTGGCCCTGACACGCGCACTGATCTCGCCATTGATAGTGTCTCTTCAGATTGGACAGACCTTGGCCGGGATCCTGATGCCGCAATCCGACGGCAAGATTCTCATGGCCGGGCTCATCTCGAGTTCTCTGATCGGCCTCCTCTATGCGTCGCCTATCTTAGCTGTAAGTGCTGTGAAGACTGGTGAGGAACGAAGAAGACGCGGAATGTCGTTGAAGTATCTGGCTCTGATTTGGATAGGATCATTGTTCGCTCTTACTCTGTCCATACTAATGCATTATTCAGGCGAAGTTTTCTTCTCAGACTTTATCGCCATGGTTTCATCAGGCACCCTGGTTCTTTCCACAATGATTCTTTCTCCTCTGCTACTGTTGAAGCTAATCCAGAGACTCATCCGACGGAACCGTTGAGTAGATGTCAAGAGACTGAGCAAGTTAAGGCAGCTTCTATCTAGAAACAGACTTGTGTCTGCCAAGAAGCACTCCACTACGTATATCCGACCGATATGCTCCGTCTTCCCAACCAGTAGCACAGACTCATCGGAGGCATACGTAATTGGCTAGCCCGCGCCCCGTGTCCTCTGCCAGAGCTTCCTTGATCCCTGCGATAGTGGGCGAGTTCGTCCGATTAGTAGGTTCTGTCCTAAAGTGAGAGGGAAGGGGGAGCGTTTGAGGGCGCACATAGAAAGGGGCCAGAAGTACCTCCCTCCGGAGACTACACGGTTTGGTCAAAAAGCAAACGACCTAAGGGGGAAAAATGCGTGCACTTTTCAAGAGAATACTTAAATCCCCACCCAACGTAGACTGACCAAAGCGTGTCCTCGCGTGGAGAAATCAATTGGGAGAACAACCAGAACAGCCAGAACAAAGTAGGCCAGCAGAAGCCAGAGATCTCAGTATGTTAGAGGTATTCATGCCTCTTGGAACGAGGATTTTCGTTGTTCTATACTGGGTGGGCGGCCTAGCAGGCATAAGCCTCGGCACACTTGCCATCAATCAAGGTTTCTTTGAGAGATTCTTCGACATACAATTCCTTTTGATTGCTCAAGGCGTTGCTCTAACCGCCCTGGGTGGAGCCATGTTTATTGTGGCTACAGGAATCATCAGTGGGACTAGATGGAGCCTGGATGTGGCGAAGCGAGTGGCCGGAATCTCAGTGATCTGGTCTGCTCTTGGAGTGGCGCTGGCTGTGTACTCAGCATACAATCTACCGGGCTTAGCGTACTCAGTGGTGCTATATGGTGTCATTGTGTGGCTGTTCGCTTTTGGAATTGCAGGGGGCTTAGTCGGCCTACGATTCCTTTACTCCGAGTCTGCATCCATTAGGAAATACGCAGAATATACGACGACAGAGGTAATATCCCGTGGGGAGAGATTTGCATTGCCCTACAGACAGGCGCCGATAAGGCGTCTACCTGCGGTGACGCGGGGACGCTATTGCTTCAGATGTGGTACCATGTTGCAAGGAGGGGAAACAATATGCCCGAGATGTGGAGCGGAAAGAAGTTTATGAGATTGTATGGTGTCCGATCCTATGGTAAGATTCCAGCTTCGCTGCTGGTAGCGGTCGCAACGGTCAGCCTAGTTCTAGGAGGATCACTCACGGCCGCGAGTGGACAGCAGGTAGGTGACTTTCTAGTTAGTGTGTCCCCCTCTCGTCTTACAATCGGCACAGATGGTATTGGACGCTTTTCAATTAGAATCAATTCAATCAACGGATTTGCCGGCTCAATCAAGTTGGACATTGCGGATCTAAGTGCGTCAGGAGCTCGCACATCGTTTTCTTTCCAGCCCTCCATTGTACAATTGGCGATGGACTCAGAGGTGTACTCCGTGCTGACAATGACGGCGATGTATGAGTATTCTCAGTACTATTACTCATACGCCAACTTGGCTACCGTGGACTTCAAGATCACGGCGACTGCAGCGACTGTAGGCGGTATGGTAAGGCGTGTGTCGGTCATTGCTGATGTCATATATGGTGCGGCAGCCAGTGTCGAACGGACAGACGTGAAGGTGAATCTGTCACCAGATACAATTCTGACAACTGGAGACATATCGCAAGGAAAGAGTCAGATTATTCGAATGTCCCTAATACCAAAATATGCTGTAAGCCCAGGCGAACTCCTCTTCACCACGACGCCTCAATTCTATGATCTGCCAAGTGGCCTATATGTCTCGTTCGATCCAGTCTCGCTTGACATAAGAGCGGGCCAAACTTCAATGGTCACAGCCAACCTTTTGATGACGCCGGAATTTCTGGAGAAGAGTGGAACGCACAGACTAGTGGTTGGAGTGAGTGGTCTCGTAACGGGAACAATGTTAGGCGCCAGCACCTATCAGGACATTTTCGTAACAAAAACAGCCATTCTAACGATCGTCATTCCCCCGTTTTTCAACGTGGCGATAAGGCCTTCAATTCTGGACGTCTACATCGGAGGCGCAGACCAGAAACTGCAGGTTGTTGTCACTCCTGTAAGCAGAGGACTGAGTCAACCCATAGCGCTAACTGTGGAAGGAATTCCATCCGGAATCGTTGCGAGCTTTGAGAGAGACACCCTTATTCCCAGAGGAAAAGAAGCTCTGTCCACGAACATTCTCCTTAATGCGCCCTCTACATCAAAACCCGGGATCTTCCCCATTCGAGTTTCTGCCACAACCATGGGAGTCAGCAGAATCGCTAACGCATCACTCAATCTGCGGCCATCAGGAGACTACAGCATGAGACTTGACCAAGCAACTGTATCGCTAAACGCAAGAGGGGAATCAAGGTCGGTCACGCTAACAATCATACCTCAAGGCGACTTCAGAGCCACGATTGATTTTTCCGTGACAAATCTTCCACCTGGGCTGAGAGCAACTCTCAGCACAACAAGCGCAACGGTTCAGCAGGAGACTCCTATCACCATAGTGTTGACATTGAGCGCACAAGCAGAGACCCAACCTGGAACCTATGATCTGGCCATCTTAGCGAACACTGGTTTCTCCACGAAGACCATCAACATAACGGTTCTGGTGAGAGCTGGAACAGTGGAGATATGGCCCGTGGTGCTCGTGGTTGTGATCTTGATCGCTGTCGTGAGCGCAATCGTGTTCATAGGCATGCCCAGAGGCAGGCAAGTTCGCATAATATCCGAGGGTAGACGCCTACCGCCGTAGCACAGGCGTATCCAGTTGATGGATGCCTGTCGGAGAAGATTTGCGCTTCACTGCACACGGAGATTGCGGTTCTTATCTGCTGATTTCTGATGGCACAAATTCCTGCCCGGAGCCGCCGGCGAATGCTTAAAATCCTCTACCGCACACTCGGCAGAACTTGTCATTAGGGTCAAGATCGGCGCCACAATTCAAGCACACTTGACCCGTGACTCCTGGCACAGCCCGAGCAGTTTCCATAGGAACTCCTTCCACATAGACAGGCATCTCAGATGTCCGCCTTCTTCGAAAGATATTCCGAAATCCCCGCCTAGCTGGCTGTCCCTCGAACCTTCTCAGGTCTTTGCTCCTTCTCGCAAGTTCCTCATATGCGTTCAATAGTTGGGCGTATGCGTTCAGAAGCTGTTCGTCTGCAGTAACCAACTTCCTTACGTCGTCCATTAAGGCATCGTACTCAGCCTTAGGCAGAACAATGTTCTGTCGCTTTGGCGCTGCCTTTTCAGT
>Ga0209725_1001462_pt1 | contig 13180 bp, 12 predicted proteins | sample I18A1metaG_FD_184145 | JGI IMG/M metagenome (GOLD analysis project Ga0209725, IMG submission 184145) | Lake sediment bacterial and archeal communities from Gulf of Boni, Indonesia to study Microbial Dark Matter (Phase II) - ​I18A1 metaG... | ecosystem: Environmental > Aquatic > Freshwater > Lake... | reverse complement strand
CACCCTTTGAGGCGATGGTGCGATTCTGCAAGCTGTGTACAGTTCTCAGAGACAGGAATGTTGTCTGTGAGTTGCATAAGGACTCGCTGAATCATCCTGACCACTGCAACCTTTGCGTTTGAACGGATCGAAAGGTGAGAACCACATGATCCACGTTTCTGCTCGACTTGTCTGGATAATGGCGTCTACGGTGGAAGCCCCGCGATCGTACTCGAAAGATCTTGATCAGCATATGAGCAGGGGATGCCGTGCTTGGCGAAGCAGTCAGAGCATTTCTTCATGTCACAGAGCTCTGTGCTGAGATACTTTTCGCCGCCATCGGGTGCCATCACAACCATAATCCCTCTGTCCAATTCCTTGGCTTTCTGCAAAGCCACGTGAAGAATCGCACCTGAGCTTGGCCCACAGAAAACTCCCTCCTTTACTGCAAGAAGTCGAGCGGTCTCCTCACCTTCTACCAACCTCACATAGTGCTTCTCGTCAATCAGCGATTCGTCGAAGATCGTGGGGACGTATTGAGTCTCAAGATTTTTCAGTCCTTGTATAGGAGTTTTGGCATCTGGTTCAACCGCTATTATCCTTATCTTCGGATTGCGGGCCTTCAAGTTTCTTGAAACGCCCATCAGTGTTCCAGATGTCCCGATGCCAGCAACGAAGTGCGTTATCCTGCCTCCAGTATCTCTCCATACTTCTTCTGCAGTAGTTTCGTAATGGGCAGTCACGTTATACTTGTTTGCAAACTGGTTAGGCATGAAGTACTTCTCAGGGTTCCTTTGAACGATCTCCTTGGCAAGATCCTCTGATCCGTTCATGCCTTTGGATCCAGGGGAGAGCATGATCTCTGCGCCGTGAATCATGAGTATCTTTCTTCGTTCCATGGTCATCGTCTCGGGCATGACCAGCACGAGGCGATATCCCTTAACCGCACATACTATTGCAAGCCCTATTCCTGTGTTCCCACTGGTCGGCTCGATCACAATCTTGTTCTTTGTTAGAACTCCATCTCTCTCGGCGTACTCGATCATGTACTTGGCGATTCTGTCTTTGACGGATCCGCCGGGATTAAGCTTCTCTAGCTTCAGGTAGATTTCAAGGTTAGGGTTAGGGTTCATACGATTGAGTCTTACCATTGGCGTGTTACCGATCAAGTCCAAGATACTATTAGCTATCATATCAAACGCCGCGGTGTTGACGGCCGTTGGCTCATAAAAGCATAACGCTGTTATAGCTCCCTTGGAGTCGTCGTACCCCTCTTCGACAGTGGACACACTGTAATACGTGCGGTGGACAGTCCCGGTGTCCCTGTGTGCTGAGAACTTCAGAGGGACCGATATTCCTTTAGGAATAACTTTGTCAGAAAAACTTTAAGATTGGAATAACGTTCCGCGTCGGTTTCATCGGGAGTTGATAGCGTGACCGAGCAGAGAGGAGTTGAAACACTGAGAACGTATGATGAGATCAACGAGAAGATCAGGAAAGGCGACGCTGTGGTGGTCACCGCGGAGGAGTTTGTCACATATGTCCAGGATAGGGGATTGGATACCGTCGCCAAAGAGGTTGATGTCGTCACAACAGGGACATTTGGAGCCATGTGTAGTTCCGGTGCCTTTCTCAATTTCGGCCACTCTGAACCGCCGATCAAAATGTCCAAGTGCTGGCTGAACGATGTTCCGGCATACAAGGGCCTCGCAGCTGTTGATGCCTACATCGGTGCCACTGCTATGAGTGAGTCCAAGGGGTTCGATTACGGCGGAGGACATGTGATTGAAGACTTGGTCAGCCGAAAGGAGGTTGAGTTACGGGCAGAGGCCTATGGAACGGACTGCTATCCAAGAAAGGCCATTGAAACGACGATTGTTCTGGATGACCTAAATCAAGCGGCTCTTGTTAACCCGCGCAATGCGTATGAGCACTACAATGCGGCTACGAATGGCACTGACAGAATTCTCTACACGTACATGGGGACTTTGCTGCCGAATCATGGGAACGTGACCTATTCTGGAGCTGGACAGCTCAGTCCGCTTTACAAGGACAGGAATTTCGAAACCATAGGCATCGGGACACGGATCTTCTTGGGCGGTGGGATCGGCCATGTCATAGGGGAAGGAACGCAACACAACCCACAGAACCAGTTTGGAACGTTAATGGTTTGCGGTGACCTCAAGCAAATGAAGCCCAAGTACCTTCGAGGTGCGACATACTATAGGTACGGAACCTCACTTTACGTTGGCGTCGGCATCCCGATCCCAATCATCAACCTGCGCGTTGCCGAATCTGCTGCACTTCCTGATGATCAGATCTTCACGAATATTCTCGACTACGGTGCTCCGTCTCGAAGCAGACCAGTCCTAGGAAAGGTCTCATACGCCGAACTAAAGCTTGGCGAAGTTGTGATAAGTGGAAAAAGCGTTCCCACGTCTCCACTGTCAAGCTTCAAGTACGCGAGGGAGATAGCTGAAGTTCTCAAGCAGTGGATGCAGGAGAGGCTCTTCATGCTGTCAAGGCCAGCTGATCTTCTGCCAAATGTGAAAGATTTCAAGCCTCTAGAAGTCCGTAGACATGAGCCGAGAGTCAAGGATATCATGACAGTCAACGTGACGACAGCTAGGCCGAGCCATGACATAAAGACAATAGCAAACTTGATTGTAAGGAACGGCGTAGATCACATCCCCATAGTTGACGACGACAACCGTCTTACTGGCATAGTCACATCATGGGACCTAGCCAAGGCATTGGCACAAGGAAAGAAGACGCTGGAGGAAGTAATGACTACTAGGGTTATAACAGCTCGGGAGAACGAGTCCGGAGATGTCGTTGCACGAAGACTCGCCCAGTATAACATATCAGGCATGCCTGTTGTGGACGATGAAAAAAGGGTGATCGGTGTGGTGACGACAGACGATCTAGCGAAGCTTCTGAGGAAGTGAGAGAGAATGAAGTTAAGGCTTCTCTACACGCGTGATAACGTCGGTAACCCTGTCATCTCCAACGTTGTGCTCAAGACAAAGGTCCCAATAGGCATACTTGAAGCGAGAGTCTCCGCGGACGGGGGAGAGATGGTTGTTGACGTTCCCGCTACTGGGAAGACTCTTGACGAGGTTAGAGCGCTGTTTCAGCAGTCAGGTGTCTCAGCGAAGGAGATCAAATCAGTCATAGAGATCGACTATGAGAAGTGCATATCATGCGGAGCATGCGTCTCTTCTTGCCCAGTTCAAGCGATGAAGCAGGATCCACAGTGGGAAGTAGAATTGAATGAGGAGAGATGCATCCGATGCCTCATCTGTGTCAACGCGTGTCCTGTCAAAGCGGTAAGATCACCTTGAAAGAGTCGAGCAGAAGCGGGGCCTATCCGACCCCGATCTTCGATCGAGGCTTCTTTCGTCTTAGACGGACAATAAAGCAGTCAAATGTGTTGATCATCAGCGATCTAGCGCGAGCCGTCGAATCAGGCATAGAATCCATACTATACCACAGAAGCCAGCTTGAGCTGTATATTGACAGGAGGCCTGAATACGCACTCTCACTCAAGCCACTACAAGTCGAGGAGTTCGCTCCAGAGGTTGTGAGGATGGCTTCATCGGCCGCTGAAGCTGCTCAAGTCGGTCCCATGGCCGCTGTGCCCGGCGTCTTAGCTGAACTTGCCTTGAGGAACATGGTGCTTGAGGGAGCCTTGGTTAGCCTCGTCGAGAACGGGGGAGAGATAGCTGCCACTTCAACTCAGCCGCTTGTCGTAGGCATTTATGCAGGGCCATCTCCACTCTCCGGCAGAATAGGATTCTACTTGACTTCAAAGGACTTTCCGATAGGCATCGCGACAAGTTCGGCTACAGTGAGCCATGCGCTGAGCTTCGGTGAGGCGGACGCAGCCGTGGTCGTGGCGAATACATCTTCTTTGGCTGACGCTGCTGCGACTGCTGTCTGCAACTCTGTTGCAGGCAAAGACATCGAAGCGTCTATACAACTTGGACTGGAGAGAGCTGAGAGTATCCCGGGTGTTAGAGGTGCACTCGTTATTCGACGGAACTTTGCTGGCACCGTTGGCAAACTTCCCAGATTGATAAGGTTGAACGGCACAAAGAGGGAGTTGTTCAAGGCAGGTCTTCAGGAACCTCCTCCGCATGAGATCGCCCCAATTCAGAGCGAGTTCTGAGAATCTAGCCTGAACTCATGATGTAAGGCTCGAAGAGCCTTGACGCCTCCACTCTCTTCCACGACGAACGATATGTTGAGTTCCGACGAGCCCTGGGCTATCATGTGTATGTTCACCCTTTGATCTGCAACGGTTTTGAAGACCCTTGCCGCAACTCCTGGTGTACCCTTCATGCCAGCTCCGACTACAGCTATGACACATACATCAGTTTCTGGGATAACCTCCTTCGCGAACCCAGTTCCTAATAGTGATAGTTCAAGAGTGTTTACCACCTTCTCAGAATTCGTTCGGGGGATAACAAAGGAGATATTCGCTTGAGAGGAGCTTTGAGAAAACATCAGGACATCTATTTTGTTCTCTCCGAGTGTGCTAAAGACTTTCGCAGCGATATCAGAGGCACCGACACCCCTAAGCCCTGTCACAGTAATCAACGCAACATTGCTGATCATAGCAACGGCCTTCACAACACTCTTGGGTCTCGCCTGTCGTTCCTGAACTATCAACGTTCCATGATTGTCAGGATTGAAAGTGTTCTTCACCCGTACTGGGATCCCTCTTTCAGAGGCTGGCTCCAAAGCCCTCGGGTGCATGGCCTTGGCTCCGAAGTAGACCATCTCCATTGCTTCTGAGTATGACATGGTCTGTATGGTCCTCGCTGATGGCTCAATCTTCGGGTCTGCTGTCATCAGCCCATCCACATCGGTCCATATCCAGACCTCATCCACTTGCAGCGCGGCACCTAGAGTCGTGGCCGTGTAGTCGGATCCTCCTCTCCCCAGAGTTGTTGTCAAACCATCTTGTGTCATCGCTATGAAACCTGTGACCACTGCCACCACACCGGCCTCAACAACCGGCCCGAGCTTCTCCTTGACCTGCTGCCTCGTGATGTTCATCAGGGGCTTGGCGTCTCCGAAGCGGTCGTCAGTGACAATTCCGCATTCGCCTCCAGTAAAGTACTCTGCTCTCAATCCAAGATCTCTCAGTGCTCCGAGCATTACGATCGCAGAGAGCTTCTCACCGAATGAAAGCACGTAGTCTCTCGACCTAGCGGTTAGCTCGCCCAGGTAGGTTATTCCGATCAGAACCTTTTCCAAGTCTTCGATCTGCTTGTTCAACGACTTGAGTGTCTGCTCAAGTATCTCTCTGTTCTGGATCACATCTCGAGCGGTTTGAGCGTGCATTTCAGCTAGGCTGTCCACGAAGGTGTCGATATAGGTTCGGTCACGCACACTCGCCTTCTCAGCGGCTTCGATCAGTTTGTCTGTTACTTCTGATATGGCTGAGACGACAACAACAATCCTATTCCCCTTCTGCGTGTGGTCTCGAACTATGCTTGCCACGTACCTGATCCTTGAACTCTCGCTCACAGAGGTCCCGCCGAACTTCATGACAAGTCTCATAAGTCGCCCCACTCACCTTACCAGAGTTCTTCTCACGTCTATCACATCCCTTAGTACTGCACTTGCAGTCTCAACGCCTCCCGCTCCCTTTCCTACGATTGTAATCTCGCCCATCAGCTCCGTTTTGAATGAAACCGCGTTCAATGTCCCTCCAACGCAGAGCGGATGTCTTCGTGGGACCCTTCTCGGTTGAACTCTTATCTCATTGTCATCTATGGAACCGATCAGCTTGACTTCGGAGTTCTCTCTTCTAGCCTCCTCCAAATCTTCAGGTGTGACCTTCCTAATTCCCTCGGCTTTCACGTCCCGCATCGAGGATTCCTTGCCCATTACGCAGTTCGCGAGGATCACAAGTTTGCATGCTGTGTCGATTCCGTCAATGTCATATGACGGATTGACCTCTGCATATCCTGAGGCTTGTGCTTCGTTCAGGGCCGTGTCGAACGATATGCTCGATTCCGCCATTCTCGTCAGAATGTAGTTGGTTGTCCCGTTCAAGATACCTCGAAGAGATTTGACCTTGTTCCCGTTGAAACATCTGTTTGCGAAGTCCAGGATCGGCGTCCCTCCTCCGACTGTGCCGCTGAACTTCAGGAGAACCTTGTTGTAGGAAGCCATCTCCATTAGGGATGGCATCGCGATTGCCAGAGGGCCCTTATTCGATGTGATCACATGCTTTTGGTTTCTCAGAGCGGTCTTAATGTGGGATAGTCCAGGTTCGCCATCTGCTATATTGGTCGGGGTCAACTCAAGAACTGCCTCTGCTTCTACGTTCTCTATGATCGCCTTTGGATCAACGCCTGTGCGACCTGACTCCGGATCTTGAGCCACTGAGCCTTTCGTCTGCTTAACCGTTAGGGCTCTTTTCAAGTCGAGACCTTTTTTGTCTATCGCAGCTCCACGACTATCGACTACTGCAACGATCCTCGGATAGAACCCGAACTCTTTCAAGAGCTGCCTTTCCTGTGAGTGAAGAATCCTGACAAGATTCTGTCCAACCGTTCCGAAACCTACGATGATCATCCTCATCACTATGTCGCCTCAGGCATGCAGGCCCATTGCCCTTCTGATTGCGTTCCTGTCCTTGCCTACTGTGATAGGTTTCTCGCACAGATGCACGGCAGCCTCCGGATCTTTCAGGCCGTGTCCTGTGGTGACACATACGACCTCCTCCTCTCGGTTGACAGCCCCGGATTCAGCAAGTTTCTTCAGACCTGCGATGCTGGAGGCGCTGGCCGGCTCCACGAAGATACCTTCGAGACTCGCGAGGAGTCTTTGGGCGTCTAGGATCTCTCGATCAGTAACAGTCTCCATAGATCCTTTCGAATCCTTGACTGCAGTCAGCGCCTTCTTCCAGCTCGCTGGTGAGCCGATTCTTATCGCTGTGGCAATCGTTTCGGGGTTCGGAGTTGGTTCGATCGTTTTCAGTCCTCTTCTGTAAGCGTTAGCTATAGGAGATGCTCCCTCTGCTTGCACGCCAATCATCCTTGGGAGATCGGATATGAGACCGAGGTGATTCAGATCTTGGAACCCTTTCCAGATCGCGCTTATGTTACCTGCGTTACCTACTGGGACGATGACTGTGTCTGGAATTTCGCCTCCTAGTTGATCCCACACTTCATAGGCGAGGGTCTTCTGTCCTTCGAGCCTATACGGGTTGATAGAGTTCAGCAAGTACAGACTCTTGTCGAGTTGAGCGGATTTCATAACAGCTCTCAGCGCATCGTCGAAGCTTCCTTCCAACTGTACGACGCGCGCCCCATAGACCATTGCTTGAATAAGCTTCCCAAGAGCGGTTTTCCCAGACGGTATCACCACTACGCACTCAAGCCCAGCTCTTGCCGCATAGGCTGCCAGAGAGGCGGATGTGTTCCCTGTTGAGGCACAAGCAACCCTCTCTGCTCCGATCTCAACAGCCTTTGATACTCCGAGAGTCATGCCCCTATCCTTGAAGGAGCCCGTGGGATTCTGCCCCTCATCCTTCACACTCAGCCGCTTAAGCCTCAGTCTCTCCGCAATCCTGGTGGATTTGTGGAGGGTTGTTCCACCCTCCCCTAGGCTCACCCTTTGCGAGGTTTTGTCCAATGGCAGAAGCTCCTCGTATCTCCAAACCGTCATAGGCCTTGCCTTCCAGAGGGAGGTGTCAATAGACTCTCGCAAATTGTCGTAGTCATATCTGACTTCAAGTAAGTCTCCACAACTCTTGCAAAGGTATGAGATCTCGGTTGAGGAGTAGTGAGCTCGACATCCTATGCATTCAAGATAATGATCCATGTTCATCATTCCTCTTCGACAACAATCGCCCCTCTAGCAGACTTGGATGAGAAAGCCCGGCAGGTAACTCCGCCAGCCTCAAACGCCTCCTTCATTGCTTGAGCCACATGGAGCGGAGAAGTCTTTCTCTCATCTACAAGAGCGATCATTGTTGGGCCAGCTCCGCTTATGGCTACCCCTGCAGCTCCAGCAATGAGAGCGTTCTCCCTAACCTTCTGGTAACCTGGAATTAGTTTGGCTCTTGCCGGCTCCACGACAGTGTCTACCATGCTTCGGCCGATGAGGTCTAAATCTCCAGATAGCATCCCAACGATAAAGCCCGACGCATGGCCAATATTGTGAACCATCTTCTCTATCGGAACGGACTTCGGAAGGAGAGCACGAGCCTTCTCAGTCTTCTTCTCAGCGATCGGAACATCAGGCATGGCCAACGCGACTCCAAGATTCACAGGAGGAGTCAGTCCTATTGCGTGGAATGGCTCGTACGACTGTATAATTGTAAACCCTCCAAGAATCGAAGCTGCAACATTGTCTGCGTGAGGAAAACCGGCAGAGGCGGTTTCTCCCTTTGCCGCCAGCTGAATCATCTGGTCACTCGATAGGCCCAGCCCGATGATTCTGTTCAGCCCGACAACGCATGCAGCGGCACTTGCACCGCTACTTCCTAATCCCTTGCCGACTGGGATTCTCTTCTCAATGCGAATCTTCAGGCCGCATCTGCTTGGTAATCTCTGGGCCAAGCAGCTTGCGACCAGTCCGGCGGTATTCTTGTCCGGATCACATGAAACGTATTTCGATTCAGCTCCGTTGACTTCAACCTCAATCTTCGCATGTGGGATTGTCTCGATCTCCAGTACGTCTTCAAAGGTGTCGTGAGCCAGGCCGAATACGTCGAATCCTGCACCTAGGTTTGCAGTAGTCGATGGTGCAATAACCTTGACGTAGTTGGCTGAGAGAGATTTGGCATATCCCTGAAGTCTGATTCGGTTGATGATACTCTCTGCTTGCGGCCCGGCAGCCGTCTGCGGCGTCCGTTTGACACTCATATCAATTGTTCTCCTCTATACTTGTTCAAAACGAGCGGAAACAGCAAGGACCTGAAGAAAGGTCAGTCGAAAGAGGTTCTCGCCGCCCGACTCAGTCGGTAGTCTGAGTCGTGATGGTCGTGGTGGTGATCGCATCGGTAGCGAGAAGCTTCGAATTCAATGTTGAACCTCTGTCGGGCAGCTAAGGAACAGGCAGGAACATATAAATCTTATTGCGCCGCTCTTCGTGCGAAGCCGACTGGCGACTGTCGAAGGGCTTTTCTTCCCACAGAAGAAAGTTTGATGTCGTCTCAAATACAGTGTCTTCTGAAATAGTGGAGGTAACGGGAGAATGTCAGAACTTGTCTTTCTTCTTCTCTCAGAGGGAAACCTACGACTGTGTCGACGCCAAGCTTCTTGAAATTCTGGAATGCTCGGATGAATCCTTCCGCATCACCATAAACTGAAAGTTTTCCAATGGAATTCATCAGGGCCTCTGCAATCCTACTGTCAATTGAGTTACAGTTGCCATTACGTTCGTATTTCATAGATTCTTCCAGAAGGGACAAGTTGTATCCTTTGTCTTCAAGATCCTTTCTGACCCATTGGCGTCTCAATGCGTATCGCCAGAGTCTTCGTAAGGCTTCGGCGGAAATATCGTAGTCGCAACACCTGGCGAGGTATGGAACATACACAGCCATGCTACCGTTTCGATATGTCTCTTGGATTCGACTAACGTTACTCTCAAGCGCCTTGTCCAGCAGCAAGAAGGGGACGAGATCATATTCTGCTGCTATCTCCGATGCCCTCTCCGTTAGTCCTTCTGTTCCAATGAATACTATTCTTTCTTTCAGGTATCTTCTGACAATTCTGGCGAGATTGGCAAGCCTCTTGGCGGCAAATCTCCTGACCTCTCTATCTGTGAGATAGACTCTGTTCCCAGCGACGAGGTTGAGGCCTGCATTCTCGTATCTCTTCACAATCTCGATGAGCTTCCGGGTCTTCTCAAAACAAGATGTATGCCTCGCAGAGATTGTGATTATGGTCCTCAAGTCCGAGCTGCTCCTTTCTGAGAATTCCAGAAGACGTTCTAGCTCGCTGGGCGAGATGTAGTTCTCTCTCCACTCAGAATCGACTACGTGATAATCGAGTCCGAATCTTGCGCAGAGTTCAGCCGCCTTCACTGTTCCTGCGGCCTGCGACTCCTGGCTTGACCCGAATCTGCTTCGCTTAGTCGACTTTCCACCGTGGGAAACAATTCCTCCCTGACATCATCGCACCTCCAAAAGCCAATCCAAGGGCGATAGAGACGCAAAATCAGGAACTATCGAAGGGGTAGCGTTAGAGAATCTAGAATCCTGGAACGCGATACCTTCTCATCGTCCCAACGCCTTGCTCGGTGTGATGCACGACCATCTACATTTAAGCTTTGTGAGCCATCCCGATGGGTCCCGCGTCTACCATTGTTGGAGAATAATCATTGTGTTCGTGTTCGTAACCCCCTTGATGCTGCGAATCCTCTCGATAGATCGATTCACATCAGCGACGTTCAGTGTTGAAATCACCGCCGCGATGTCATATTGGCCAGTAACCTCATACACTACTTCAATTCCCGGAATCTTCTTCAGGCTTCTGGAGACAGAGGATGTGGGGAGCTGTGGGTTCACTGAAACCAGAGCCATAGCCTTCGCCCCTTTAGTAAAACCGAGCTGAACTGTAAACTTGCTGATGATCCCTGAACTCACCATCGCCTTAATCCTCTTCCTGACCGCCCCCTCTGACAGCCCGACCTTCCTGCCTATCTCAATGTGCGACGCACGTCCCTCATCCCTCAGGACCGACAGAATCTTCTCATCCAAATCGTCCAATTGCCATCACACCCAACGATCGAGCAACTCTTGGATAAATCTAACCATTCCCGCTGTGGAGGGCGACCCGGGTTCTACGAATTTCGTCCCATAATCTGCCCGTGACCGGCGTCGATACGCCTCCGACGCTCACCCAGTTTCGGAAAACGATCCGAAAACGGGCTGTGTCCGACGAAAATCGTTCCCACCGCGCCGACTGCTTCCGAAAGATTCATATATGATCCGATTTCCTCACTAGGGCTACAACATCGCCGAGACAGAGAGGATGTATCGGTTGGCGCCAACGAAATGCCCAGACTGTGAAGCAGATATGAAGATTGCCGATGATGCAATGGTAGGGGAGATTTTGAGCTGCCCTGACTGCGGTCTTGACCTTGAAGTGAAGAGGATCGAGGGCCAGACAGTGGAGCTCCAGAAACTCGCTATCGAAAGGGAAGATTGGGGCGAATAGAGCTCGGGCAGCTCTTGGAATGCCTTTTGACAGTACACACCGGCGTTGGAGAATCTGACCGGGACCGAAGCAACCTGTGTGAGGAAAACGATAGATCGGACGTGCAAGTTCGCGCCGGATGAAGAGATACGTTGAGCTTAGCCATTCTATACGAGTATCCTGAGACCGACGAAGAAGGAATAAAGGTCACGGCCGAAGACTTGGGCATCGACCTCAAGTATATCCCCTTCCGCAAAGTTTCTGTCTTGGTCGGAAACGGTGTCTTGGGCCTCAAGAGCCGGATCAGTGACTATGGTCCTCTTATCGAAGACGTAACCGTCATTCTCAACCGTGCTCAGAGTAAGAATCGCCGCCTATACTCAGCCCACATTCTTGAAGGCTTCGGGAAATATGTCTTGAATCCATTGAGGGTTGAGTCCATATGCTTCAGCAAGTTTCGGACTGTCGTTGAGTTCTGGAAGAGCCGCGTACCAACTCCAAAGACTGTCTACATACCATGTGACTCCCATGATGAGGCAAAGGGAGGCATCGAAATCCACAATGAGGAGGCAATTGCTGATCTGATGCAGCGAGACTTAGGCAATGGGAAGATTGTGATCAAGCCAGATGCGGGTACCCACGGAAGGCAGGTCCGCTTAGCTCAGGATCGCGAGTCATTAGTCCGATTTGTTGGCGAGACGAAGCCGTCAATGATCAACCCTGTCGGCTTCGTAGCCCAAGAGTTCGTTGAGAAGTGGTTCTACGACCTAAGAATACTTGTTACAAAGGAACGCGGAATATCGCCTTACTGCTACTCTACTGCATTGGCGCGGGCCGGATTGAACGATTTCCGCACCAATACGTATCTTGGAAACATGGTCTTCGGAGTCAAGCTCCCGGCCGAAGTACAGAAAATGGCTGTAGGAGCTGCAAAGGCCGTGGGAAGGGAGAAAGAGGCATGGGTATTGGCTCTTGATGCCATGGTCAATGTGGGAGAAGACCGATTTGTGGGCGATGAATACGTCAAGTCCGAATTCGATAACCTCGCTCCACTTTTCGAGAAGGTGAAGGAAGTCAAGCAGGACAGTCGCGGGAAGAGCAAAGATTTCAGGAAATGGAGTAGAAACTTGAAGGCGGCATTTGATGCGTATATGGCTGCTGAAGCATACGGGAACGTCAAGAGGATAATCGAGGAGAGCATTGAACGAAATAAGGGCCGAGTCCTATTCCACGAGGCTAACTCATGCCCGGAGTTCTGGGAACAGACACGCCTTGTCGCTGAAATCAACCTAGCGGTTGACCTTCTGAAGTGTGCAAAAAGCGTCGAAGGAAGAGCCTCCGCTCAGAAGATGGAACTGGACTGGCGGAATGAAAGGCGCAGATAGCTGAGAGGAAGGCTGAAGTTGTTAGTTGTTGTCAAAGCTGGAGGAAAAGTGCTCGAGAACGGCTTGCCCTCTGAAGCGGCTACGGACATTAAGACAGTTGCCGAGAACAATAAGGTCATCTTTGTCCACGGCGGAGGGGTTGAAGTCACCAAGATAGCCCAAATGCTGGGCAAGGAGCAACGTTTCATCGTCTCGCCGGATGGATTCCGAAGCCGGTACACGGATCGGGAGACAGTAGAAATCTACACAATGGTGATGGTGGGGAAACTCAGCAAACAAGTGGTCACCACCCTTGAGAGCAAAGGTGTAAGGGCCGTAGGCCTTTCCGGCCTTGATGGTCAACTCATCAAAGCGGAGAGGAAGAAACGTCTCGTGATAGTCAACGAGAAAGGACGAAGAATGGCTATTGATGGAGGCTATACCGGCAGGATACAGGAGGTTAACACCGACCTGCTTCGACTCATCGTAGAAGCGGGATACCTGCCTGTCGTGTCCCCTGTGGCGATGAGTAGGGAGTATGAGCCCTTGAATGTCGATGGCGACCGAACCGCGGCAAGTATCGCAGGCGCACTGAAGGCGGATATGCTCATCCTCCTGACAGATGTTGAAGGCTTAATGATAGATGGGAAAGTCGTACCGAGGCTCCGA
>Ga0209725_1001461_pt1 | contig 13184 bp, 13 predicted proteins | sample I18A1metaG_FD_184145 | JGI IMG/M metagenome (GOLD analysis project Ga0209725, IMG submission 184145) | Lake sediment bacterial and archeal communities from Gulf of Boni, Indonesia to study Microbial Dark Matter (Phase II) - ​I18A1 metaG... | ecosystem: Environmental > Aquatic > Freshwater > Lake... | reverse complement strand
GCTACAGCATCCCATCTTCCATGGACACCGAAAGCTCTCTTCACTCCCTTGAGCTTCTTAACTTCACCAGCAACGCTCTTGAACTTGCCTGACTCGCAGCAGATCAGTACACAAGCAAAAACCATTTTCATATCCCATATCGACAATTCAAGAAAACCAGTATGTATATATTTCTACTGGACCAGAATGACCTGCTCTGGAAGCTGTGAAAAGCAGATCGAAGAGAGCTCGCTTAAGCAACTCTATATGATCTACCTAGACGATTCCTCGCCGTGAAAAAGATCCTCCTATCCGCTAGGCCCGGGATCGAATCGCTGGCATCACGCAAACGCTAAGCGTCTACAGCGTTCAAGCTTTAAAGCCCGTTGGAACTAATATAAGGCTGACCGAAGCGTTTCGAGGGCAGAATGAAGGCAGAACATTTCGTGCGCTGTGAAATGTATGGTTGAGAACGATCTGAACAGTTTAACTGAGAACTTCAGCATTCGCCTCTCAAAGCGGGACCTAGTTCTGCTTGAGCAGATTTCTGATGCTCGCGGCTGCAGCGCAAGCGACTTTATCCGCAGCTTGCTTCGAGGAAGCTTCAAGAAGCTGGCGTACTTGCGTGAGGAGGAGAAGAAGGCTGTGGGAAATATCTGTCCTCTCTGCGGAGGGCCTCTCTAGATTTCAATCGCCCGAAACTTTCTGAACATCAACGTTCTAGAATCTGATTCTCGACGCATTAGTTTCATTCGCCTTATACTAGTTTCAGCCACCTCAAAACTTCACGTTCAACGAACGCCTTATCATTAATGGACGTGAACATGAAAATGTTTGTGGGAATGAAGGATTTTGGAGATGGGCCGAATCTGATTCAAACAGTCGAATCGGAGACGGAGATACGAACGGAAACGGACGTTTTAAATCGAAGATAATCACTGAGGAAAAGTCAATTAGCTATCCTAATTACGGATGGAAATTGGTATCTCCATTGAACAGCGGAAAGTATGTTGTAAGACGAGAAGTTTCCTCCAAGTGGTCCATGTGGCAGGCGGTGGGAAGTACGTGGAGGTAGGCCGCACTCCATCTGTTTTAGATCTTTTTGCTGCCCCCGGCGGACTAAGCCATGGATTCAAGGAAGCTGGCTACCGAATAGCTGCTGTAGTCGACAATGATGAGTGGGGTTGTGAGACACTCAATCACAATTTCTGCCCGGATGGCACGATGCTTATTCAAGGCGACATCGAGAAGCTCATAATTAAGGGGCGAGTTGAAGTTGTTGTTGGCGGGCCTCCGTGCCAAAGCTTCTCACTGGTTGGCCGACCAAAGATAAACCATCTAAGAAGGCATAACAACAGAAAACGCTTCATCGACGACAGGAGGAACAGGCTCTACAAGCATTTCGTCAAGATTGTCAATGTCGTGAGACCCCAGTTCTTCGTCATGGAAAACGTTCCGGGAATGGTCTCGTTCGAGAGGGGCCGAGTTAAGGACCAAATCTTACAAGACTTTGAAAAGATTGGATATGAGACTGAGGTCAAGATTCTGAATTCAGCGGACTATGGAGTCCCGCAGGTGAGAAAGAGAGCTATCTTCATTGGGAACAGGATTGGCGTAGCCAACCCGTTTCCAAAGAGAAACAGCTACGATCCACTAAGAGCCGTTCAGGCCACGCTGGAGGAGAGCGTGAGTGGACTGAGGCCTTATCAGACTGTGTTCGACGCAATCTCAGACCTCCCTCCTCTCCAGCCGGGTCAAGGCGAGGATGAAATGAGTTATCCTCCCTATTCTGACCCTACTCCCTATCAGAGATGGGCCCGTGAAGGCTCGTCGAAGCTTTACAACCATGTGGCGAGAAAGCATAGCGAGCGTGATAGGAAACTCTTCAGAATGCTTGACCCGGGGCAGAAGATGATAGACCTGCCAGAGAAGATGATACCCTACAGGTCAGATATTTTCGCCGACAAGATCAAGAAGCAGCGCTGGGACAGGCCTTCGAGCGCGATTCTCGCGCACATGCAGAAAGATGGTCTGATGTATGTTCATCCGAACCGCGATCAAGCAAGATCCTTCACTCCAAGAGAGGCTGCTAGATTGCAGTCTTTTCGGGACAGATATCGATTCATGGGACCCATGACGCAGCAGTTCAAACAGATCGGCAACGCGGTTCCGCCACTAGTTGCTCAAGCGATTGCCCTTGCAATCAAGCCCTTCCTTGAGCCACTGAAGTTGCCCGTAGTGCGCTATGAGCTGTTGAGGGCCAAATGAGCGAGCTGTTCTCCTCGGTCAAGATAGCCGATATCAAGCAGGACATGAGGAATCTCACTATCGTTGGCCAGATAACACAGGTAGGTGAAGTGCAAACCGTCACGACCAAGTTCGGCCCCGCTAGAGTCGCGGCCGCAACTTTAAAAGATCAGACGGGCTCGATAAGGCTGAACTTATGGCGAGACCAGATAGACAGAGTGAGAGTCGGTGACATCGTGCGGCTTGAGAATGCGTTTGTTCGTGTGTTCAACTATCAGAATGAACTGAACATCGGAAAAGACGGAAAGATAGTAGTCCTGAGCAGGCTCTAGTTCACAGGGGCTCTACCAGCAAAGTAAGAATAGCGATTGAAGCGAACCCTTCATTAGCCCGAGGCTCAGTAAAAAGTAGTTGAGATCGATCACTCATGACGATACTTGGTGAAACTGAGTTAGAACCTCTCCGATTCATGGTCCCTGCTAACATTATTAGAAGAATCGGGAGAGAATCTATTTCTAACCCAGTTATCGCTATCTTGGAGCTTGTGAAGAATGCCTACGACGAGGACGCCACTGCGGTTCAAGTTTCGTTTCAAAGAGTTGAGTCTTCCAGTGGTACTATTATAGTTGAAGACAATGGTAACGGGATGACCGAGGAAGCCCTTCGAAGTAACTGGTCAGAAATTGCCACTGACAACAAAGAGAAGCGTCCGGTGTCTCCGCATCTGAGACGACGTAGGATCGGCGAAAAGGGTCTTGCAAGGTTTGCGCAAGAGTGCCTAGCTGAAAAACTTGATATGATTTCTAAGCCTAGATGCCAACGTCGAAAGTATACGGCAGTCGCTAATTGGAATGACTTCATGACCTCCCGCCGCGTTTGGGATATTGATATTCCTCTGAGAAGAGGCATCAAGAGCAAGGACGAGCACGGTTTGAAGTTGATTATGACAGGTCTCAGGACTAGATGGGATCCTGCATCTGTTGAGAATGTGAGAAAAAACCTCCAAATCATATGCAATCCACTAAGTCCGGTAAAGAAGTTTAGAGTCCACTTCGAATCTTCGGAGTTCCCTCCCGAGGGAGAACCTTTCAAGAGAAAAATTCTGCGTCTTGCTCTTTTTGAATTTAGGGCTAAACTAAAAGACTCCAAGATATACTGTGAGCTGATTGACTTCAGACGATCCAAGCCAAAACGCGAAAAATGGCATAGCACGATCTCGCCGGCACCGAGATGTGGCTCGGTGGATTTTCGCCTCTATTTTTACTATAGGAGTTACACCAAGTATCTGCCAACACGCAGAGACGAGAGTTACTTTGAGAAAGTGCGCCATTTTCTTGATAGATGGCAAGGGATCAAGATATACCGCGATCGTTTCAGAGTGATGCCCTACGGTGAGCCGGGCAATGACTGGCTTGGCTTAGACGATCTTAGGGTTCAAGATTCGACATATCCCGGTAACGATCAAATCTTTGGTGTCGTGTCGATCGGCAGGAAATCGAACCCTGATCTGATCGACACAACGACTAGAGAAGCGCTTTCAGACAATTTTGCTTTGAGAGACTTGCGTCGCTTTCTTCTATTTTCTCTCGATGAGTTTGTGTCGTTAAAGAATCAACTTGAGCACAGAACTAGGGGAAGAAAGCCCAAGAAGATAGCCAGAAAGAAGAAAGCCATGGTTCTCGAACCGCTTCTGAAATTTGGAAGGAAGTACCCTAACATTATCTACCAAGATTTGGAGAATGAGGTAAATGCGTGCGTCAAATACAACTTGCCCAACGCAGCTCTCCTTCTCTCTAGAAAGACGGTCGAAAATCTTGTGTTCAGCCTGTTGCGGAATAAATATCGAACTGAGATAGACTTGAGATGGAACAAGACGAGGCGTCGCCCGCACAATTTCGAGGATCTTCTGAAGAATTTGCAGAGCAAGAAGAGCGATTTCTCGCCGGATGATCAGAAACTAATAGACAGACTGGGTGGCCTAGCAGGGACTTTTAGACTTGAAGCAAACAGTGCAGCTCACGACCTTTACCGATGGCTGGAAGACAGAAGCGCGCTCTCAAAGCTCAAGATTCCAGTGATCGTGCAATTACTACTTGAATTGCTGGATTGATTGGCAAGAAATCGCAACAAAATGTCCGTAGAGAGATGCGCTTTGAAAAATGCGAGAAGATAACAGTCCTAAGCCTATCTTGGGCTACTCGCTCTCTCAATGCCAAAACCCTAGATTTCAAGACAGAGCAAGTCGCGCACCTTGGATTCCCTAGGGTACAATGGTAACCGATTCGGACATCTTCCTCCATGACCAAGATTCCAGAAACTGCGTCGGAATGTCTACGCTTTACAGTTCACGGCTTGCTTGACTTGGTGGCCTCACTGAGATGAAGATTGACCCGCAGCTTCAAAAAGACTTTTCCGTCTTTGGAAACGAACTGCTCTCGGTCTGCATCGAAAGCAAAATCGGCCTTATGATGGTGCAGCAACCGGTGATGGTATGGACACAGCACAACCATGTTTTCGTAATCATCAACAACGTATTCGCCTTCGTCTTGACTATTTTCCCATCCCACTGCTTCGTTGAATCCTCTAATATGGTGTACTTCAACATAGTTCGATCCATCTTTCATTGGTATTGGCGGCACTTCCTCTTCGCCAAAACAAAGCTGGCAGATGTAACCATACAGCTGCTTCAGCCTTTGAGCGAGCAACGCGTTCCTCTTCGCGCGACTCAGTTTGACTGTCTCTTTCTTGTTCATCTTCTTGAGCTTGGCTAGTTCCTTGAGGTAATCATCCCTAGACGCCAACAGTTTTGGCCGCGCACTCGCTCGTCCAAGTCTTCTCATCTCAAATACATAGACACTGCGTGGATGACCGTTAACGTCCGGTTGTGTTTCTTGGCAATAGCTCAAAACCTTGAACATACCAAGGTAGCGGTACCTGTCAGTGCGTACCCTCCGGAAAACGTGCAGTGGAAACGAGTGCAGCATCTGCCTAGCAAGGACAAGGTTGCCCCGAGCAAGCTTCTGGTCACCCCTGAGACCCTCACCAGTATACCACAGTCGTCCACCAAGCAATCTATCTGCGTAGGGGCTTCTCGTATGCTGATTAGCGAACCCCGTGAAAACTACGGCGTGTAGAACGTTGTCAGGGGTGTTGCCGGCATACCTGATTCCACCCTCAGTCTGAACGTGAAACTCACTCGATATTATCTGATTCGTGTAGACTTTTCCTTCTTTAAAGCTCACCGGAGTGCAATGCAATGTATTTCACCCTCTGGTAAGATTGTGTATCCTTCTCATGGGTTGTGATGGGTCATACAGGAGAGACTATGGTTAGTGGGGCTACTCACTCTTTCGGTGCCAAAATCGCAGATTTCGAGAACAGGGCATGTTGGGCACTTTGGATTCTTGGGAGTACAGAGGAGGGCTCCGAAATCTAGCAGCGACCAGTTGTAATCTTTCGCTCTTCCTTCGGGTACAAGTCCTGCGGCGAATGTCCAGAGCTTGCGGTCTCTGTGTCCGTCCCTGCGGGTTTCGATCGAAAATACTCGCTTCAAAATCCTCTCGACGTTCTTGTCGACCACAGGCACGTCTTGGCGGAATGCGAAGCAGAGCACAGCGTGCGCTATATAGTCGCCGAAGCCCTTGCCGTAAAGCCGCTTAAGTTCCGCAAGCTTATTCGGAATGCTGCCTCCGAATAGGTTCATTAACTGCTGTGCAATCGCTTGGATGCGTCTGACGCGGTATTCAAGCCCGAGCGTTCCGATTACAGACTTGAGGTCACGTTGAGTTGCTTTTGAAAGAGACTTTATATCTGGCCATTTCTGCAGAAACTTCAGATAGATGGGCTCGACTTGCGATGCTTTGGTCCTTTGGACCAGAGATTCGGCGACAAAGACACTATAGGGATCTTCCGTGCGCCTCCAAGCAAAGTCTCTTCGATTCTTTCCTCCCCAATCCATTAGCTTGGAGACAAACTCGGACTGCTTGTTAAGCATAAGGTCGGACAACACAAATCCTAGCTAGCAGACCGTTGACTGGAGCTCTGCGTTGATTCGTCGCAGCTCAGCACGTAGTTTTCCGGTCTTGCCAGAAGCCCATCCTTCCTCGGAGCATCTTCTGACCAGATCTTCAAGCACTTGGCGATTCTCAAAGATTCGAGGATATTCCAAGATGTCAAACCAGTGGCTCCAAGTCAAGCGCTTCGTGAACACAAGCTCCTTGGGTAGCTTGGCGAGCATGTACGCCCTCTCGCCGTAACGGTGAGTCTTCGAAACCTGTGAAATCCGTTTCTTCCTCTCTGGGTCTGCTCCCAGATCAACGTATAGTCTTTTGAGCGCATCTCTCCTGTCATCCGTCATGTAGATGGAACCCTTACGCTTCTCTTGCGAGTTCGAACTCAATGTGTCTATGAACTGAAGCCTTTGCCCTAATCCGTAGAACCTCTCTAAAGAATCCAAGTCTTCCGTTTGCTCCATGTAGTTCCTGATTTCTTTGACGTGTTTCTTGATTATTTCGTCGTCCTGAGTGAGGATTATGTATTTGTCAAATACCTCTTCAAGCTTTGTGCTTGGTTTAAGTTTGATTCTAACCGCGTCAACTTTGAATTTGCGCCCCTCTCCGTCCTCGTAAATGTAACGCCTTCTCCTGACCAACTCTCAAACTATCCCGTAGTCCTCAACGAAGTCATACCACATCTTGTCAAATACTTCTTTTCCTTCCCTTATCTGTTCGAGCCCGAATTCCTTCTCCTCTTTTCCATAGAGCTGCATCAGGTACTCCTTGGCAGCCTCGGCAAGCAGCACGTTCACCAAGTAGTGCCTTTTCCGCTTGTCCCATTCTGCTTTTCCGAACTTTCCTTTTTCGTTGGCCAAGATGAGTTCTTGGAATTCTCTATAGTTAGCGTTTATGAAGACGCTGGCATTTTCACGATTGTATGGCAGATTCCTGATATGCATTTGTTCCTTGTCCATGATAAAGCCTAAATCGATACGCTTCAACCAACTGGGACCTTCGCCTTTTCCTATCTCAGGAAAAGGTTTCGGAGGCGGGGGCTCTATTTCGAGATAAAATTTTACTCCCCTCAAATGAAGTCTCTCTCCATTCGGTGACATCAACTCGCCTTTCAGAGTGTATTCACCTCTCGACAGGCCCGCCTTACGGAAGTCGATTTCTGGCAAGGCTAATCTCCAAGACCTCCTCTTTGGGATCTTAATGATGTCTGTTTCATAGACAAGGTGCTTGCCTGCCCCTTCAACCCATCGCCTCACTTTTACCTTGACAGCAGTGTCGGTTGAGTTCCTTACCGCAGCCTTATGTTCAAGAACATCATCAAACTCGAAGCGTTTACTGGTCCCCCTGTATCCCCAAGGTTCGAACCTTACGGCCTTCGGCGGAGTAGGTCCTCCCCAACCGAGAAGGCCATAGTCATCGACGATCTTGTTGACAATCTCCGCTATTTCAGTTTCGTCTATCTCAACCTTGGGCGGCGGCCTCCGAATGTACGGTGCAAGAAACTTCTCTAGTTCCTCGTCAATTCTCTTCCTCAGCTGGACCCAAGCACTCTTCCTTCCCTCAAATCCTTCGTGGTTGGCGAACTCAATATCGTACAAATCTTTGTCCAGAGCATCGTCTGGTATGCAGTGGCCATAAACTCTGGCCTTGAAATCTACAGGAACGGATTGCGAGTCATACCTCGTCACTGTCATTCCGCCCCTTTGGATTGCTATTCCTCTCAATGACTGTTTGACATCGTCCTTTAACAGTACGAGCTTCAACACGCGAATTCTAGCACCGTTGGTCACAGGAATAGGCTTGGCAGGGTCGGACTCGCTCGCAGTCTCGGTCTCGGGAAACTGGGGGGTTATGACTTGGAATGCTTTCACTAGATGGCTGCCGTATTCTTCGTATTCCAGTCTAGCGCCATACTTGTGGATTATTTCCCACCAAGATTCGCTGAGCTGCTCAACCAGCCGTCCGGCCCTAATCTCCTCTGCCAGTTCGTCTTTCACATTGAGGATCCAGACCCTTGTGCCTTGATGGTCAAGCGGCTTTATTGATGGGAAGAAGTCCGTGATTTGCTTCAAGCTACTATCCACATTTTTGAGCCATTGAGGGTCGTCAGGCTCGGGTTTGTCGCCAAGTTGCAGATAGCCCACATTTGTTCTGGCCGAGTAGCGGTACACTCCCTTCTCGTCAATCGACTCCGTCAATATTCTGTTAGTCTTTGAGAAATAGAGGAAGAGTGTCTTGCCCTGACCCCATCGGCTCACTCTACCGGTCCTGTACTCCATCATAGTCGATTTCCAGTGGGCATGAAAGGCCTCCCATTCAATTTCTCCCATGCCCCATGTTCCGTAGTCCTCGATTAGCAGCACGTTTTCTTCCGTACCCAGCCTACGGTAGAATGTGAAAACCGTTCTAAAGTCCTTTCCCTTCGGGAACTTCCTAGCAGCCCAAGAGTTCTGTATGGAATCCTTGGCTAAGCCTCTGATTTCGTCCTCATACTGTTTGACGATCACCTCATCCAGCCTAGAAAGATCTGTCTCTATTTTGCGCACTGGCTTCCTCTCCTCTCATATTCAACTCGTGGATCAAAGGGTTTGTCGAATTTAGCCGATTTCGTGGATAGCTCAGCCAACACTAGCTCTTGTCCTCTTCTGAAAGCCAGAATCGCCTTACCTCGGACTCGCTTTCGTGCCAATCGGACGATATGTCTGCGCTCAGTCGGAGGTATGTATCCATTAACCTTGCATTCTACAAGAAGTATGGACCCATCTCTCAGCGCTACGAGATCTGGAAATGACGACTTTGGCTGTCTGACTACAAACCATCCCTGCTTCCTAAGATAGTCTCTGGTTCTATATTCGAATCTTCTTCCTCTTGCGTATGGATTATAATTTCTAATTGTTGACGGGAGCTCGGTCTCTATCTTTCCCATCGCCTACGTCTCCTCTGTGGAGCCCGAGAACTTCGAAAGTATCTGGGCTATCTTACGATTGTTCTCCTGCAGCCTAGAGCTGATACTGGTGACATGCCCCTTGATTTTTCTGGCAGAATCGTCAGCAACGTCAGAGATCTTCTTGCAGTCGTCGAGTATCTTCATATTGTCGTTAATGTAATAGGCTAGGTCCCTGTCAGATGCCACCGATTCCAAGTCTAGCGCGCGCTTCTGCAGCACGTAGCAGGCAGCGTGGATCTCATAAAACATCGTGACTGTTGGAACAACCAGTTCAGGAGGTGTTGTTATCACCACTCCGGCCTCCGTGTCAACGTGGAACCCTCTTGTCTTGGCAGTCTTCGGTAGCTTGTCCACCACCAGCACTGCAAGTGCAACATTGTATCTTTTCATGTCATCTCTGACCTGCTCTATGTATTCGCTGCTCCAAATCTTCCTCGACTTCACCTCAACCAAACTTCGGCCAATCTCAATCTCTCCGTGATAGAACTTCACAATGGCATCAGTCGCATCCGCTCCACCTATAGGCTCGATCCTGATGCATGACTGGCCCAAGAAAGCGTCCTGTAGATCGCGAATGACATTGGCCTCACCCTCCTCGCCCTTCACTCCTGGCAGCCGTATCGCGGTCAAGTATGTTTGCAGAGCGCTGGCCGCTTCCCTGACACGGTTCTCAATTTCGGCGATCGATTTGCCCTGCTCGGACAGGCTCCTGATCTCCCGAACTATCGACTCAACCTGCTGAACCACTACTTCCCGTAGCAGTCTTGTAGAGCTCTCGTTCTCGCCTCTTAGCTCATTGAATCTCTCTGTGAGCCTGCGCTCGATCTCCTCTCTAAGGCCTCCAAGCCCCAAGCCTATCTCCTTCACAGCCTGCTGCACGGCGGCCGTTATCGGCGCACCCTGTCTTACTTGGCGATCGATGGCCATATACATGGCGAGGCTTGAGTTCAGCCTAGATTCGGAATCAAGATCGTAGAACCACTGTTGGATTCCTAGATCAATTTTTGAAAGCACGCCGGAAGGAGCAGGAAGCGTTCCTTCACATCTTGCGCAGACGATTGTGTCAAGAGACACAGGGCACGTGCACATTTTCAGGCTAACGACCGCCATCTTCATATCCCCAGTTTACTGAGCCTCTCCAAGTATTTCTCGCCGCGATCAGTCAGAAGATAGGTCACCTTTACCCCGTCCTTCCGCCTTTCCAGCAGCCCAAGCTCACCCATCCTACTCACGACACCTGCACGCATCATTATGACCTCGTTCCTGCCCCAGTCGGAACTATACCCCTTGACTCGGTTGTTCAATTCCTCAGGAGTTGCAATTCCTTCCTTCACGCCCGAGAGAATGAGCCTCATCAGCTTCGCCTCTCCCGGAACCTCCGAGGAGATGTGATCAAGCAGGAATACCACCTCCTCGGCTGAAAGAGACATGGAATAGTCTTCAAGATCGATCAAGGGGTTTGAAAGAGAAGCGAACCTCAGGCCGAAGTCAGTGACACCTGCCAGAACAGAATTCTTTTCGTCCTTTATCATATCTAGGAATTTAAGCGTGGGCGCAGCGCCTTCGATTCTGTTCCCCGCCATGTAACCGACAAACTGGTTCTTGAACCTAGACTTCGCCTTGTCCTGCTCTCTTCCGATCGGAAGCCCTGCCGAGAAAATCGTGCCTCGTTTTCGTCCCAACTGCCTGTCCTTGTGCTCGATCACCTTTCCAAGTTCTCTAGCAATTTGAGCAGATTTCTCTTGGAGCTCTCCTAGAAGAACATAATCAGAGGAGTACTCTTTGGCAAGGTTTGCTGCAACTCTGGTCACAATCTTGACCGGGAAGAAGCGATTGCACTGGCCCCATAGAACGCTGGGCCTCTGGAAGTTCTTGAGCGGAACTGTCTTCACCTTTGCGACATCTGAGGAAAGGAGCTGGATGACAGCAGTTCTTGTCATGGGAGGCACGAATGAGGAAGCAACCGCTGAGGAGTATTCTAAGGGTCTCGAGACCTGCGAATCTCTTGCAACTGCCTCTTGTGACTCTACGTATACTTGGTTTTGTATGGCTGCAATCATGAAATCTTGGGGGGATCTGTACCTGCCAGAGCGAATTTGCTTATTAATCTCTTCGGCGAGATCCGGCGGGATGTCTAGGATGTACCTCAAACTTCATCACGCTAAATAAAGTATAAAGGGGGCTCTATTTAAGTGTTGCTTATATTCTTTGATACCCCCTATTAAAAGGACGTAAAACGACGTTCAGGATACCAGCATGACTATAAGGTCATTTTGGTCGACTTTGGAGAAAATGAGAACGTACGTAAAACCCCTTCACATTGACTCCAAAAGAATAAGTGACTGCAGCCTCATAGAAACGGTCCAACTATTTGATCATAGGGGCAGGTAGCATTGGTGTGGTATTTTGCGTACGGTTCGAACCTTGATATAGATAGATTCCGAAAGAGAATAGGTACGTGGCAAGAGAATAAGAGAGCAACGTTGAAGGATTATCGATTGAGTTTCGACTCCAGAGGAAAAGCTGACATTCTTGAGCGAAGAGGTGAACGCGTATGGGGAGCGGTGTACGAGGTAAGCGAAGCTCAACTTGGGATCCTTGACGATTTTGAAGGCGTTCACAGCGGCGTCTACAAGAGAGTTCGGGTAAATGTCGAATGTGATGGGAAAACCGAACCTGCGATCGCATATGTGAAGGTCGAAAAGACAAGCTTCCGCCCTCCTGATGACGAATATCTCAACTACATTCTGAGAGGATTGAAGCAACATGGATATGATGAACAAACTATTGAAATAGTCAGGGCAGCAGCCCGCCAAAGAAATGCTTGTTAGATGAAATCTGGGAGGAATAGAATCACGAGGAAACGCAAGGCAGAACATGGTGAGAAGATATACTTGATTAAGGCTATCCTGCTTGGCAGGCTTGGTGCTTGGTATGGTGTTAGGGTTAGAGGAAGACCTTATCGGATTGTAGCAATTCCAAGAGGGTTTACATTATACAATTTGGCAGAGGCCATTGTAAAGAGTTTTGGCTTTTCTTTCGACCATTATTTCGGATTTTACAGCAATATGGAAAATTGGGCGAGATCGAAGGAAGAATATGTACCCTTGGATTTCAAGAGAGACGACGAAAAGATAGTACCAGAGAGAAAAGAATTAACAGTTGAAGAATTGAGAACCCTTCACAGGTGGCTGAATCTAAGGGACTTGCGCCGATGTACTGGAATACCCATAGCTTCTTTAGCTCGAAAACTGCGCGTAAGGGTTCCAAAGGAATATCAAAGTGTAGAGGAAGCCAAGGTAAGCACGGCTTTTAATAAGATCCGGAAGAGGTTGTTGGGTCTTTTCGACTATGGAGATGAGTGGCATTTTATCGTTGAACTCAAAGGAATAGAATCTCCGAAAGAGAATGTGAAATATCCATTCATTGTGAAATCTGTTGGAGAAGCACCTCCGCAATATGAGTAAATTGATGAATAAGATGAAAACCCACGGGCTTGTCTAAGGTCCTTAGTCCTCTCCGATAGACCCGGATCCTCTCCTATTCTTTGTATGTTAGAAAAGCGCTTGAAAAAACCTGCGGGTTATGAACGTAATACGCGATCAGAGCCGACCAAACTCTATTACTTCCAGCTCCAGTAGTCTTCTTCCGCTTCATAGACCTCTTCACAGTCTGAGCAGACCCCGAGCTCCTTGATCGTTCCATCGGCTACAGTGCATTCCTCACAGTACTTCTTTCCACACTCACCGCATCTATACAGCTCGTCATCACTCACTTCAGCGCCGCAGCTATCACATATGTCCAACCAGAACGACCACCTTTAAGGATTGAATTTCACCCAGTTGTACTCGTCCAAAAGTTTGGGAATTGTTGCTGCTCTACTCTTACACTCGGACACAAGACTCGGAAAAACGGAGTTCATCGGTATATTTCGCGCTAACGAATATTCATGCATGAGAGCATCGGCGAACGATTTCATATGCCGCATGAACTTTGCATAA
>Ga0209725_1001460_pt1 | contig 13190 bp, 11 predicted proteins | sample I18A1metaG_FD_184145 | JGI IMG/M metagenome (GOLD analysis project Ga0209725, IMG submission 184145) | Lake sediment bacterial and archeal communities from Gulf of Boni, Indonesia to study Microbial Dark Matter (Phase II) - ​I18A1 metaG... | ecosystem: Environmental > Aquatic > Freshwater > Lake... | reverse complement strand
CAATCTATGATTCCAAGCAGTATGGGAAAGCGTATTATGGAATGTTCGAAATGGACGAGAGTTGGCCTCCAGATCTGATTGGGAAAACCTTGGATTTGGCACATAGGCTTGGATTTCAAGTAGCCTATTGGCCGAACGTTGGCCCAGTGACTCAAGCTCAGGCCTGGGAGGGCGCCTTGAACCCGACTCCAGCCGTTTTCAAGGCGTACAGGGAGTTCAAGGCAGAGCAGGCAGCGCTGGCCGAGAAGCATCAATGCGAAATGTTCTGGATTGGAAACGAGTGGAACAAGTCATATATCTATGGCGAAGAATGGAGGAAGATCCTTGAAGCAGTACGCAACAACTTCTCAGGGTCCATACTGGTGGAGTTCCTTTATCAGGGCGAGTGGGAATGGAAAAGAATCCTAGAGAAAGTTGACCCTTCGTGCTTCGAGTTAATGGACTACATGGGATTGTCCATGATTCTGTTCCCCATGAGCCCAGACTATTCAGGAATCGAGCCATGCGATCCTAGCAACTACTCCCCCACTGTGCTTCAACTGGTGGAGAGATGGCAGAGGCCAGCCAAGGCGATCGAGGAGGCGTACAAGAAATTCAAGAAGCCGATCTTCATCACCGAGCTCGCTGCTTACAGCTACGACGGCGGCGCATGCGAGGAATGGCGACGCAACCCACTCGCGCTCAAGCGAGCCGTAGACTTCCAAGAGCAGGCCGACCTATTTGAGGCTGCGATGAGAGTACTTACGGCTCTGGATTGTGTTCACGGAGTCAGCTGGAACAAATGGAATGCATATGAGCCTGGGCTTTTCTCGAGTTGGACTGAACACTCTAAGAGAGAGACTCAGTTTCAGGGGAAACCGGCAGAGAAGGTGCTCAAGTATTGGTACTCCAAGAAGAACATCCGGGACGGCATTGGCCTGCCCCTGACGCCCGACGGACATGTCGACCTTAAAAAGCTAGACAGTCTGGTAGGATAGGAGCGAGACAAAGTAGTCGATCTCTTCCAGCCTCACAGGAATTCCGAGTCCCAATTGAGGAGTGAATGCGAGGTAGGCTCGCCCAAGTTCTTCTCTGTCAATCCAGTCGTATATGTCAACGGCCCTTCTCTGACGATCCCCTCCTGGGGCTTTGATGAACTCCCTATCCATTCCGGCTCGTCTCAAATGGATAGCAGGAATTGCTGTGGCGTCTTTCAGGGTCGGGCCTGGTGCTGGTGAAAAACTTGTCGAAGAATAACTCTTGTAGAGATAGAAACTGGTTTTTCTTTGGACGGGATAACTCCCTTTGTAGTTGAGTATGCCGAAACTCTTTGCGGGTTCGTACCGACTGCCTTCTGTTGTCTTGTCAAGAAATGCCCACAGGAAGACGGCATCTTGTGAGTGCCTGCTGTTAGTCGCATTGAATGATCCTTGGTATTGTTGACTTGTATGCCATCAACGAACCAAGAATAGGTTAGTGTATCTCCGTCTGGGTCAGTCGATTTATTGACGAACATGATTGTATCTTCGTCAGTTGGTAAGACGTAGTCTAATGTCCGCGTCGGTGTTCGATATGAGAATTCTGCTCCTGGTGGTCTATTGAACAGTCGAAGATAGTGGGCTGCCACAACTCCCCCACCAACCGTAGAAACCAACAGAACGGCAATCAGAATTCTCTTCATCACATGGCCTCAGAACAAATCTGCATCAGCCAAGAATGAAACTCTGGTAAGCATAGAAACCAAGCTTCCGTGTAAGAAACTTTCCATCACCATAGAATCTTACGATGCCGTAGCTTCTCGCATCATTGGGTTGTCGCTTCATCCATACGTATACGAAAGCACCATCAACTCGGTTTGAGAGGTAAACTGCCATAGTTCTCAAGATGCACACTGCTTGCTCCTCCTGAGAGTACTCTTGATCCTTATACTGCTGCCAAGCATAGCCTGATACGTTCATGGCGCCTTTCCAGCAATGACACCCAAATTCAGTAGAGACGTATGGTCTCCCAGGAACCTTGAACTGAGCTACCCTCCTATCGAGCCATTTATCATCATTGTACCAGTAGAGCATCGGACCCACGATGTCCAGATCGAGTTCTGCATAGTTGAATCCGTAAGCCGCGGACCCTGTATTCGTTGCATATGTGATTCTGCCTTGGAAACTCTTTCGAACTTCCTTGATCATAATCTCCAAGTACCTTTTGAGTTTGGAACGGATAATATCGCTTTTCTGCTTTGAGTCCATTGCATCAAACTCCGCTACTCGCTGGTCGTATGTTGAACTGTTCGTGATGCCTTGTATGCCGAACTGAAGTTCTTCTCCTATGCAAAGCACGATAGCGCCACTCTTTTCTTTGAGCTTCTGAGCCTGCTGCGAAAACAAGACAACTTTCTCGACGTGTTCATCGATTGTGTAATCTTCCTTTGCCGTCTTGTGCCAGTATCTTGGGCTGATAATTATCATTTCGAATCTTTTCTGTATAGCTATCTCGGCGGCCTTAACCAGAACTTCCTCGTAATCTCCAACAAACTTGATCGCATTGCAGCCCAGATCATTTCTGATAACTTCAAATGACTCCTCCATCTCAAGTTCGGAAGTTGGGGGGTACAGTTTGTCCTCGAATCGATGTCCGATTATATAGTTGACTCCTTTGAATTTCATCTCGATCTTCTTTGGAGGATATAGGGCCGCCCGATCAACAGGCAGAACGGCCGTAGTAGAGTCCTCCTTCATCCCATCGGAAACAACTAGCTTGATTTCGTGCCCTTTCTCGTTGCCTACAGGCAGTCGTCCCCAATGGTGAGTCGAAGAATTCAGTAGTTTCCATTCGCCTGTTCCATTGTATCGTATGTACCATTTGGAGCTGATTTTTTCAAGCGGTGTTTCTGGGTCTGTGGATTCATTCGTGAAGATGATGAGATCTCGGTCTGTTGGTGCAATATACTTCAAGGTCCGGGTAGGTGTCCGGTAGATGAAAGCTGCTTTGGGCGGCCTATTGAATAGACCTAGACTGTAGGCCACACCGCTAATCACTGCAACAAAAACCGCCGCCACTATGATCTTGTGTAATGTGCTCAAAGCTCTGCGATTCACAAGCAAAGCTACCGGCTCCCTATCTTAGAAAATGAGGCTGCAAGCGGAATCGCAATCATGCCTGAATAAGGAGATGATGCTGGAGTTGAGCTACTAGTCTCAAACATGATTCGATCCAAGAAATAAGGGTCGGATATTGCTTTCCGATAGGCTTCTAAGGCTTCAGGAGACGAGTCCACACGCCAATCTCTTTCGCCTTGAGATTTCTTTTCCTCATGGAACCACATTACAGCCTTTATGTTGCGATACTTGGTTTTGATCTTGGTCAAGGCATCAGAGATCCAAGAGGCTTTGTCACCTGACACTCCTGGCATTCTTTCCTGAGAACAGCTTATCTCGGTGATCATGAACGGTTTGTGTGAATACTTTGTGTAGACTTTTGCGGGGTTGTGATTTTCGAATCGTGTCTCAAAGTCCTGCCACGCCTTCATGATTCCGGATTCTGTTTCGAAATAGCCGAAATTGTATATGAAGCATCCAACCCAGTCCACATACTCATCGCCAGGATAGTAGTTCTCAGATGAGTTCCACGGAAGGTCTGGGCCAGGGTCCGTGGTGGTCCATAACCATTCGACATTGCTGACTTCTTGCTGTTTGAAGATGTTATGAATGTGCCTCCAAGCGTCAACGAATCTTTCTGGGCCATCTGGTTTGAGAGGGTGACCGTAATACTTGTTTAGATCGTCTGCTTGACGCCAAGATTGGTTGCTGTATTTGCCAAAATTGTTTGCTCCACCCCACAGCATCCATTCGCCATTCATTCCATATCCTGGATTAAGCAGAATCCGATTGCCGAAAGCTCTTGCGCTTCTGGCCCATTCGGTTAGGTAATTGTCATACTTGCCATCGATTATGTCCTGAAGCTTGATGGGAAGATTGGCTCTCCCAATAGCAGGATTATGTAACGCAATATTCCAGCTCAAGACTAGGATCATGTCAAACTTCATCATGCTTTCTAGAGCTTTTGAAGGAAAGCCGTAGCCCCAAGCATAGTAGACGTTTCTCATCGCCAGCTTCTTGCCAATCATGCTTTCGAACTTGGTGATGTCTTCGTGGCCTGCCCAGGCTCCCAAGTAGCATCCATTGGTCGGCACCTTGACTTTACCCATCATCGAGAGAATCTTCGTTGGACTACTTTGAGTGATGGTCGTGGTGGCCTGCGAGCTGGCAATCGCAGTGACTGTTTGAGTTGTAGCTGGTACTATTGTCTTCCAGTTGTACGCAAGAATTGATCCTAAGACAAGAACCAGAGCTATGATGAATGCGCCGAGGATCTTGGCCCTCAAACCCGGCCTCTCTCATGCGCGATTCTGCGCTTCTTCACAAGGACATATGATCCAGCCACTACGACTGCTGCAGACACCAGTATGAGTGGCCAGTGCTCTTTCATACTGGAACTGATTGCCTCCAAGGTTTCTCTTGTTGCTTTGTCGGCTGCTTCCTTTGCACGAGTAGCAATATCAATGGCTTCTTCGTAGTTGCCTCGCAAATACTTGTCCTGCGATTTTTGCAATAGTATCGTCGCATCATTCAAGCCGACTGTTCTCCGTTCCTTCTTAGCAGCTTCCTGAGAAAGCTCTGCGTCACGCATGGCGGCCATCGCGCTGCTGTCGAGCTGGATCTCTTTCTCAGTCCTGACAGCCACGACATTCCAAAGAAAGAGTCTTGGGACTTCAAACTCAATCATTCCATTCTGAAGCATTCGAAACGATAGTTCAGCATATTCACAGGAGTCGTCTGGAGAGCGGCATTCTACTCTTCCCACCCTGAAGTCTTGAGGAAGCCTTACTCGAACTGGAAGCTTCTCTTGAGGCCTGACAGAATCGTCTTTGAATTCGTAGTTGTCGTTCACAAGATGGATGATCACTCGTGGAAAAGGCTGTAACTGTTCAAAGCGATTGATAGACACCAGTCTCCTACCGTCAGTTCCAAGCTGAGGCCTGTTTAACACTGATCTTACCGCATTCGTAATCATTCCAAGGTTTGTTTCGTCATCAACCCCATTGCGGATCACTTTCTCCCAGTAGATCCTTTCAGGTTGATCAGGGAAGCGCACGATTCTTGAGCCGCCAATGCGCGCGAGTTCACTTAGAACGTTCTCTTTTCTCTTGACGTATTCCTCGTTTCGCGTAGCAACTTCGCCGCTGGCGACTATCGATCCTCCTCGGGTAACAAATTCCTTGAGCGCATCCATCTGCTTGTCAGTCACGCAGTCTACGTTCGGAAGCACTAGCACGTCATATTGTCTCAGGGCTTTCAAATCAGGCTGATCTTCATAAAGGTCCGGGTGGCCAAAGAACACTATGTCGTACGGTACGTGGCTATCTTCCAATGCTCTTGCAAAGCCATGGATGGACGCGCGTTGTGATGTGCCATGCATACTGAATAAGGGAGAGAAACGCCAGAGAAAGGAGGGAAGGGAATAGACAACTGCCACATTGGCTCGTGATGTTGCGCCACGCAAATAGCGTTGATTCTTCCAAATGAATTCCAAGTACTGCTGTAGATCTGCTGGAGGATTGGCGGTCTGGTACTCAGCTGTCCAATCAGAGAATTTGACTTCCCTCATGACGCCTTGAGCGTACGCCTCCGCCATTGCCAGCTTCTTCAGGTTGCAACCTTTGTGAGCGAGAGTCTTGGGTATGTCTAGTTGCCAAGTTGGATAGGCCCAGACAGGTTTTTCATAGGCACCGGCCACTCTTGCGAATTTGTAGATAGGCTCCAGCCGGTAGCTCGGGGACCATTCAGGAACATATGAAGTTACGGTAAAGTCCTTGGTAGATGTTTGTACCCGGATCATATCGAAATAGTTGCTGAGAAGTAGACCGTACAGTTCCAATGTCGAGAACATTGTATAGCCGCCCATTGTACTGAGAGAGGTTACGAGAGCCACGTTCTTCTTCAATTCCTGAGCATAATGTCTGATTTGCGAAATCAATTCTCTGAAGAAGCTGATGAATGTGAGGCGCTGAAACTTAGTCCACTCCCGCATAAGCGCATCTTCGAAGACCGGGCTCCTTGTAGAGATCGTTATCTGAGAACCGCCAGGATCTCCCCGCTTCACGTCTGACTCAGACTTCGCGTATTTCGACAATAGATAGAGGGACATATCAAAGGCCTCAACGTCTTGAACACCTAACGAGAGTAACGTCGCTCGGTCAAACTTGCCTTTCAGATATGTTCTAAAAGCCTCGGCGGCCCAATGCGAGAAATCCCCTGTCACTGAAAAAGGCTCCATCTCGATATTGTACCAAGCCAGACCGTCTGATCCAGCATCAATGAGCATTTTTGCTTGTTCCACCTGCCAGCTGAGAAAGTTCGGATTGTTCAATGACATCGATAGCAGATTGGCGTCTGGCAAGGGTTGCCCTTGATAGATGTGCCAGTGGCCACATGGTTCCCCAAGAATGTTCTTTGCGGCTCCTCCATGAATTGGGTCTGACATCACAGAGCCGTTTGTATATCTCCATTTCTTGGACTCAGGAAGGCTTGCATAGTACTTCGTAAACTCTCCTCTCTCGACCTCTATGGAAAGAAACGAAAGCGCTTTCACATTTCTCTCGTGACAAGATTGGATCATCTTCTTTGAAGCATCTGACAAGCCCTGAGGATGCCACCAACCAACACTATCGATCGCATCAAAATGAAGGTCAGCCGCGCTCTTGACGTAAAGATCACTCCGCCAATGTCTTGCATCTCCTACTATCAGGACTTGCTTCCACCAGTCTTCCTGCGCGGATGCAGGACTGGATTCAGGGAATGATCTGCCAACGCTATTGAAGACAAACAGCATAGCAACTACGGATGCGAGAATCTTGGTTTTCACACTCAGTGGCCCCTATCTCTATGTCACAGGAATTGATATAAGGGATTACCGTCAGATCTCAAGAAGACTCTTGAGTGCAAAGGCACTGCCGATTCACTCGACGGATTCGGCGGTGACCCGCTGAGAACGAAGCTCTTGTACATAAAAAACCTTGGATCTCTCGAATATGGGTTGGATGATCCTTCGTATCTCAGTAATCCATAAGAAGTTGGGTCATCTGCTGCTTTTTGTGACTTGTACTGGTAGAGGAAGAATCCGTCTACTCCTAAGTTCTCGAGCATTTCTATTGTTTTCTGAAGCACTAACACTTGATTTGGAAGGGCCCCCATTTCGCTGGAGAATACTGATTTTCCAAACTTCTTGAGATAACGCAGCTTTGATGGAAGCCAGTTCTGGCTATCGTTATCTAGGTAAGTGTGCATCGCGATGATGTCGATGTCAAGCTCAGCCCACCTTATTCTATCAAAGGAAAATTCTAGACTAGAAACTTCACCTGGCGAAGCGGCATATGAAAGCTTCAGGTCTTTTCCATAGGAGCGACAGGTTTTGAGTAATTCCTTTAGCCAATAGTTCAACTTATTCAGATACACTGGATCGTTCAATCTGATAGATGCCTCATCTACTCTTTCTTCAAGAGTTGCCGATTCGTATATTCCAGAGGCGAAAAGCGTGAGCGAATTGCCAACCATGAATACGATTCTTTTGCCAGTCTTTTCGCTTAGGGCTTGAACCTTTTTCGCAAGATTGCCTGTTTCAACAACGGTCTGGTTGATGTTCATGTCTTGATAGACCGGAGATGCTATTATGGTTTCAAACCCTTTGGCAATTGCAAGCTCGGTGCATTTCAGTACCTTACCATCAACATAGCTGAAGTACTCTCTTCGTGACGGCCAACCTTTGTAGTCTCCATATATTCTAATTGCATTGCAACCTAGTTCGTCAAGGATTATCTGTAGATCTTCTTCCATTTCCTCGTCATCCGGGGACTTGAAGACAGAAGATAGAGGATCGCCGAGTCTGTAGACCACACCTTTAACTGGAATGGCTAGTTTCTTTGTAGGATGAGCTGTGCTCTTGTCGACTGCGACGAGTTTCTCTTTTGAGGCAGTTGCTTTACCATCGCTTACAGCCAGCTGAACAGTGTGATTCCCAGCAGAAAGAATTGCCCAGTGATCCTTGGTTGTATTGACCTGTTTTCCATCTATGAACCAAGTGTATGTCAGAGGATCATTGTCGGGATCGCTTCCTTTGCCTGTCAACTTGGTCACAGCGGTGTCGACGGGACGGATGTATTTTGGACTGACATCAAAGTCTGCTGTCGGAGGTCTGTTGAACAGGCGAAGCTGGTAGGCTGCTCCTGCTCCAGCAAGAATCAGAATGATGATGATTATGCCGAGGATCTTGGCCTTCAAGGCCAATTAACACTACAGGAAGGTTGCGTAGATCTCCATAAGAAACTTATGATTCACCAGATATGTGGTTCTTTCACTTTTCAATCAACTTTCGTCGCACAGGAATAGTCAACTGGATTCTTGTCTCACTTTGACATGCCACCTAACCGCGCCGGTAGTCTGTTGAAGCGTTCGATCTTGTCCTGTATCTCCTTCAGGGCTTTTTGATGTGCGAATAGAATGGATAGGATCATGCCTTCTGTTTTGGAGGGAAAGGCTCCTGCTCCGGCTGCTGATGCGTGTCGTCTGCATTCATCCATCATGTCCTCGAAGATCTCTCGTTCGTCGATGCGTAGGAAGTCTTGGAATCTTTCCCAGCGCTTCAGCTCTTCTTCTAGGATTATGCGGTATGAGGGGATTGTTCTACCCATCTTTGGCTCCTTCTAGGGCTAGTTTTAGTGCGATGTAGGCTTGGAGGAGCGGGAACATGGTCTCGTTTGGGGGAAGAAGTAGAGGCGACTTGGAAGGTTTGGAGCCCATGTTCTTCGCTCTGATTCAACGTGAAGCCTCAGGATGGATATATGCAGGAGAGGGCTTTTCGAAGGCCCGGAGAGATGCAGGCAAGTATTCGGCTGAGCAGTTCCGCGAGACTCACCGAGGGCCCGAGCAGACTTTTACCTCTCTTGTACGCAGAGGACTTAGTTCCTTAGAGCGGGATCTGCGGCCGAGTCAAATCCCGTAGGGATAACCAACAATTTACCGGTAGGTAAACATGCAGAAGCCGTACGAGTATTCCTACGAGTTGCGTGTCGGCGTCGCCAGCGGATCACTTATGGACCTCGAAACCACAGGACGTGATCCTTTTGGTGATGAGATAATCACGTTTGGCTACATCGAAGGTCACACCCTCAGGATAGTTCAGCGTCTGATGTGGCAGGGCTGAGGGCGCCATCTTTGGTCTTGTCTTCACACTGGATCATGGAAGGGTCTCTCTCGGAACGAGGTGAGTCTCAGCTACCTTCAATGAACCAGTAGGGTGAGGGTTGATCTGATTCCTGGGACCTTTCGCACCTTCTGAGCTATGACGTCTTTGAGCTTGTCCATTGTTTCGGCTTCTATTTTGGCTATGAGGTCGTAGACTCCGTAGACGAGGTGAGCCTCCTTGATGTTGTCTGTTTCTCTGAGCTTTTTCACAACCTCTCCTTCTGAGCCCACTTCAGCATTTACCAACACGAAAGCTAGAGGCATCTATCCGGTCCTCCCTGAGCCGTTTCGACCGACTTCCTGACAGTAGTGAAGACATCAACATATAATAGGATACAGTTGCTCAACTCGGCTTGAGCATTTTCGCCTCAGTCTCCGAGTGCTTCTTTGGGGCTCTCCTGTTTTTATGCCGGATCGTTGCGGGCCTTCGTTAGAGGGGGATCATCATTGGATGTGGTTGAGGAGCGTATCTTGTCTTTGCTTTGCGTGTGGCCGGGTCGGACGCCGGAGGTGATCGTGGGGGCGTTGGAGTTGAGGAAGAAGGCTTTGGATTTGGCGTTGCAGGAGCTTGAGAGGAAGCGTTGGGTTTCCGTTGTCTGCGCCATGACGGGAGACAAGTACTATGCCACGAAAGAGGGAAGGAGGGCGATGAGGCATTGAATGTGAGGACGAACCACTTTTGACGGACAGTCATTCGATGGCGAAGCAGGATCCCTCGCGTGGGCTTGTAAAGCTGAGGTTACGGAAGGTTCGAGCCAAGTGGAAGAGGAAGCTTCAGGATGGGCCGGTTCTAGTTCGGAGGGAGTATCCTCGCCCAACGCTTTCGGTTCCATCTTCCCTTGATGTCTCGGATCTTGTTGGCAAGTACTTTCGCGCTAGACGGAACGGCGACAAGATCATCTTCGAACGGACAGAGTAGCCTGGATCAGGAAGCAAGCTATCGGAGATTAGTTCGATACGCTGTGTGAGTGATCGAAACAGAGGAGCACTTGAGACTACGACCGAGCAGCGTGCGGTAGGTAGGCCTGCATAGGATTCTGAATGGAACATTGGCAGCGCTGTGACCGTCGACTGCCTCTCACAAGCTTATGAATGAACATAAAAAAGCTCATGCCAGGTGAGTACGAAGACTCCCACAAATTACTTAAGCCCTAGTAGTCACCCATTGAAGATATCAAAGCGTGGGAAGCTTTCTGACTCACAGCAAGTCTCTTAGTCTGTCCATGATTACTCTCGTATTGATTCTGAGTGTCTCACGCACAGAGGTCCTCCATGCCATGGATACTGTTCAAATCACGGGCTACATGCGCGATGTTGCGGGAAACGCGGTCAAAGGTGTGGGCGTTGATGTCTACGGTCTGACTCCGCCATGGGCACTGCATGGAAGCGCAAGCACCGACGCCACGGGGCGCTACGCACTTTCTCTCAACAGGCCAAAGCACCTCGATGTTCCTATAGCTTACAAGGGACGGCCCATCTATGAAGGCTTCGAACTAGAGGTCTATTCGCCCACAAGAGAATGGATGCCAATATCTTGCAGACTCAACACGGAAAACAGCAAGGTCGTAGAGCAAGATTTCACTCTACAACCTGCAGCTGTATTGAAGATAAAGGCATATAGTCCAAACGGCAGTCAGATCGAAAAGTTTTCTCAATATGAGCCTAGCGCAGATCGAACATGGCCGGTCTGGACAACAGGCTTCGATTGGAAAGTGGTTCAAAGTCGTTTTTTGGCGGGCCAAGGAATCATAATGGTGAATCTAGGCACCACCAATGTTGTCAATTTCCCTTGGAATATATCAGGTTTTGGAAAGGTGATATTGAGAGCCGACGATGGAGGCAAAGGCTTCGTACTAGCTAGACGAGGCGAGACAATGACCATCAACTTGAACTATGAGCTCGCAAGAACGGAGTGCAGGCTCCTAAGAGAAAGCTATGAGAGATACCTAAGTGAAGGCTACAAGTTTTCCAAAGACCTATCCACGGATATTGAGTCAGCATACGGGTTCCTACGAAAGGCTGAGTCGATCGCGGACGATGTCCAGAGAGCGTATTTCGCAGATCTATGTCTCAACCGAACATTATGGACCGCTGAGAGTCTAGAACTCGAAAGGGGTCTCCAAGACGTCGAGAAGAATAGGAAGGGAGACGTAGCACTACGCATCGTAGACAGCAAGGGCACACCAATAGTTGGCGCAGATATTGCGATCTCCCAAGTTACACACGACTTCATGTTTGGAGTGCTTGTAGAAGGGAAAGCGGACTTACGTGCATACGAGAAATTCATTGAAGCTGGCATAAACCACGTATTGCTTTCCTTCTTATGGAATCAGGTGGAACCCTCCGCCGGAAGATACGATTTCAGCCGGAACCCGATATCTGAAATCACTAGCCTAAGAAGGAAGGGCATTCGCTTGGGGGGCGTCGGTCTCATTGCTCTCGAGCCTGGTCCCAGCGCGTGGGAGACTGGTCTTCTGGACCTCAGCTTTGAGCAGTTCAAAAACAAGGTCTACGAACATATTTACAAAGTGGTCAACTTATACTTAGGCTGCGTCGACTATTGGTGCATAGTAAGCAATCCCTACAGTGAAGAGCAGATTCTCGGATTCGTCGGAGAACAGAGAATAGATCTAATCAAGACTGGAGCGGCGGCAGCCAAGAGCGCTGACCCAAGGATTCAGATCCTAGTTTATGTCGACAATATCTGCGGCTGCCTGACCGCCAATCAACTTGAGAGGAACTACAAACATTCGGTAGATCCCTATACCTGCCTTTTTCAGCTCGACACACAGGGTATCAACCATGATGGGATCGCGCTATGTTTGATCTACGGTTCAGTGGACGAGTTTCCGGAGACCTACGCAAAATACTCGAGCTCGGAGACGCCACAACCTTTCAGAGATTTGGCGTCGATCTCACGAATCCTCGACTGGTACTCTACGCTATCTAGGCCGATCTACATCACCGAGTTCAATGTTCCTGGAAGCTTCAGATCCAACTTGGGGTATTGGCATAGGAGAAGTTGGGATGAAGAGCTCAAGGTAGAGTGGATGAAGAAGTTCTATACGATCGCCTTCAGTAAGCCGCTTGTGAGAGAGATAACCTACCGGACGGCTAGAGATCAACCCTATCAGACGGCTCAAAGAGGGCTACTCAGTGCATCCTACGCTCCGAGAGAATCCTTCTACGCCCTAAAGAGGCTTATCACGGAGGATTGGACAACCCGACTGAACACGAAGACAGACGCGGAGGGTCGAGCGGAGTTCAGAGGCTTCTCAGGCGACTACCAGATCACCATCAAGACAGGGGACTCCAAGATCAACTATACCATTCACGTCTACGAGGGAAAAAGCAACGTATACATGATCAATCTTGGAAGAGCCAAAGCTGAAATGGCAGTCACTCAAGCAAAAGAAGCTGTAGAAAAAGCGAAGGGAGAAGGTAGGACTATCTTCTTGAATAGAGCCGAAAGCCTGCTGGAGGACGCTGGAAAAGCTCTGAACAGAGAGGACTACACTCAGGCAATGCTTCTTGCTGAAGAGGCAAATCGCGCTGCCGGCAACGCTTTGACATGGCTTCTCATACCAGTGATCATAGCAGTCACAGCAACAGCTCTCTTCTGCGTTGGTTACATCCTGCGTAAGCGACTTCTAGCAAAGAGAAGAAGACATACCTCAGCAAACCGGACGGTCCTTCAGCCAGTCAGGTAGCCTTCGGCAAATCTCTATTGGGGGCACAAGAGGATCCCTTTTCTGTAACAGAAATTCTCTAGCTTCGCCAAACGCCCAATGCATTTTTTCTGTCTATTTCCCCCATATTCGCGGCGGTTCAGAATTCTCTCCTAGGGGCGTGCTGGGGCCAAAGAGTGTTTTCTCGTGAGGTTTCTTGGTCCCTCAAGACCTCTCTAACCTGTTT
>Ga0209725_1001457_pt1 | contig 13207 bp, 15 predicted proteins | sample I18A1metaG_FD_184145 | JGI IMG/M metagenome (GOLD analysis project Ga0209725, IMG submission 184145) | Lake sediment bacterial and archeal communities from Gulf of Boni, Indonesia to study Microbial Dark Matter (Phase II) - ​I18A1 metaG... | ecosystem: Environmental > Aquatic > Freshwater > Lake... | reverse complement strand
TTTATAGACACTGAAAAAGCCCAGGGTGGGGCGAGGAGAGTTTTTCAAGACCAGATGAAGCTAAGAGGAAGGATCTCCACACTCTGGAGGACTAGAGGATGGGCAGGCAATGCTGTCGAGCATGCCTGGCAATTCTACAAGAATCTGATGGCTGAACCAGCTGAAGTGGAAAACAAGAAGCTTACACGGACCCTGAGAGAGAAGATCGGGCTCATAACCTCCAAGAGCTGCGGCTGCACCTACTGTGTATCGTTCCACTCTAGCATGTTGGGTCAGTTCGGCCTATCGGAGGAGGAAGTTAAGAAGACCATTGACTATCAGAACTCAGATATTCCAGATTGGGAGAAGAAGGTCTTGAAGTTTGTGGAGGAGGCTGCGACGGAACCTCACAAGATAACTGACCAAGAGTTTAAACAGATTCGGTCCCTAGGGTTTACTAACGAAGAGATGGTGGAAATTGCTGAAGTAATTGCCATGTTTGTGGGCATAGCGAGACTCGTAGCCATACTTGACATAGAACCCGATGAGTGGCTGGAGAACCCTGAATATTGGCTAGGTCCAGAAGAGACATGGCCTGAAGAATGGCACCGCTACAAGCTGGAGCCCAAGGTGTAGTTTATGATAGATGTGAATGAAGACGGATGGGCTGAAGAGGTGGAAGGCGCATGCCTTCCTGTAATTGTAGACTTCTGGGCGGAACGATGCGCAACATGCAGGATGATGAGCATGATACTGACCAACCTAGAGAAGTTGTATGGAGACAGATTCAAGTTCGTAAGGTTGAATGTAGACGAGGCTCCACAACTTGCCTCCAAGCATGGTATAAAAGGGATACCTACGGTGATAATATTTAAAGATGGGGTGGAGACTCATAGGTTGATCGGCGTACAGCCATATCAGAAGATGAGTCAACTACTATCGACCTTCTTCTCAGAAGATGCTGTGAGAAAATCAATGTCTGAAGAGTCGTCAAAAGGTGTAGATATTACGCAAAGGAATTGATAGGATTGGTTTTCGAAGATCTTCGTGAGCGCGCGCGAAGATCAATACTTTTCCAACAGTTTCTTTATTGACATTAACGCTTTTCCAGTTTCTAATCCTTTAATACCAACAATATCAATGTGAACACTCCTCTTTTCCAGTTCCCCCCTAAGGGCCTCAATAAAAACGCCCTCTCCTTCAACCTCCTGATTATTTATCGATGTTGTGTTCACGCCGCAACTGGGGGAACGATCAATTCCAATAATTCCTAACACTGTAAATCCATTTCGCTGATATTCTTCTATTTGGATAACTATTTGATTCACGAGAGATTTAATTGTCTGGGTTGCCGAAGATTTTTTTAAGGCTTGCCGAATTCTTGTATTTTCTACAATGACTGGTCTCTCGCCGCCATGAACGTCTCCGCGGTCTAATCCCAAGCAAAGCATTTCAGGACAAGGCATTTGTATTATACCAGCATTAGACTGAAGTAGAAACCTCACGATTTCATTAATGGATCCTGGAAAGTCAGCCGTCCCATCAGAAAGTGAATTCTGGTTTAAGACACAATGCGCAACTAGAACTACCCTCTTGCTTCTTGAATCAGTGAACATCAAATCACCTTCGCTCCTCTCACAACTCAATTCTATTTGACAAAAATTAGTTATTTAGTATTTTGACCTGCTTTCTAGTCCTTTCTACATTGGCACGTGAACAATACACATAAACGTCCATGGAGGTGAAAAAAGTCTTGAGTAAAGACCAAGCGATTGGAGCGGTAATATTCATTTTATGCTTAGTGATCGCCATCTTCTATATAGTTACGCTCTTCTATCCGCAGTGGCTTGGAACGCTAAGGATACAGACAGCCCAGCTGAACATCCAATTCTGGGTAGTAGCCGTTCCAGTGCTCATCGGCTTCGTCGGAATCCTAGCCATCGGCGCCTGAATAGGCTACACAATGGCCACAACGCCCCCACCCAAACCAATAGAAGCAATCACAGCCGAAACAAAACCCAACACCACAGAAACCACAGAAACCAGCTAACCGCAAAACCGCACGCGACATCCAGCGAATAACCAAACACACCCGCGCCACATTTTCGTTTTCACCTGTGCCCTCAGCCATTCTGCTGCTAAGATTAGGCAGCAGCTGAGGAGCACCTAAACTTGACCCTGAACCTGCCTAACAAAAAAGCGCACGCGCTCTCGTGCGCGCTAAGGTCTAATTTGTGGAACGCCTTGTTCTGCTGCATGGTATTTTATAGCAGAAACACAGAAGACTTAGATTGATGCGAGAGGAAAGCTTTGAAGAATCTCATTAATAATTCAGCTATAGCTAGATTGCAGGCAATAATTTGTGTCGTTATCATAACAACCTCAGTTGCAGTTGCAGCGTACGGTTTCACTGCCTTGAAGGCGACTCCCACACAATTTTCAATAAACGTGATTAACCGACCAGCTTCGTTCGGTGAGATTCTTTACACTATTCCCAACCAGAAATGCCTGTTTCTAGTGGTCACCGAGGAAAACGATTCAAAAGCTCATGGTATGGAAGCTGTCAGCCTCTCAGCCACATCACCAAATTGCGAGATAACAATCTCTCCTCAGGCAATAACTTATGGACAAGTAGCTGAGGTTATGGTAATTCCCCCTGAGGATAGCGTGGGTCAGAACGTTACCGTCACCATTCAGGGAGAGAGAGATGGGCTGAAAAAGACAGAGACAGTAACCTTTGAGGTCATTGAAGCTGAGGAAAGGGAAGAAACGCTTGGTCCGCAAGCGGCTGAGTGGCGTGACAAATTCACTCAATGGTTGTCAACTGTTCATCCAGAGTTGGGCATAACAGAAGGGACTGCCTGGACGGGCACGGTAGTTAACCCTAGGGTTTTGGTTGTTATGCACTATATGTTTCTGTCTGAGGATTGGGAAATGTATGTTACATGGCACGTGATGATACCGCCATATGATTGGGCAAAAATCTATCTGCGACATAGATTCAACGCAACCGCACCGTCTTTTGCTTTTGAAATATCCTCAGTTCAGGGGCAGACAGCGCCCATTGCTATTGAAGTCCCAGATTGGGTGTAGCCTTAATAGCGCGCGCGCTGATGAGGAAATGTGGATTGTGACTTCATAAGTCTTGTATAGTTACTGAATCATAACTAAAGATCTGCTTCCGTCAAGGTGTAGACGGTATCATGAAGAGAAAAGACATAGTCAAAGTGTTGTTTCAAGATGGTGAAATCCACTTTGTTTTGCGAGAGCACACGAGTGATGATGAACCTAGAAAGCGCATCTATCTTAAGGATGCTGAAGTCGCGGCTATTCTGAAGAAAGAAGCTTCTAAACCTCTTCTCCTACTACGCGCCGAATAGCAGAAATGCACAAACGCTTTCATTCTTAGAGCGCGCGCTTATTATTTGTGGGTTTGGCGCGCGCTGCAACTTCTTGGTCAAGCTTATCAGACTTAAGAACTAGTGATGGCACATATGCAATAGGGAAATTTGTGACTGCAGACGCGCAACGAGTTAGAAAGCCCAAGCTTCCAAAAAAGCTTCTGAAGAGGATGTTGAGAAACAAAGGACGAAGATAACATGATTGACGACAATGTACGCGTGAAGAATGTATGAAAAAGAGCATGGCATTCGCAATTGTTCTCTTCTTTCTATCAGCCTCAAGCACGCTCATTCTTTTGTCTACCAAGGCTAATTCTGAGACAACTATCCCTCCAAACATAGGTGTGTATTATTATCCTTGGTATATGGGAGAATGGGGTCTTTATCATAAAAATTGCCCTGATACTCCAGTTTTGGGACAGTACAACTCCTCAGATTTGCATGTTATAGACCAACATCTAGATTGGTTTGAGCAATTGGGTATTGATTTTGTTATTTTCTCTTGGTGGGGAAAGGGTTCACCAGCAGATACGAATGCACAAATAATGGTAAATGAAATGGCTAGGAACCACAGCAATATTCAATTCTTTATTATGGTGGAAGCGTTCACAACTGGTTGGGAGGAAGGGTACAACTCCACCACTGGAATTTACAGCTATACGCTCATCTACAATTACATCTACGACACCTATGTTAACCCTCACAATTCAAGTTACTTTTGCTTGGACGGAAAGCCCGCCATCGGATTCTACAATGGACCTAACAATAGAAACCTAACAATCAACGGAGTCCCAGATGATAATCGTTTCACCTTAAGACTTATCGGGTCTTTTCCTAACGACAACTGGGAATACCAAGTTCCTAACCCAAGCCTCTCCACACAACCAGTCTGCATGGATGGTGAGATAAGCGTGTGCCCAAGATACGATGCTGGCGGCTGGCATGAGGATGTAAACTACACAGAAGGACTATACGATAAACAGTGGAAAAAAGCCATAACCGAAGCTTCCCAAGGCAGAGTCAAAATCGTGACGATTATATCTTGGAATGAATATGCAGAACGCACTCAAATAGAACCCACATACGATACAACATCTGCATTCAAAAGTAATCCACTCTACATATTCAACAAAACCAAGACATATGTTGAAACGATTGACAAAACAGTTGGTGCACCGTCCTTGCCTCCAGAATTTATCTACACCATAACAGTAGCAGTAGTCTTGATGGTGATTGTTTTAGCTGTACTCATTTTGAGGAAAAAACCGGTTTAAAAAATCGGAACTAGAAACAAAAAAGGGGATTTGCGGGTGACGTGCGCGCGATTTTTGATTCCCTAAACTTTAAATCTCAATTGGCAATTGAGTGTCCAAAGTTGAGTGTGCTTGAAAATGCGCAAAGATATTACCTTTACCAGTAAAGGATTGCGTTGTAGTGGCTGGCTCTATGTTCCAGACGACTTGAAGACGGATGCGAAGGCGCCGGCGATTGTCATGGCCACTGGATTCACAGGCGTAAAGGAGGCGGTTTTACCCGATTTCGCCACTCAATTTGTTAACGCTGGCTTTATGACGCTGGTTTTTGACTATCGATACTTCGGAGATAGCGAGGGTGAACCGCGCAGTCAGAATTTCCCACTTGAACTGGTGGAGGATTGTCGCAACGCCATTACATGGGTTTCCGACCAGCCGGAAGTGGATTCCCAACGGATCGGCATCTGGGGAACATCCTATGGTGGGGGCTTGGTTCTTTACGTGGGCACTTATGACAGACGCGTCAAAGCTGTGGTCTCTCAGGTTCCATTTGCCCTTAGCCCGGAACAACGACGCGCTGTGAACCCTGAAAATTACGATAAGATGAGTAGGATTCTGCTACGAGACCGTATTGAGCGCTACAAGACTGGTGTGGTCAACTATATGAAAGTCGTGGCTCCGGAAGGAGAACCGTGTGTTTTGCATGGAAAAGAAGCATACGAGGAATACATGGCTATGAAGCAGCCGAACTGGCGCAATCAAGTTACCTTAGAGTCATTGGAGAAAATGCGGGAGTTTGATCCAGCTGGTATGGTTCATATGATATCGCCGACGGCGCTACTGTTTATTCCTGTCGAAAAGGACATTTTTTGTCCTCTCGACGTAGTCAAGGAAATCTACGAAAGGGCAAGGGAACCCAAAGCCATAACGGTGCTTCCAATCAGGCATTTTGAAACATATAGCGAGCCATGGTTATCGAAGGCAGCCAGTGCAGCGATCAACTGGTTCAAGAAGTATCTCTGAGTAACACAGCATTTTACACGGGCGCGGGAAATTTAAACGAGATAAGTCACGTATCCCGGGCTACCATTGTACCGTGGACAGGTTGAGGTTTAAATTTCGGAATTTGAACACTCTCAACAGAGAGATATCACCGCAAATCCCTTTTTTTCTTCTAGTGATTCCCAGAGTGAATAGGATCATTGTCTATTGTCTATTGACGGTTGATGAGAGTTTGGCATCTTAGCGCGTGCGCCTTGCATAAAGACAAGGGCACTCCGTTGTATGCTTGTCACGGGGTAATTTCATAGGCTATTGTAGCGCATATGCCAACCTAAGAATTCAAAAGATGGATGAATTCAATTTAAAACAAAATCGAGTGCGTGGAGGATAAGAGAAATCAGAAAAGCATTTGTCATAATGGCCTTGATATGTCTAATAGTAGGAATTTGTTTGGCGGCGTTTTCAATACAAGAGTCTCATAGTGAAGAAAATATCCTAAATAAGTGGGATAGTTTGGGGTTTTCATCGATAAATCCGCAGGACGTGGGACCAAGTTGGACATTGGAAATGCAAGAGGGAAGCCTCTTCGAATTGAATGTTTCAGCTTCGGGTACGGTGAGAGTGAGAATAGGAACTTCAGTTTATGATGAAGTTACAGGGGAACCAATCTTGAGAAATCCCCCCTTTCTTCTAATCGCACATATATGTACAAGCATTGCTATAACTATTTAGCGCGCGCCACTTGATTCATATTCTTTTCCAATGTAAGGAACAAACTATTTTTCACGGAAGCGTACGCGCTCTTTTTAGTCTAACTTACACGTTCCTGTCTATTATCGCAGATCTCAGCAACATTAATCTTCAGTTGGAAATCAACCTTTAGGACTTTTCAACCTGAACATTTAGCTCCATGTGTATACCTGCATGTTTCACGCATGTTAATAATGCATAAGGCTGTTCTGTACAATTTTTCTATGTGTGACGTTAATTTGTCTGAAAGATTCGCTAAAAAATGGGACCGCAGAAGAGACGAGCAACCATTCACCACTCACTTAAAGCAGACTGTTAGGCCCCCAGGACCACTGAAGCCACGCTTAGACTTCGCCGTCAAACGCCTTGAACTTCAAAATCAAAGACTGGATCAGACTATGGAACGGTTCAGCCAAAAAGATAAGGCAATATTCGCCAGAATAGTTGACGCCTACACGAAGCACGACACTGCACACGCAAAAGTCTACGCCAGCGAACTAGCTGAAATCCGCAAAATAGAGAAAATTGTCATGAACGCAAGACTCGCGCTTGAACAGATAGTTTTGAGGCTGCGCACTGTAACTGAACTTGGAGACGTAGTGTCGACCCTAGGACCCGCAATAGGCGTACTAAGATCGGTCAAAGCAGGGCTTGTAGGCGTCATGCCTGAGGCAGAGAGCGAGCTGGGAGAAATTGGCAACATGCTGAGCGGAATAATGTTTGAAGCTGGACAGGGCTCAGGAATGACACTTGACTTTGGCACAGTAAACGAGGATGCACAGAAGATTCTCACAGAGGCCGCAACAGTTGCGGAACAGAGAATCAAAGAAAAGCTTCCAGACCTGCCGCCCTTCCGAGTTTGGCTCTCACAGAAACTCAAAGAAACCTCATGACAACAACGGAGCCAATCACGCCAAAACCCCCACTTTTTTAATACCATAAGAATTTAGGGCGCACATGCTTATTCCGAAATTAGCCTAAAATACAATCCTCTTTTTTCCTCGGTCTAGAGATGCGTAGCGAGTCAAAGCAGATAGACTTGCACGCTCATAAATGTAAGAGCGCGCGCTGTTACTTAACTTCGTCAGGAAATCCTTTGTATTCGATAACGCCTAGTTGTTTGTAGAAATCTAAGAAGTCATATACCCCTGATTCTTTCTCCGCAATCTTGCCATTGACTATTCGATAGATAAGAACACCCGTTAATGTAAACTTCTTGTCGGTGGGGGCTATTCCACGATATTCGCCTTTGTGTGTCCCTGTGGCTTTGAAACGAACCCACACCTTGTCCCCTTCAGCGGTTATGTCCTCAATAGTCTCGTGGAAATCGGGAAAAGCATTACCAACAATGGTTTGCATTTGTTTGTATTCTTCCCGACTTCGTAGTTGAATGGCATTGTCAACATAATCGGGCGCCATCAACTCGACAAGTAAGGCTAAGTTCCTTTTATTCTCGGCCTCAACCAAGCTGCGAAGGAGAGCCTTATTTTCTTCTAATAACATAATACATCCCTCCTTTATTTTCAAACCTTATTTATCCCTTTTTGACATTTAATAGTTACCACCACTCAGAGGATGCGTTAGAATCTTGATAAGAGCGAGAAAAAAGTGGGAGTATGAGAATTTTATTCAGGCAGAAGGTGCTGTGGCTTGTTGTCGAAGTTTCATTTCTTCTTCAAAGCTCATTACTATTTTAATGTCCATAGTGTGATATGCACTTGTTGCCAGAGCTTCAGGTTCCATACCGAATTCCAGGAAAGCTTCCAGACTGGGGGCTTCAACTACCCAGAAGCTTTGGTGTCCTGCTGGGTCCGAGGTCCAAGCTCCAAGCATCTTGATTCCATGCTTCTTCAACAGTTCATCTACTTTGCCCATAAACTCTAAAGTTGCTTTTCTTGATTTTTCATTGAACCAATCACAGTCTTCAGGAGAATGCCTAAGAATCACCATAAAGGTAGGCATACAAAGACACTCCGAACAATAATTATCGTTTCATTTTGTATTTAATTGTAGTCTCTTTTACAGAAACTATCCAAAAGGTAGGAATCTTCTGCTAGTTTTGGTTGGTTAGATAGGATTTCTATCCAACCAACATTTCATTGTATGATAGATTCCTTAAGGTATCACGTTAAAGATCGCCAAAGTTTCCAAGAACGCAGAAAGTAGAAGGACTGAAACGCCTAGGAAGTAGGTAATCTTTTCTACTTTATTCAGTTTTACATCATTCCACTGCTTGATTTTTGTAACTTTGTTGCTTATCCACGATTCTTGTCTATAGATAGCAAAGTCGATTGTAGAGCATGTCATTAGAATGTAAGAAGTAAATTCCCACAGTCCAGTCCTAAGAAACCCAAGGAAAGACGCTGACATAGATTCATAGGGATAAATGAATGAATTAGTTCCTTTTAACAATCCGAAGATTAGAATCTGACCCCAAATGGCAACATATCCCAGCGGAACATTGCCCACTCTAAACAAATTGCACAAAGAAAAAACAATCCCGCCGACTATAAGATTGAAAAGGAAGATTTTGAGAAAAGTCGAGACTATATCAATATCTTCTCCGAGAAGTGCTGTGCCCGGCAGTTTTCCTCTTAACACTCCTTGAGGCAGAGCCAGATAACTTGCTACCCATACTAGAAAGAATATTGAAAATGAAAGAACCCACATCCACATGAATCGTCTAAATAAGTTCCTATCAACTAAACAGCTAAGCCTGTGCTTATCCTTGCCGCATTCCATTTCTACTCGAATGAATTCAACTAGCATTCATATCTTAAGCATATCGATAAAGAAAAGTGTGTGTTTTTTGGAGAGAGTGAGTTAGCGAGAAAGAGAAAGAAGGAGAGAACGTTTTGGGTTTGGGATTAGATTTTAGTCCCCACACACTTTAACGCTTATTCTCTAACTCTTAATCGTCCGCTCTCAACCTGACTCTTACACTCACTCAGCGCGCGCGCTCATTCCTCTTATTGTTAATTCAAGGCTCTTATGGCAGTTGAGACATTTTGTGGCATTCATTTCGAATCCATTGATTATGTCAAAGCTTCTCTGTGTATACTTTCTATGTTTTTCATGTTTGCAATTAAGCTTGGTGACAGAAAGTAGAATTTCTAATTCCATTATCCTTTCTCTCTCAGATATTCAAGATTATGCTCCCAAATAAACTAAACTACGATATGTTTTATAGTACAAATTGTGATATATTTCACAGTCAAAAGAGATTTTGCAGGGAAGAGAGCGCGCGCGGTATAGTCGGAATCGAGTATACGCTATTTAAACATTAGAACCTCACTTTCACCTCTCAGCACCCAAAAAACATACGTTAAATAGATAAAGCAGCTCATAATCAAAAATTAAAAGGGAGAACTGTATTCTATGAAAATGTCAAATTTTATCAGCTTGAGAGATGCTCCCAAAATTAAGCAAATGGAAGGTTTGGAAACGACAATCTTAACAGGTTTGCACGGAGAGAAAATGATGATGGTACTAAGTGCCACATTGCCATATCATAGCGTTCCCATACACTCCCATCCGCATGAGCAAGTCGGCATGGTCTACAGCGGTAAGGCGATTCTGAAAATTGGCAACCAAGAAAAAATTGTAAGAAAAGGAGATTTCTACTGCATTCCCGCTAACGAGCCACACGGAGATACATGCATAGGAAAGAAGCCATTCGTCATGCTGGATATTTTCTATCCAGTGCGTCAAGATTTCATTAAGAAGATAACCGAACAGTCTCCAGTTTGAAAACCTAGCTTTCAGGCTTCTGACAAATTCATTAGCGCGCGGCTAGGCAGTACACAGGCAGCCTCTTTAAGGTCAGTACGCACCCTGCCTTCTCAAGTTAGTCAGTCGGTCTCGTCAGGGAACACACAAAAGATTAAATTTTAATCACACACGGTGGACTAAAGCGAAGCAATTAACTTTAATCCCTCTGTCAGAAAAACTAAAGCGAAAAAGATCAAGACAATCCCCAGAACGCGAACAACGTAAGAGTAGTATTTGCTCTTAACAAAGGACTTCGACCTGTCCATGACTAAAGCAACGAATGTCATTGAACCGATCAGAAAAGCGTAGAATCCCAGCAGGAAAGGAATTATTGCTGAAGCATCCGTTTCCAGAGTCTTCAGAATAATTGGACTTCCGACAGAAATCCAAAAAAGGTAAGTGTGTGGATTCAGGAAGTTTGTGATGATAGCTCGTTTGAAGGCTTCTTTTCTCACGATTACAACTTTGAATTTATCGGTTTTGGTTCTAAAATTCTCCAGACCTATATAGACTAGGTAACAAGCACCAAAAATTGAAATTAGGCCAATCACTACATCATGCTCGGCAAGAGTTGACAGCACGAGTAATGTAAGGAGTATTATTGTTGAATCAGTAATCAGAGGAGACACCGCGACTTTAAATCCCTCCTCCTTTCCGAATTTCAATGTTTCTGCTACAACCAAGGTGAGCATCGGTCCAGGAGACAGCCCTGCAACCATTCCGAAAATAATCCCTGAAAGCAAAGATTCAAAAGCATTAACCATGCAAATATAACGCGGAATAATTCGCATATTAACTTTCTGCTATTGTTTGGGTTTGGGATTGAATTTTAATCTAACCCAACCAAATTCTCCCTCTCAACTTCTCTTTCTATCTCTCTCTTATGCACACGCGGGCACGCGCGAACGCGAACGCGCATGCTAAGACAAACAAATAGAGCCTTGCACGTATTTTCAACTTCCATCATAAAGAGGCAGAGCTTATTTTTGACATTAGAGCAAGTGGCAGAGTAATTAATCAAGAAACTTAAATACACAGATATATCAGTCTAGCATACGGTGATGAAATGTTGAAGGTTTCTTCTAAAATGCTTCTGCTAATCATTTTGGTTTCAATTGTATTGGTTTCTACAGTTGAGTTGAACTATTCTGTAAACACGTGTCTTTGTGCTTTCTCTGAGCAGGTTAAAGTGTTAAGTCACAGTTCATACATGGCTTACGAAAAGTACAAAGAATTACGGACTGGAAAGATCTATGAGGGCGTTATGGTTCATGTAGTGGGTGAAATACAGAATACTGGTACAACCAACTTAGAAGAGGTAAAAATAGTCCCCACATTCTATGATGAGCACGGGTCAGTAGTTGACGCGGAACCTGTCTATACATCAATTGAGCCTTTAGGCATACTTACTCCGAACCAGAAGTCTCCTTTTGAGTTGATTCTGCTGGATGCAGATGCAAGTGCAAAAGTTGTAGACTATGACCTTTCCGTTGAGTTTAGCTTGACAATAAAGATTCCGTATAGTCTTGAAATCGTCAACCATAGTTCAATAATTCTTTCATATTATAGGGTTTTTGGTGAGGTGGTCAATCGAAACCCTACAAATGTCGCGTCTACGCGAGTTCTTGCAACATTTTATGATGGGAACGGGAATGTTATTGGAGCAGACTCCGCATGGATCAGTATAGATGCCCTCCTTCCGGATCAAAGCTTCCCATTTGAGACATCTAATTCTCCTAGGGGTGAAATAAATGATAAGATAAAGAGTTACGCATTGTGTGCCCAAGGCGTTATCGGAGTCGAAATTCCATATACGGAGCGTCAGGTCTTAAGTTCCAGCTCATCTATTTCATACGTTTTTCACACGGTTTCTGGAGAAGTGATGAATACGGGCAGGCTTAATGCAACAAGTGTGCAATTAGCCGTAGCCTACTATGGCTCAGATGGTAACCTAGTTTATTGTTATGGCGGCTACACACAGCCCTCTGATCTGCCTCCGGGTGAAATTGGAAACTTTACGATCACAATTCCCTATGAAGAGGTGACTTCAAGGATAACAGGATACGCCGTTCAGGTTTACTGCTTATACACAGGGGGCGAGTGGAGTCAAATAAGCTGTATTTTTCCATCCTACTACCCCTTCAAAGCCGTTGTTAACCTGGGTGACCCCTTAACCGTTTCAGGCTCCATTTCCCCTCTTCGCCCTAACACAAATGTGATACTAACATACATTAGACCGAATGGAACAGTCGTACAGAAACCGGTCACTACAAATGCGACAGGAGGATACATCGACGCCTTCACGCCAGATACTTCAGGCGACTGGACAGTCTATGCCTCCTGGGCTGGCGATGAAAAGTATCGAGGAGCCTACAGTATCGGAGGAGCACCCTTTACAGTTGAGGAAGCCCCAACACCGACTCCCACGCCCACACCAACTCCCTCACCAACGCCTAAACCAACTCCAAAGCCAACATCATCACCATCGCCACCATCAACTCCAATGCCTGCACCAACTCCCACGCCTACACCAAAGCCATCTCCGTCGCCAACTCCAGCGCCTACAACAGGCCAAAGTTTTCCAATAGAATGGATCGCAGCAATAGCGGCTATAGTAGTTGTCATAGCCGCCATAGCATTATGGATGAAAAGAAGATAACAAGGCTTTCAAGGAAAAGGCCATATAATGCAAAGTAGAAGAAAGCAGACATTTGATGTCTCATATCGGGAGCAGACCATGCGATTATTTTTTTAGCGCGCGCTCCAACTTGTAGCGCTCGCGACCCTGTCTTGCATACTTTAACACTCAAATCTTTATATTGATAACTAGACCTTTACTTGATGGCGGTTAAAAGTTGAAGTTATTTGGCAAGAAGGAATCACGCGCTGTCAAAATGGCCAGAGAAAGCGTGAGGGCCTTTGAAAAGGCATTGGCTATTGTACAGAAATGCGACTCTATCGGTGATAATGAGATTAAGGAACTTGCAGAAGCCCTTGAACCTTCACCTAGCGTTGGTACAGATAGCTCACACTTCGTTCAGGGCATGATTG
>Ga0209725_1001456_pt1 | contig 13208 bp, 14 predicted proteins | sample I18A1metaG_FD_184145 | JGI IMG/M metagenome (GOLD analysis project Ga0209725, IMG submission 184145) | Lake sediment bacterial and archeal communities from Gulf of Boni, Indonesia to study Microbial Dark Matter (Phase II) - ​I18A1 metaG... | ecosystem: Environmental > Aquatic > Freshwater > Lake... | reverse complement strand
CTGATCGTTGAATCCGGAGGAGACCCGGACAAGCCAGATCACTGGAAGCCGTTTCTCGAGGACTTCATGTCAGAACTCGTTTCACACGCCGAGAAAGTTGATGTGGTGATAGCCATGGAGAACACACCGCAAGCGCTAGTCAAGGATGAGAATGACCTGCTAAGACTTGCGAAGGAGATACCCTCCAAAGCGCTGCGAGTCAATTTCGATCCCGCAAACCTCAACTTGACACCCCCCGGAAGCCGAGATCCACCAATAGCTATACGGAAGCTGAAAGAACACATCATCTCACTGCATGCAAAAGATTCGGTCTACGGCGGAGGGCCGTACGGAAAAATGCCTGACGGAACATGGCGGTGCCCTCCGATAGGTCAAGGAACAGTTCCGTGGGGTGCATGTGTTCAGGCGTTGAAAGACATCGGTTTTGATGGCTACCTGATAATCGAGTACTCGTATCCTTTCGGAGTAGTTCCGTTGGGGGAACGGGATAGAGCAATTCTTTCAGGCAAAGCCTACCTCGAAAACTTCCTGAAATGAAAACACGGCGCTATTCCGAGACATCGACCCTTTCTATTCGTTGACTCCCATCTGAGATGAGGCTCTGGCTCAGATGAGAAGAAGCTCACCACAGTCTCAAGAGTCTCCTCACAATCTCATTTCCTGACAGCGCTCGCCATCTTGGTCGTTCCTGATTGATCGCGTGCGACCCGACAATGAACGAAACGTGGCAATTGCTCCGCGATAATCTTCTAAACTCGTGACCCTATCTCGCTCGTCAATTTGCGCGCCCCTTCAAATTCTTGGTTAGTGCTACGTACCTCTTCTTGAGATCTGGGGCAAAAATGCCAACTTGCGGGCAAGAAACAAGCTCGTGGACCCAACTGGGCTCTTGGGGCTAAAAGAAGGAAGCAGGCTTGAAGATAGAGGCAGACGTGCTGTACCCTCACGAAGGAACCAGTAGACGGAGTCAGTAGCGTCGCCACTTCACCGAGCAGCCCAACGGTCTGGTCTCGGCTACGGACGGATTGTTCCCTGCAGTGACGGCGTCGAGCGTGTTCCTGAGATCGTGCGTCGTGACTTTGGCGGGGTCTCTGCTGTCATCGATCCGGCCGTGATAGACAAGTCTTCTTTCTTTGTCGAATACAAAGATTTCGGGGGTGCAGACGGCGGAGAGAGCTCGGGCGAGGGACTGATCCTCGTCTCTGATGTACGCGAAGTTGAATCCCTTCTCCTCTGCGCGCTTGATCATGTTCTCGTAGCTGTCTTCCGGATAGTCTTTGTCGTCGTTGGAGTTCACAGCCACCAAGCGTGTGCCTCGTTGCTTGTAATCGCGTTGAATGGCAATCATTCGATCCTCGTACGATTGCACGTAGGGACAGTGATTGCACGAAACAATCAACACCAATACTGGAACGTCAGCGAAGCTGGAGAGAGAATACCTCTTTCCGTCGGTCCCGAGCAGACCGTGGAAATCCGGCGCAGTCTCACCAATGCGCAAGCTTCTCACAGACATGTTGTAGTCGTCAAGGCTGAGATGAACTATTCTCTCGCGACCGCTGATGCGTGGAACTACTGGACTACGGGTGCCGCCCCGTTCAGGTTGCGGCCTTGAACGCGTATCTTACCCAGAAGACCGCGATCACGCCTCCCACTATCGCCGCCGAGGCTAGGAACACTGCTGCCTTTTGCCAGACATCCATGTTTCCCGCGTAGAAGGCAAGATACAGTACGATGAAAGCGAACCATCCCACGCCTGCGAGCACTGTTGCTGTTATACTTGAGGCAATTGAAACCATTTCCCGTTCGCCAGCTCCATGAGACTTGATACTAGATTCTTATGACTTTCGTGCTAGAACCATGCGGGATAGCTCCTCATCCAGACCCACGGGCCTTCCATGCATGCAAGGCACTGGTTAGCGTCTACTGTGAATGCCGGGATCCCGTCCGCTGAAACTCCGAAGCCATGCACCTAATCTCTTGAGCATTCTGTGTTTGGGCGGTGATTGATGAGGGCCCTGACGTAGGTTGGACCAGTGTGCGCACACAAAACTGAAATCTCTCTGCATGCATACTAGGGTATGCCCTTCTGGGATCTCGCTGACAGCGTGTTTGGAGTTCTCGGCTTTCTCCGTGAGCAGGAGCGCAGAGAAGGGGCGCTATGAAAGAAGACGCCCAACTGAAGACGCAGAATAGGTGCAGTTACATGGTAGTGCTGTTGCGCCGTGTGGCAGGAAGCGTCTTGCGATGATCAAGATCGCAACGTTCAACGCGGAAAACCTGTTTGCTAGGTTCAAATTCAAGGGTAAGAAGCATAGAGTTGCCAAGCCGGGCGGTGGCTATCGCTATGAGTACAAGCCCTACACCGCAGAGGAGTTGCTCGGCATCTCGAAGGACGGGTGGCAGATAGACAAGACATTCTTCGAAGTCAACAAAAAAGCTCAACGCGTGCTTACAGCCAAAGCGATCGCTGCTACAGACGCAGACATCATGTGCTTACAGGAAGTCGAGAATCTTGATGTGCTGAGACGATTCAAATGGGACTTCCTGAACCCTGAACTCAAGTCCCAACACAAGGATCCATACCGTTACGAGATGCTGGTCGATGGAAACGACATGAGGCTCATAGATATTGCAGTTCTAAGCAGGTTCCCATTCGACCATATTCGCTCCCACCAATGGATGAAACTAGATAATGTCCGCTTCTCGCGCGACTGCCTAGAAGTCGGATTCATGCTTCAAGGCGAACCTCTGACCTTCTTCATCAATCACTTCAAGTCGATGATCGGAGGGCGTGCCGTGACAATGCAGAAGCGTGAGAAGCAAACCACCATGGTCACGCAGATAATTGAGGAACGCTTCAGCGACCCGTCAAACGCAAACTTCGTCGTATGCGGCGACTTCAACGACCACCGCGACTACGACCCCCAAGGAAGAGGACTCCCTTCCCGAGGGCTGGCCCCGCTAGTGGAGAAGCCGTATCTGGTGGACGTTGTCTACGAGCGGCTCCCTCTAGATCAACGTTGGACCCATCACTACTGCGAGAAAGACGAATACACGCAGCTTGACTATATCCTGCTGTCGCGCAAGCTGGCTGACGCGAACCCAAGCCAAACGCCGAAAATCGTCAGGGAAGGACTTGCAAAGCGCACAAGCAGATACACCGGCCACAGATTTGATGAGATCGAGGAGAGCGATGACGCGAACCTCAAAGCTTCAGATCACTGCCCAGTTGCCTTTGAGATGACGGTTTGACAATAGAATCAGGCACTTTCGAACCGCTCGACATCGGAAACTCAGCCAAAATCGTTTCAGAGCTGTACTCAAAGCTGTCATAGCGAGCAATGGGTCACGGACTTGCGTGAGACGAGTGCGCTTGGCGAAAAGTTGGCTAGAGAGACTAGGTTTAGGACACCCTAGGATTTGAAGATGGAGTTGAGCCAAGGCATTCTCCGTCATGCGAACCTATTCTTTCTTATGTGCTTGGTCTGATCAGGTTGGGAGGTGGGTCCATGGAGAAGGTGAACGTCGCGGAGAAGTTTGGGCAGATCCGAGAGTACTGGAAGCCCTACATCGCGGCTGAGCTCAACGGACAGCAAGTAAAACTGGACAAGCTCAAGGGCGAGTTCATCTGGCATCACCATGACAACGAAGACGAGATGTTTTTGGTTGTCAAGGGGAGGCTCCGGCTGGAGTTCCGGAGCAGGCATGTGTGGCTTGAGCAAGGAGAGTTCATTGTCGTGCCGCGGGGCGTGGAACATCGACCCGTTGCAGAAGAGGAGGCGCATGTTCTCCTGTTCGAGCCTGCCTCCACGCTGAATACGGGCAACGTGCAGGACGAGCGGACACTGCAAAAGCTCGAGAGAATCTGAACAGGCGCTGGGACCTGAGAGAACCGCCACCCTCCAAGCCACGTATGTTGGAACGACGGCGGCGATTGCACTGAACTCCTCAGATCACCAAGCGAGCCGAGTCATCAAGGCATGTGAAATGCCGGACCGCCGGTACCCTTGCCTCTTCGAACTCCCGAGAAGGTTGCTAGTCGTCGCACCGTTCGCAGTTTCCACAGTTGAGGCAGCGACGGTTTGTCAGCCCGTCTCCACAGTTCGTACAGGTATCGTCTGAGCTCATGCGCGTAGGGTAGGCTTGTCGAATCATAACGAGAAAGGGTGCTGACGGTGATACAGTCAGTCCCGACTGAAAGAGACTCACAGGCGGCATGAGGTGAGATCTGTTTTTCCGATATTACGGGGCGGAGCCAGTGCTAGGACATGAGCATGCGGTCCTGATTGCTCGAAGCTTTGGAGTACGAAGCGACTATCCGCCGACAACAGCGAGGGCCTTGGCAACGTCGGCAACCGCCAAGACAACGGTTGCTTTTGCGGATCCTTCGGTTGCTGTCGCGTAAGCGTACCTGATGTTGATCTTGGCCTGAGCGAGCTTCTCGGCGACATCGCAGAGAGCGTTGGGCCTGTTGTCCAACTCGATCGCTATTGCTTCTTCCTCGCCGAACCGGATTTTCGCGTTCTTCAAGGCGTCCTTGGCCTTGTCCGCATTGTCGACGAGTAGCCTCACTTTGCCTTGCCTCGCCTTTGCGCCTCCTACCCCAGGCGCCATCACAGCGGAGATGTTGACTCCCGCCTTCCCAAGCATCGAGCAGAGGTGGGCCAGGGTGCCTGGCTTGTTCTGGAGCGTGACCACGATCTGAGTTACTTTCGGCATAGATTGTGACCTACTCTGGACATGAGTGCGTAAGCTACTTGCTAATAAGAACTTGCGCGAACTTGTGTCTCTCTGGAGAGTTGGAGAGAGTCGTCTAGAGGCGGTGAGCAAGAGTGAAGCGCAGCCCGTTCTTCGAATTCAAAAATGTCGAGGTCTACAATGAGGACATCATAAACACGAATGCCGTGGAACCAAGCTCGATTGACCTCATAGTCACGTCGCCCCCATACAATGTTGATGTCAAGTACGGAACCTACGATGACAGCATTCCATACGACAAGTACCGGGAGTTCTCGGAGAGGTGGCTGGGCAAGTGCTACGAGTTGGCTGAAGACGACGGAAGATTGTGCCTAAACATCCCGCTGGACAAGAACAAGGGCGGCCAGCAGAGTGTCTGCGCCGACTTGACGACCATCGCCAAGGCAGTGGGATGGAAGTATCACGCGACCATCATATGGAACGAGCAGAATATTTCCCGCCGAACCGCGTGGGGATCATGGATGAGCGCCTCGGCGCCATACGTCATAGCTCCAGTGGAGGTCATAGTGGTTCTGTACAAGAGGAATTGGGAGAAGGCATCCAAAGGCGAGTCTGACATAACTAGAGACGAATTCATAGAATGGACCAACGGCGTGTGGAACTTCTCGGGTGAAAGCAGAAATCGAATAGGACATCCCGCGCCGTTTCCGCTCGAACTCCCCACGAGATGCGTCAAGCTGTTCAGCTATGTCGGCGACACGGTCATGGACCCATTCTTGGGAAGCGGAACCACTCTGATAGCATGCTTGGAGACCCGCAGAGCCGGGATCGGGGTGGAGATCAACACGAAATACTGCGAGTTGGCGGCTAAGAGGATAAAGGAACACGGCTTCCAAAAGAAGCTGGAGGAAGCGATCTAGGTTGCCGCGAAGCTGGGTTCCTCCATAGCGAAGCTTTGGTAATCCAGAGATCAATCCCTTATGGCGTAGGCCACGATCAGCCGTTTCGGCGCAGTGAGAGAGATCGTGGGCCTCGACACTCTTACCGTTAGAATCGGTTTCGAAATGCTTTCTTACGCAGGCTTCTACTCTTCGACAGGGAGGAACCGCTGTGACAATGGATGGGGAGAAGGGATCTTCTACAAAGGCGGTCAGGGCCGGGGAGAGAACGGATCCAGAAACTGGAGCCGTTGTCACGCCGATCTACGAGACCTCGGTCTTCGCCTTCACAAGCACGCAGCAGTTGATTGACGCGGTGAGCGAGAAGATTACTCACGATGTCTATACGAGGTGGAGCAACCCAACGATCACGGCGGCTGAAAGGAAGATAGCTGAGCTGGAAGGCGCAGAAGAGTGCGCGGTATTCTCATCGGGCATGGCAGCCATCTCAACCGCGATCATCAGCCTAGTCTCGCCAGGCGATCACATAGTATCCACGAGAGATCTGTATGGCGGAACGATAGAGCTCCTCTCGAACCTCATGGCTAGGTTCGGGGTGCGGACAACATTCGTTGAGGCGACAGACGTGGGCGAAATCAAGTCAGCGGTTAGGGAGAATACGAAGCTCTTCTTTCTGGAAACTCCGACAAACCCGACTCTGAAACTTGTAGATCTCTCCAAGGTTGCAGAGATAGCGAAGAAGACGAACGCAAGGATTCTCGTAGACAATACGTTCGCAACTCCATACAACCAGCAGCCCCTCCGATTCGGCTGTAGTGTAGCAACACATAGCGCCACAAAATACCTGGCAGGACACAACGACGTGACCGCTGGAGCAGCAGCCGGGCCGAAAGAACTCATCGGCCCGATGAAGAGACTCCGCAGAATCCTAGGAGGAGTGCTTGACCCACACGCCGCTTGGCTGACGCTCAGGGGGATGAAGACTCTTGCACTTCGAATGGAGAAGCATAATGCGAACGGCCAGAAAGTCGCAGAATACCTTGAGGCTCATCCGAAGGTGGAAAGAGTGTACTATCCCGGGCTCGGCACGCATCCGCAGCATTCGCTGGCGAGGAGGCAGATGAAAGGCTACGGAGGAGTCCTGAGCTTTGAGCTGAAAGGCGACGTGGATCTTACAATGAGATTCGTCGACAGTCTCAAGCTAGCGCTCATTGCGCCGAGCTTGGGCGGAACAGAGACGCTTGTCAGCCAGCCCAGCACGGTATCACATTACTTCATGAACCCTGAGGAAAGACGCAGGGCAGGAATAAGCGACTCGCTGATCAGGCTATCGCTAGGCATAGAGGATGCAGATGATATAATCTCGGATCTGGCGCAGGCATTCGATAAAGTGTAGCTCTGAGCCGCAAACGCTCCAAGGTGGCGCGTCTTCCCGCCAAAACGACTCCTTCTTCGACCAAGTGCTGAGCCAAGACCTGACCTATTCATGCCACGCCACTGACGAAGCCTCAATGACGTATTGTGAGGCATCAGTGACTGGCCCTCGATCGGCGAAGATACCCGAGACGACGACACGGCAGGGCACGGCGAAAGAGCAGGGCGAAAGAACAACCTCATAGCTGATCCCATTGTAAAGAAAGGAAAGGTATAGATCGATTGTTGCTGGCTGACCAGCCACTGCGACACAGGGGTTTTCCGCAAAGTACAGGTTTCGAGGGTCCCCCTCGCAGAGAGTGTAAATGTCCCCGAAATGCGACGCAGTGTGCTTCACAACGTATCCGACGGCTTTCACTTGCAGACCAGCATAGACAGTTGGATGCTCGTGGAGCTGTCTTATTGAGACCTCACGCGGGTAGAGGCGCCCGGGTCCCAACGCGAAGAAGACCAAAACACCCACGAAAACCAGTATGAGCACTATCGCGAGAAGGCGAACCCCGACAGTGGTTCTGTTCTTGCCGGTGTGCCCCGTCACTGTAGCACGCCTCGCATCATGGGCCGACCAGGTTAACAGACCCGAAGAGCGTACCAGGGCTATTCAGTCTACGCTTTCGAACGGCAAAGTGTGTTAGACAAGTGTCAAGGATGTTATAGGGAGAGCGAGCGTGTCGTCGATAATGAAGGCCGGTGCGATGGATGACTCTAGACAGGTGATTGTCTTCTGTCTGGTTGCCTTCTGTGTGACGTATCTTTTGGAGACTTGCCTGTGGCTGTCTGGGGGGCTTACGGTCTGGTTTGCTTCCGCTGTTCTGGTAGCTGTGATGTTTGTCCCGATGCTTTCAGCGGTAATGACTGTCAAACTGGTTGAGCATGGAAGCCTAAGGAGCTACGGCATCGCCAAGGGAAGCGTCAGTCACTATGTGTGCGGCCTGGCGTACCCTTTCGGTGTAATTGCTCTTGGCCTCGTGTTCGTGGCGGTTTTGAGAACCGCGCCGATAGACTTCACTATGACAAAGTTCAGGGAGATGTCTCCGAATGTTCCAGCCGCCACCGAGATTCCACTGTACTTTACAGTGATCAGTCTGATTCTTGCGCCGTTCATCAACTTCATCCCCGCCTTCGGTGAGGAATACGGGTGGCGCGGCTTCCTCCTACCGAAGCTTATCGGAAGATTCAATCTGTTGGGAGGTTTGGTGCTCACTGGCACAGTTTGGGGTGTCTGGCACGCGCCTCTAATCTTGATGGGCTACAATTACCCGCATCATCCAGATCTGGCCGGCGTAACGGCTTTCACGGTCTGGTGCATCCTCGCGGGCTTCTTTCTGGGGTGGCTGAGGCTGAAGTCGAAGAGCGTTCTGCCAGCCGCCCTTGGGCACGGAGCGATCAACGCATACGCGGGGTTTGGACTCCTGATCGCGCCTGGCGCGGATGAGATGATGACGATCCCCCTAGGCCTGCCAGGTATGCTTGCGCTGCTCGTGTTTGCTGCTGTAGCGTACGTAGATCTCAATCGGTAAGAATCTGGCAAAACTCGCGACGTTATACAGAGTTACCTGTCGACCAAGCGTCCTGTGTAATTGGCACCCTTTCTTTCCGATATTGCAATATTGCACCGCTAATGGTTCGGGAAATGCAGCCCCCCTCCCACGGGCGCTCATCCTTGGGTTGGAAAGCGAGTTGTTAGGGCTTGCTCTTCCTCTGTCTTTCAGAGAAGTGGAGTATGGTCAGTCCGATTATCTTGTCGCCCTTGTAGCGTAGGAGCACATCGTTCTCTGTCAGCTCGGAGTCGTCAGCGACTGTTTCGGGGTCGAATGCGATGTAGAGCACGTCTCCTTTCTCATCGTACTCGACATCGATCGTTTCCGGAGCGAGCTTGACTAGGTCGGTCTTTGCCATATCGTTCTCCTCTTCCTCAACAGCCTCGAAGGGTCGGAGGTTAAAAACGCTGTGATGATGAGTTGCTTGTCTTCTCGATAGATGGCAACCATATCCTTGGGGCCCAGGGGCGTCTGGTCATGATGTTTCAACGCCAAAAGCTCCCCTGCATGTCCTTCAAGAACGAGATCCGGCGTACTCACCGTCTCCAGAATCAGCGAACTCACACCTCTGAGTTCTCCGTGCTTTCGGAATATCCTGTCAAGCACGGTTCGAAAGAGCCTGACTTCAACCCCGTTGACTGTCGTTGCTGTCTGATACTCCAATCTCATGTCTCCGGCGGTTTCGCTGAAAGGCTTTGGCGTTCGGGTTCATTTAGGTTGAAGATATGAAAGTACTTCTTGCGACCGGTAGTTGAGCTAGCCACTCTCATCTGACCGAAACGAATCCTGCAATATTGCGCCTCTAACGGTGCCACGTAGGTCCAGCCCTTTTCCCATAGGTGGGCTCCTAGGCGGCCGCTTCTTTCTTCGCGATGTCGACTATCTTGTCGGTTCCTGACCGCGCACGTGTGATGTAGCGATGCAGCTCCAGTTTTGCCAGCAGTCTACTTGCGGCATAGTCTTCCATGCCTAGTCCTTCGGCGAGTTCGCTTTGCTTTTGAGGGCCTGATTCTTCGAGGTGCATGAGCAGCCGGACGGCTTGGATTCTGAGGTCGCTCTGTTTGGGGAAGACCTCGACGAGCTCGAGCTCCATATCCTCAGCCAAACGGTCAACGGTCACCGCCTCCTTCACGGTTGCGGAATCGATCGGGTCGCGAGGTTCCGGCCGAGTCTGCCAGAGGTCCAAGGTCAGCGTGATGTATCTTAGGAAGCGGCGGAAGATGCCGCGGCTCATACGGGCGAGCGTCAACAAGGCCTCATCGGTGAACGGGTCAGTCGTAGGGAAACGACGCTTGTATGCTTCAAGCATCGCCTCGGGCTGGAGTGGTTCAAGCTCGATCTTCTGCATCTTGTCGAAGAAGAAGTGGCCGGTGAACATCTCCTTCTGGATCGCGAGAACTATGTTCGGCCCGTTGTCTAGTTTGGCCAGGTTGAGCCAGAGCCAGTAGATCTCCTGCAAGTCCTTCGCCATCAGCCGCCGGTCCGTCTTCGAATAGTCCGGCGTATCGATCAGCACCGTCTTCTTGTTCCGAAGCGTCTCAAGCCATGTAGCCTCTTGCACCGTCCTTACAGCGTCCCTGCTCAGCTCCGCCTCGGCGCTTTCAAGCTCAGGTTGACCTATGCGAAAGTCGGCATCATTCAGAATCTTGGCGTCGACTTGGATCAACTTCATTTCCTCCTCAATAACGAGTAGTCTCTTCCTAAAGTCACCGTCACGCGGGACACGAGAAGAAAGCTTGGCTGATGGTCTTCCTCGAAGCCTGCTCCAGTATTCGCGGAGGAAATCTTCAGACGCCTCATGTGACCCGTCGCGGAGGCTCCTGTAGAGTTCCTGGCGCCTCCGCCACTTGATGAGGATACTCTCTGACTTCATGGTGTTGTGGAGCGCGCGTAGAGCGCTACTCTTTCCAACCCCTTGAAGGCCTACGAGGCCGATGATTCCCGCCTTCATCGTTTCCAGCTGATGCTGTACTCGAAGCACAGCCTCAGGCCAGACATACCAGCCTGCAACCCAGTCTGGGCTACGGCTTTCGGAGGCAAGCTGACTGGCCCAAGAGTAGAGCTCGTCTACTGTAGAGTTGACGGATTCACTTTCTACGGTCAAGACGTAGCGCCGGCTGAAGCATTTCGGCAGCTTCGTCCGCGGAAAATCAATGATTGTCGAGCGATATGATTTGAAGAGGCAGCTGAAACTAAGGCACGTGTGATGAGGCTGCCTTCGACAACCCGACTGCGCCTATACTCCTCTTAGGAAGCCCTTTCCCAGAGCGTCTTCGAGAACCTCGTGTATCTTCAGCACGAACTCTCTTGCCTCGGTTAGAGCTGTCTGTGCGAGTCCTACCTCCGTGGCATAGCCAGTGGCGTACGACGCCTTTTCCCGCTGGAATCTCTTTTCAACCAGCTTCCGCACGTCTTGGTCTGCAAGCGCCTGTACCTTGTCGAGAGATAGCAGGTATTGTTCTTTGAGCCGCTTCCTCCTGTGCACATAGTGGTAGATGAGCGCGCACACTGTTGCTGAATAGTTCTCGCCTGACTTACGCACAGCTGCCAGCGCAGAGAGGCATGCCTGGTACATTGAGTAGTAGCTGACCGTGATGACCCAGTCGTAGTAGTTCTCGCCTGGATAGCTGACTTGGAGCTGGTTCTTCTGGCTGCTGTCAAAAATCTGGTTGGCAAGGCTGAGGTTGTGGAACGCCTTTCTCAAGTGGCCAAGGACATCGGCCTCGGCTTGCTTTGCATTCAGCCGTTTGACCTGCGCTTTTCTTTCAAAATACATGAGCGACTGCTCGCACACTCTTGCACTCTTCAGCCAGTCCTGCCAGTTCGGAGCCTGACGGACTCCTGCCCTCCTCATGCTACGAGCCTGCTCAACAATGTGTAGTATCTCTCCTCGCCAAACAAGACTATGCCCTCTTGAACGACATCCTGTGCTATCCTTTTCTTTTCGCGGAACCCAGTTTCGAAATCCTTCACGGTCATTGTGACTGCCGACAAGGCATAGCCGTAAACGCCCCTGATGTCCGCAGCGAGCTTGTCAACAGACTTCATCAACTCATTGATTGGCTCCTGCTCTAGATTCGGGACCAGCACCAGGAGGTCAACATCGCTCGTCTTGGTCAGCGCTCCGCGCGCAGCGCTCCCGAACAGGATTGCGGACTGTATCTCTGGAAGGAAATCGAATACCCTCCTTGTGAATTCTTGGAGGGACCAAGACAGCCTCTTGTTTTGGCTGTAGAACTTCTCGCGCTTCTCCGTCTCGAACAACTCGCACAGTTTTCGTGTCCTAGTGTTGCCGAGGTTCAGCCTGTAGTAGACTTCGCGCCCTTCAGCTCGCTGATTCAGAATCCCCTGTTTCACAAGCTCTGGGAACTCATCCGAGATAGTCGTCCTGCCTGTCTTCGACAGGTGGGCAAGCTCCCGAGTGTAGTACCATTTCTGCAAGTCATCGTGCATGACCCTGAGCGCGCGCAGGACCCTGGGGGTGAGAACCTCGGACATATGAAATAGTATTGTTTTTCAAGCTTAAATTCTTTGTTCGGTTTATCGGACGTACGTCCGTTTTTTCGGACAAATGCAACCGCACGGCAGTCATGCTCCTCAACGCGCGTACTGTAATCTATTTCTGAACTGGCATCCGCATGGTGAATCACGCGGATGAGACGGGGTTGGAGGGTGACTATCGTTGCTTCTTCAACACCTCCTTCAGGAATTGCCTTGAGGAACAAATGCAGGTGTACGCTCGCGCTCCTCGTGGGGGCTCACGTCTCGCAGATAAGTCTGTATAGCGCAATCGTTTTGGCCACACCACGCGTGTATGACTCAAAGGTCCTAACTGAAGACGAGCACTTCGAACGTTTGCCAGAGACTATCCCGATCTGACTAACGCAAACTGTGAGTAGAGCCCACGGGCAGCAGGATCGCGCAAGGGAACTTCTTGGCAGACTCCCTGGCACTCGAACTCACCTAGCTGAATCGTGTGGATTCTGCAAACCAAGTCTGCCAACATTAGTTGATCATTCTTCAGCCTTGCGAGCCAAGGTACCATGACTGTCCCGTGAGACGTGCGAGTATGTGTGCGAGCGCAAACGATTGTTGCATGCCGCCTTCCGCTCGAACGCGTCGCGGGTAGGTTTGGCGGCGCCACAGCACTCGCACCAAATCTGTTGGCAGGATTGATTCGAAATTCGAGGTGTCCAAATCCTGCAAGGTTCGAACCGATTGGGCTGGATTCCATGGAAGCCTGTCGCTCCGACAGCGCATTCAGTTGCGGAATCACATCGAGTGTCTCTGTCATGCACGAGTACTAGGATATGCTCGACCTAAGACGATTTGTGGTAATCGCGTATGTGCCTAACGCGGCCAGAAGGGACTTTTGTGAGAAGACGCTCGTCTGCCGTATAGAGAGTCATGTCTCCGGTCTCGGCGAGCGCCATATACGTGGAGTCATACACAGTCACTCCATGCTCGTAGGCCAGCTCGAAGGACTTCTTGATCTGGTCGCGGTCAAGCAATCTGAGATCGATTTGCATGTCTAGCATGTCATTCATTGCAGACACGGCATCTATCTCCCCGAAATCAGGGTTGTACCGCAACGAGTTTGCAACCTCGTACGCTATCAGGTACGGTGCAGCAATAT
>Ga0209725_1001455_pt1 | contig 13209 bp, 12 predicted proteins | sample I18A1metaG_FD_184145 | JGI IMG/M metagenome (GOLD analysis project Ga0209725, IMG submission 184145) | Lake sediment bacterial and archeal communities from Gulf of Boni, Indonesia to study Microbial Dark Matter (Phase II) - ​I18A1 metaG... | ecosystem: Environmental > Aquatic > Freshwater > Lake... | reverse complement strand
CGATTCAGGGTTCTCTGAAGAAGTAGCGCGGCCACTGCGGCCACTGCGTGGGGACGGTTGTGTCGAAGTCCACTGCCAGCTCCATGCCAACCTTGAGGCTCTCAAACCTGACGTTCCTTATCATCCCCGGCAGCCGCACTCCATCGGCAAGTTCGATGATACCGACCGCGTAGGGAGCAAACGCTTGGAACTGGGCAGGTGAGATGTGTATTACGGTGTAGGTCACCAGTCTGCCTTTCCCTGACAGTTCCATCCATTCGAGACCTGAGTTTCCGCAGTGGGAGCACAGAGCTCGGGGAGGAATAGTGATTTTCTTGCATCGGCTGCATCTTAATCCCATGAGTCTCTTCTCTACGCAGAACATGTAGAAACTCTCTATCGTCGGAGGCGAAGTGAGCGCCATTCTAGTCACCTCTTCGATAGATTTGCACTACACCAGTGGACGCTGACCCTCCAACGTTCTGGGTAAGCCCGATCTTCGCGCCCTTGATCTGGCGCTTTCCAGCTTGCCCAGTAAGCTGCAGATAGATCTCGCAGGCTTGAGCGGTCCCAGTGGCCCCTACAGGGTGGCCTTTGGCTTTCAGTCCTCCGCTGGTGTTCACCGGGATCTTTCCGCCCAAGGTCGTGACGCCTTCGTCAAGCAGTTTTCCTCCCTGCCCGGGCTTGCAGAAGCCTAGTGCCTCGTAGGCCATGATTTCGGCGATCGTGAAACAGTCGTGCACTTCAGCCACATCGATCAGTTTCGCCTGAACCCCGGCCATTTCGTAGGCTTCCTTCGCGGCCAGCTTCGTAACGTTCATTGATGCCACATCATCTCTCTCGTAGAGACCTAGAGTGTCTTGAGCTTGCGCTGAGCCGATGACGTGAACGGGAGTGTCGGTGAACTTTCTCGCCAGTTTTGGCGAAGTCAGCACGAGACAGCTGGCGCCGTCTGATATTGGAGAACAGTCATACAGCTTCAGGGGCCAGGCGACAGGCCGAGAGGCGAGAACATCGGTGACTGTTATGTTCTTTTGGAAGTGTGCCTTGGGATTGAGCGTTCCGTTTTCGTGATTCTTGACTGCAACTTTGGCAAGTTGTTCCTCAGTGGTTCCGTACTTCGCCATGTGTGCAGTTGCCATCATTGCGAATATTCCGGGGAAGGTGATGCCGTGCCACTGCTCAAACGGAAAATCTGATGCCATGCCGAGGATCTCGGTCACAGCTGCGGTCGGGAGGTTCGTCATCTTCTCAACACCTCCCACTAGCACTATGTCGTGCATTCCTGACTGGATTGCGAAGATTGCGCATCTCATCGCGACGCTGGAAGATGTGCAGGCAGCTTCGCTCCGGAATGCGGGAACAGGCAGGAGATGAAGCCAGTCGGCGATCATCGGGGCTATGTGCGCTTGATGTTCATACGACTCGCTCATCTGGCCAACAAATATGCCGTCAATGTCCCTTTTGGGCGAAAGTTCAGGACATTTTTCAAATGCCTCTTGTGCCGCCTCCACGAAGAGTTCGCGAGTATACAGTCCCTCTCTTGCACCGAATTTCGAGAGGCCCGCAGAAACGATGCTTGCGAGCGGTTTCACCATAATCTTCACCTAATTGACACTTGCCGCGAGAGGCGGACGTGATGTTGCTGTTTCGTTTAATAACGTGTCGGACGAGCCTATTGTTTCACGGGCTCTCGTCCGAACCGTTCTTTTACCCAGGCTCGTATAGGCCGGAGCTGTTTCCTCATTCGCGCCTTCTCTTCCGCCGATCGTCTGCCAAGGGGTGGCTCCGCCGGGGTGAAGTAGATGTCCATGGGGGTGCCAGCGGGATGATCAACGAACTTGATGCCGACCTTCATGTCACACTCCACATCCTCTGGCTCCATGCCCACTAGACGGCCTGCGATCAGAGTGTTCGCGCCTTCAACCCTGACATAGGCTAGTGTGAAGGGCAGGTCTGATAGAAACGCCTCGCCTGCGAAACCGAGGACTGTGAAGCAGTGGAGAACGCCGTGCATCGGCATCTCTATCCATTGCGTCTCGGCTAGTTTGCACTTGTTTCTCCAGCAATGCGCTCTTGGCGGGCAGAAGACATCTCCACATTTTGGACACTTGGTACCAAGCAGTTTCTTCTCGATGAGACCTTCGAAGAATCTGGAGACCAGCCCGTAACTGTGCTCATACATCACGTCCCATGGACGGTTGACGAGCATGTACCGCGCCCGTTCAAGCTTGTCAGGTCTATGGCCTTTGTTTCCTTCTATGATCTTGTAGCCGACAACGCTCCATCTTCCGAGCCGGCCCCAGTCAGCCCATCTCTCATCTGGCTTCTTCTCTTTGGTGACTTTGTCAGGTTGCATGGGTCTCACCTCTCCATGATCATGACCGCAATTGCCGTTCCGGTGCCCGCGTGGCTGTGGTTGAGTCCCACTTCCGCGCCCTTGACTTGAGTAGCGTCGCTCTTGTGCTTCTTTCCGATCTCCTGCCTCAGTTGCCAAAAGAGCTCGACAGTTTGACCGATTGCAGTTGAACCAACGGGGTGCCCGAACCCTTCCAGTCCGCCACTTACGTTTACTGGAATTTCACCGTCGAGATAGGTCTCTCCTTCTCTAATGAGCTTCTTACCTTCTCCTCTCTTGCAGAAGTCTAGGTCCTCGTATGTCTGCAGCTCGCTCGAATCGTACGCATCGTGTATCTCTACAACATCGATCTCTTTGAGCGGGTTCTTGATTCCTGCCATCTTGTATGCGGTTCTAGCCGCGAACTTGCAGGCCCCAAAATTTGCCATCTCGGGGTACGGTTCCCGGGGCTTCAACGCGTGTTTCGGGTAAGACCTCGCTTCACTCGGAAACATGCCATGGAAGCCTGGGTTGTCGGGGCGGTCTCCAGGCCTCATCATGTCGCTTCCGAGTCCGAGCCCTGTTATCCAAACAGGCGTATCGGTGATCTTCTTTGCGTATTTCTGAGACGCCAGCACGATGACACTTGCTCCTTCGCTGAGCAGGCAGCAGTCGAGCACCTTCAATGGCCAGGCGATCAAACGAGACGACAGAACGTCATCAACAGTGATCCTCTTCCCTCCACATTCAGTGGGCCACTGTGCGTAAGGGTTGTCGAGACTGTAGTTTCGATTTTTCACGGCGATCAATGCGAGATCCTCCTCGGTCTCCCCGTAAAGGTACATGTGACGTGCTGCCATGGCGGCATAGTACCCAGTATAATAGCCGCCAACTGGAAAATCGAAATCAGTGTCACTTGCCAAGGCAATGAACTCATTCGCCTTTGCCGAAGAGACTTCTCCCTGCTTCTCGAAACCACTCACAAGGCAGATGTCAGAAAGACCGGACGCTACAAGTGCCCAGGCGGTTCTGATTGCGCTGCCAGGTCCGGCTCCCCCGTTCTCAACTCGAAATACGGGTTTGGGGGCCAACCCGAGATAGTCGTTCGGTATCCACGAAAATGCAAGTTGCTGTTCGAAGTGGTCACTAAAGTACGAGCAAACATGGTTGTCTATGTCACTGATCGACAGATCGGGAGTATCCTCAAGGGCCTCTGTCATTGCCTGAGCAACCATCTCCTCCTGCGTCTCATGTCTTGGTCTCTGGTACCTCGAGATTCCACCAGCAACAACCGCAACTTTCCTCACGGATTCCGCCTCGAAACCAGACTGGAGAACCGCTTCTATGATAAAAGATAGCCACTTGACCAAGCGCTACGAGCGCCCGCTAGGAAGAAATGTGGGCACGACTAAGAACAAGGTCTCGATCGAGTAGTCTACCTACGCGGTCCTTCCCTCCTTACTCTTCCGACGATGTGATCGATGATTTCGCCAAGAGGGGTTCCGGGGCCGAAGTTCCCTGTCACGCCTTCTTTCTCGAGTATCGGCTTGTCTTCCTCGGGGATTATGCCGCCGCCGACCAGGATTATGTCCCCGGCGTCTTTCTCCCGCAACAATTTCGCGACGCTTGGGAAAGCGGTTAGATGCGCACCGTTCAGGAGGCTCATGGCCACGACATCAACGTCTTCGTCGATGGCCATCTGCGCTACTTGTTCGGGGGTAGCCAGCAACCCCGCATAGATGACTTCCATGCCAGCGTCCCGAAATGCCCGGCACAGAATCAGTGCGCCCCGGTCGTGCCCGTTTGGCTGTTCAGCTTTGCTCTAGCCCAGGTTTCGCGACGAGGATCCTGATCCCTGCGCCCGGTTTGGCCTCAGGCGCTTTCATTGCTGCGGTCTGCGTGCTCGCTCACCTTGGCCTGTATGTCCGGGGCGACTCTCATAATATTAACGTCTGAGCTGGTCAGATCCTACAGGATGCCGGGTTCTCTCCATTCTCCGAAAACTTCTCGACCCACGTCTACAATTTCGCCGAGCGTTGCGTACTCTCTCACAGAGTCAAGGATTGGCTTGACGCAGTTGGCCTTCTCGTCTTCAAACGCATGGCGCAGGTTCTCCAGAGCTGTCCTGACGGGGGCGCCGTTTCTGCGCGCCCTCAATTCCTTGAGTCTGCGAATCTGTTTCTCTTGGGCGACCACGTCCACTTTTAGTGTGTTGATAGGTGGTTGCTCCTTTATCGCGTACTTGTTCACACCGACGATTATTCTCTCACCGCGCTCGGCCTGCTTCTGATACTTGTACGCAGTATCCGCGATCTCTTTCTGGAGGAATCCTTGCTTGATCGCAGGAAGGACTCCTCCGAGAGATTCAATCTTGTCGAAGTATTCGCATGCCCGCCTTTCCATCTCGTTCGTTAGTGATTCTACGTAGTATGAGCCTCCGAGTGGGTCGATCACGTCTGCAATCCCTGTCTCTTCGGCTATGATTTGTTGGGTTCTGAGCGCGATCGTTGCAGCCTCTTCGGTGGGCAATGCCCAAGCCTCATCGTATGAGTTCGTGTGAAGCGACTGCGTGCCGCCTAGAACTGCGGCAAGTGCCTCGATCGCGGTTCGGACGATGTTGTTCATCGGTTGCTGCCACGTGAGCGAGGCACCAGAAGTCTGTGTGTGAAATCTCAGCAGCATCGATCGTGGATCTCTTGCTCTGTACTTTTCCCTCATCACGCGTGCCCAGATTCGCCGCGCAGCCCTAAACTTCGCGATCTCCTCGAAGAAGTCCATTCCACAGTTGAAGAAAAATGACAGTCGTGGTGCGAAGTCGTCGACACTAAGACCGGCCTTTATGCCGAGTTCTACATATTCAAAGCCGTCAGCGAGAGTGAAGGCGAGTTCTTGAAGGGCGCTGGATCCTGCTTCCCTGATGTGGTATCCGCTGATGCTGATGTAGTTCCAGTGTGGGAGATTCTTTGTCGAATATACGATCATGTCTCGTATGATTCGAAGGTGAGCCTCGGGTGGGTAATTCCATTCCTTTTGAGCTATGTACTCCTTGAGGATATCAGTCTGAACCGTGCCTCTCAGCTGATCAGGTGGCACGCCCTGTTTCTCCGCAACGGCCAGGTACATACAAGTTAGCACAGCGGCCGGAGCATTGATAGTCATAGAAGTGCTGACCTTCCCTACGGGGATGCCCGCAAAGATCCGTTCCATGTCCTCCAGCGAAGAAACAGAAACACCGCACTTGCCGACTTCGCCGACTGATCGAGGATTATCTGCATCGTATCCGTACAGAGTGGGCATATCGAACGCTATGCTAAGTCCTGTTTCGCCATGGTCGAGGAGGTACCGGAGCCTGCGGTTGGTATCCTCAGGTGTTCCGAATCCTGAGAACAGTCGCATAGTCCAGATTCGCCCACGGTACATCGTCGGATAGATACCACGGGTGTACGGATAGCTGCCGGGAAATCCGAGATCTTCCATGTAGTCTTCCGATACGATATCCGCTGGAGTGTATATTGGTTTCAAGAGGATATCGGACGGATTCTCGAAAGCTGTCTTGCGCTCCGTGTTTTCTTTCAGCCAACTGCCAAGAGTCTGTCTCTCCCAGTTCTTCTGCGCAACAGCCAAGGCCCGCATTTGAATTCCTTGAACCTGAGTGGATCTTCTCTTAGATTTCGAGTTCAAAGCTTTCAGAGTCTTCTTCCAGAAGCCCTTACTATTGGTCGGAGGCATCGGCATACGTTGGCTCCTCACTCGTTCACACTCCATCGACACAAGCTATAAGCACTTCATCAAGACCCTTCTACGAGAAGATGCGTCATAGTACCAGAGGACGAGAAATGAAATCAAAAGAAGAGATGCGGACGGACTCCCAAATCCCCGTGGACGTCTTCTACCTATCGAATCGGCCAGCTTCTTCCCTCTTGGCCATGCATGTGGTTGTCGCGAAAGAAAGAGAAGTTTCGCCCGAGCTCTTGAAGTATACGGCAAATACAAACCAAAGATATCGTTCCAGGTCTAGCTAGTGACCAAACGCGAACGCGGAATTCGCTGAATGTTGTGATAGCGATTGAATGTCACGCGAGAGCGAAGTCTCAACGAACTCATAGAAGATGCGGTAAAGGGCGATAGAAGGTCGCTCCCCCGCCTGATCTCGAAGGTTGAGAATGATCGGGATGTGGCCAAGGAGACTATCAAGATACTCTACTCCCGAACCGGACGCGCCTTCGTCGTCGGGGTCACTGGTCCTCCAGGCTCGGGCAAGAGTACACTCATTGCTGCGCTCACAAAGGAGCTCAGCTCGGCAGGGAAGAAGGTCGCGATTGTTGCCATCGACCCTAGCAGCATGTTCTCAGGAGGCGCCCTCTTAGGTGATAGGATAAGAATGAACGAGCTTACTGAGGATCCGAATGTCTTCATCAGAAGCATGGCCACCCGGGGGTCCGGAGGTGGGCTTTCACGCGCCACGGCAGACGTAGTTAGGGTGCTTGATGCCGCATCTTGGAACTACGTCATAGTGGAGACCGTGGGCGCAGGTCAAACAGATCTCGACATAGTCGAACTGGCCCAAACAGTGATAGTCGTTGTTTCTCCAGGATGGGGAGATGAGATTCAAGCCTTCAAGGCAGGGCTCATGGAGATAGGTGATATATTCGTCGTCAACAAGTCGGACCTGGAAGGCGCGAACAGGATTCTGCTCGATATACGGGGCATGCTGCGCACTTATGGGTCCGAGCGAACATGGCAGCCCAAGGTGGTTCTGACAAACTCCCTCAAGTCGACTGGGATCGTCGAACTAGCCACCGCTATTCAAGAACATCAGGAATACATCGCGAAATCCGGCCTGGCCAAAGGGCAGCTAATGGATGGTGAAGCACAGCTTCTGGCAGCAATCCGAGAGGAGCTAGAGTTCGAATTCATCCCAGAACTGCGTCGAAACCCGACGTTCGCGGAATACGGGGAGAAGATCACGGAGCACGCGATGGATCCATACACGGCGGCAGCATCCCTCATCAGCGCGCTTAGACGAAAGTAGACACCAGTACACAAGACGATGTCTGCCTTTCTTCAGGTGCAGTGATGCACGAAGCATTCAGCTATGCCGAGACCTGGGCAAGTATTGCTTCGTACTGTTCGTCCTCGATTACTCCGGCTTGCAGCAGCCGACGAGCGATGTTGGAGATTGTCGTGAAGGCATGCAACTTTATTCCGGCGGCCGCGAGCGCAGGTCGTCCTCCCTCCTGGCGGTCTACTAAGACTATGGCATGTTCAACCCGTCCACCTTCGGCACGGATCGCTTCAGCAGCCTGCAGACTGTTCTTTCCCGTTGTTATGAGATCGTCGATCACTGCCACACGATCGCCTGGTAGCAGCGGTCCTTGAACTCTTCTCTCCTGCATGTGTGCCTTCCACTCTCTCCTGACATAGAGGAAGGGCTTTGCGAGTCGATAGGCGAGTATAGATGCGTATGGAACTCCTGCGGTGGGAACGCCTGCAACTCGGTCAAATGAAGAAATGCCGGCGTCTGACCTGATCAGCTCCTCGTAGATCTTAATCACCGTCCGGAGTGCTTTCGGGTCGCCCGGCACCAGCCTGAGATCGATGTAGTAGGGGGTCAGCTTCCCATTCTTGAGCTTGAAGAGACCGAACTTTATGGCTCCCGTCTTCATCAAGATAGAGAAGAGCTTGTCTTCGAGGTCCTGCGAGTCAGCTCCAGCGGCTCTCTTCTTGCGAGGACGGCCTGCCAGGACTTGTCACCATGACACCCATCATCGCGCTGTTTTAATTAGTTCTCCTGCTTTCTAAACGTGGCAACCTCGGACGACGACTTGCAAGCCTGATCGGGAGAAACAGAATTGGAGTTCTGGCTGTCCTACGGTAAGACCGAGGTGCCAGTAGCTGTACCGGACGAGAACCTGCTTGCGTTCCTGTCGCCGGCCGATGGCTTTCCCAGCCAGAACCTCGGCGACGCGATCAATGCCGCCTCGCAGTACCGCGTCGGCGAGCATGGCCTCTTCGAAGCAGCGAAGCAGGTCAACAGAACGGTCATCGCATTCAATGCGGACTCCCCGGCATCCACAGCGCTATCGAATCTCCTGGCAGAGGGGCTCTCGCAAGCCGGCGCCGCAGGTGTTCTCATGCTCGAGGGGGCCCATGACCCGACTCAGCCGCCGTCAAGCCCAGTGCTTCCTGAGAACATCTTGGATCGGCCAGCTCCTTTAGAGAGGCATGATCGGAAGACTTCCCGAGTTGTCAAAGTCGGTGAGCTTGAGGGCGGCGCCGAGGCGCTCGTTAACGAAGCCTTCGCGGCGGCTGATATAAGGTGCATAGTTACCAACGTCTCGGTTAACCCGCTCTGGGGCTACAGCGGAGGACCAAGTTTCCTGCTTTCCAGGCTGGCCGCGGAAAGCACAATTAGAACGTGCCTCGGTTCCACGGTGAAAAGAGCAAGGCTGCCGGCATTCTTGTCAGAGAATCCCACCTATGAGGCACTTCTTCTGTTCTCGAAGATGCTGAGCGTTGATTTCGCGGTTCATGTGGTAGAAGGGCCTGATGGAAAGGTAGCTGGAGTCTTCGCTGGAGACTTGATGGAAACATTTCAGCACGCGTGCGGGCTAGCCGAGAAGATGTTTAGACCCCCTCTTCGAGCAAGAGCAGACATCGTTATATCGAGTGCGGGAGGTTCGCCTTGGGACCGCACGCTGTTTGACGCGTCTCCTGGTGCCTTGATGGCATCAGCGGCTTGCAAGGACCACGGTATCTTGGTTCTTGTGGCAGAATGTGCGGACGGACTGGGCGGATTCGGCTCCGCAAGACTTGGATTTCGCGACGCAAAAGGGCAGACGACACACAGTCGAAAGGGGTTCAGCCTTGAGAGAGTGGTCGAGTATTCGTTCCAGAGACTCTGTGCAGACCATCGGGTGTACCTGGTTTCGACTTTGCCTGAACACAATGCCTCGTCATACGGTCTTCTCGCTGCAAGAAGTGTAGGAAGTGCGTATCAACGAGCGACCCGGCATGGTGGGAAGGATGCGTCTGTCGTACTCATTTCTCACGGTTGTCTCACCGTACCACTCATCGGCTAGGAATAATCCACGAGACTCTCGTGACTTATTAGCACGAAGTGCGTCTTGCCTAGCCGATCCACCGTTGAAAGCCAGAAGCTTGTTCTTGGTTCTTCTCGCGCTTCTGTTGATCTCTCGCTCCTCCTCGAATGTATCAGCCGAACAGCAGACCTCGACAAGCACCGCTCCGACACGAACCGCTTCATTTGACATAAAGGTTGTCTTGATCGGATTCGATCAGAAACTCATCGACAAAGACTACCTGAAAAGCAATTCTCCGGAAATGCGGTACCAGCTGTTTCAGATACCCGGCATAAGCACGAACACGCAGTACTCGCTAAAGTACGAATACGCCTTTCCAAGTGAATCCTTCACAAACGAGTTCGTGCAATTCCTTCAGTCTGCCGGAAAGACGGAAGTCCGTCAGAACGTCATTTGGAACATTTCGTATTCCAAGATCAGAACTGCCTACTATTGGAATTACACGCATTTTGCTGTGCAGAGCAAGAATACCTACTACCCAGCCGATGATGTCGAAGCGTGGCTAGTCCAACACCAGTCTGATTATGGCGGCTTTCCGAAGAACGGCTACGTACTGGCATTGGCAGATCTATCAACTCGCCTGCCGTCTACAACGCCCGGCGAATTCGAGCTTGCGCTACAGGGTAAGGATGTCGAGTTCACATCTCACTTCTACAACAAGACCTACGAGGATAGTGACCTCGGAATCAAGCTGAACCGAAGATACATGACCGCCTGGGGCGGCCACTCACGGTTCTTCTTCGCAGACCTCTCAGCTGGGCCTGAAGAGGCAGCTGAACAATTGCCAATACAACTTGCGTTTGCATTGAACTCTATCGACCTGTCGACTGTGTACGGGAAACTGTGGCTGAATCAGTTCCTTGCCGACTACGTGTGGGGTGCCGTCTACAACCTATTCACACCAGATTTTGTTTATCCCATCAACTATGCAAGGTCTTACAAGGTCAAGCTCGTGGTTATTGACAACCGAACGGATATCACGGATCCTCCGATAACCAAGACTTTCGACGAAGAGATCGCTGTCGAAGAGTTGCAGGCAGTGGTACCTTGGGCTAAAGTCACCGCGGAAACAAAGTACGTGCGTACCAGCGAATACCCAGACCTTCGGCGAGTCATAGTCGATTCAAGGAGCCCCGCCAAGTACGGTGCACCACCAGACTCGTTCGCTGTGGATGCTCGTCCGGTATACGAATGGCTCACCAGGAATCGTCAGGGACACATCAAAGATTTCATGGAAGTAAAGCAGGACATAGAGGAATACGACATTCCCGTTTTTGCGTTTGCCTTTAGCGGTGAGTACCAGTTCGGTTTCACCTACAAGGAGATGGTGGCGAAGGAGTTAGATTTTGATAGGACGATCTGGGGCGTCGCGCTCTATGATCTCGTCTTGATCAGTCATTCGACACACGATTTCAAGAGAGGCGATTTCGCGGAGCCGACGCAACCTGGGAAAGGGTTCGGGTTCACCGACACTGTAATTCATGAGGTCGGCCACATGCTTGGCCTGATGCATCCATTCGCCACTTCCTATGATCCAACTGAGAACTTCGTTGCGTCTGTTATGGCATACTACCCGTACGAGCAGAGTTTCAGCATCTTCGATCAGGACGCACTCCTTCGTGGCCAGGCCGATCAACTGCTCCGCGAAACAGCACGGCTCCTCGCCGAAACTCCCTACGTTTTAGTCAACCAAGGAGATCTGTCTGCCGCCAAAGCAAAAACCGAAAGTGCTGAGAAGGCCTATTCGACTATGAACTACGAAGATGCGATCAAAGATGCCGCCGATGCAATGTTCTCCGCGGCGAAAGCTCTCGCGATAGGGAGCGGATTCCTGCCCGCTGCGGTTCTGAGGCCTCTGGGAGTCGTTGGAGTTTTCGCCCTAGGCGTACTGGTCTCGTATCTCGCGTTCCGAAGGCGGGGAAGGCCCATGGTCCAAAGGATCGAGATGAGAGTTCCGCATGTCACCTTCTGCTTGACGTGTGGAAAGCAGCTGACGTGGATTCCAGAATATGGTCGATGGTACTGCTACAATTGCAAGAAGTACCAGTAGAGTGAGCACGGCGAAACGTCATATATCTTGGGGGATCTCATAGCCCAATCTGTTGTGACGACATTGGTGCGAATGCTCAAATCGTTCGAGTTGATTCGATCGAAGACTGGTAAGGAAGATGTGCTCATGGCCCGTCTCATGAAGCTTCCGCAGGTGAGGGAAACTCATCTGCTCGCGGGCGAATGGGACATCATGGCTACGCTCGCTTTCGAGGAAGAACCAGTCGACCCAAGAGAACGCCTGCTTGATCTGGTAACCGGAAAGATACGCAAGATACCACTCGTAAGAGACACCAACACGATTGTGCCCGCGATGTCGCGGATGCGAGAGACGCACCTGGCGCATCCAGAACGACGCGCATACGCGTTCGTATTCATAGCAACCAAGCTCGGGAAGGAACAGGAGGTCATGAACCAGGTCATGAAGTACAATGAAGTTGCCGAATCACACCTCCTTCTCGGAAAAGCTGACGTGCTAGTCGTCCTCGAGTTCGAGAAAGGCATTGTTCCTCCGGTTCCGGAGAGAGTTGCCAAGATGGTCACAGAGCAGATTGCGAAGATCGACAACATCCTAGAGACTGAGACGCTTTGTCCGATTAGATCTCTATTCAAGGAGTAGCCTGTCTCAGGAACCTTCAATCCTTCTATCGGCCATCAGCACATCCTACTCAACAAGTCGCCGAGTCCGCCCTTGCGATAGCCGAGCTCGCCTCCGTCGGCCACGGGTCGCTTTGAACTCCTCCGGAAACCACCCCTAGGGGGATGAAGGTGGAAAACCGGCTTGACACCCATTTCCCACAATTTGGTGAGTGTGAACTTTCCCGAGTAGAGGGCTGAGAGAAGCTCGCGAAGTCCAACAAGTTTTGCCTTTTCCTTCACAAACCTGTCAGTGATGCCTAGCCCATGCGTTGTCCTAGCCCGATTTGACAGTAGCAATTCAAGGTCCTCCTTCCTGGCCTCACCCCATGTGATGTGGTCCTTGATTCTCTGAAGCATGCCCCTGACGGACGGATTGTCCCGAAGCAGGACCGCGCTGAAGCGAGTTCTCATCCTAAGTTGGTTCAGTGTTAGTTCTTCCGGGTGCTTGACGTTCGGGGCGCCGTCAAGTCGAACTGCAATCAGATAGCGCTCAACAGGCTCGGGCTCTTTCTCGACGACTTTCTCGACAGGCTTGGGAGCCGGCGCCCCCACTCTAGAGGGGGCGCGCCGTGGCTTTGCTGGTTTCTTTGGAGGCTTCTCCGCTTTCTTCTTCTCCCGCCGGGGACGTGCGGCCTTCGGCTTCTTGCTCAACTATGCTCACGTTGTCCTTTCAAAGGAATGCGAGATCTTCTCACGCACTTCTTCGAAGTGCGCGGGGATCTCCTCAGGCTTAAGGTTGCGTCTCAAGTAAGCAGAGAAGCGTTTTTGGTATGCGTCGGCGTTCTGAGAAAGCATCTTTGCGTAGCCGGCTATGTGTTCTCCTCGCAGTCTTTCTTTGGCTGGAAGTATGTCGCTGCTGTGAGCGATCTTCATTCCGGAGTCTACGGCTCCGTTTACCGCAGCAAATAGTCGCGAACCCTTACTAACGGACCTTGTTCCGATGTCCAGTATGGCCGTCTCGACTCCCTTGCTCTTTGCTCTATACCCAGCCAAGCTGCCCGTGAGGTACGCTGCAGGGACGTTCCCTCCAGGGCCTTTCCAGGAGTACTCTTTCAGCTCTGAGGAGTGTGCGGAGGCGAGGACTTTGTCACCTGTCGCTTG
>Ga0209725_1001453_pt1 | contig 13225 bp, 8 predicted proteins | sample I18A1metaG_FD_184145 | JGI IMG/M metagenome (GOLD analysis project Ga0209725, IMG submission 184145) | Lake sediment bacterial and archeal communities from Gulf of Boni, Indonesia to study Microbial Dark Matter (Phase II) - ​I18A1 metaG... | ecosystem: Environmental > Aquatic > Freshwater > Lake... | reverse complement strand
AAACGGAACGTCGCCGTACGGCCAACTCTACTGGGAGCTGCGCAAGTTTCCCGATCTGACGAATGCCACTGCCGTAGCCAAGATCGCATACCTGGCGCTCAATGCCACAAACCCGGAAGTCAAAGAAGCCTTCGAGCTAATGATCAAAGGAGGAACGCCAGATCCTAGGGACTTCAAGTATCCAGTTCCAGACTACAATACTGAACTTCAAGTCCTCTACTGGATTGCATGCCAGACCGAGTTCAAGAAGGATGACACGCTTGCCCTAGCCATTGCGCTGGTAAATGGCTTCTGGGTAACCGTGGGAGACGAGCATGTGTCCGGCCTCGTCATGAAAGATGTAAGCGATCTTCTGATTTTCTTCAGGGAGACAAACAACCTTCAGCTGGAAAAGGGGTACATGCCTTTGGAGAGCTACCCTCTCGAAGCGCTGATCTGCCTTGCTTGGACAGGAAATATGTCGCCTAACATGGGTCCTCATCCGATCGTCTGGGGCATGAGGTACACAAGCGGGCTGATGAAGGGATACGTCGCTGAGGGGTTGAAGGTCGGTGTGAAAGGGTATGAATGGAATACAGTGTCGGTTCAAACCTTGAAAGAAATGAGAGAAATCGCTGACAAGAAGGTGTGGATTTCCAAAGACACCGGGACCACCGTGGACAATCTCGAGGAATACTTCTACTTTGACAACGGCAGATTCACAATGAAATTCAAGAATTGGGTTTGGGGGCACCCTGAGCCTGGGGAGGAAACGTATGTTGAGGTCAACGGACAAACAGTACCTGACTATATCATACTAAATGTCGATTTCTACTTCGAACATTTCAAGAAAACTGGCAAAGGAATTGGGACATGCAATGATGAAGCCTCATGGATAGATGCTTGGTGCAAATCATGGGGAATAGCGACCAATCTAGTCTGGAGAGGGGGACCTGCAGGTGATGGTAACCGGATTCAGCATTGGCACATCATCTACTACGACCCAGATAGTAGGACTTGGAAAGCATGTGAATATCAGCTAAGTCTAGAAATAAACCTCAGTGCAAGAGCCGGAACAATCCCTATCTATCTGACGGTGTTTCGTCCACCCGTTCGACAAGACATATACTTCAAAAAGCCACAAGAGCAGGGCGGGCCTGTGTTCGGCCTTTTGTCCAACAACGATAGGATCTTCTATCATTATCAACGGATGTTGACGTTGCTAGAGATCAGAGAAATGTTCGTCAACGGACTGCCCAGCTCCATTGTCAAGGAATGGCTTTTGTACCTATTTCCTTCTGCGATCGATGCACGGTCATGAAGCAGTGGCTGCTCTACAGCTAGCCTCTGAATGCAATTAACCCCTACGTTATCAAGGGACAATATCCCAGTGAACTGGTGATAGTAGCATTAGGCCCGCCTTTGCGCTCCTCTTAGGCAGGATTGACTTGATTTCTTACTGCATAACACAGGATTCACTTAATTTACTAATTGCATACCTTCGGGCCCGCCGCTTTCTAGATGCCTACGCCTTCGTCTCAATCATTGTGAGTTGCCCTTCTTTGAGCGGTTCGGACCTGTTTTAACAATTCCAAACTAGACTACAGGCGCGACGTAGACCACAGTGAGGAGAACGCAAAACCGCTGCTCGACCTGCCATGCTATCAAAAACGTGCAAAGTCACGCCCGGCCGCAAAAAACCAATCGAACCCTGCGACTCATCACCCACAAGCCCAAGAACAGAGAACCCAACAACCAAGAACGCAACCCTATATAAGCAAACACACCATTAACACAACTATTGCTCCCCAACCAAAAACGAATAGATTTATGTTGTGTCCGTAGGCTAATTAGCGGAAAAGCGGCGAATCCCTATGGCATCAAAGCCAACCAAGATCATTAGGCCTTTCGCCTCATGGTTTGCTCTAGTCTATTTCGCTGCTATTGCAGTCTACTCCTTTTCCTTCGCCTTCCTATACGACCTCTACTGCCTTCCACTCTATGTTCAGGGATCGTTGGCAGGGGCGTCAGCGCTTGGAGTCTTCATGATGAAGCGTTGGTCCTTGTGGGTTTCGGCAATATCTCTTCCAGTGATCTTTGTGATTGGACTGTCTGCGCTGAACTTCTCAATGGGAGTCATAGGACTGAATCCGAATTGGAATGTATTGATGACGAATGCTTCATATTTGGTCATGGTCGTACTTGCCGTCTTTGCCTGTCTTTTTCTGATGGACAAGCGTCGCGACTTCAAATAGGGTTTGCCAGAACCACACAACTAGGGTGAGGAGACGGCCTTCAATCTACCGTTCGTGACTAGGACGACTAGGCCGTTGCGGAACGGTGAAGTCTGACACGCGAATATCTGTCCACTAGACCAAACTTGGGTGTCCTGCGAAATGGAGACCTTCGGCCTATCAGGCCATCAATGACTGCAAGTGCGCCTGCCCAAGACACAACATAGCCTACAATCCCCAAATAGCCGAGGTGAAATACTCGGCTCAGGCTGATCTTTTCCATTTTCCTCAGTTCTGCTATCGCCAAACCGTAAATCAACACCGGCGCCGCGTAGATTGGGATGAAGGCCATTATTGCGACAGGGGCAACGCTGCACTTCCAGTAGTCATAGAGCAGAAAGGACCATGGAAACACCAAGTAGTAGGGAATCGCAAGAAAGAATCCTATCACTCCAAGGACGAAGACAAAGTAGCATGCGAGTTGAAAGAGACATTCAACCTTCTGGAAAAGCGTCAGCCCTCTGTGGTAGAGAATCGTTCTCCAATACTTTTTGAAACATTCACTGAACCCTTTTGCCCATCTCATCTGCTGTCTAACGAATACAGAGAGGATGGGAGGGATCTCTCCAGAACACACCACATCGGGAATGTAGAGATGTTTCCAGCCTGCTAACTGCAGCCGAACGGACAGATCTAGGTCTTCAACGAGCGTGTCCGCTGACCACCCACCAACTTTCTGGATGCCTTCCCTCCTGAAGACTCCGCTGGTCCCGAGGAAATGGGGAAGCAGGTTGGCGGCGAACCTTGCCCTCTGCTCGACGAGAAAGAATGTATCTATTGCTAGGGACACCGCTTTGGTTACCCATGTCGAATGAGAGTTCAGGTGACCAACCCTTGCTTGGACGAACGCGATTTGGTCATCTGTGTACAGGTACGGAATCATCCGTTTGAGGAAATCTCGCGGGGGGACATAGTCGGCGTCAAATATGGCTATGAAATCGCCTCTACTCCTGTCCAGTGCTTCCTGGAGGGCCCCCGCTTTGAACCCACGCCTCGACTGACGCCGAATCACTCTGACTAGGTTCGGAAGGCGCGCGGAAAACAATTTCACGATTCCTGTGGTGTCGTCAGTTGAGTCATCGATGACCAAGATCTCAAGCTTCTCTGGGGGATAGTCCAGGCGTATGCAGGATTCCAAGAGACGAGAGACAACCGGTTTCTCATTGTAGACAGGCAGGTGAATCGAGACTGTTGGCCACTCAGTGATATTTGGAGGTTGAGGAAGCTTGGTCTTGCTCTTGACTGATATTACAGCAAGAATGCACCAGTTAACCGCGTATATGCCCACCATGACAGTTATCGCGGTCGTGAGAAGTAGCATAATCTGTTGAACCAGCGAGAACTGAGCCAATAGGTGGATCATGTAGCGGCCGCTCAGATAGATGGATCAATGCGCTTTGAAAATAAGCCTTCTGGTGCTCACGCGTAGCTTGGCTGCGTCAATCTGGCTGTGAATGCGCTCAGAAACGATCTGAGGGTTCATTTCTGAAAGTTTAGTCCCCTGGCGCGGACCGGTTCTGTGTCTTAAGAAAGCACATTGGGCAGGAAATGAGAGACCTTCGGCCCTTCTGCTTGATCTGAATTAGCTGGAAGCCGCACTTGGAGCAGGACCTCGCTAGAAGGGTCAGTTTTCCAAACTGAAGGAGAGGAAGAGAGAAGCTGCACTCTTTATCCCATTTACCGGAGCACCCAACAAAACGCTTCCCCGTTTTCCTGTTTCGGACAACTCTCAGCTTTGAGCCGCACTTAGGGCACAGAGACTGCAGAGTGGCTTGCTCCTGCCTTGTTTCTCTGATGGTTGTGCCAAGATCTTTCCCTATCGTTGAGGATCTGGCCTCAAGTCCTGCCATGACGGGTCTAAGCCGTTCTATCGCATCTATCAATACTCTTTCTCTTTGATCTCTTCCCGACTCGATGTCCTGCATCTTGAGTTCCAGTTCACGTGTGAGGGACACGTCGATGACCTCGGGGCAGTGTTCCTTCAGAACTGCAACGACGTTAAGGGCTAGCGGCGTAGGAACCATTCTTTCTCCAACTATGTAACCTCGGCTGTACAGCGTTTCAACTATGTCTGCCCGCGTTGCTTTTGTGCCAATGTTCTGGTCTTCCATCAATCTGAGTAGACTGCTAGGATTGAATCTTGGCGGAGGCCGTGTGAATTTTTCAACGTCTGTTATTCGAGTGATCCTGGCGGCTTGTCCGACGCTCAACGCCGGAAGGGGAAACGCCTCAAGTTGAACGTATGGCTCGTAAAGGCCCATCCACCCTTGCGCCAATACTCGAATGCCCTTGAGGAAGAAGTTGTGTCCTTCAACTGCAACAGTTGCTTTCTCGTTTTGTTTGACAGCTGATTCTCCAAAGGTTGCTATGAATCGGCGCACGATTAGGTCGTAGAGCTTGCGCTGGCGTTGTTCTATTCTCTTATCAGGCAAGTTCCCAGTCGGATAGATTGCCGGGTGAGCTGGGTCCAGCTTTCCTCCTTCGTGAGGGCTCAGTTTAGGCTGCCTGAGGAGGTTAGAGATTTTTGGGCTATACTTCTCCATAGTGGACAGATTCTGCAGAATCTTCCTGTATTCTATTCCTGGAGGAAGCTTTTGGCTGGAGGTCCTTGGATAGCTTATGAGAGCGTCTAGGTAGAGGCGCTCAGCTATCGCAAGAGTGTAGCTAGGTCTGAGGCCGAGGTGACGGTAGGCTTCGGCTTGAAGCGTGGAAAGGTCGAATGGGGCAGGGGGCTGGATCTTTGATGCATAGCTTTCAATATCTGCGATTCTTCCCTCTTTACCTGAACAGTCCAGAACGACTCTTTCGGCCACGCTCTTTGAATCTACTCTCTCCTTCTCATATTGAGCAGAAATTGATCTCTCGTCAACGAGAACGAGGCATTCTATGACCCAATATGGGCTCGGAACAAAACATTCGATCTCCTCCTCGCGGTCAGCAATGAATTTCAGTGTCGGACCTTGGACTCTGCCTGTACTTATCGTCGAGTAGGTTCTTCCGTATTCAGTGGCTGAGTCTGTGAGAACACGTGACAAGTTGACTCCGTAGATCCAGTCTACTTCGTGGCGACACATTCCAGCGTTCACGAGAGGAAGATCGAGTTCTTTGGACAGGTTGGCATATGCGTTCTGGAGCTCTTTCTTGGTCAATGTGCTGAACTTCATTCTTCTAGCATTCCGGTCGGCGCCGTCACATGCGTAACGAAGGATTGTGGCTCCGATCAGAGATCCCTCTATGTCATAGTCGCAGGCATTCACGAAGCGATCTGCCTTCTGTGACAGTTGGGCGAATTGCTCTATCCACTGGCGGAGTCGTTCTTGGTGGCGCTCGGTCAGGTATCTAGGCTTCCAACCTAGATCCCAGATTGGATGCACTCTATGAGTTGCCTCACCTTTCTGATCGGCCGAGTATAGGTGCCCCAGAGCTGAACAGACAAAGATCTCTTCTCCAGGGCGAATCACTTTGTAGATCTGAACGCCCTTTCTGGTCTGCCTAGTGACCTCAGCCTCGTCAGAAAGAGACTCTGCCATCCGCCGCGCTGCATCGGGCTTCTCACAAACAACGAGAGTCGTCGTCACAGCGACCTACTTCTTTAGCAGATACCCAGCGACTTCTCTCGCTGCTTGCCCAGTCTCGGACAGATTGATTATGCGTTCCAGATATGACCTAATGGATATTTGTTTGTCAAGAGCTTTTGCCCATACGTCATATCCAGCCTTCACATTCAATTCAGCCCTCTTGTGCCTTTCGCAAAAATCGGTCGAGGATTCTGCCGTTCCCCGACACAGCGGACACAGTCTTGACGTCATGTACCACCAGTCTTTCCATCCACTTGTCAGAGTACGTGATTTAAGCGTTCAGCACAAAACGACCAAGAATCGCACTGGTGTATCTAATCCGAGGAACCAGAAATGTTGGAGGCTAGGCCGATCACATACTTTGCTCCGTAGTATGAGGCCGCTGCTCCAGTTATTGGCAGGTCGAACCAGAACGTTGCAACTCTCGCTAGCAACGTAGCCGAGGCGGCAACACCAAGAGGAATTCCGAACGCCACGAGAACTGTTGTCGTGACCATCTCGATGACGCCCAACATTCCGGGGATCGCGATGGGCATCATCTGAATGAAGTCTCCTATCGAGATTGTTAGCATTATGACCCAGATCGAAACGTTTTGGCCCAACGCGACGAACACTACGTAGAGGATCAGAACCGATGTGGTCCAGTAGCTCAAGGACAGCAGGTAGGAGACGAGGATGGCAGTTGGGCTCCTTAAGAGCCGGACAAACGTTTCTCTGAAGTCCCTTGTGATACCTTTGACGGAAGAGGACAGAGCTGGATAGTACTTTCCGCTAAGGCTGTTCAACGTGGATACGACGCGCCTGACGAGACCTGGGAAATACTGCCTGATCCTGTGGCCTCTCACTATGACCAGAGCTACTCCAATGATCCCGACGACTACGAACGTCGTGATAGCGAATACGTTTACGGCCAACGGCTGAGGCAGGCCGCGGGTCACAAGTAGCATCGCTGTAGCGAGTAGTCCGAAGGTCACAAACCCCAACGTGAAGAGTATCTTGTGGAGTATCACGGTCGCGGCTCCGTCTCCGACGCGGATGTCAGATTCCTTGGATGCTAGAAGAACTCTGGATGCGTCCATGAAGAAGCCGCTTGGAGTAATGTAGCACGTGAATATTCCCGCGAGCGCAATAGACATGCAGGTTGGAAAGGGTATGTTTAGCCCTGCAGCCCTAAGCAACACATACCAGCAGGATCCATATAGGAAGAGACCAAGCATATCGAGAACGAACGCTAGGAGTACAAGACGAATATCCACGCGGCGGATCGTCTCAACTATCTGCCCGAACCCTACTAAGTGTAGAAAAAAGGCAAGCAGGGCAACTCCAACTGCCAGAGATACCGCGAAGATCAGTCCGACCCGAAGGGTGTTGTTCGGTTTTTTCTCTCTATCCAAGGCGCATCCTCACATATTGTCGCGACACGTCCGTGCTCGATACTTCCTATCTGCCTAGCCGGAGCCAGTGTTTCTCCCGAATTGACCGCAATAACGGTGACGATCTTGTCTCAAGTCCGATGGGTCAGAGTTCAGGAATCTCTTGTAGGAGCATGCCCTCCAAGGTTATTGGTTTCAGTTTGAGAGCCATCTGGTAGGCTTCGTCAAGTCTCGCTTCTCTTTCGGCGTGAATCTCAAGTATTGTCTGGTCTTTCTTCACCTTGTGCCCTTCCTTGCCGTAGAACACAACGCCTGCTCCCTTCTCGATGGGGGCACCCGCTGCCCGCGCGATTGCGGTGATACCTCTATTCGATACGCGAGTGATGTAGCCGTCGCACGGCGCATTGACTTGAACCTTCTTCTCTCCCACTGGCAATTCGTCTGGCTTGACCCTTGGGTCGCCTCCCTGTGCTTCAATGATCTCACGCATCTTCTTCAAGGCCCTTCCTGAGGCAAGGATTTCCGTAGCGAGATCCTGACCTTTCCCTCTTGAAGCTTTGCCAGCCAACTCGAAGAGCAGCCCTGCTAGAGCAGTTGACTTCTCTACGAGACTTGTTGGTCCCCGGCCGTCGAGGGCGAGGAGAGCCTCCTTCGCTTCGAGGGCGGGACCCACGCTATACCCTACGGGTTGTCCGCCGTATGTAATGCCACACTTTGTTCTTACGCCAAGGCGTTCCCCCAGCTCGATAAGCTGGTTTGATATGCTTCTTGCTTGCTCGGAGGTCTCTACCTTGGCTTCTCGTCCCACAGGAAGATCCAAGACGAGATAGTCTGTTCCTACTGCAAGTTTCTTGGCCATTATGCTTGCCAGCATCTGAGACTCAGGATCTATTTGCAGCGGATATTCAACTCCGATGAATATGTCATCTGCAGGCGCGAGATTAAGGCTCCCACCCCAAATGATGGCCCCATTGGTCTTGCTGGCTATGGCCTTCAGCTCTGATGCCGAGAAATCCACGGGCGCCAACGTGCTCATTGTGTCCGCTGTCCCTGATGGACTCGTGATAGCTCTGCTGCTAGTCTTGGGAATCAGCAATCCTGCTGCGGCTACAATCGGCACGATCAGGAGGCTGACCTTGTTTCCAGGGATACCTCCAAGGCTGTGCTTGTCGAAGACTGGTTTCTGAAAATCGATGGTTGATCCATGCTCAACCATGGCTCTGGTGAGAGCCTCAATCTCGTCCATACCCATACCGTGATATTGTTGCCCTATGATGAAGGCGGTGATCTCAATCTCACTAAGGCTTCTATCGACCACGTCTTTGATTATGTTGTTGATCTCGTGGTTCGCAAGTTTCTCGCCACGCATCTTCTTCTTGATGTACTGAACTGAGGTCTGCGGTGGGAGAAGAGTGACTGTCACTGGGTCTCCCTCAACTATGCCCAGTTCCTTGGCTGTGTCAAGGAAAACTCCGATATCCCCTGGCTCGACAAATGTCTCGGTAGTATTCACGATTGCGGGAGCTGAACGTTCGTCCTTTGTCAATTTGGCTCTGTCATGTGTCGTCATTCCCAGCCGCTCGGCGTCCTTGATGTTGAGCAAGATCAGCCGACTTCTTGTCGAGATGTCGACAATCTTAGATCTGAAAGTTGGCAAGACAGATCACTCCATGAGCAGCGAGTTAGATGCTGTATGGCGAACGATGAAGATGATACATACAGATATCTCCCTCGGAATCTCTACCTTCGTTTCAAGCTAATGGTCTTTCTTCCTCGTCTTGCCAGGAAGAGAGCGGAGAGAACGGTGGCCAAAGCTGCAAGATTCAGCGACAACGGATACTTCCAGTTCTCGTCAAGAGATGCGGTCGAGGACACGCTAGAAATTCCTCGGAGAATGTACGGTTCGAGAAAACCGGCAACACTGACAAGCCAACCCAAGAATCCAAGGAACAGTGAAGAGCCCAACAGATAAGGTACGAAAAGAAACGTTGTGAATAGGGCAACCGTAAGGGCCGCATATTTGGCGATCTTGAGCGTTACGAAGGTTCGCTCCTGTTGAGGACGTGGGACAGCTTTGACGTATGCTCTTTCTTGGACAAGATATGCCCATGCGAAAACGAAGAGAAGAGCAATGCCTACTGAAGGTAGGAGCAGCATGCGCAAAGGCACGTTCACGGCTCCTAGCCTAATATGTTCAACCTTGTCTTCCAGCCCATGAGCAGACAGATACTCAATGAAGAGCAGACTGACCAGGATGGAAACAAGGATTAGAACCAGGGCTACTGAAACCGCCTTTGGCGATCTCCATCTCACTACCAGCTTCCTGTATCTGTCACCCAGCTTCATCACCTCTATGCAGGGAACTCATGGCTACACGTGGGACACTTTATGAGTCCGCACTCGCCTCTAGCCGATGACGGACAGCCGCCGCACGCGAAGGCCCGAGCGTACCCTATGTCGAACCGCCTCCTACATTTCGGGCACACGACCATCCTTCTTGGCAAGAGGGATCACGGCTATGATTAAGGTGGTCTAGACGCAGCTATTGTCTATTAAGAGTAGCGAAGTCCTAATGGGCGTGACTGTTTGGCTTTTTCAAAGCCAAGTTCTGCAGCCGGGAGACCTTGTAATACTATTAAGGGCCGGTAAACGAAGTAGACCTCATGATCAGAATTGGACTCGTCGGCAAGACAAATACAGGAAAGACAACGTTCTTCAATGCAGCTACGCTCCAGTCGGCCAAGATCTCGACGTACCCCTTCACTACGAAGAGACCGAACATAGGCATTGCCTATGTGCGCACGCTTTGTGCATGTCAAGAGCTCGAAATAGCGGACAACCCGGTCAACTCTAGGTGCGTTGACGGTTGGCGTTTCATTCCTGTTGAGCTGATAGATTTGCCAGGACTGATCAAGGGTGCTTGGGCCGGAAAGGGACTGGGCAACCAATTCCTGAACGTGGCTTCTCAGGCTGACGCGTTGCTGCATATCGTTGATGCTTCAGGCGGAGTTGACGCGGAGGGAAAGCTGTCGAAGCCAGGTATGGGAAACCCCGTTCTCGATATATGCGACATTGAAGAGGAGCTAGTGATGTGGTTCGCTGCCACCATACAGAGAACCCTGAAGAGAGTTGCGAAACGCGTGGCGGGCACAAGAACTACACTAGAAGAAGCGTTCAGCGAGGAGCTGACTGGCCTCAAGGTGAAACAAGACCAAGTGAAGAGATCGCTTCAAACAACCGAACTTGAATCAAAAGATGTTACCCGGTGGAATGAACATGACGTAAGAGATTTCGCTCAGAAGATCAGAGTCTTCTCGAAGCCCACAATTATCATCGCAAACAAGATGGACGTATCTCTTGCAGACAAGTTCCTAGACAAGATTGAGGAGCAGTTTAAGGGATCAGCCGTTGTCCCATGCTGCAGCGAGGCAGAGCTTGCCCTCAGAAGGGCGGAACAGAAGGGGTTCATCGAATATGTCCCAGGGGAGGAGACGTTCAAGGTTGTTGACCGGAGCAGGCTGACGAAAGAGCAGCTTTGGGCTTTGAACTATGTTCAGCAAAGGATCTTCTCGAAGTGGCTCCGGACAGGAGTACAGTTTGCACTCAACCTGTGCGTCTTCAAGCTTCTTGGAATGAACTCCGTTTATCCAGTCGAGAACGAGAAGGCTCTCTCGGACAAGAAGGGACGAGTTCTTCCTGACGTGTTTCTGGTTCCACCGATGGCTACAGCTAGGGAGCTGGCTCGACAGATCCACTCCGATCTAGCTAGGACTATGCTATACGCTCTTGATGCACGAACCGGGGTCAGGCTGCCGACTGAGTACGTTCTCCGTGACAGGGACATAGTCAAGATAGTGAGCACGGTAAGGCGGAAATAGCTCTGGCCCATCCTTCATGTGGATACATGTAGACCCCTAAACGTTTTTCACGTGGAACTCGTGATTCACTGGTGGAACGGAGAATCGCGGTGGAAAAAGGGATAATCGGCCGAGGCACATGGCTTGACAAGACTGCGGCGAGGATACTCCAGAGAGAGGAGGAGCTGGGACGGAGATCAGACGAGCTAAAAGTTGAGAGCGGGCTAGGCGCCTCGGGAATCCCTCATCTCGGCAGTCTTGGAGACGGCGCAAGAGCGTACGGGATAAAGCTTGCGCTTGAGACTGCTGGATGCAAAGCCCGATACATTGCGTTCAGCGATGACAAGGATGGTCTGCGAAAGGTCCCGGCAGGCTTTCCGGAATCCCTCGAGAAGTATCTTGGATATCCAGTCAACGAGGTACCGGATCCTTTCGCGTGCCATTCCAGTTATGGAGAGCACATGAGCAGCCTCCTGCGTGAGGCGCTGGATAGTTGTGGAATCAGGTATGAGTTCGTTTCGGGAGCGGATGCTTACGAGCGAGGCGTATTCAACAGAGAGATCGAGATAATACTTCGCAACGCGTCGACGGTCGGGGGAATAATAAGGTCTGAAGTAGCTCAAGAGAAGTATGTTGAGGCGCTTCCGTACTTCGCGATCTGTCAGAACTGCGGAAGAATATACACGACACGGGCTGTCAGCTATCTTCCCGAGGAGAAGAAGGTCGCCTACAAGTGTGAAGGCATGGAGGTGAAGGGGACCTGGCTTCGAGGATGTGGGCACGAAGGGTTGGCAGACATCACCAAGGGCGAGGGAAAGCTGATGTGGAAAGTGGAGTTTGCGATGAGATGGCGCGCTCTTGGAATTCATGTGGAGGCCTACGGGAAGGACATAGCTGACTCCGTTCGAGTGAATGACAAGGTCTGCGAAGAGATCTTGCGGTATCCGCCTCCATTTCACATTCGATATGAGATGTTCCTGGACAAGGCTGGAAGGAAGATCTCTAAGTCGGCTGGGAACGTCTTCACTCCTCAGGTCTGGTTCAGGTACGGGTCTTCCCAGTCTCTCCTGCTGCTAATGTACAAGAGGGTGACAGGTTCTAGGACAGTAGGCGTCTCAGAGATAGCGACTTACATGAGAGAGTTCGATGAGTTGGAAGATGTCTACTTCGGGACCAAGCATGTAGCGGACGGAAGGGAGAGGGCGAAGCTCAGAGGACTGTACGAGTACTGTTGGCTTCTGAATCCGCCTGCTACACCATCTGTTCACATACCGTACAATCTGGTGACGTACCTGGCAAGGGTTGCCCCGAAAGGACAGGAGGTTCTCTTCATAGCAGACAAGCTGAAGAGCTACGGCCTAGTGGTGAATGAGGAGTCCCCCGACTTTCTGAGCAAGGTTCAGTACGGACGGAACTGGACTGAGGATTTTGAAGAAATACGGGAGGCGCGTGTGGAACTGGACGAGAAAGAGAAAGCCGCCATAAGAGAACTAATACAACTGATACGGTCAGACAGCGACGAACAGAAGATACAGAACGGAATTTTCGCAGCGGCTCACCAAAACTCCTTGAAGGCTGAGGGTTTCTTCAGGACTCTCTATCAGATACTGATCGGCTTCCCAGAAGGCCCGAGACTTGGCCCCTACATCGTCGCCATGGGACGAGACAACATCGCAGATGCACTCTCCAGAGCGCTCAAGTAGTCACGAATGACTATTTCTCTCGTCGAGCTCTCTCAGTAATCGTGAATGCAAGGACTGTAGCACAGATCAACATTGCAGACGTTTGGAAATAGAAAGGCGAAGCCTTTGACACAGAGGCATACAGGAATCCGCCTAGGATTGAGCCCACCGTCCTTGTGGCGAATTGCCAGAGAATGAAGAAAGAGTAGACTCTGCTCCTGTCCTCCCTTGGACAGACGTCAGCTCTCAAGGCTTGGGACATCTGCTGGTTCACAAGTATCGACAGGGAGTAGACTGCAAAGACCAAGGCAACTTGTGGGAGCGCCTTTGAATACAAGAAGAAAAAGGAAGATCCGCCAGCCAACAGAAGCATGGCCACTATCATGTTTCTCCGGCCGTATCTGTCCGCAAGAGGACCAAACACGAAGCCCAGAATTCTTAGTGAGCTTGAGCCGAGCAGAA
>Ga0209725_1001452_pt1 | contig 13229 bp, 13 predicted proteins | sample I18A1metaG_FD_184145 | JGI IMG/M metagenome (GOLD analysis project Ga0209725, IMG submission 184145) | Lake sediment bacterial and archeal communities from Gulf of Boni, Indonesia to study Microbial Dark Matter (Phase II) - ​I18A1 metaG... | ecosystem: Environmental > Aquatic > Freshwater > Lake... | reverse complement strand
GTGTCATTCTGCGTTTTCTTGCTTAGCTCAGGCTCATTGTTTCGAGCCTAGCGGACGGTTTGAGAAGCCTTCGATGCTCAATCATCATGCATCGATCCATGACGACCTCTATTCCGTTCTTCCGAGCTTCTCGGGCGGCCTCTTCGTTCGATATGCCCTGTTGCATCCATATCACGAGGGGATGTCCGAAGTGTCCTTTCATCTCGACAGCTTCCTTGACTATCTGAGGTACCGCATCTGAGGGCCTGAAGATGTCGATGACGTCGATCTGCATCTTCAGATTGTCGGGGAGAGACTGGAGATTCGGCCAGCACTTCTCGCCGAGAATCTCGTCTGCGAATGGGTTGATCGGTATGATTTGGTAGCCTTCTCCTTTGAGGTAGGATGCAACTATGTAGCTGTCCTTGTTTGGGTCTCTGGATAGCCCAATGATGGCTATTGCACGTCTGTCTAGGATTGATCTTATTCTGTCGTCCTCGTTCATGCTGACACCTGCCCAGTCCGACCTCGTCTCTCAGGCCGTTACGATTCTGGATACGCGTGAGATCGGATGTCCTTTCGCCCTGAGCTCCAAGGTATTGAACCATCCGAAGGGGGTTCTCTCGACTTGGAAACCACGTCCCACCAAAATGTCTTGGATCCTCTTCAGCACTTCAATGGCGGCTTCAGGCGAGCCGAGATCTGCAAAGAGATGCGCGAAGGAATGCAGCACAACCTGTCTTACTTTCAACTGATCTGCCAGCTTCGCAATCTCCACTGAGGCGTTCTGAGAGACAGCTTCTCGCGAAACCTCATCAGCCCGTTCGACGCTGGCCAGAACCAGCAACCCTTCATCGATTCGGGTCGTCCTCTTTGACGGGTCGAACTCCTCTACGATCTTGGAGCGGCCCTTCTCGGTTATTGTGGATGCGAAGTAGTCGACGTGCAACATCAGGAGCCTCATCAGGCCTCACGAAAGTCCAATCAACGACTTCGAACCAAATAACTTCGATTGGTGAGATATTGAGCCAAGGCAAGTGGAGTCCGCCCAAATGGATGTACAGAGGTAGACGTCCGGCCAGCGACGAAGCCTACCTAGAGAACATGAGCAGGGTGATATTCTTGGCTGGATTGAGCTGGAGGATGATCGAGGAGAAGTGGCCTAGCTTCAAACGTGCTTTCAGGAACTTCTCAATAGATGAGGTGGCAAGCTTCGGCGAGGATGACTTGAAGCGCCTCATCAATGATGCAAGTATTGTGCGGAATCGGGCGAAGATAGCTGCGACATTAGAAAACGCGAAACAGTTCCAAGACATAAGGAAGCGCTTCGGATCCTTCCAGTCCTACCTTGACAGTCTCGACAAGTCCAACAACTACGCTCTGGCTGTGAAGGAGCTGGGCAAGAAGTTCAGCCGATTGGGACCAAGCTCGGCCCGCATCTTCCTCTACAGTGTAGGAGAGGATGTCAAGCGCCCTCAAGAATAGTCATCATTAGCAGTTCGGAACCTCAAGAATAGTAACCGGAAAACTCTGCACTTCTTCAAAATCCTTGGCGAAAGACTTACACGCGGAAGGCCTAACTATGGCTCGCCCGATCTCACAGATCTAGAGAAGGGCAGAAAGAGAAGCTGACGCTGGGATCCTGCGACATGAAGATCGATCAGTTCTTGGTTGAACGGTTCTTGAACACGTACGAACATAACGTCGAGCTGAACTTGGCGGAGACTTGCGTCGACCCATTCAAGTTGAACGAGTTTTTAGCCCTCATGGGCCGGGAGAACTTCTTGGAAGAACTAAAGGAAATGCAGTTGACTTACGGCTTCATAGAGGGTTCCCCCGACCTACGACAGGGACTGGCAAACCTCTACAAGAACATGAAACCTGAGAGTATACTGCTAGCAAACGGGGCGATCGGAGCGAACTTCCTCGTCTTTTACAGTCTGGTTGAACCCGGCGACACGGTCATCTCCGTTTTCCCTACTTATCAGCAGCTGTACAGTACGGCCGCGTCATTCGGCGCGAATGTCAAGAGGCTTCGCCTAACTTGGGAAAACCACTGGCTACCCGACGCAGCTGAGCTGAAAGAACTCATCGACAAGAAGACCAAACTCATCGTGATAAACAATCCAAACAACCCTACCGGGAGCCTAATCGAGATAAACCTCTTGGAGGAGATCTGCGCCATCGCGGAGGAGGCAGGTGCATATCTGCTCTGCGACGAATCGTACAGAGGCCTATACGTTAGACCGGACGACTCTGCGCCATCCGTCGTTGACCTGAGCGAGAGAGGTGTGGCGACCGGCTCCTTCTCCAAACCGTTCTCATTAACAGGGCTGCGCCTAGGATGGATCGCTGCAGGCAAACAGGTCATAGAGGAGTGCATGCGCCATAGAGACTACACAACGATCAGCAATGCTATGATTGATGACGCACTGGCGGCGCTCGCGATGAAACATGTGGACCGAATCTACAAGCGCAACCTGCAGATTATCCGAACCAATCATCAGATTCTCTCGAGTTGGATCGAAAATGAGCCTTTGATAGAGTGGGTTCCTACCAGAGCTGGAAGCATCGCCTTCCTCAGATATCGACTCAGTATGCCGTCTGAAGAGCTCTGCATCCGCCTCATCAAGGAGAAAGGGACGCTACTCGTTCCAGGCTCCTGCTTTGAGATGGAGGGTCATCTGAGAATGGGCTACGGATGCAAGACCGAGGTTCTGAAGGCAGGGCTGGCGCGATTCAAGGAATTCCTCAACTCTCACAAATGAGGAATGTTGCAGAACGGATTCAATGAAACAGTTCTCCGACGTGAAGGTGCCGCAGCAACGTCCTAAAACTGTCGAAGATCTTCGAATGATTTCGAATGAAATGAAGGAAAAGACGAGTCTTCAGCTTATCCTCCAGACAACAGCTTAACGGCTTTGGCTGCCCAATCCGGATCTCTCAAAAGCTCCCTGCCCACGGCCACCAAGTCCACCCTTCCTGCCCTAATCACTCTGTCAGCATACCTCGGTTCCCTGATGCCTCCAACTCCTATCACCGGTATCTTGACGGCGTTCTTGATCCGCTGAGCTTGAGGAATGAAATACCCCTGCCTGTCTGGACCCGAACGCCTCTGAGCGCTGATGGGACGATCTCCACAGAGGCCCCCCGAAACGTCGATTATATCGACGCCAGCCTCCTCTAGCCTCTTGGCAAAGCTCTGGGAGTCCTTGATATGGACTCCTGCGGGGTCAAAATCAACCGAGCCCAAACGGTAGAGCAGAAGTTTCCGGCCGATCCCGCGCTTAACCTTCTCGACAACCTCTAGGGGAAATCTCATCCTGTTCTGAGGTGATCCACCATATCCGTCTTGGCGCTGATTGGCTAGAGGGGAGTAGAACTGGTTGAGGAGAAACCCGTGTGCACCGTGGATCTCAACTCCATCGAAACCGGATTTCACAGCCCTCTGAGCTGCCGCAGCGAACGGCTCGGCCAAAAATCCTACCTCCTCAATTGTGAGTTCTCGTGCGTTCTCAGTGGGGGAAGGAGCCACCGGCTCTCCTCCGTCAGTTCTTATGGCCTCCCTCCCAGCGTGGTTGATCTGAATCACAGCCATAACTCCGGCTGTGTGGATGCGGTTTGAGAGCTTCTCCAGTCCGGGAACCAGTCGATCTTCATGTATTCCCAGCTGCCTCTCGCTGAGCTTTCCATCGAGGGTGACGTAACTGTGCTCAACTATCAACAAGCCCAAGGCCTTGGAACGCCTGACATAATGCTCAACAAGCCTCTCAGTTACGGCTCCATCTCTTGTCGCGAGACCCGTATTCATTGGAGGTAAAACGATTCGGTTCCTCAGCGTCACTCCCTTTACATCCAGCGGATCTAGGAGACCAACCATTGAAGGCACCTTATCCAGCCTTGTGCGAACGACTCCTAAAGATCTTCAGTAGATAAATCCTTGGGAGTCGCTGATTGCTGTTTTTGTCTAGTGTAATGCCTTGAGAAACCTTATAATGCAGGCATCTTAGAACGCTAGCTCGACGCGACCGTAGTCTAGCCTGGTTTAGGACGTCGGCCTGCCACGTCGTTGACCCGGGTTCAAATCCCGGCGGTCGCACCACCCACAGAGCGAATTTGCACCATTACGCGAGTCCGCTCCGATCTGCTTTTCCCGGTTTTCAGGAACACAATTCGGCAGGCAAAGTTTTGGAGGGAGAGTAGACGTCCGTAATATCCAGACTGGCAGAGGTGATCTTGGAAACTACTTCCGCAACGAGTTTGAAGCCGCAATAATCTTGCGCGCTTACATTCTAATTCGCAAAATGGCAGGCCACAAAGTGCTCTGCTTCTATCTCCACAAGGCTCGGCTCCTTTGACTCGCACACATGATCGTTCAACGGGCACCTACTGTGAAACCTGCATCCAGGAGGGGGATTTATCGGGCTTGGTACTGTTCCACCTATTGGAGGTATCTCTGGCTTGTAGTCGGGATCAGGCACCTGAACGGAAGACAATAGAGCCTGCGTATATGAATGAACTGGCCTTTTGAAGATTATCTGCTTCGGGGCCTTTTCTACTATCTTCCCTAGATACATCACGGCTACATGGTCACTCATGTGTTTTATTACTGCGAGATCATGGGAAATGAAGAGATAGGTTAGCCCGATCTCAGACTGCAGCTGCCTTAACAGATTGAGGATCTGAGCCTGCACTGAAACGTCGAGTGAAGATGTGGGTTCGTCCAAGACCAAGAGCTTCGGGTTAAGTGCGATCGCCCTAGCTATTCCGATCCTCTGCCTCTGTCCGCCGCTGAACTCATGCGGAAATCTATACATGTGATCCGGATTCAAGCCCACCTTAGCCAAGAGCTCTTGCACTTTTTCACGTAAATCGAGCCCTTTTACTCCTCCGTGGATCTTCAGTGGTTCCCCGACTATTTCTTTCACGGTCATCCTCGGATTGAGAGAAGATTGCGGGTCTTGAAAAACCATCTGTAGGTTTGCTCTAACTCTCCTTAGATCTTCCTTCTCCAGACTCGTTATTTCTTCATCATCAAACACGATGGAACCGGAGGTTGGTTCGACAAGTCGGACAACCAATCTTGCGAGCGTTGTCTTTCCGCACCCGCTTTCGCCAACGATTCCCAAGGTTCGACCTCGGGGAACAGAGAAGCTTACTTTGTCCACAGCATGGACGTTACCGACAGTCTTTCGAAAGATGCCACTCTTCAAAGGAAAATATTTGACCAGATCCTTTGTTTCAAGCAGAGGAGTATCCACTTAGTGATTCTCCCCAAAGATGCATGGTTTCGTATAGATATGACACGCCACAAAATGGGAGGGCTCGATTTCGACCGGCAGAGGTTTTTCTTCTAGGCACGGAGCACGAGCTAGGTTGCATCTAGGGTGGAATCGACAACCAGCAGGCGGATTGATCAAATCCGGCACGGACCCGGTGATGGAAGCCAGCTCAGAGGCCTCTTCATGAAGCTTCGGGATGGATTTCAGCAGCCCGACAGTGTATGGATGCCTCGGATTCTTGAACAAAGTCCTAGTGTCAGATAGTTCAACGATATTTCCGGCATACATGACTGCTACACGGTCGCAGATTCTCGCCACGGTCCCCATATCGTGTGTAATCAAGAGTATCGACATGTTGAGCTTCTGCCTAAGTTGCATTATTAGCTCCAAGATCTGAGCTCTGATTGTTACATCCAGCGCTGTAGTCGGCTCATCAGCTATCAGCAGGTCTGGGCTGCAACAGAGAGCCATGGCTATTATTGCCCGCTGCCTCATGCCACCACTAAGTTCATGAGGATATTGACTCACAACCTTTTCTGGATCTGGCATATTCACCATCCGAAGTGCCTCGATCGCCTTTTCCAGCGCCTTCTTTTTTACTTCGTTTTTTGGAAACTTGGGCGGCCTTTCCTTCACTTCAATGAGCTGAGCAGCCAATCTCTCTCTCGCGTCTTGTGCGACGTTTGGATCTCCCATCTTGTTCTGTATTTCCCCGAGTCTTGCTTCCAACAGTAGCGTGTCCAAATCTTGATGAAGAATTATGACTTCGGTTATCTGATCGCCAATTGTGTAGAGCGGATTCAGATAGGTCATAGGATCTTGGAATACCATCGATATCTTCTTGCCTCTTATCTTCCTCATCTCATCCTCGCTTTTGGTAAGGATGTCCTCTCCTCTATACAGTATGGCGCCGTCGGCTATCTTGCCTGGAGGAGGGATAAGGAGTGTTATTGCACGAGCTGTGACGGATTTTCCGCATCCTGTCTCTCCAACTAGTCCGAGAGTCTCTCCTTCTCTCACGTCGAGGCTTACGCCATCGAGGGCTTTAACGACTCCGGCGTATGTATAGAAATCAACCTTGAGATTCCTCAGACTGAGCAATGTCTCCACCGACCCATCCCTCTCTCTCGCCTCCATCGGTCGGATCGTGCCTCGCGCGAATCTAGTATCCTCAATTCCATTGTGCTCTGCATTTTAAGGTTCGCGTCTGATGCAGCTGCCTGATTGTTTCGGAGTGGATTCGAAGTTTCATCGTTGGATTCTCGAGACGTAGCTAACAGCAATCACGTCGACGACCCTACAGTTCTCATGAGCGTATGCCGAATCCACATGAGTCGGTCTCAAATCCACCTCAGTTGAAATGGCCCCTAGGATGGTATGGGTAGAGCCCCTATTGTCTGACCCAACCCTTGGCGTTTCGACTTACAAGGTGAAATCCGACTCAAAGAAAGCATTAGAACGCTGGATAAGCCGGAGACGTGAAGGATGCTGGCGAACCCGTGGCGAATGGTTATTGGCGCCGTGGAGTAGCACCATCATCGCCGTTGACGGAAGAACAGATTGGGGCGCAGCAGACATATGGCGGGAAGATATCGTCGCTTGATGGGCGAGCAGCGAAATTTCAGGTGTCGACTTCGTTCGTGGTAAGCTGACTAACGTCTTAACTTGGGATCGAGTATATCTCTTAAACCATCGCCGAGTAGGTTGAATCCCAAGACGGTTATCAGGATGGCCAGCCCGGGGAATGTCGCTATCCACCAAGCTTCGCGTAGGTAGGTTCGACCGAGGCTGAGCATAGCACCCCATTCTGGAGAGGGAGGCTGTGCTCCAAGCCCTATGAAGCTCAGTCCCGCGGCAGTGAGAATTACAAATCCCATATCCATCGAGGCGTTTACAATCACGGGCGAAAGGCAGTTAGGCAGAATGTGCCGGATTACTAGTCGAAAATCGCTGGCGCCCACCATCCGGCCAGCCTCCACATACTGTTTCTCTCTAACTGACAAGGCTTCGCCCCTTGCCAGTCTGGTGTACCACGGCCACCATGTTGCACAGAGTGATAACACTGCATTTTCAAGGCCGGGGCCCAAGGCCGCAGCTATGACCAAGGCCAAAACCAAGCTAGGGATGGACAAGAACACGTCGGTAAGCCTCATCACAACCTCATCAACAACGCCTCCAAAGTATCCTGCTACGATTCCTAACGCTGTGCCTAGAGTGAACGCGAATGCCACAACTGTGATCGCTATGCGTAAAGATACGCGCGACCCAGCAATGACTCTGCTCAATATGTCTCTACCCAAATCGTCGGTTCCAAACATATGGCCGAAGCTCGGAGGCTGCAATTTGCCCGGGAGGTCGAGAGCTAGGGGATCAGAGGGTGACAGCCATGGGGAAAATATGGCCGTTAAGACTAGCCCCAAGGTTGTCATTAGACCTGCGATGGCCAGTGGATGGGCGCGAATTAGATGCAGGCTGTATCTGATCTCGGAGACGATAGGTTGTATTTCCTTTTTCCAACGTTCCACCTTCGACTCCTTGGGTTTTCCGTCGCTCTTCTCTTTGCCACTCATATGCTCTCATTCCAGCCTTATTCTGGGGTCGACGATCGCGTACAACATGTCGACGCTGAGGTTGACGACTATATAGACTAGCGTCACGAGCAACGTGTAACCCATCACCGCAGCGAAGTCCAGATATGTGATTGCCGTTACTGCGTACCTCCCTATTCCTGGCCAAGAGAAGATCGCCTCGACCAAGATCGTGCCTGAAAGCAACGCGCCAAAAATGAGTCCGGTGAGAGTTATCGTCGGGATGAGGGCATTCCTGAAGGCATGTCTATAGACCACCGTCCGCTCGGGCAGTCCTTTTGATCTCGCCATCACTATGTAGTCCTCCCGCAACACTTCAAGCATACTTGATCTGACCATTCGCACGATCATACCCATCGTGGAAAAAGCCAAGACAATAGTCGGCAGTATCAGGTGACCTAGGCTGCTCGCAAGGGCTTGCAGGTCTCCCGCAAGGATGCTGTCTAACACGAGCAGTCCGGTTATGTGCCTTGGCATAGGAATGCCGATGTCAAGTCTACCCGGGCCCGGAAGCAGTCCGAGAACGTAGTAGAATACCAACAGAACCATGAGGCCGGACCAGAAGACCGGCGTGGCGACCCCTGTAAGTGAGAAGATCCTGCTCAAATGGTCTGGCATCTTGTTATGTCTGGTGGCTGAGATTATACCCAATGGGATGCCCACCGCAATCGACAAGATCATTGATGCGATTGTCAGTTCGAGCGTCGCGGGGAAAAACCTCATTAGGTCATCCAAGACTGGTCTGCGAGTCGTAATCGACATGCCAAAGTCTCCACGGAGAAGATCGGAGATGTACACGAAGAATTGCTCATGGATCGGTTTATCGAGCCCCATCTTCAATCTAAGATTAAGTATGACCTCGGGAGGGGCGTGGGGGCCTGCCATAAGACGGGCTGGATCCCCTGGAATGAGGTGCGATATGACGAAGGTTATCACTATTACTCCAAAAAGAACGGGGACTGTTAGGAGTACGCGCCGTAGCGCGTACTGATGCAGTTTCACTTGGCTTTTGACCCGCTACTAAGGAGCTTTGTAGACTACGTCAGCCGGAATGTACCAAGCGTTCAATGGGTTGAAGGTATATCCGTGAACCCATGATCTGAAGACGAGACCACCGTATCCCAGTCCTTGCGATATCCAGACGTATGGAACCTCGTCAACGACAATGCTCTGTATTTCGTTGTAGATCTCGGTTCTCCTTGTTGCGTCGTATTCGGAGCGGCCTTCTAGGAGCAGCTGATCTACCCTTGTATTGTTGTAGAAGGCGAAGTTCCAGCCTGGGCCAGCATTCTCGGAATAGAAGTACCACCATGTCTGCATGTTCGGGTCAGCATAGTCGGGTGTCCACCCCATCAAAGCTAGATCGTGTGCTCCGGCGACCAGATTGTCAATGTAGGTGGGCCATGAGAATTGCTGTATGTTTACTGTAATGTTCAACTGACCAAAGACTGACTGAACGGCCGTTGCAATCTTGATCCAGTCTTCGAATGGTGCTATCATCATATTCAATTCGAAGCCATTCGCGTAGCCGGCTGCGGCGAGCAGCTCCGCTGCCCTTGTCACATTGTGTGCGTATAAGGGAAGGCTCGCGTCATGGCCTGGGAATCCTTGTGGAAGCGGGCTTCGAAGCCTAGTCGCACGTCCAAGGAAGATGTCATTGATAATCCCGTCATAGTCCAACGCGTAGGCGATAGCTTTCCTTACTCTCACATCGCTGAGGGGGCCCTTCTGCGTATTGATGATAAGGAATGTTATGGCAAACCCGGCGTCTTCAACTACCTTGAAGTCTGCGCTTTTCTTCAACTCATTCATGGCTACAGTTGGTATCGTTTCCGCACCGTCTATCTCTCCCCTCTCTAGCATCAGCCTCTGGGTCGAGCCTTCCGTGACTATTCGCACAACCATTTCGTCGATCCTTGGAGCGCCTCCCCAATAGTCCTTAACCGCGGAAAGAACCAGCCTCTCATTTGGAACGTATTCCTTCAATTTGAAGGGACCTGATCCTGCCTCGTTCTGAGACAGCCAAGCCTTGCCCAGATCGCCATTCACTTCATGTTCCATTACCTTAGGTGACACTATGCCAAAAGCCTGTACTCCTAGTGTTGCCAAGAACGGCGCATACCGGTCCTTGAGGTTGAATCTGACCGTATAGGTATCGATAGCCTCCACGGAGTTCTCATCGATTATGCCTGAAAGCATACCGGCTGACAATCCGATCTTCATCGCTCGCGAGAATGAGAAAGCCACGGCAGTCGCGTTGAGAGGTGTTCCATCGTGGAACCTGACTCCTTCTATGAGATGGAATGTCCAGACTAGGCCATCACTTGAGCTTTCCCAAGACGTTGCCAGCATCTGCTCTGGAGTGGTGCTTGATCCGCGATAGGTGACCAGCCTGTCGTACATAAGATATGTTTCACGGTAGTCTGTGTTGGCGGTCGTTTGAGCGGGATCTAGAGACACCATGGGTTCGGCAGTCGCGAAGATGAAGGTGTTCGGGTTGGGTATCGTCGGAGTCGTCATTGATATGTAACTGTAGACGGCAAGAATCGCGATGACGACGATTGCTACGGCTGCAATGCCTGTTTTCTTTCCTGAGACCTTTCCACTTGTCATATTCATCGGAATTAGATTCGTTGCGCCAAAAATATAAAAATATCGCATGAATTCTGTGCCAATTGATAGATGTGAATGAAGAAATTATTAGGAAACGCTCCGAGTTATAGGGATACTTCGTTCAAAGTGATGTTCTGTATCACAGGCCAAAGGAAAGGACTGAGAAGAAATCCTGCGGTTAGGACGACACGGGCATGATATTGCACGCGCCGATTCAATACGTGGCAAACCTGAACGACGGAGTATTGGACCAGCCGAGCCAGAGATCGAAGGTGGAATCTGTATGACTATTCTAGGAGAATAATAGGTGCGTACGCAGTCGGCCCCCGAACAATTGAAACATTGCGCTTCGCCTTCGAAGTTCCTGCCGCTTATCCCTCTTGATCCTAAGGGACTGCAAAAGCAGCTCTTTCCTATTTCTTGACCGTAGTCATTTTGACATCGTAATGGCGCGCGATTGGCTCCACTTTGGAAAGGAGCCGCCTCGCCTCCGGCTCGAAGACTGGTACAGTATAGTCAGGGCCAGCAAATGCTTGCACCGCGTCAAGCGATTCAAAGAAGTTCACAACGACGAATTCCACTTCATCCTTTCCATCCTGCCGGAAGATGTACCCGCCACCATAGCCCTCTATGCGCCGGAGACCAGGTAGGACTCGCTTGCTCAGCAGCTTCTCATAAGCATCAGCATGCTCAGGTGCCGTCCATCCTCTCCACACTCTTGCAATCATACGTTGTAGTCTCCTACCGCAGCACAATAATATCCGGCGTCAGTTGTGCCGTCGATTCATGGCGGTGCAGCGCCCTCCCCGACGACCGTCATCCACTTCCGCACTCGCCATACTGTCACGAGACCGTTGATGACGTACGGATCAGCTTTCGCGAACGCCTCCGCTGCGTCTGGAGACGCCCCGCGAAACACAAGCACAGCACCGTCAACGGGGTCTGCGAGCGCCCCGGCGAGCACCAGTTCGCCTCGCTCGTACGCTTTGCGGGCATGTTCGAGGTGCAATTTTCGAAATTTCTCCCGTCTAGCGACATAGTCATCGACGACATCATAGAAGAGAATGTAGTGCATAGTTGGACTCTCCAACCTGTTCACAAGGCATGATCACGCATTTAAGCGGGAACCTGTGGGGCCTGTCAGTTCAGTGCAAAGTGCTACGGAACGCAATACCTTGCTCTCTGCTTTGCGTAGGTGTTTTTCATGCGTAGTTGGCGGAACCCCAAGGCGCTGGGCAATTTTATTGATAGTGATTCTCTTTGGGACACCATACTAGGCATACCGTGGAGCAGCCGTCAGAGCTTCGAACCGTTTTCTATCTAGTAGGCCGAGAAGGTTGCTAGTAGAAGTCATAACATCCTCTCTAGCGGCTTGGCGACACAGCTGAGCGTGCGGAATCAAGGCGCTTGAAAGCACTTAATTCCTCATGTCATCATAGATCGTCAGGTTTGGTGGTGGAAACGTGTCGCTAGAGTTCATTTTAGATATACAGAGGTGGGGAGGAGGCGAGCCTACGGCTGTAGGGGAGGGATATAGCTTCACCTACAAAGGAAGGTACTACTCCGTCCTCTACACACGCGCAGGAATGTTCAGAGGAAACCACATACATCCCAATAGGCAGCGCACTCTGCTGCTGGATGGGAAGGGCAAGTACATCTTCAAGATCGGAGACAAAGAGGAGGAGCACCACCTCGAGGCTGGAAAGGTGCTTGAGGTACCCTCAGGCATACCGCACATCCTACTGGCCGAAGAAGACAGTCTGACGGTCGAATGGTGGGAAGGAATGTTCGAAGCGGCGGAATACGACTTCCCCCACTACACGCAGGAGATCAAGAAGAGGATAGAGGAGTTCAACAGACGCGTGGCCGAGCTCAAGGAGGCCAAAAAGCAGACACCCTGAAGAACTGGCCTGCAATCACATCAGGAACAAGCATGACAAAGAGACTTCCTAAGGATCGACTTCCTTAGAACAGCTTTTCTGGGCCGATTGCTCATCTCTGAAAGCCACCACAGATGATATTCCCCAACAAGCCATCGATGCAGTGTCTCAGCGAAAGGGTCAGTTCCATCTACACGTTCAAAGTGTTCTGCCGACTCGTCTGAAGGTTTAGGCAAACCGCCGTTTTTGGATGAATGTCAGTGGAAAACAAGACCAGAACGCTCGTGTCTCTCTCAGTCGCCGAGCTGCTGGGAATGCTCGGATGGCTAGGCGTCTCGGCGGTTCTTCCCATACTGAAGAACGAATGGAATCTTTCAGGAACGGCGTCTGGAGCGATCCTCACAGCATCCCAAGCTGGATACGTTCTAAGCGTTGCAGCGATGGGATACCTTTCCGATCGAATCGGAGGACGACGAACCTTTGTCGGGAGTGCCTTGGTGGCAGCTCTATTCGGCTCGTCCTTCGCCTTTCTCGCCGCGCAAGCCGAGGGTGGCATGGTGGATATGCATGGGGGCTCCGTCTACATGGGAATGCCGATGATGGCCTGGCTCGGCATCTTCCTCCTAGCTGCCCTCGCGGGCATAGCCCTGATCACCTACAACGCCGCCGTGCCCGAGATCAGGCTCTCCGAGGCTCCTCAGCCTACGGAGCTGAACAAGAGCTTCGAGGTTGTGATGAAGATGACTAAGGAGGATGAGCGGCGCGTGCTCCAAGCCGTCAAGCAGGCAGGCGGCCGATGCCTCCAGAAGGAGATCGTGAAACAGACGGGCCTGACGAAGCTGAAGGTCCACAGGGTCGTCGCGAGACTCGCGGAGAGGGGCCTCGTA
>Ga0209725_1001451_pt1 | contig 13237 bp, 11 predicted proteins | sample I18A1metaG_FD_184145 | JGI IMG/M metagenome (GOLD analysis project Ga0209725, IMG submission 184145) | Lake sediment bacterial and archeal communities from Gulf of Boni, Indonesia to study Microbial Dark Matter (Phase II) - ​I18A1 metaG... | ecosystem: Environmental > Aquatic > Freshwater > Lake... | reverse complement strand
GACTATGCTGGACGGTGATGCATAGAGAAGGTCAAAGTTTAAAAAGCAGATTTTGGTTTGCCCTTGCCCAAGTTTCTACCATTTCGGCGATAAGAGTGTACTGCTGCACAGGGAATACCCTACGTTATGGATATATCCTGGAGGAAGAAGGGGGCACTTTGACCTAGCTATAATCGATCCAGAATATGCTTCTGAAAGCCATTGGAGGATGCAAGTTAGAGAGCCTCCTTATTCTAGACATAGGCTGAAGGCGGCGTTTGAATTCGGCCTCAATGCAATAGGAACAACTCGGCTGGATCTGACGCATTTCAGAAAAGACTTGGAGCGCCTTGCGAATGCGGAGAACAAGGTTGAACGCGGCTACCTCCTATTCTTCATTAGAAGACAGGACTACCTCGCGAACTCGGGATTGCTGCGTATGATAGACCACCTGCCTGAGAAACTTGAGCATGAATTCGAAAAGAATCGTGATCGCGCAGGCAACCTTGTAGTCGTCTACGCTGAATGCCTCTCTCCGAGATCAAAGCGTCTCAAAATTATCCCTAAGAATAAGTCTTCCTGGATCGGCTGAAAAAGCAACGAAAGAACTTCCAGAATTGTTCGTACTAGGAATGCCTGAACGTACCGGCTGTTCCGGAGGGATTTATACCTATGTAGGTTTAAATCCGTCGGTCAAAGTTATGAATCGAGTAGATTTTTCTTCTGATAGCGTACCTTTATCTATATTCGAGCTATCAAGTCAACCGATCTGGAAGAATTGAGGTACTCCATGTCCAAACGTTCCAGCAGACGACAGCCATCTTTCCATGTCCACGGCCCTGAGTCCTAATCCACCGATTTGCGCAAAGACTATTTCGGTTGTTTCTGTGTTCGTATTCCTTCGATTAATTTGCGATATTCTGCGTCAACGTTGACATAGACCCGGTTCCGAAGCCTGACGAAGGGAACAAAAGACTAGCCTTTTCAATCAAATCACTAGAACCTCGGATAAGCGACCTTAAGAAGTTCGAAATTTGCTGCAGCGGCCTACAGGGTTGCTCGGTCCTATCGGTCTGAATTTCACGAGATTGGGGCGAACGAAATCCTCGACGTTAATAGTTGTCATTAGTATCATTCCAGGGCTCTGAGGAATTCATGAATTGCTTTATCAATTACGATTTCTGGTTTCCTATTCTTTTCCTTCAGTTCGAGCATCCTAGTCAGATCGTCATCAATCAGGCATAAAACCAACTTGTTATCGTCCAACCAGAGCCTTCTCATTTCTTTGGTAGCAGAGGAAGCTGGCTCTAGTCTGCTGAATACTATACCAAACCTGCCTAGCCTATTTTTGCCTAGATACTTCGAAGAAATGACGATTTGGTTTCCTTCAATACGCGACGCATAGTTCTTGCATTCAACAACTAGAGCTGATGATTCGAATTTGTCTCTAATATACCCCCAAAAATTCGTTACGGAATACGGAATATCGAAAATCAAATCCCTCACATGTAGTCCGGATTCTGTCCGAGATTGTATAAACGGTCCGACCAGCGGAGGGATAAATAAGTGTACGAGAATCTCCTTACACAGGTCTTGAAATTCTACCCATCCTTGTTTTCCTTTGGGACATACATTGAGTCTTCTGATGAGATCTCTCGCAACAGATTTCTCTGGAACTTCTATAGGCTCTTCGAGAACTGAGAACTCTTTTGAAGGAAAATACATTGGAGTTGACTTTGACACTAGCCTTCCGAGATTTCTTACCGACTCTAAGCGACGTTGATAGCTGCTGTAGGAGTCTATTGGAGGTAGCAATTCAACTGTAGAAAGATAGTCCGACAATCGAGTAATTGTTTTCATTACTAGCTGCGGATCAATCATTGGTCGACGTAGAGTAACTGCTTCAGCTGCCTGCGCCGCCCTGCGGAGATCTTCCAATATGGCTCTAATTTCCTTTCTACGATCTAGGCATTTAGATCGCTTCTCGACCAAAGGATTCACCGCCTCTTCCATAAAGAAAGTCTAGCATGTTTTCAATTTTAACGCCGAAGTCTACTGTGGCACAAGTAGATTCTCTGGAATTGTAATTGAATCGAATACGATGGCAGTCGTGACCGTTGCGATAGCTATTCCGGCAAGAACACTGAATACCGTGTCAGCTAGCGGAACAATCTCAACTCCCGACAGCAACTGACTCACTATGGGTGAGCCTTCTTTCATAATCCCTTCGATCAGTGATTTGACTGCTTGAAGGTTCAGTTCTTCTCTTGATATTTCGAATATGAGCATGAAAAGGATCCCGGCAGTCCAGCGATACTTTTCCATGAATTTCTTCTTCTTTGCTAGTGGTACCTCGATGATGACTATGCTAATCCGTCGCAAGACTCTGATTGTTTGTCGCGTCAACGCTAGAAGAAAAGTCTTCGCTTTCATAGCTGCGGCAAGCTCTTGATATAGCACACGGCCAGCTTTGCCTAGAACTTGGACTATTTCCTGAAGATCTATAGGGTTGCTAGAACTTGAACCAATAATTTTGCTCGCGGGTACCGGACGCCATTTTTCGAAAAGAGATTTCAACATTTCGAGAAATTCATGGCTTTGAATCCACTCCAATACTACTTTTGGTCTTACAGGATAGCCCCATGCCTTGGCAAGTTCTTCAATTAGCTCGAATGCATCTTCCTGAAATTTGCCCTTTTTTATATAACCGTCAAATAGGCTGAAGAGGTCGTCGGCGAGGATCAACCTCGAAGGCGCTATTTCCGGTTCCTCCAGAAGTTCTCTTAGAAATATCAATCGTCGCTTAAACACAAAACACGACACGTCTATGACAAGGTCGCCAACCATGCAAGATCCCCTCATTCACGAGGCACGCTATTTGATTTGTCGATTACACATATTAATGAATAACGAGGTGTGCTTGGAAAGCGTAGACTACAAGGCCATTTGTGCAGTTCTAGCTCCGATTCTTAGTACCCAGTCGAAATGCTAGCCGCGAAATCGGTAGAATCGCATATACATGACCTTAAGGAGTTCTGAAATCGGCTGCAGCCGCTTGAAGCGTTACTCGGTCACATCGGCCTCCGTTTCACGAGATTCGGGCGAAGGAAATGAAATGTCTCTGTTCCAAAATACGCCTTTGACAAGTATAGTAATGCTACCGTATTCAAACATGTCAAGAGGGAGATTAGTATTTCGCCGGGACTGCAACATTGAATTCATATCTGTGATATTCAATCAGATATTATTACTGGCGATTAATCCTTGACCAAAGACAAGTCTTACTGGGACAACATTTGGAACGATCTTCTCTCTCTTGTCCTATCGGTCATTCGCAGGCTATTCTTGGCTGGTTTGAAAAGTGAAGGAAAAATACTAAACGAGTTGTTGAGAAGGGATGAATGGAAGAGGTTTCAATTTCTAGAGCACCAGTTAGAAGTTTTGGATAGGAAGGCATCCACGATAGTTTCACTTGACGGTCTTCTTCTTGCACTGACTGCCTCCTTCCTTGCCATTAAGACTCCTCATTTGGCGATCGGGCTTGCATTCGCAGCAAGTTCAAGCCTAGTGCTGTTTTCTGCCTTAGTAGGTGCGTTTAAAGTCCTCTGGACGAAATGGGCGACAATCATAATGGCGAAATCCTCTGACGTAGAGAAAGGTTTAGATGAACTAATCGCTTTCAGAGATGAGAAAACAACTTATTTGCACTGTTCGATCATCCTCATGTTGATGGCTTTGATTGGGTACACTATTTCAATTTGGCTTTATGTCTTGATTGAAGTCTTTTGATTAGACATGACGGAGACAAGAAGAGTTTCTCTGAACTCTTTTCCCACGGTCATTTTTTTCTTTCTCGAATAGACTCGCCTATTTGAGCTATCGCGTCCTTCTTAATTCTAAGCTGAAACGACAGTTAATCGCAAAACTTACCTTGCATTATAGATAGCACAGAACGGCATTCATTTCAAGCAAACAGGCAAAGGACTAATTAAAAGCGCGTAAGTATGATGTGTTGAAAACCTATAGAGTTGTTAACCTTGCCTAGCTGGCCGGATCACGAAAATCTGTGTCTAGAGGTTTTGGGAAACCGATACAAGTGGGTTCACGAGGAAATGGACAAGCCATTTCGATGGCTTGGAAATCAGCATAGAATTCTGTACCACGATATGGAAACCGCTGTATGGTTGTACGAGCAAACAGGCGACAGAAGTCTCTACTGGGCAGTGAAACTTCACATTCTCCAAGACCTACGTGAAACGTTTCGTTTCGGATGGCAAAGAGAACTAGTTGAAGAGGAGTTCGAAAGAACCCTTAAAGTGCATTCGATCGACGGATCTTTTCATGGTTGCTACGGTAGCCTTCCTGCTCCGTATGCCGTCGATGAGGATTTCATGGAACTAGAGCAAAGAATCATAGAAAGACGGAGTCTGCGTCTGTCAAAGCGATTCCTACTCAGCCTACTAGAAAAATGCGATACACACAAAGCGCCGCCAAAAAGGTTCGAGAGTGACATATTTAGGTTAGCTAGTTTCGGTGAGACTATTACGAGATTTTATGATGAGAAATACTACTTAACCGTAAAAAGAGAGGGAGCTTTTTTGAGAAACAGCAGTAACACAGCTATTGTAGAGTACGAATGTGAGAATGAGCTTAATGGTGAGACTATTAACATAGCTGTAAGAAAAATCGCTTCTTATCTGGCAAATAGCAAACTTGGCACGAAGAGGGGTATGATTTCCATCAAGGATATTGTTGGTACTGACAGAGTCACAGAAGCTTTCAAGAGATATTACTCATCTGAAAACATGTTCGCCGTGCCTGCGTTTCTATTCAACCTTGCAAGATGTGACTCGAAGCTTGTCAGAATCGATGTTGAAGGCTCTACGATAAGATTTTCACAGGAATTTTGCCCGCCTAATCTTGACAGGGAATGGGAGATCAACATTGAGGATCTCGTAGGCGAAGGACTTTTTCCATATGTGGATGGTTATGAATGTTTATTACCAAAATACGAGAAAGCCAACGTCTCAGTTCCCGTTCCAGAATTAAGAGGCCTGAATATTCTTTCTATCGCCGGGAGAGCCTCAATAGGAATAGAAGGAGAAGAAAAACCATTATACGGACTAACCGATCTTCAAACTGGAAAAGCTAAGTTCCTGATTTCCCCTGCACGATTGGAAGATTGAAAAGACGTTGATGTGATTTTCCGAACAACGAGCTCGCCTGCAAGGCCAACTTCTCGAATTTTGGGTCAAATTGGATGCATGATTCTACTGAGTAGGCATTGAAACCAAATCGTCGTAGCGAAAGGAACCTATTTGCCTCTGTAGCCGGAGGGATTTAGACCAATTTAGGTTTAAATCGGGACTGTAGTAGCTGGCGTTACGCAGGATGCGTCTAGAGCGTTCAATTCAAAAGCCAGTTTAGAAGAGTATTAAGCGTATGCGAAACACCGCACTTTGCTTGGCGTGACTTTGAATGACTCAGTCTAACAATCACGAGTTCTCGGAGAACCTTTCGATTAGAATGACGAAGCGAGACAAAGAGCTACTGGAGAAGATTTGCAGGGCTAGAGGAGAGGATCCATTTGTATAGGAAAATGCTTAAACTGAAAAGTATAGATTTGAACAGAACAGAAGTAAGTAAAGCTATGCTAATAAGGCTTCATTCTTGGTACAGCTTTCAGAGTAATACCAAGAACTTTCTCAGTAAGAGATACGTGACGCCCGGGTGACGCCCGACTTCGATCGATTTCGACAACGAATCTCACGTCAGTTGCCTTTCATCTAGATAACGGTTTTCACGAAGCGCGGTTTTAGGCTTCTACAGGATAGTTGGCTGTTACCTTGCTCCTCCACCTGTCTTCGGTGCACTCGAAATACTCTTCTGATGTCGTCTTAGTCTCCAGCGTGGTTCTGCTTTGCAAGGCGAAGATGAGGCCTCGTGGGTCCTGGATGACGTTGACCTTGGGTATGTTGTCCCATGCGTCCTCGACCACATAGATGCAGTAGTTCTCCTCCTTGTTCATGGTTTCATACTCGTTCCTTGTAAGCTGCACAACCTTATTCATGGAGTCCTTGAAGGCTTTCACTTCGACCAGGTACGGGTCTGACTTTACGTCGTAGCCGAGGAAGTCGTATGACACATCGACCGGGTCCCTGCCCATCCTCTCCCTCTCAAGCTTGAGGGCTGCAATCACGCCCCTCCGCTCGGTGTACGCCCTAAGTATGCCCGCCTCGTCCCCGCCGTTAACCGGGACCTCACTGACTCGGTCTATCCTTATCGCCTTTGACAGCTCATCGAAGGTTGGCTTCAGGTCCCTCTTGGGCCCAGGGTTGTAGTACTTCCTCTTGACCATGATGTCGATCATCTTCAGTCTCATGCCCATCGTCAATTTGACGGCCGCGTACTTGTCCTGGAAGAGGAGCGACCTCCATTCGCCTCCCTTCAACTTCAATAGGTACTCGTCTCTATTCTTCTCTACTAGGTCGAGTTCGATGCTCCTCCCATCCCTCGACACCCAGCCCCTCAGGTTCCATCGGGGAGACCCTTCGAGGTATGCCGCCGACTCTGTCAGTAGCTTCTGGGTTACCTCCACGAGCTTCGGTGTAGAGGCCTTGACGATGCGCGAAGTGACGTAGGCTAGTTCATCCAGCTCACTTTCTATTCTCTTGCCGTTGTAGAGCATCAGGAGGAGGCCTTGCTCCCAGTTGATGCCGAGGGTTACTAGGTAGGTGTTGGTTAGCTTTGTTTCGCCGTACTTGGCGAGCCCGACGCTGGTTAGGCATTTGATTATCGGGTTTGCGCTGGTCGCTTTGGAGAATAGGTAGTCGAAGAATACCCAGTTGCCTCTCAGCTGTGGCCTATCGTGAAGGGCAGGTTCCTTATCCCTTCTCGCCTTCCAGAGAATGCAGACATCCGCGACGAGCCTTCTGGTGATGATGCCGGGTCTCAGCAGTCCCCAACCCGACCTGTCGACTACCGCGGGGCCAAAGGAATCGTACAATCTATCGAGTAGGTCGGCTGGATCGCTGAGGGCCGCGTCAGGCTTCAGGTTCGTATACGCTCTCAACCTCATCTCTTCAAACCGTAGCCTATCTTCTTCATCGGGTATTCTCCTGGAGCCATCATGTGCAGCCACTCGGCTATCCTCTGCCTATACTCCACGGCGGTGTCCAAGGCCAGCTTAAGTTCTTGGTCGCCAACCTCGCCGTGTGGGGCGAGCAGTTTCAGCAGACCGCTCGCGATCCTTTCAATCCCTCTCTGGTCTCTGATGTCCACGTTCTGTAGCTCAACTCTCCCGCTTATGTGGGCCAGGCATTCGTGCTTCATCCTCATCTGGTGGAGTATCTCGGAGAAGTAGTCTGTGGCAAATCCGTAGTACCTTGAGAGGTAGATGTCTGCTCTTCCTACCTTGGGTATCTCCCATCCGGGGATGAAGCCGTGTATCCTGTCTATGAAGGCTGAGTCCCTCATGTCCTCCGGTAGGACGTAGCTGAATTCCTCTATGGGTCTCTCGCCGCTGACATCAACGTTCCCTAGAAAGGCTAGGGAGCAGTCGCTAGAGCCCTTTCTCTTGCCCCTCTCATACTCCATGTTGGCCATGAAGTGCTTGAGCTTCCCCATCATCTCTGGGGCGTTCACGAAGTCTATCTTGGCGATCTCGTCGAATACGACGCAGTCCCTTGTGGGTATCTCACCAGGTGAATCCCTTTGAAGGTTCCATACGAGCACGGCGGGGCTTACCTTGCCGCCGGAGAAGATCCTGGCGTAGAAGGAGGAGTTGCTGAACACGTAGGTTTTCCCCGTGTTCCTTGGGCCGAGTTCCATGAGGTTCACGTTCTCTTCGACGAGTGGTAGGAGCCTTGTCAGTATCACCAGTTTCTTTCTCTTGTTCAGGAGGGTGGGGTTGTAGCCTATGGTGCTTATGAGCACATCTATCCATTCGTCTGTGCTGAACTCCTTCCGGCCCTTGTAGAATTCGCTGAGGTCTACCTTGGCTATCTGGAAAGGTTTGAAGTCGGTTACGGTGATCTTTATTGGGCTGCTTGAGTTGTATTCTAGGGTTGCCCTGCCCCACAGACCCATTTCCAAGAGCCTTGGGTTCTTCTCGACGATGTCGTCCGGTATGGTCATCGCTTCCTCTAGGGGTATGTTGAGTATGTTTGCGAAGTTCAGTCCACTCTCAACATCCTTCTCGACCTTAACCTCGGCTATGAGTTCTTGCCTACCGTCTTTGACAAGGTCGAACTTGACTTTGTCCTTCTCTTGGGGCTCCCTATAGTATTGCTCGACTATCTGGGATACTCGCTTGAGGGATTCGGGCGTGATCTCGTCCTTGCAGATTAGAGAGATGAGGTATTCGGCGATGAACCTCGGCAGCCTTCCTATGTGCCCGTGAAGACTAAGGTCCTTTCTGACGACTGCGGCGCCGAAGATGTACTTGAGTCTAGAACTAATCTCATCTATGCTGCTCATGGCTTAGCCTCCTCCAAAGAGTTTCTCTGCCTCCCCCCTGTCGACGCTCACCCTCGTAGGTCCTCCCTTGATGAATATGCTGAGTTCCTTCTCCAGCCTTCTGTTGACGCCCTCTAAGTTGTAATCCATCACGAGCTTTACCTTGTACTGCCCCTCACTCAATTCATCCAATCTGACCTGTATGACTTCTTCCCCCTTGACCTCCTGAAAGACTCGCTCGACACCCCTGCCAGGTAGCTCAGCTTTCACCTTTACGTCGCGTATCGCTTCCTCCAACGGGTTTCCGACGACCACCTCTAGGTCGAACGGCTTGCCAGCTTCGACAATGTTGTTCCTAAGGGCAACGTCAGGCTCTAGAGCAGGTAGCTCCTCAGCCTCTTCCACTTCCTCGACCCACTTGCCTCCGAGAATCGCCAAAGATTTTTCGATTTCCTCAAGTTCTTCGTCGGTCAAGCCGTAAAGTTGCCCTACAAGTTCGTTTATTTCATTTTCGACTTTTGCCAACTCTTCTTCTGTAGCCTCTAATGTAAGTTGATGAGCTTTCCGGGACAACTCTGCGAGCTTTCGATGAGCCTCGTTCATTGGATCGTATTTGGGGATTCTTATTTGCTCTAGTACGGACGGCGTAGCGAAACTCTTTCCACCAAGTTGAGAAAACGACCTCACTAAGAGATCAACCTCGAACGAGTTTAGAATAGCGCAGAGGAAGTGTGCTTCGTTTTCGTCCTGTGACGGAATATAACTTAGCGTTTCCTGGAACACTGGGACTTTCCTACCGATATTAATGTCATCCAGTGGACCCAGCACCACGGCTTCCATCCTGCTCGCAATCCGCCTCCAAGCGACCTTATAGGGCATAAAACTAATGCGATGGGCATTGAACATTATGTAAAACGGATATCTTTTTCTACGCAAAACATAGTCTGGTCTCTTTAGCAAAACGTCCCTAAATTCAGCAAAATATGAATACGTTTGCGGGAACTTGGATTTCATCTCGGATTCGTGTATAGCTCGCCATGATGTTACGGGTGTATGAGGAACTATGACATAGGATTCAGATTTCCACTTCCATCGTCCGACATCGCCAGAACGCAACAATCTGTGAAGGAGATCTACTTCGACGGGTGACATTACCCTTTTCAATTCTTTCTTGCCAACGCTATACAGATTTTCAATTGTGACAAGATTTGGCGATGTTTTTTCGAGAATTTTGGTCCAATAAACCCCATTGGTGCCCCCAGTGTAAACACCCGCATGGGCTTTGTACGGCGATATTCCCTTGACCTTATTCAAGGCGTTAATTACGGGGGGCTTCTCAGTCAACCAAGCCGAGTTCTTATCCTTGTCATCGACTGGTACTGCAACTAATTTGTCTTGAGAACAAGCCGATAGTGCTTCGTTCAAGCTGATGTCTCCCATTTCACCTCTCCTTTGTTTAATCCAACGGACATAAGGTACTGGATACGTAGTCTGTTTACCTTTTTCCAAAATGATCACACTTGTCATATTAGACGCTGCTTCAAAAGGTTTCAATGACACCATATCATGGACAGTGACGACTCCCAATGTTTCGCCACTCGGAAGTGTAAATCTTCGAAAACCAGCAACTCCGCCAGTTTTAAACACCATCTGCGTTATTAAAAAGCCTAACCAACCATTATCCGCTAAATAACGGTCACTACATACGTATACGAATAGCATTGAAAGATCCCTTCCCCTTTTACCAAGGCCTACTTGTTGCGCCGTAGGGCTTACCTTTAGATGGTATTTGTCCCAAAGTACTGCGCTTATACCTCGATAATTTTCTGGCAAACTTTCCCAATTCACCCAAGGCGGATTGCCGATGACATAATCGAATTTTCCGTAAGAGCCTACAATTGTCAGTGGAGCGAAAGCATTTCTAATTATTGAAGTCCAAACATGGTTCTTTCCTTCTTCTTCTAGCTTCAAAAATGTTTTGTATAAATCTCCTACAAGTTTGAGCTCGTTTTCATCTAGGTTAAGTTCGCTCTTCACTCTTTGACTAAACTCATTCGCACTGTATCTTTGCCTAACGTATCTGTCAACAGCTTCGAGTAACCTACCTTGCAGTCCCCTAGCCACCAAAGACTTAGGCATTTCAAATTGACCTACGTAGGTTCTAATAACATAGGTTGGGCCAGTCAGCGTTGTTCTTGTCTCAACAAGCAACGAATCAGCTAGGTATATCGGTATCTCTATGGAGCCTTTAACGTATGGAAGCAGGTCGGCCGTAGCCAGAAGATAGTTCGTCCTAGCAGCCAAGACCGCTAGCGGGTTTAGGTCAAAGCCCACAAAGTTCCTCAGCAGATAGTTAGATAACACATCTCTGAGGTAGTGCTCCTCGGCATACTCTCTAGACCTCTTCATCGTGAGGACTAAGAACGTCCCCGAGCCACACGCTGGATCAAGTACTCTTAAGTTGAGTGGAGCGAGCGTGTCATTCTTCCCCCGGGCTAACTTCTCAAGGTTCTCAACCGTTATCCCCACCTCGTTCAAGACTAGGTCGGCAAGCCAGTCAGGCGTGTAGTACTCGCCTAGGTCATGCCTGATTTTCTTGGGCACCAAGTTCTGATAGAGCCTCTTCAACAGGTCTCGTGTGTACTCGGGCTCTAGGACAGGCGTGGCAGGCTCGTAATCAGCTAGCTTCTTGGCCATCTCAGAGATAGCGGCCGCAACCTGTCCATCCAGTTCCTCTAAATACCAGGAGAAGTAGTCACCTTCTACGAAGTTTGTTATGTTTAGGAGCCTTCTGAACACTCCTCCGCTCTCCAACTCGTCTAGGGCCCTCTTGAGCGAATCTAATCCTCTCATATGTGCGTCTTCCAGCTCAGCCACGTAGGATTTGAGGAACTTGCCAGTTCCGTAGAGGTAAGCGACCTCCGCGCCTAGCAGCTTCATCAGGAGCGCATAGTGCGTATGCACCGAGAAGAGAAGCCCATTGTAGTCCACAGACCCGCCCATCCCGTATTCGACCTCCAGCCCCCTCAGTTTCTCAGGGCTGTACGCGCAAATCTGCGAGAACACCCTCTTCCAGTCGTTGAAAAGGGCCTTGACCTTGGGGCTTCTCGAGCCGGTCAGCTTGTTGTAGAACATTCCCACTATCCTCTTAGTAAGGGGACTTGCAGGTCCAAAGTCTCTCAGTAATTCGTCTACGGCAAGCTTCTTCCTTCTAAGCCCCCTTATCGCTTCTATTAACCTTAGAACTGACTCCCTGTTCAGATCGTAGGGGCCTCTGAGTGGCCAGTCCCTTAGCTTTGGGTCATACCTGACGAACGCGATTCTGTCACTAAGGATCACGCCGAGGAAGAGCTTGTACCTAACCTCGCCTACAGCTTCTTTGAGTATGTAGCGGACCAGTTGCTCCTTCGCCCTAGCGATGTCCGAAGGCTGAGAAAGCTTCCCTGGTGCCTTGTACTCTATTACGAGGTGACCATAAAGCGCATCAGGCCTACCACCTGAAACGAACGTATACTCATACCTTCCAGGCTGAAGGCCAAGCTTTGAAAGGACCTCGTCGTGTAAGACCCTCTCCGCGTTTATCTTGACCTCTTCTTCGTTCGCGGCTGCGGATACGATCGCTTTTAGGTCTGCGAGAACCCTGTCCACATCTATCTGCTCACTCATTTTCCGAACACCCTGCGGAGAAATCTTGTTTCCTCCACATATTCAACGAGCTCCCTCACGACATAGTCTGCGAAGCCCAACCTTAAAAGGTCAGCGAGCTTTAATTTCATATGATGCTCACCCTCAAGGGTAAAAACATAGCTCAAAGCATTGACAAGGACCTTAGTAACTTACACTGAAGAAGAGCTGTTGAATCCAACTTATGAACTATCCCGAACCATAAACCGTACAGGAAGGAGATGTTCATGACCATTGTCAGATCGAACTAGAACATCTGAAGCCGTACCTCAGTCGAAGTTCAGCATCGTCAACCTAGTTGCAACAGCAGAACTCCTCCAATCTATCAACCTAGAATGTCTCGCTAACATACCTGGTTTTCTCTATGACCATGCAATCTATCACTGTGCCTATCTCAAAGACAGGAAGACAAAAGGGAAAATCTCGATTTTCTCGTCGGGAAAAATGATTAGCATAGGGACGAAGAGTTTCCGAAATGCAAGGCAAGATTTGAAATATGCGGCTCAAAGACTTGTACACCTAAATTTGATAGAAACCTTTAGAATCAAGGTGAAACTGCAAAACATAGTTGCGGTATCTGACACGGGAATTCCGTTCGACCTGGAGTCGCTTTCGCAAATGCGCCACAATCTGATATACGAGCCAGAACAGTTTCCCGGCGCTATCTACTGGGCGCCTGAACTCGCGGGAGCGGCGATGCTTCTTTTTCCTTCAGGAAACATTGTGGTCGCAGGACTGAAAAGACAGGAATTGCTCCCAGTCGCTGAGGAACTGCTTAAAGTTTTGGCCCTACCAAGTCATGAATTTGGTGGTCGGAAGAGCCATGTCTAGCGATGCTCACTCTAGACGGTTGCCTCCAGGTGTGTTGTACGAGGCAGAACAAGAGACCAAGGAAGCGAGACCTCCAGCTGGATACGTTTTCTTGTGCGACAATCGGACCGAAAGAGAGTGTCTCGAAAGAAAGCTGTTTGGAGCGCCAAAGTCGGAGTGGAATCGAGTTTCTCAAGTCAAGAGGGGAGACTTGCTCTTTCTGCTGAACTACTGGACCAATCGTCTGCATGGAGTCTTCGAGGCAACAACGAACGGCACTATGAACATAGAGCCCTACGCTTTCGAC
>Ga0209725_1001450_pt1 | contig 13244 bp, 15 predicted proteins | sample I18A1metaG_FD_184145 | JGI IMG/M metagenome (GOLD analysis project Ga0209725, IMG submission 184145) | Lake sediment bacterial and archeal communities from Gulf of Boni, Indonesia to study Microbial Dark Matter (Phase II) - ​I18A1 metaG... | ecosystem: Environmental > Aquatic > Freshwater > Lake... | reverse complement strand
GTCAACATCTCACCCGAGTAGTCCTTTTCGAGCCGAGACTATTGGAAAAGTGCAGGTATATCTATTGTTGGTCCTAAGGTCCAGGATGAGTGTCGCAACTGAAGCCAGTGCCAGACATGCTTTCAGTTAGCCATCATCCAGAAATGCCCGAAAGAACCTCAGTATGACCTCTTCAGAACGAACTGCAAAGCTTCGTCAAGAAGTCTTCTCTCGGTCGATTCCGGTAACGACAGAAGGGCCGTCCGCGCTCGTTGCGAGTAGTCTGCTGCCAGTCGCCTTGAGTGGTCCAATGCGCCAGTTGAGATTATCGTTTTGATCGCTGCCGAGTACTGTTTCATTGATGCCTTCCCATTCCCTAGGGCCTTGAGAATGACCTTCTTCTCTTGAGCCGATCCTCTGGCGAGAGCATAGACGACCAGAAGAGTTCTTTTGCCCTCTCGAATGTCGCTTCCCACGGGTTTACCAAGCTCTTTTTCATCGGCTGTTAAGCCCAATATGTCGTCTACAATCTGGAAAGACATGCCGAGCTGGTGTCCGAAGTTTCTCATGGACTCTACTGCATTGAAGTCCGATTCTGCTGCGATCGCGCCAGTTGTTGCCGCGACCTCGAAGAGAGACGCAGTCTTCTTTGAGATCATCTCGAAGTATTCATGCTCTGTCGGCTGTGCCTTTTGCTCCAGCTCTTCGTCCAACTCCTGTCCCTCACATATCCTTACCGTGGAATCGTTGATCTCGTTGAGGATGGCAGGAAGGACTCTCAGCAGTCTTTGATTCTTCATTGCGGCCTTTGTGACCACATCGTAGGCCTTGATGTGAAGGAGGTCGCCTGCCACGATTGCCGTGGGGACTCCCCACTTCTCATGAACCGTTGGCACACCTCTTCGGGTGTCGTCTCTGTCGATTATGTCGTCATGGATCAATGAGAATGTCTGGATCAACTCAACTGCAGCGGCTGGAGGAAGTGCGTCTTCCTCTCGTCCTCCTAGAGCCTTACAGACATTGATTGTGAGAAGGGGACGGAGTTTCTTTCCTCCGGCCTTGGGTAGGTGACAGGCAGCATCCCAAAGGCGTGCAGGCTCTCGCCGGGTCAGGTATGCTGCCAGATAGCTGTCGACGAGACTTCCTATTCTTTGCATCTCCTCTTGAAGCAGCGACATTTCATCTCCTCTTTGCGTATCTCGTTGTGTCGAATCCTCTTTGGCTTAACCAGTGACAAGTACCCCCCACTATCACCAAAGGCGCACCCCGCAAATCACCCATCGTTCTCGACCCCGTCAGAAACATCGCCGTCCTCAATTCTCGATGAATCACTTCAATTGCCTTCTCCACTGCATGACGGCTCCTCATGGCAGAGGCAAGAAGTGGTCTTGCAAGGCCCGCCGCTGATGCTCCCAGAGCTATGGACTTCGCGATCTGCAATCCATCTCTGACGCCTCCTGACGCTATTGCCGTCAGCTTGGTGGACTGTGTGACTTCAACCAAGCTTGCGGCAGTAGGAATTCCCCAGCCAAGGAAGACTTCACTTCTAGAGCCCTTCTTCCCGCTACTTCCTCTGTAGCTCTCCACTTTCGCCCAGTCGGTTCCTCCAACTCCTGCGACATCAATACCCGACACTCCGAGCGCTTCGAGTTTTCCGGCGCTTTCAGCCGAGATGCCGGCGCCAGTCTCTTTCACGATCACTGGCACACGAAGTTCCTTCACGATCTCCCTTATCTTGCTCGTGACACCTTTGGCCATTGGCTCTCCCTCTGGTTGAACACTCTCCTGAGTCATGTTTACGTGTATCGCTAAAGCGTCGGCCGAAATCATCTCCACGGCTTTCTTTGCCTCCTCAGGTCCGTATCCCATTGCAAGTTGAGGTGCGCCTATGTTCGCAATCAGGAACGCATCCGGAGCAGACTCGCGAACGACTCGGAAGCTAGCTTCGAAGGCCGGGTTTTCAAGAGCTATTCTCTGGCTACCTACTCCCATTGCCACCTTGAGAACTTGGGCGACTTCAGCAAGTCTTCGGTTGATCTTCTCAGCGGGAGATGCGCCTCCTGTCATTGCCTCGATGACAAGCGGCAACAGCAATCGATGTCCCATGAAGGTGCATGAAGTATCAACCTCCTCGATATTCATCTCTGGAATTGACTGATGAATCAAATGTACATCTTCGAAACCTGTGCGTCTTTCCGACTCAACTTCTCTTGTGGAGCAGATCCTTATGTGATCGGTCTTTCGGTGCGATATTTGAGGTGCGGTCATTTTGCCTCACAGCTCTATGACAGTTCCTGTCGTCGGTCTTCCCTTCAACGCTTCAGACACTCTGCCTGGAACACATCCATTTACAATCATTACTCGGATTCCTTTCTCTACTGCAGGCAGGACCTCGCTTAGCTTCCCTACCATTCCGCCCGTGACATCTGGGCTTTGGCTTTTCTTCCCTCCTCTTTGAATCAACATTCTGACATCCTCTGCCGTCATCTTTTGCATAAGTTTCGCCTTCGGGCTTCGTTTCGGATCAGAGTCAAACACTCCGTCAACGTCCACAGCCAAGATTGCTTGTTCGGCAGACAGCTCGGTGGCCAGTCGGGAAGTAAGCTGATCTCCAGAGAGGATGCTGAATCTCAGTTGTTCGTCAAATGCCACATCTCCGAAGAGCAAAGGAATCATTCGTAAATCCAGTAGATTGACTATTATGCTGAGATCCATCCTCTCTATCCTCTTGTTCCTCATTCCTATGAAGGCGGAAGGTTGCAGGGAGACACAGGGCAGGTAGTTCTCGATTGCCGAGTCGAGGACTATCTTGTTCAACTCTGTCATTGATTGTCTTGTTCTGACCAGTCCGAGTATCTGAGATCGATCTCTGTAACCTTCTCGCAACCTGTATCGCCTGGCCAAGTGATGACCAAAAGATCCTCCTCCGTGAACAATGATGAGCGACTCAGTCATACTGGCGCGAATCTCCTTCATCAATCGTGATATCCTTTTCTTGGAGGCAGCGAATGCTCTTTTCTTGTCGGTTATGACCGAGCCTCCAAGCTTTAGCATGGTTAGCGCACGAGCCAAGACTTCACCCCTTTTCGCTCTATGTTGACCAGATATGCAGTTCCCCCTGCGTCTCTTATTGCCCCTAGAACATTGGCTGCGTGATGAGTTGGGGATACTGCAATCATGCATCCTCCTCCTCCTGCACCCGTAAGCTTAGCCCCAAATGCACCTGCCTCCTGTGCTACTGAGACGAGGCGGTCAAGCTCCTTTGTTGAAACTCGGATCTGACATAAGAGTTCGTGATTCAGATTCATCAATTCGCCAAGCTGTTGTATGTCTCCGCACTGCAGGGCGGCTAAGGCCTTCTTTGCGACTCTCTCCGCCGACATCAGGATTTCTCTTTTGAGTGCACTTCTTTTTGTGAGAAAGCCTCTGACCTTGGAAACCATTGCGCCTGTGGATCTTTTCTTGCCAGTGTTCCCAATGATTATCGAGAAAGTATGTCTAACAGGGATACGTTGAAACGGCTTCTCCCTTCTATACATTACTACTCCCCCGAATGTCGAGATGGTCTGGTCTATCCCTGACGGGGCCTTGTGAATCATGCATTCAGACTCGAATGCTAGGCGCCTTATAGCCTCGCGATCAGTCCGCCTGCGAAGAAGTCTCGCAGTGGCCGCTATGGTCGATACGGCTACAGCGGCCGAAGAACCAAGGCCGACCCCGACCGGTATGGCCGAATCTATCTGAATGTCAAGCCCTTTCTCCCTGCCATCAAAGTGCTCAAGAGCTGCGTGAGCTACGCGGCAGATAGGTTCCAGTATTGCGCGACTATCTTTTCCTCCTCTTATGACTCTTGGGCTTCCATCAACGAAAGACATGGCGCAGCTCGGGGACGATGACCTCACTACGATAGCCTTGTCGTTCCTTCTGGAAACAATCGCATTCGAATAGATATTCACTGCTGCGACTATCGCAGCCGCTCCATAGACAACGAAGTGCTCTCCTGTAAGAATGACTTTTGCAGGCGCAAGGGCGTGGCTCTTCAACTTCTCGCCTGAGTCCTGAATCGCAGGATCGTCGGATCAATCTAGTAGATGTCACTAAGGCTATTTGCCTATTTTGGCCGACAAGTAGCCCACAACCTGTCCATAGTCTCCGGTAATATCGCCACTCGTCTGATATGAGACTACCTTCGCGGATGTTGCTCCTAGAAGCTTCCCGGCAACGATTGCAGATGATACTGGTCCGTATCCACACATTGATATGTTCTCCAGTTCTACTACTCGCAGAAGTTCTTCCTCGTCAAGTTTGAGGATTGCATCCATTACAAGTCTGTCCTTTCTTTCTGCTTGCTTCTGAGATTCATAGTGAGATAGATCTGATGACGCCATCACTAGTATGTCACGGCCGTCTCTGCTCTTCGCGATCGATTCGCCCACGCTTCTGCTAGTTTCTGAATCCTGCATCATCATCGATATCGGAACGAACTTGAATTGATTCCCATAGATATACTGTAGAAAGGGCAACTGCACCTCAATGGAATGCTCGCTAGTATGAGCCGTTTCGTCAATATCCATGATCTCTGAGTTCTTGCATATCTGCTTCGCGACTATGGAGTCTATCTCAACTTCGCCCAAGGGCGTCTGCCATACTCCCTCAACCATGGCCGAGACACCTGTCCCGACACCGTAATGGTTGGGGCCGAGAATGATGACTGTGTCGGGAAGTCCGTCTGATGCCAACTCTGAATAGAGATGCGCGGCCACCGGACCAGAATATACGTATCCGGCGTGGGGAGAAACCGCGGAGACTATCTTCCTCTCGGCCTTTTCGTGCAGCTTCGGCAGCTTGCTAGGTCCGAGCCTGTGCAGAAAGCACTTCTCTATTTGCGAAAGCAGGGCCGCCCTTTCTGCAGGATAGAACGAACCTGCTTGGGCAGGGCGCCTTACTTTCAGGTCTCTTCACCTATTCTCGTAGGGATAGTTGCCAGTTTGGTTTCAAAATCATCTATCGTGGCTGGCATGTTTTCGTCAGGAGGAAGTTCGCCTCTTTCTTTCAGAACCTGTCTCGCAAGAAGCCAATATACCATGGCGAGCGCTCGTCGACCCTTGTTGTTGACCGGAATCGCCAAGTCGATCCCGCTAAACACATTATCAGTATCGACAAGTCCGATGACAGGAACCCCAGCACTTGACGCTTCCCTTATCGCTTGCCAGTCAGCCCTCGGATCCGTGATAATGACTAGTTCCGGCTCGGTATGCCTGGGCTGGAGTGGATTCGAGAGGAGGCCCGGCATAAACCTCCCCACCACGGGAACGCATTTCGTCAATTCACAGAACTTCTCGACCGGGGTCTTTCCATACAATCTCGATGAGACCACCATGACTCTTGAGGGGTCGAGCCTAGCTAAGAACCTGGCCGCAAGCCTCACCTTCTGATCGGTGTTTCCGATATTCAGTATGAAGAGGCCGTCAGGCCTGGCACGAAATATATGTTGCTCCATATCACCGGTCTTTATTCTAGTCCCTATGTGGAGGCCAGCTGCCAAGAGTTCCTCCAGTGGTAACAACAGACCTTCAGCCTTCGGCATCAGCTCTTTGTCTTCGATTGTCAATCGCACTCCCTCTACGTCTTGATCTTAGCGATTCGAGCCTTTCCACCGAGCTCGTTCTCTATTCTCACTAGTTCATTTATCTTTGCCACCCTTTCTCCTCCAACGATGCCTGTCTTTATTATGGGGCTTTCGAATACCAAGGCGAGATGTGCCAGCTCAGCAGCCGCAGTATCACCTGACCTATGTGAGGTCACGGTGGCGTAACCTGACAGCTTTGCCTCTCGGGCTGTTCTACAGGCATCAGTGATTGTTCCCACTTGATTGGGCTTGATCATGACAGTGTTTCCGGCCTTCATTTTCCTGCCTTTCTCGAATCTTGCTGAGTTCGTGACAAAAAGGTCGTCGCCGCATATCAGAGTGTCGCCGGCCTCCCTTGTGAGTTTTGCAAAAGACTCAAACGATTCTTCATGAAACGGGTCTTCTAAGTAGACGAGGTCATATCTATCAATGAGATGGGCCACAAACTCGAACTGTTGCTCTTCGTTGAGTTGCTTGCTGTCTCTATCGTATGTGTAGATGTTTTCCCTTTCGTCCCAAAGGGTTGAGGCAGCCATATCCGCACCAACTCCTATTTCTATGCCTGTGAGGTCCGAAACGTTTTGGCACGCCATTCGAACGACATCAAAAGCCTCTTCTGTTGTCAGATCTGCAATCCAAGCACCTTCGTCTCCCTTGCCGATAGACGGCTTTCCTTTCGTTTCGAGAAGCGCGGCGATCTCGGTGTGCACTTTCGCGTTAGCCTCAGCTGCCTCGGAAAAGGCCTCTGCTCCGACAGGCAAAATCAGGAATTCTTGGATGTCTGTCCTTGAGGCTCGCGCATGCCTGCCTCCGCCAATCACGTTTCCTAGAGGCAACGGCAGTTCAGGTGTCGGAGAACAAGAGAGGTGCTCAAAAAGAGGGATCTCACCGGAATCGGCGGCCGCAAGAGCAGTCGCAACAGAAGCAGCGTAGGCAGTGTTCCCGCCTATCTTGCCGAAGTTTGAAGTTCCGTCGATTTCGTGAAGCAACCTATCAACTGATTCTTGGTCGTTTGCGTTCCGGCCGATCAATTTCGATGCCAGAACACTCTCGACGATTTTGACTGCTTGGTCGACGCCACCAGGTGGGTACTGCTCGACTTCCCATCTTCCACGGCTTAATCCGGAGGGTGCTGTGGCCTCGCCATATCCTGTGCCTGTTGTCACACCTACCTCTATGGTAGGTCTACCACGGCTGTCGAAGACTTTCCTGCCCTTGACATTCTTGATCACTGAGGCGCTCAAGGGGTTTGCCCCCAAGCCATGTGTGCACGCTTCTTGTGCGCAAGTTCAGTGTAGGACAGAAATTCGTCTATGATCTCGACATGAGAGATCATCATTCTTCTGCAGCAATACCGCTTCATACCGAGCTCGTCGAGAACCTTGCGAGAGTCCTCTCCTTGCTTGACTCTTCTTGCATATTCATGCCATTTATCGCCTATGAGCCGGCCGCATGTGAAGCATCTCACAGGGACTATCACTTTGCCTCACCTGTATGACTTCTGTTTTCTTCGCCTCGCTCCTGGCCCACCGAACTTCTTCGGCTCAGATCTTCTCGGATCTCCGGCAAGCATTGACCGATCGTAACGTGTCAAGAGACGGCGTACCTCCGCGCTTCGTGACCATTCGGCGATTCCTCTTGCAATCGCGGTTCTTGTCGCTTCGGCCTGCCCCATCACGCCTCCTCCGGCCACGCTGACAGAGATGTCCATGGCTTTGCTTCTGTCACCAAGCAACAACAAGGGTTCATAGATCTTCGTTCTTGCTATCTCTTGGCCATATGCTTCCAGCGGGAACTCGTTGATCGTCACTCTCCCTTTTCCGGGCTTGATTATCGCCCTCGCTATGGCTGTCTTTCTCTTCCCAGTAGCCAAAACTATTCTGCGTTTCTCGCTCACCGCTTTCCGCCTCCTATCTCCTTTGACAGCTCATCGATTGTGACATATCGGCAACGCAGTTTTGAGGCATCGGCGTCGAGAAATCTTTGCAGTGGCTTGTTGGCGTACTCGTCAGGCACGCCGATGAAGACCTTCACGTTCCTGAAGGCGGCCTTGCCCTTAGGCTTCTTCCATGGGATCATTCCTCGGACCGCCCTTCTGAAGTACATGTCTGGTCTTCTAGGGTGCACTGGAGCTTTGTCTTGAGAGGCGAATGTTCTCGTCCTAAGCCTACGTTGGGCATCCCTGAGGGTTTTCTGCCTTCGCCCTGCTATGACCGCTTTTTCAGCATTGACAACGACTACCTTGCGTCCTTCAAGCGCTTGCTTTGCTGCAATGCTCGCGATTCTTCCAAGAATGTGATTCGATGCGTCTATGAATACAAGATCTGTGGACATGGCGGTCAACCTTTCTCAAGTCTCTTGCGCATCTCTACCGCTTTCTTTGTAAGAATCTTTGCAGCTTCCTCAACGATTCTCTCGGGAGCAAGGACTCCCGTAGACTCCACCGAGAAGACAAATGCCTGATCGTCCCATCCAACTCTTATCGCAGGAGGCTTCTGAGGGCAATGCTTTTCACAGTCACGACACAGGGTACAGTCGATCTCTCTCTCGACGACGACCTTGCCATTCCTGACTGCAAGGATCGACTTCGAACAGAATTTGACACACTCCTCGCATCCGTTACACTTCTTCGGGTCTACCGACAACCTCGGAAGATACTTGTACGCAGCAGACGATACGGGTTGCCACTTCGCGTGTTCGGCACCACGCCCAAGCCTTGCATACGCCTCGAGCCTGATCTTCTGGCCCGGGGCAAGCTTGGCAATAGGGATCATGTCGCTTACGGGCTTGATTTCCGGATTCTCAGCCTTCATCTCCCCCGAGTACACGTACTTTGATTCATCTGTGGCTTCCGATTCAAGTGACAGGGTTGCCCTACACCTATTGCATCCCAGCTCACTCTTACAGCTGCATTCTTCAGGCAAAACGTACGAGTCCAGATCCGTTGTGAGCGGAACAAGGCCCAGCCGGTGGGACAATACTTCATCGTAAAGGACAGATGAGTTCTCAACTATCATCACGTCTTCCACTGCCATCGCCGGGACTTCTGCGATCATGGCTCGTCTGAGAGCATTCGAGAAAGCTGGCGAGACACCTCTTATGATAAACCTGATTGAATCCTTGTCCCGGCCAAGCACTTCAACCTGCATATTCCCAGCATCTATCAATAGTTGTGCTCTGCGGATGAAAGCCCGAACTCTATTTAAACGTTGTTTGAGCTTCAACAGAGACTATTCAACGAGTTTCGGTGGAGAAGGCTTTAGCGTGTTCACGGAGATGTGCTGGGGCCTCTTGCTGGTTTATGGCCCCCTATCAATGCGGAGTTTCTAAGAGGCTGGGCAACTCACGGATGCTTCTAATTATGTAGTCTGGCTTCTCTCTTTTGAGCAGAGTAAGTGAGGATGACCCTGTCAGTACGGCGACTGTGACGATTCCTAGTGGCCTCGCGGACCGTATATCTTCGACATAATCAGCGACGAAAGCGCATCTTGGAGCCACTAAACCAAGCCGCTTCAGCGCCTCTTGCAGCTCCGCACATCTAGACGTTATCTGATCGAGTTTGGCCGATCGAAGAGCAGTCGCCTTTGTTACGATGACATCTACGTGCTTGCGGATGCCGATGTCTCCCAGCTCCTTCGCAACTGCGCTTAGACAACATGCTCTTCCTGTTATTACTGCGATCTGGATTCCGTGTCTTCTAACATCTTCTATGGCTTCTCTGGCTCCTTTGATCGGACGTGAGTATCTTGCATATTGTCTCTGACCGTATGATGTAAGGAAGGCCTTCCAAAACCTCTTGGTCTTCAGAGCGTTGTGTCTTCCTTGCCCAAAGGGAAGATGGTAAAGCTGATTATTGTGGAACTTCCGCAGGAAACTTCGTCGGGAGATCTTCTCCCTGCCGAATCTCATGAGGACGTCGTTGAAAACTTTGTGAAATCGCTTCTCAATCGTCAGGAGAGTCCCGTCGAGGTCAACGATAACGCCTTCAACACTTACAGTCATTGATTGGTCATCTCTGGACTTTCCCCGTCAAGTACCAGTTGTTCTTTCAGACAGATGAGTGTCTGATATATCAAGAGCTAACTCTGCAAAGCCTACATAGAACCTTCTGGCTCTGAAAGCCAAGACACCAAATCGACCAACACATGTCTGCAAAGGGTTCATGGGTCGCTCAATGTTTAACACGTAGTTGAGCAAAAGCTAGATCAGCTGCTTCTCTTGGTGTCAAGTTGTGAAGATTCAGTGACAAAGGTCGAGCCACTTCCAGGCGAGCAACTAGTCATGAAGTTGAAGCCACATCCTTTGGCATTCTGGCATCTATTCGCTGTTTCAGGGCTCTTGATCATTCTTGGATATCTTCTGAAACAACTGTATGTCTTGGTCGCGGGGTTCAAGTTGCGGATATTCATTCCATTTCTTCAACAGTACAATGTGGCCAATATTCTCATTCTGTGGGGCATGCTAATCGGAGCAGCGATCATTGTCGGCCTTATCTATATCAGAGTGACTTCGCTCCTTGCCTTTGGTTCCATTGCACTAGTCGCAACAATACTCACTGAGTATTTCAAGATGCCTTTGGAGACTCACTTCTGGGTTCTAGCCATTTCTGGTTTCATCGGCCTCTCTTTGACAGAACTCTACAGAAGGGGACACAACTACTACATTACGAACCTGCGCCTCATCACGGAGAGAAACTTCATATCATATGATTCGCGGCAGCTCACGTATGACACGATAAATGATCTTGCCCTAGTGCAAGGCCTGATCGGACGTGTTCTCAACTTCGGAACAGTCATTCCGGTAACGGCTTCCGGCTTTGGGTTGGGTGAGGATTCAGCCTCTGCAGGGATAGGAGTCGGCGCTGGGATTGGGGGCAGAGCCCCGCTACTTCCGGGAGTTGGCCTTTCGGCAAGCGGGGAGAGAGCCGTCCAGATTCCTCGAGGAAGAACCTATCACACTCTGTACGGCGTTCAAGGGCCGCGTGAGGTTCAGGAAACCATTGCCATGATGATTCAGAAGCAGACGTCCGGCTCACGCTTGGAAAGAATAGCTTCCGGCGTCGAGAAACTTCTGAGCCAGAACATGGTCACGGGAAAGGGATAGTCTGAGACGAATGTGGCGGTGTCTACCGGCCCTTCCTCGGTGATTCTCGTCCTCCGGTAGCTGCTGATGGGGCAAGTCTGACATCAGGTCGCTGGTCGCCTCTTACCATGTATCCTGGAACGGTTACGATCTTGCCTCCAATGGACACATGTCCGTGAGAAATGAGTTGCCTAGCGTGATGCATAGACCTGGCCATTCCACTTCTTGCCACAACTGTTTGAAGTCTCCTTTCCAAGAGACTAGTAACGTTGAGGTCAAGCACGTTGTCCAGTGTTGCATCTTCAGACAGGATGCCTAGTCTTTTCAAGCTTAGTAGAATGTCCTTCTCGGTCTTCGAGCGTGTCTCCTCAGTCTTAGCGAGAAGTGATCTTACCATCCCTCTAATTCGCGAGATTTCAGTCTTGTATCGCCAGAGCTCTCTCTTGTTTCTCAGGCCATAGTCCCCAATAAGCTTCAGTTCATCTTGAATCTGAGCCAGTCTCCAAGGATGACGGGGGGTTTCGTATTTCTTCCTCTGCTTTTTTGGATCACCCATTGTCCTAACCCTTCTCCGTCCTCTCGGCCTGTGCAGCTCTCAAAGCGGCTATCGCAGCTTTCTTCTTGACTCCAACAGCTTTGCCGCTCCTACCGGTGGTCTTGGTTCTTTGGCCTCTCACCTTCAATCCCAAAGAATGCCTTATTCCCTTCCATGTCCGCTGGTCCTTCATGAAATCTATGTCTGTCTTCACTCTGAGCGCGAGATCTGGGCCAACCAAGTGCAAGTCTCTGCCTGTCTCTACGTCCTTTCTCCTGTTAACAAGCCTCGATGGAATTCCGAACTTCAAGGGGTCCGAGATGACATCTTCGATCTTGTCGACTTCCTCTTCTGAGAGTTGTCCGATTCTAGCGTCAGGCTTCATGTCGGCGGCTCTCACTATTGCGCTGGAGAGGCTTACGCCTATGCCGCGAATCTTAGTCAGTCCGTAGACTAGCTTCTTTGAGCCATCAAGGTCGACTCCCATGAGTCGAACGATATGTCTGAACTCTCTTGATGACATGTGATTCCACTGTTGTGGGGACTACGAGATCGCCGGACGTTATATAAGTCTTCTGAGATCCAACTTATGAGATCATCCAGTTCTATTGACTTGCAGACGGTTTCTAGGGCCACTTGAGCAGGACAAGCATGTCGAAGAGTATTCCAATCCCACAGACGATCAGAGTGTAAGGAATCCAAAGACGATACACCTGTTGGATTCTTGCCCTGAAGTATTGATTGGACAGCACGAGGCAGAGGTGAAGCGGCGAAATGTAGTAGCCCGCGTAGGTGCTGAGCACAATGATGCTTACAAGCGCAGGGGCTGCTGTTCCAAAGAGGGGAAGAACAAACGGTACAGATATTCCTGCACCTGCTATGGCAAGACCTGAGACCGCTCCTATGATGAGAGGGAGAACGGTCGCGAATATTGTGAGAGGCACCCTGGCTTCCTTCAAGATGCCGAACAGTAGGGAGATAGCCTTTGAGTCCTCTATCACATAGCGGAAAATCACAACGCCGACTATTGAGAGGGCTGGGCCCCAAGGGATGCCTTCCCAGAGAAGCTGCACAGCTTTCTGCGGCCTCGTCTTCTTGATCAGAAGAGAACCGATGATTCCCAAGCCTACCGAGACTGCCAGATGAAGTCCGGCTAGGTTGAGTGCAACAGCAATCAGAATCGGAGCAAGTCCCTTGATCACGTCTTTGTAGTTTCTTTCAGTCTCATGGTCCGGATCAGAGTCGAGTCGCCGAATGAATAGAGCATATCCTAGAACTATCGAAAGGAGAAATGATGGAATCTGCATGAGGATTAGTTGGTAGAGTCCAATGCCCGCCAGTCCTGATGCTAGGATCAGTGTGGATGAGAGTGGAAACACGTAGAACCATATGTGCCTGAAAGTTATGTTGACCGCGACCTTTCTTTCAGGAGTCAGCTTCAGCTTGTTGGCCTCCTCATCGATCAAAGGCGCTGACAGCAGAGCGCCGCCTGGCATCGGCATCAAACCGACGATTGCTGGGATCACTGCGACCAAGGTCTTCGTGGTGAGAATAGTCTTCAAGCCTGCTATCAGATCGTCGATGAGCTTCGTTTCTTTCATGCAATAGCCTAGTATTCCAATGACTGTGACTTGTGAGGTGAGGCTTACTGTTTGCGGGTCTTCCATGGCTCGGATAGACAAGCGGATGAAATCTTGCACTGATGCTCCATATGAGATTGCAAGGGCTATCGCCCCAACTATTATGGAAAGAGCCGTATTGACCCGCTTTGCGGTGAGAACAACTATGAAAGTGAAGGCAATGGCAAGCCCAATCAGCTGAATCATCCTGAATTCTTCGACTCGCTTCGATGCATCGAGACTCGCACTGGTAGGTGTGATGCTGCAATAAGCATTTCGTATCTAGTGGACTACGGCTCTGACATGAATTCAATGAACTCCTGTCGAGTTCTCGGCGCAAGCGTGTAGTTAGATCTCCTCTCAAGGCCCAGCGTTGAGAATGGTCTTGCGCCGTAATCAT
>Ga0209725_1001449_pt1 | contig 13248 bp, 9 predicted proteins | sample I18A1metaG_FD_184145 | JGI IMG/M metagenome (GOLD analysis project Ga0209725, IMG submission 184145) | Lake sediment bacterial and archeal communities from Gulf of Boni, Indonesia to study Microbial Dark Matter (Phase II) - ​I18A1 metaG... | ecosystem: Environmental > Aquatic > Freshwater > Lake... | reverse complement strand
ACAGATAATCATCGATATGCAGAAGCACCTCTACTTCCAAGCCCCGTATGTGATGATCGCCTACTCCTTGAACATCGTGGCGTACAGGACAGATACGTTCACGGGATGGGGTGACCATTCACAGTACCCAGGCTGGGACGTGTACTGGTGGAAGTACCCTGGAGAACTGAAGCCAATAACGGTCACTCCCACAACTGCAACGACGGCCACAGAGATCACCACAGAGACCAGAGAGACCACAGCGGTTCCACCACCACCAGGCATTGACATGTCCATCGTCACAGTCGCTATTGTGATCGTCCTAGTGCTGGTCGGCCTAGCGATCTTCCTCAGACGGCGAAGGCCTGCCGAGAAGGAAGAGCCTTAGCCCTTCCCCCTTTTTTCGGGGTCCTCCGAGGTTAGATTTCGTGCGGCAGGAAGCGTTCAGACGTGGTTGGAGTTAGGGTGAGTGCCAAAGCCGCACGCGAGCTGGTAGGAGGAGTGCCTTCGTACGACCGTTTCAGAACCGTCGCAGAACTTGATGAAGGTTCGCGCGTTCTTGTTGAGAAATACCCCGACTCAGTTGAGTTGCGGACCATTGGTGAATCCTCGGAGGGTAGGCCCATCACGGCGCTTCTCATCGGGGAGGGTGATGAGTCGGCTTTCATATATGGTTTCACCCATCCCAACGAGCCTATCGGATCGATGACGATAGAGTACTTGGCATCAAGGCTTGCAGCCAGGGCGGACCTGAGGAAGAAGCTTGGGTACAAGTTCATACTCGCCAAAGCGATCGACGTCGACGGGGCAAGGCTCAACGAGGGATGGTTTCGCGGCCCATTTGACCTTCTAACGTACGCGAGGAACTACTACAGGCCTCCCCCAAACGAGCAGGCGGAGTGGACTTTTCCAATCGACTACAAGACGCTACACTGGAGTGCCCCAATCCCTGAAACGAGGGCGATCAAGAAGATTGTGGACGAATTCAAACCAGCGTTCACGTACATACTGCATAACGCGGACTTCTGCGGTGTCTACTACTATCTCAGTCACGAGCTTCGCCCCGCCTACGCGGAGCTGAAGAACCTTCCACTCTCAGAGGGATTGCCATTGCACAAGGGCGAACCGCCTGATGAGCCATACTTGAGGACCTTGGACGAAGGCATCTACCATGATTATGGAGTTTCCGACGAGTACGAGTTCATCCTGAAGACCTTGGGCCGCGACCCAGCAACAGTAATCAGCTACGGAACCGACTGCTATGAGTACATACGCAACATGTACGACGGCTTCTGTCTCACATGTGAGCTCCCTCACTTCTACGACCCAAGAATCATGGACACAAGTGCGACCCCATTGAAGCGCCGAGATTTGTTCGTGGGGAGCCTCAAGACCGAAGCTGACACCCGAGACTTTATCCTCAGTATCCTAGCACAATCCATCGACCTGCTCAACACGGGCTCGAGAATCTATCGCTCGGTCCAGTACTTCGTCGATCGCTGGGCAGACGTTGAGGAAGCAATGCGCACACATTCGGAGGACTCGAGGTTCGAGCGGCCAGCTACAGTCGCAGAGATGTTCGACCTGACCGTGCTGAAGATGTTCTCACAGATGCCCGTCTTGGGAATGCTGGAGAGGCTTCTCGGAGAAGGCAAGTCAAGAACCGGGAGCAAGAAGCTCGGGTCGCTGATCGATGCTGTTCACTCGCGCATCGTCCAGCTCAACGAATCCGTTGCAAGGGAATCTAGTCCTCGTGCGATCCCAATAGACAAACTCGTCAGAATCCAGCTGCAAAGCGCACTCGTCTGCCTGAAGAACCTCGATTCGAAAAAGACTTCGTGAACTACCCAAGGGGCAAGCGTTCATCAGAACTACCGCCAGCGAGGTAAGCTAGTTTTGTGCGCTTAGGAGCATGAAATCGAATCGATCAAGGCGGAGTCATCCCGAGCATGATTCCAGAGAGGGCCAGCGCTCGGTTGTGGAACAAGTCCACGGATCCGCGAAACCTAGGCGAAGTCGTCGACCGGGTGAGGACTTGCGGTGAAGGCATCTCGAAATCCATCGGCGCTCAGGTTAGGATCCAACATGATTTTCCAGTGTTCGAGGAATCGGTCCCTAACCTGAGCTTGATACGGAAAGTTTCAGGGAATTTCGATCGATTGGGTATTCCCTACGAATCCGCATAGGAGACTTCCCGTTCGCTTGTCTACGTCTCCAGCGACTACGGCAACGTAAGCCGCGTCGTCCCAAGCGTGTGTCCTACGATAGCCATAGGCCCCCAGACGCTCAGCGCACATATATCGAAGTTTCCAGAGGCCGCAGCCTCAAAGACGGATCATGAAGCCCTCGTCAAGATCACCGAAATCATGGCGATGATAGTCATCGATCTCCTCGGTGGCGCGGACGTGCTCAAAGCAGCGAAGATGGAATTCTGGAAGTACAGCGCATCGGGATACTTGAATTCTTAGATCGCAATCAAATCGAAAAAATCACCTGACAAGTCTGGACATCTTGGAGAACGCGGAGGCCACTTTCCTCTCTGAACGCGCTCAGAGGATGTTCGCCGGCGCGGGGGCTATTGCTGCGAAGCATGTTGCGCGAGAGGACCCTGAAACAGTGGCAGTCTTGGGAGCAGGAACGCAGGGACGATTCCAAGTTTCAGCCTCGACGAACCTATCTACGAGTGGCGTGAGAGATGAGCTGGTGAAACGCCCGAGATGAGGCTTCATATCTTCAAGATGGAACGATGGCAATCGACTTGGGAGAACCGGGTGGAATACAACCTTTCCTCAAGCGGCGTCGATCCCCTTGTAGTTAGCGAGTTGCTGGGCGGGGACGATGTCGAGTTCCTGCAGCAGTCTTTGGGCTACCCCCAATCGAATGGAACTGAAGAATTGAGAAGAAAGATAGCTGCTATCTACCTGGCAGCAGATCCCGACAATGTGCTAGTTACTAACGGAAGTTCGGAAGCGAACTTCGTGACGATGTGGTCATTCCTCCAAAGAGGAGCTGAAATCGTCGTCATGCTTCCGAACTACATGCAGATCTGGGGCTTAGGAAAGACCTTCCAAGGGAAGGTGAAGTCTTTCAGGCTACTGGAGCTGGAAGGTGAATGGAAGCCCGACATATCCGCACTGAGAAGAGCGGTCGGCAGAAAGACGAAGCTGATCGCAGTCTGTAACCCAAACAACCCGACTGGCGCGGTAATGCATGACGATATCATCGACGAGATCTCCGATATTGCTGGGAAAGTAGGAGCATGGATACTTTCTGATGAAGTGTACCAAGGAACAGAACTGGACGGGAGGACAACGCCAACCTTCTGGGGTAGATACGAGAAGGTCATGGCGATCAACGGCCTGTCAAAGGCGTATGCACTCCCAGGGCTAAGAATCGGATGGATAGTCACGACCAAAGATCTTGCCAGCAAGCTCTGGATGTACCACGACTACACCACAATATCTCCAACGGCTCTCAGCGACTACTTGGCTAGGAAAGCGTTAGAGCCGGAGACGCGAGCGAAGATTCACACACGAACACGAGAAATCGTACAAAGAAACCTGCCAATCCTGAGGGACTGGATTGACCGTAACCGAGAGATTTTCTCTCTCGTGCCACCGCGTGCAGGGGCCGTGGCCTACGTAAAATACAATCTCAAGATCAACTCAACCGACTTTGCAAAGCGACTCCTGACAGAGAAGAGCACGCTGATCGTACCAGGCGACCATTTTGGTATGGACGGTTACATCCGCATTGGATACGGGACTCCGAAGGACTACTTGACCGCCGGTCTCACTCGAATTGACGAATTGATGGGTCAGCTTAGGCAAAGCCGCTCGAACTGACGAGAGTACTTGCAGAGCCCGGCACGACTTTGCTCTGAGCATGAGCTCTCAGCGGGTTATGCTCTGACAAGCCTGCATTATTCTGGACCAAGGGGGAGTTTGTCTATGCCGTGCTTTTTCATCATCTTTCTCGCTACATCGTCCAGGTTCTTCTCGATGTCTGGTGGTAGTGGTTCGACCTTGTGATCCCTGAGTATTCTTTGAGTTATTTCCTTGGCTCTTTGAAGAGTATCCTTTGACCCTAGTTTCTTCCAAATGTTCCGATTCTGTCTATCGACCAGATCTGACGGGAAGAACAACTCCTTCTTGAGCCATTCCGTCGTGTGCTTGTCAGCCAAGTAATGGCCTCCAACGCCCACACGTCGAATAGCATCTATGGCGAGACTCTGGTCGTTCACGTCGATGCCTCTGATGAGCCTCAGCGCCGTTCCACAGATGGTGTCATCGATCACGAGCTTCTCGAAGCTCTGGCAATTCTCAAAGTCAAGCATTCCCGGACCGGATATCACGTTTATTCCCGCAAGCGCACCCAGCGTTATGCCAAGCCCAGACTCGAACCCAGATTGGGCATCAACTATTTTTGTGTCGCTCAGACCAAGGTACATGTGTGTTGGCAAGCCGTAGTATTTTCCTATCTGCGCATAGGCGCATCCCATCATGATAGTCTCTATGGCACCGAGACGCGCTGTGAGATAGCGCATATCAAAGGTTGTAGGCGAGCCCCCATAGATCACCGGCGCCCCAGGATTGGCGAGTTGCGAGATAACGAGGCCGCTCAGGAACTCCGCGTTATGCTGAACCAGTGAGCCAGCAAGAGTCACAGGCCCTGTTGCGCCCAGTTGCGGCATCGGTAGAATCTCTCCCGGAATCCTGTACTTGGCACAATCGATCAGGTTCTGAGCGATGAAATCTCCCCACTTGAGCGGGGCTGACGGGCACAGGTCAAAGATCGCCATAGGTCTTCGAGCCAGTTCCTTTTCGCTTCCCACGACAGCGGCCAGCATATCTTTCATGTCGTACAAGCCGTCTACGCTGAACGTGCCAGTGACTATCGTCTTTGGCGAGTTCTTCAGGACTATGTAGAGTCGGTATCGGTCAACGATCGCGTCCGGGACATCTGAAACTACGAGCGCCGTACTCTGGGCCTGTATGTGCTCGAGCCCATCGGTCAGACGCACGAAATCGGCGAGGTCCCGAGATACGGGTCGCCTGATCTCATTCGTTTGGGAGTCAAGCAGATACAAGGCCGCTGATCCCGGATCGTAATGAACTCGGTTACCTTCGAGCAATAGATCGTGTTTTCCATCACGACTGTAGACTCTTATTGTTGACGGCGCCTTGGCCAGAGCTTCCTTTGGCAGATGCTGCGGAATACGTGCAATCTTCTTGGTCGCGTCAACATCTGCGCCTGCGTCGGCGAGCAACTTCAAGGCGTTGTCACTTTGAACCATTACCCCAAGCTCTTCCAAGACCTTCAGAGAGGAGAAATGGATCGTTTCGATCTCTTCGTTCGACAACAACCGAAGAGCAGGCTGACCCGAGAGCGACAGTTTCGCCATTGCTACTACTCCCACTATGAATGTTTTCTTCCAGGAATTCGGAGAACGTTCCTGTTCTCCGTATTTAACATTGGTTAAGCTGCGGCTGTTTGGAATCATCCGCCTTTTGATGAAATTTGGAAAGGAGTCACGCAGAATGATGGTGCAGGTCGGCAACTAGATTAGGATGAGCAATCATGCCAAGAGTCTGATGAGTCGAGCAAATGACTGCGCAAACAGAGAAGTACGCCTACGCGGTATTGGGCGCTGGCAGGCAGGGTACCGCTGCCGCCTACGACATGGCCATGTTTGGAAACGCACGGAAGATTCTACTTGGAGACGTTGATCGGAAAGCTGCGAAGCGGTCAGCTAGACGTGTGAACCTTCTGAGCGGGCGTGAAGTCGCCGAAGCCGCCTTTGTCGATGTGAGGCGTACCGCGCACGTCAAGCGTTTCCTAACCGGTATCGATGCATTCCTGAGCGCAGTCCCCTACTACTATAACCTCGATATCGCAAAGGCTGCGATTCGCGCTCGTGCGAGCATGTGCGACCTCGGAGGAAACACCGACGTAGTCAGGAAGGAGCTTCTCCTGGATCGAGAGGCGACCGACGCTGGGATCTCAATTGTGCCGGACTGTGGTATGGGCCCAGGCATGACTGCCTCCCTAGCCTGCCACGCTATGAGCCTTCTAGACACGCCCAAGGAGGTCTACATCTACGACGGAGGGCTTCCCCAGACTCCGCGACCACCATTCAACTATCTGCTCACATTCCACTTCGACGGTCTTGCAAACGAATATTCTGGCACGGCTGTGTTCCTGCGGGAAGGAGAGATCGTTGAAGTACCGTGCTTCGAGGAGTTGGAATTTGTAGACTTCCCACCACCTCTTGGTAGACTGGAAGCCTTCACAAGTGCTGGCGGCACGTCCACATGCCCCTGGACTTTCAAGGGCAAGGTCAGAATCTTCCAGAACAAGATCCTACGATACCCAGGCAACTACGCGCAACTGAAAACTATGTATGACCTGGGCCTCTTCAGCGACAAGGAAGTCCGGATAGACGGAAGGAAGATAGTCCCGCGAAGGGTCCTTCAGGCACTCTTTGAGCCAAAGATCAGGCTGCCGGGAGAGAAGGATCTTGCAGTCATCCGAGTTAGGTGTCTCGGTGAAAAGAACAAGCGGGCGGCTGAGGCTGTGGTCGACCTTGTGGACTTGTATGATGATGAGACCGGATTCACAGCAATGGAGCGTACGACTGGCTGGCACGCCTCAATCGTTTCCATTATGATGGCGCACGGCGAGACTCCCCGCGGGGCAAAGCCGCTAGAGGTTTCTGTTCCAGGCTCAGCTTTCGTCAGAGAGTTGAAACGGCGGGGGATGAGCCCAACCGAAAGGGTTAGTTTGCTCTGAGGCTGGCGGCACGCTCGAGGAAGGAAGAGGTGTCTCTACCAGTTAGAAAACCGGTTCGAGCTGACTATGTCGACCTGGCCAGAAGTGGATGCGCTCGAGAATATTCAGGTGCAGTCCACAGCCCTGAAGGCCTCCTCGACATGAAGAAGATACTTGACATCGTAGCAGGGAGCGAAGAGGAGCTTCTGCACAAACCAATCGCCGTATTCTGTGCGTGCAATCAACGAGATGATGAAACGCCGCGGAATCTTATCTCCTCTCATTCACCGTCTCGTGCGCTGAATTTTCCCTCTCCCTCCTTGCTCCCCCTGCAAACCCTTAATTCGGTCGGGAGCGCCCTTCGTGGACTGAGGAAGACTGAGAAAATGAGCAAAGAGAGAGTTTTCCTCAGAGAGGCAACTGGACTCGTCAGAGAGGCAGGAGCTTTAGACATTCTCGCTTTCGCATCCCTGAACATCAGCTGGGGATTAAGCGCAATGTGGCTTTTCCTCTGGGGACCTTACTACGCTCCAGGAGGCGACATCTACTCCGGCATAACTCTCGTACTAATTCCCATGATATTCGGTTCGCTAGCGTGGGCCTTCCTAGCGTCCGTGATGCCCAGGTCAGGCGGGGACTTCATATTCAACAGTCGAATTCTCCATCCTCTGCTCGGCTTCCTATCGAGCTTCGGTTGGGTCTGTGTCAACTTTATCTGGTGCGCCACGCTCTCCGCGTACGTTGCAAGCCCAGCCCTATCGATGCTCAGCTACACCATGGGATGGACCTCAGTAGGCGAGTTTGTTTCTTCAAGCGTGGGAATCTTCGCGATAGGAACATTCACCATAGTGTTCTCGTCTCTGATACTGATCTGGGGACTGAGACCCTACCTGCGACTCCAACTACTGATGTTTGCCTTCGGCGTCCTCATGTTCCTGATCATATGGGGCCTGATGGCCGCCACGTCTCGCGCAGGCTTCATCGCAGGCTGGAACGCGTTCAGCGCCAACTACGGGTCGGCGACCTACGATCAAATAATCGCCAAAGCGACAGAGGACGGGATTTCGATCACACCTTCACTCGAAGGAACCCTGATACTCATGCCCGTGGCCTTCTGGGGCTTGGGCTATCCCTATCTCGCAACCTACATTGCTGGAGAGACCAAGAAGGTGCACCGCAGCGTCCTAATAGGCGTGCCCGGCGGACTTCTACTCGCCGCTGCCTCCTGGTATATCACGAACTTCTTCCTGCAGACCAACGTCGGCCAACAATTCCTAGCAAGCGTCGACTACCTAGGCGGTAACGTAATGGCGCCATACGCGATACCATTCTACCCGATGTTTCAGCTATTCGCCGTGGTCTTGACTCAGAGCCCTATCCTGATATTCCTCATTGGCTGGGGATACGTCTGCTGGAACTTCATGTACGCAATCTACTCGATAATGCCGCAGTCACGAATAGGCCTAGCTTGGGCTTTTGATAGAATCGTTCCATCGTTCTTCGGATACGTAAGCGAACGCTTCCGAACCCCAGTCAAAGGCATCATATTCTTCGCAGTCGGCGGCGAGATCGTCCTATTCATCTATGCTTTCTACACTCCAGCTATTCTTGTGAGTTTCACCGCGATGATCCCACAGATACTCACAACATTCATGCTCACTGCTCTTGCAGCGATAGTTCTGCCCTTCAGAAAGAGAGTGAAACCCGTCTACGAGGCTTCACCAGTCAGCAGGTACAAGCTCGGCCCGATCCCGTTCATATCCATTTGTGGCGTCATCTACCTGGCACTCCTCGTGGCTGTCCTATACTTCTTCTTCACGAACCCAGGATTGGGCGCACTCTACTATCCATCGCTCGCAGTAATCGTGGCCATATACGTGATCGGTATCGTATACTTCTATGCAATGCGGGCCTATCGAAAGAGACAAGGGATCGAGATCGACCTCGCCTTCAAGGAACTCCCGCCGGAATAAACTCCCACCCTTCTCTTTTTCAACCCGAACGGCAGAGGCAACTCTGTGAAAAGGTAGAGTTGAGGAATGAGCTCGGCTGAGGATCTACTGAGAGAAGCCGAAGTGCTGATTGCAGAAGCGACAAAGAGAGGCGTCATTCTTCGTGTTCTCGGAGGCGTTGCGATCAGGTATCACTGCCCGAGCGCCGGTACGCCTCCTCTTGCCAGACACATTGCTGACATAGACCTCTTTGGGCTGTCAAAGCAGTCAACTGCAATAAGGAAGGTCTTCGCCGGCTTGTCCTATGACCAGGCAGAGACGTTCAACGCCCTTCATGGAAACAGGAGGCTAATGTTCTTTGCGCCCAATACTCACGCCAGGAGGGACGTGTTTCTTGATTTCTTCGAGATGTGTCACAGGTTCGATTTCCGCAGCAGACTGCAGATAGAGGACTTCTCCATATCCTTATCCGACCTCTTGATGACAAAGCTCCAAGTTATCGATATTGAGCAGAGAGATTACAAAGACATTGTCTGCATGCTTATGGACCATGAACTCGGCGACTCCGATGCCCAAGATGCATTAAACAAGAACTACATAGCGGACGTATGCTCGAACGATTGGGGAGTCTACAGGAGTTTTACACAAAACCTCGAAAAGACGGCCGGATATCTCGAACAGATCGATCTGAAGGGCCTGCAAAGCAAGAGCGTCAGGGAACGAATAGGCGTTCTTGGAGAAGCAATTGAAAGAGCTCCCAAATCGGCAAGATGGAAGCTCAGGAGTCTAGTTGGCGCGAGAATGAGCTGGTACGAAGAGCCCGAAGTACCTAAGACGATAAAGTTCGCCGAAGGGTAAGGAATCAAAGGTCCAAACTGTTCCGCAGAAGAAGCCAGAGAGGTCTCAAATCAGGCAAGTCAAAGTCGAGAGACTTGCTGAAGCACTTGACGTCAATAAGTTGTGGTTGAAAGACGAAACCTAGAAGCCAATGCACTCATTCAAAGATTGCTGGCGCGCCAGGGTTCTCGAGTTGTGACATGATCCGGCCGCTAGGGGACTCTGCATTCAATTGAAGCAACGAGCCAGCGAGCGCTACGGGGCATGTGGCACCCAGTTGCGGCATCAGGAGGATCTGTGGGAGGTCCCGTACCTAGCACAACCCATCGGATTCTGAACAATGAAATCTCACACGTTTTCCAGATACTTGCGAATCTCCGTCTCTGCGTTGTCTGCTGTGATGAAGATGGGGACATTCTCCATTCCTGTAGCTATGTAGCTTGACAGCAGCCACCTACCAGGTGAGAACTCCAGTGTCTTTTCAAGTATGCTCGGGTCTATGGTGAATGTTGCGCTGACTAGTCCTCGATCGTACTGCCTCGGGAGGGTTCCGACGAAGTATGTGTGGAGCTGCTGAAGGGCGTTCGTGTTCAGGTAGGCGATTCGTTGCGTCGCGATGCATCCGCCGAGCCCGTACTTGCGCCCCTGTCTGAGGAGGGTCTCAACCGCGTCTGTGCATGCTCGCTCGATTCCCCGAGCTTCGGAGGCAGCAGGAACAAACTCCTGAGCTTCATCGAAAACGAACAGGATCCACGGTTTGACCTTGAACTTGCGCTTGCGGTTCCAAAGCGTCTCCGTAGTCAAGTCAACTGCGAGCTGCTTGATTGTCACGGGATCGGAGATCGAGAGCGAGATGAGCCGAGTGGAGCCCTCGAGGAGGCGGTGGATCTTCTCGGTTGTCAGGCCTGGCCTGCCCTTCTCGGCGGCTCCTCTACGAATGGCTTCTAGGAGTTCGTTTCGGGATGTTGCCCAGCCGTAGACGTTGCTCTTCTCGCTGACCTTGTACCGCTCCACGGCGTTCCTACCCGCCGAGTCTAGGAATGCAACGAACTTCTCATCGATGTCGTTCAGTTCCGCTCGATTGTTCTTGGCCATGTATTCGTTGACCGCTGACGCAATCGCTCCGAGGGCGTCAAGGTAGACTTCCTTGCCTGAGCTTTCGCTCATCATCGATTTGATCGCGGCCAGAATGTCAGCGTATCGCGGCACCACGAAACGCGGCTTGACGTATCGTTCCAGCTTACCCTGTTCCATTATGTTTCGGAATGCCTTGATGGGTCGTTCGTCCTTCTCGAACTCTCTCGGTTTCACGAGCGACTCATACAGTTGGGCGGCGTCCCTGGCGGGATCCTCCAAGACTATCTTTGAGGGAATTGACTTGTCGGCGAATACGTCCATGAGGAGGAACGGATACTCCATCGAGATGTCGAAGATCACAACCTTCGTGTCTTGGGTATGATAGATGATGCGGCGGAGAATGTTCGAGAGTAGGTTTGATTTTCCGCCTCCGGTGAACGAGAAGACGCCGAAGTGGTAGCGCAGTAGGTTCTCGAAGTTCACGTAGATCGGCACACGGGCCTTCTCTGACTCGAACATTTTGATGACCCCAAGTCGCGGGTCCTTGCGCGCGTCGTCGGTGGTCTTGAGTTTCTTCCAATCGACGCCCATCTCATCGAGGATTCGGCGGTTGTACATCTGATGGATCATGCTCTGGTTGAGGATGTACGCCTGCTCGCCAACAATCGGGTATGAGAACCCCTTCACATAGTCCGGCTCGCCGCCGTCCCCGATGATGAGATCATAATTGATCGGGATCGACTGTACCTGGATCATCATCGTGGATTTGTCGTTGGAGTCCCAGTCGCGGACCGACTGCTGGATTATCTCAAACTGCATCGGATAGTAACTTTGGTCGGAGAGACCGCGTAAGCCAAAATGCTCCGGACGAATGCTGGCGATCTCTGAGAGGGTGAATCTCTCGCCTTGGTCTTTTGTTGCGCGGAAGTTTCTGACGGCGAGTATCATTCCCTCCTCGACTAGGCGCATTATGTCCCTCTGGTATTCCGCTTTGACTGTGCATTCGTATCGGGCTGTGGTGCTGATCTGTGTGGTCTCGGGCGTCGGGCCGTAGCGCGGCCGAACGATTGCCACGCGCGCCTTGAATCTTCCCTCGAAGTCCGTGAAGTATCGGTTAAGCTCCTCTTCTCGTGGATTCAAACTCAGCTCTCCTTTCTCTAAATGTACTCATGTAGAAGACGAACTCTCGTAGGTCAGGGTTGGTCATGACCCAATCCCTTGTCGTCTCGACGATCCTCCTGAACTCACGGGCATGCCATTTGGCGACGTTATCAGCGATGAATAGCGGCATGTTATGGCCGAACGCCTCCGGAATACTCGTGCTGGTCATCGCGCTCAAGAGAACCATAACGAGGTTCTGGATATCATTGTGCGCCTCCCTGTTCGGGAAGAGTATGGGTTTCACCTTCTCTACAACACCGCCGTATTCATGAGAAAGCCCACACACGAGGTCCGGATTCAAGTCGAACTGCGGATGTACCAAGCGGTCCATGAGCAGCACGTTACTGCGCAGCTTCGGGTCCTGCTCAGCTTGCGCTAGTTGCACATACGACTTCAAGAATAAGCGCTCGGGCCCCACCCTGTTCTGGACGGCGCCGCTGACGAATCCTTCTCTGCCGGGCGTCTCGTCTTTTCGGAGTTCGGGAACCATTGTCTTGAAGGCGGTGTCGTACTCGACGAGCGCCCACGGGATCGACAGCTTCTCCCAGTTGTGAACGGACGCCGACTGAAGAAACATTCTGTCGGTGTTGGGTATGTTCTCGAGCGCGTCGTTTGGGAGGTCAAGCTTCCACATACGCTCGCGACTGCAGATGCGGACGAGTTGTCGCCGGAAGTCTCGGGCAGCAGTGTCCTTGGTGAGACCGATGAGGAGAACGGGCTTCTTCCAGCATTCCTCGATGATCATGTTGAGGCAGAAGAGGGTCAGGAACGCCATGTCCACAGTAGTCAGCCAAGCGGGCTTGCCGGATTTCATGACCATCATCGGGTTGGGGCGTTCAGTCAGCGGCTCGTCGAGGAATAGGCGGTCGCCGATCGTTCGTGTGAGCTTCTTCATCCGTTCCCAGCTATTCCGAAACTCCTCTTTCAGAGCGTAGCTGGAGCCTACTAACTCGACTCGATCAGCCTTCACGAGGCCGTCGAGTATTCTCTTGGCTCTGCGCCTGCACTCGTCGTGCTCTACACCAAGACGGTCGCAAAGTTGATCAACTGTAAGCGTGTTCGCGGTTTCGAGTTCATAGAGGAGGCGTGGCCTGAGGTAGTCGCCTCTGGGCGGCGGCAGGTCCAGCTGCTTGTTGATGAATCGATGGCGGCAGTAGATCATCTCCTCCATTCGTACGGGTTGGCTGTCAAGGTCGTAGCCGCACAAGCCCGACTTCTCGTTGAGCTTTCTACCGTACGCTGTGTCGCTGATGAGGGCGGAATGCTCGCCTGAGAGCGTGCGGTCCATGAGTAGGACCCGCACGTCCTCGTCGGCGACGAGCCTGTAGGCCAGATAGAATTCGGAGAATGACATGATCCAGTCCGCGATGCGGGAATTGTCGAAGACGGCCTCGTCGTCGAGCGGCTTCTTGCTGTCGAGGCTGTCGATCATCGGATCGACATCTGGAACCTCGTTCACGTAGAGCGGGAC